>Ga0180215_1001251_pt1 | contig 28712 bp, 28 predicted proteins | sample eDN3rd37CBELigBY_FD_128871 | JGI IMG/M metagenome (GOLD analysis project Ga0180215, IMG submission 128871) | Enriched backyard soil microbial communities from Emeryville, California, USA - eDNA 3rd pass 37_C BE-Lig BY (version 2) (version 2) | ecosystem: Environmental > Terrestrial > Soil >...
AGCTGATCTGCCTCTGCAAGATCAAGTGCAGGTATTTCATGCTTTGTAGCAGCTGTTGAGATTTCAATCGACGCTAATTTATACTTTCTAAGAAGCGGCCCTTGGTGGGTATCTACATGTTGAACCCTTACCATCGGTATTAACACCCTCTTAATAATAAAGAGGCCAAATTGCAAATCAATTTCATGCTCATGAACTTCATATCTCCATACTCGATGTCTGACCTTTGGGACTATAAATATACTAATGATTGAGTAAATCACCCATATCCCAGCAGCACCGACAGTATACCAGTACGACAGCTCTAGAAAATAGGCACCAATCGCCAGACCAATCAAGATTAATAATGTTAGTCCGGCACTTATCAAAGCACTAAATCTCCATACAGTCAGCGCTCTTAGACTAATCTGATTTTGCGGTTGTTTCCTCAACCTACTCTCCCCTTCAAAGCTTAAATTTTAACTATTTTCTTATGCTTTCCAATAATAAAAAAAAGAAAATTATCCCATTTTATTATAGCACAGTAAGCTTATATTCTTCAGAGGGGATTTAATGTATTTTAAAAGATGACTGATCTATCCATTCAATGCTTTTTTCCGATTGTAAATCTGTTACCAATTGAAATAAGGCATTATCTTTTTGTTTCGCTTCGATCATACAGTCAATTTGCTGAACACTTCCCTTTACACTATGTAAGAAATTCAAAAACATGTTTGGATCTATATAATCCGCATGAGCTCTAAAATCTTTTTCATTTTTTGGACTTGAAATATGCATTTTAACTGGTAGTGGTGATGCATGCCAAGTACCAATAACTCTCTCCCACTGCTTCTCCCATTCCGGTTCTTCATGGAAGGCTAAATGATGATGATAGTCAAACACTTGAGGCACTCCAAGCTTTTCACATAAATATAGGGCATCTTGTAAATGGAACGTTGTATCATCATTTTCAAAAAGAAGCATTCTTTGTAAGGAGGCTGGAATTAGCCCCCAATTATGAATAAACTGTTCTAACGCCTTTATTTTATCGTCATAAGCTCCACCTATATGAATAACACACCGATGTTCAGGATTCACACCTATGCCTTTCAGCAGCATTTCATGCATATGTAATGTTTTGACAGACATTTTCATAATTTCCGGTTTCGTTGAATTCAAGACAACAAAATGATCCGGATGAAACCCAAATCGCATAGGGTGTTGTCCAATAAACTCTGCTATTTCTTGTAGTGGTCCGTCAAGGTTTCTCATGTACTTCCAGTCACTCAGTTCTTCATGATTAGCAAGAGGAATTAGTTTTGAGCTAAACCGAAAAAAGTGAATGTCATGAGCAAGATTATGCTTTAATAACCGCAGACAATTCGAGAGATTTGTCCTTGCAATTTTTTCAAGTTTCTTAATAGCAGCTTCTCTGTCTTGAATTTTTTGAAATTGAGCATATGTCATCGTCTGAGAGGGAGAGCAATTTTGCAAATTCATACTCATCGCTACATAGCCTAATTGGATAATGGTCATGTTACATTACACCTCTTTAACCCATTTTCCCTTAGCTTCCCCAACTATTAATTTCATATAAAACCAAAAAAAGCGCAAGCGCCTTGAACAACCTAGGACAAATAAGGCGATTTAGAATAGATGGTGCACTTTGTCTTCAATTCTAAATTGGCTAGACCCTAAGAAGCAGTTACAAACACGACATCTTGTGCTTCGGAGCTGGATGCCGAGACTTATCTACGGTACAAACATTTTTTTAGTTCCATAAGCAAAAAAGACCGAATCTTAATCACGATTCAGTCTTCCTAAACTTATTATTTTGAGTTAGAGTAGCGGCGTTGTTTGTTGTTACCCTGGCCACTTTTATTACGGTCACGGCTTCCGTATGATGAACGGTTTTTTTGTCCATCTCTGCGGTTGAAATCACCTTTTCTTCTGTTGTTGTTAGAAGAACGACCTTTGTTTTTAGATTTAGAGTATGCTGGTGCTTCTTCCGTTAATTTTACTTCAACAGAGTTAGGCTCTTTTGTCATGTATTTGATGGCAGCAGCTACAACTACTTGTGCATCAAATTCTTCTAAAAGCTCTTCAGCTGTACGCTTGTAGAAAGATAAATTATCGTTTTCAATAATTGAACGCATTTTTTCAACTGTCATCTGTTGTTGACTTTCAATTGCTTCATCAAGAGTCGGTGGCTTCATACGTTCCATTTTGCTTTTTGTTGTGCGCTCGATATTTTTCACAATATCCAATTCTCTTGGTGTAACAAACGTCATCGCCATACCTGTTTTACCTGCACGACCAGTACGTCCAATACGGTGAACATAACTTTCTGGATCTTGTGGTACATCAAAGTTGTAAACATGTGTTACCCCAGAGATATCTAATCCACGCGCAGCAACGTCTGTTGCAACCAGAACTTCTATCGCACCTTCTTTGAACTTACGTAATGTTGACATACGTTTAGCTTGTGTTAAATCACCGTGAATTCCTTCTGCTGTGTAACCTCTTAAAGTTAACGCTTCAGATAATTCATCAACACGTCGTTTTGTACGACCAAACACAATTGCAAGCTCAGGTGATTGGATATCAAGTAGTCTTGTTAAGATATCAAATTTCTTTCTTTCCTGTGCTTCTAAATAATATTGTGTAATATTCGGAACTGTCATTTCCTTCGCTTTTACTTTTACAAGCTCAGGCTCTGTCATAAACTTTTCTGCAATACGACGAATCGGGTCAGGCATTGTAGCTGAGAAAAGTAATGTTTGACGGTCATCAGGTACATTTGAAAGGATTGATTCAATATCTTCAATGAATCCCATGTTTAGCATTTCATCTGCTTCATCTAAAACCATCGTATGAACGTTGTTTAAGCGAATTGTTTTACGATTAATATGGTCAAGTAAACGACCAGGAGTTCCAACAATGATGTGTGGATTTTTCTTAAGAGAACGAATTTGTCTGTTAATATCCTGACCACCATAAATAGAAAGAACTCGAGAGCGTTTATGATAACCAATTTTATATAGTTCTTCTGAAACTTGAATTGCTAATTCACGTGTAGGAGCAACAACAACAGCTTGTATATTGTTATTTTTCACATCAATTTTCTCAATAAGAGGGATACCAAATGCGGCTGTTTTTCCAGTTCCTGTTTGTGCTTGCCCGATAACATCCTTCTTCTGCAAGGCTAACGGAATGGTTTGGGCTTGAATTGGTGAAGGTTCTTCAAACCCCATTTTGCTAATAGATTCCATCAATGACGAACTTAAACCTAAATCTTGAAACGTTATTGTCAATGTATTCATACTCCTTTTATATCGTTTGCTGTAAATATTTACAGACCTTATAGGTAATCCAAAATCGTCTTCATAATGAAACGATGTTTATATTCAATCCTAATCTCTGGTCACTACCAGAAACATTAGAAAAACTTGGCTTGTCGACAAGTTTTAATGGCGAAAGCCTTCGTTCTTCTTATACTATCTTCCATACGCAATACGCTTATTGATAGTATAAAAAAAGATTATCAACTGTTGTGTCATCATGAAAAAACAGTCAGGTGTGTTAGAAAACATGTTATATTTTATGACAAAGTTTTCCTTATACATGTTAAACCGTTCTGATTATTTGCAAGAAAAAATGCCCTTTATTAACGAAGGGCAGCAGTTTACCTTATTTAAAGCCCGCAAACACTTTAAATGTAATCATACCACTACCAGTCATGTATTTCAACTTAATGTCAAAACCAGTAAAACAAAATCTTTTAAATATACACCTTACAAAAGACCTAAAAGATCATTGTGTTAGTACTTTATCTTCTTTATATAGAAAATCTTCTACATAGTTTTTTAGGTCTTCATAATCATCTCCGTGACAAACGTGATGCTTTGAACACGGTAATAAGTGTAGCTTTTTTTGTTTTGAAGGAATGCTGTTATATAAATAATAAGCACTTTTCACCGGTACAATTCCATCACACTCACCCTGAATAATCAAAACTGGTATGTTGAGATATTGAAAATAAGGCTTTACTTTCTTCACAAGTTTTTGAAATTCAAAAGTAGCTTTAATTGGTGTATGCATGATTTTCTTTTTATACCGGTTAAACAGCTCATTATCTTTAATATTCCCATTCATTAAATCTTTTATCATTTCTTTTGAATCAAGGAAGATTTGTTTGGGATTTACATAATATGCTGCGGCACTAAGCAAAACCAACTTTTGGATATTATAATTAGCTGCTAAATAAGAGGCAATGATCCCTCCCATTGAAAAACCAATTACATACACCTCATCTACCTCATCCATTAAGGTTAAAAGCTCTTGTTCAGCATGTGTAATCCATTCCGTATATGTATGCCCCTTTAAGGAAAGAGTTACACCATGTCCAGGTAAGGTTGGTACCTTAACAACCCAGCCTGTTTTTTCCTTAATATAGCTCGCTAACGGCTCAACCTCATAAGGGGCACCTGTAAAACCATGAATAAATAGACAGCCTTTCATAGAATTAAAAGCCTCCTTTGAACGGTATCAGAAAATCCATATTTATCAGTTCCCAATAGGAAATTATTATTAAATAAGAGCGTTCACTACCTCTTCAAGCTTCATCCCTCTTGATGCTTTCACAAGCACCACATCATTTTTTTGAACGAGTGACTTTAACAATGTAATCAATGCACTTTTCTCTTCAAAATGATGTACAAATTCCTGAGCAAAATTTTCTTTAGCCCCTGCAGCTATTTCTGCACCTAAAGGTCCAAAGGTAAAGATATGTGAGATGTTATTTAGCTTGATCGCTCTCCCTACCTCACGATGATATTCTTTTTCTCCCTCACCGAGTTCCAGCATATCGCCAAGAACAACAAACTTTTGCCCAAACCCATTTAGGTTTTCTATTAAGTCAATTGCTGCCTTCATTGAAGTAGGACTGGCATTATACGCATCATTAATGATAGACGCACCACTTTTTGCTTCAATTAATTCCAAGCGCATACCCGTAACCTTAATCGATAAAAAGCCTTCCTTAATATTTTCCTTTTTTACACCTAAATGTTCAGCAACAGCATATGCAGCTAAAGCATTCCAAACATTATGTTTTCCTAGGACCGGAATAAAGTATTCCTCATTTCCCATTCTAAATGATGTACCAGTTAGCTTCTGGGTGATTTCTGTCGGGTAATAATCATTTGTTGACTTTTCACCAAATGTAGCTGTTTTTAACGATAAGTCTGATACTCTTTCCTGTAGCAAAGGTTCATCTCCATGATAAATGAACAAGCCCTCTCTTTTTATTCCTTTTGTAATTTCCAGTTTTGCTTCTGCAATTCCTTCTCTTGAGCCCAGATCCATTAAATGTGATTCACCAATATTTGTAATAACCGCTACATCTGGATGAGCAATTTTTGATAAAAGTTCTATTTCACCTTTGCCGCTCATACCCATTTCCAGTACAGCCACTTCAGTTTCCTCACTCATGCTTAATACAGTTAATGGTAATCCAATATGATTATTGAAATTACCCTTTGTTTTATGTACGTTATATGTGGTTTCTAATAGAGATGCTACCATATCCTTTGTTGTTGTTTTTCCATTACTACCTGTGATTCCAACAACTTTTACTTGCAGTTGGCTCAAGTACGATTTCGCAAGTGCCTGCAACGCTGCAAGTGTATTCTCAACAAAAATTACCGGAGCATCTTTTGGGGGATTCTTCTCCGACTTTTGCCAAAGTACTGCTGCCCCTCCATCTTTTAAAGCCTTTTCTCCAAACTCATGACCATTATAAATATCCCCCACAAGTGGAATGAACAAGCTGTCTTTTCCAACCTGACGGGAATCTGTTGTAACACCTGAGATGAAAAGGTTCTTATATTCTTCCTCCAAACCATATCCATCAACCATTTTTTCTATATCAAGCAATGATCTTTTAATCATATCCCCACTCCTATTTTGTTAAATGGAAAAAGGAACTGACTGGTGCTTTATTCAGTTCCCCACATTCATCTTATATAAACGCTTTTTTTACTTTAGAAAGAATGTTTAATTTGTTGTTTTTGCTCATAACGTTCTAATGCAAGATCTACTAACTTTTCAATGAGTTGTGCATATTCTAGTCCCGTGTGCTTCCACATTAGCGGGAACATACTATATGGAGTAAACCCCGGCATTGTATTCACTTCATTTATTAATGCTCTGCCATCCTCTGTTAGGAAAAAGTCTGCACGAACCAAGCCTGAGCCATCTATTGCTTTAAAGGATGCGATCGCCATTTCTTTAATCATTTCATATTCTATATCTGTCACATTTCCCGGGATGATTAAATCTGTATCGCCATCTTCATACTTCGCTTTATAATCATAGAACTCTTTTTTCGGAGCAATTTCACCCACAACTGAGCATTGAGGTTGATCGTTTCCGATTACAGCAATTTCTATTTCTCTACCTGTAATTGCTTCTTCAATAATAACCTTCCGATCATATTCAAAGGCTTCTTTAATTGCCGCCTCTAATGAAAGACGGTCCTGACATTTATTAATCCCGACACTTGAGCCAAGATTAGCAGGCTTTACAAAGCATGGGTATCCAAGTCTTTTTTCGATTTCTTCACAAGCAGTTTCCGGTGACTGATCATAATCACTTTTAATAAAAGATACATAGTCTGCCTGTGCTAAGCCTGCCTGAGCAAAGAGGTTCTTCATGACAACCTTATCCATTCCAGCTGCAGATGCTAATACACCGTTCCCTACATATGGAATGTTTAATAACTCAAGAAGCCCTTGAACTGTACCATCTTCACCATTTGGTCCATGCAGAAGTGGGAAAATAACATCAATTTTATCTTGTTCTGCTACAGTTGCAGGAAATAAATCAGAATTAAGAGAAACAGGTGAAATAACATCTCCATTTCCCTGTAGTCTTAATGAACTCACTTCCTTAACAGGAGCATTTAATGCCTTACCTCTTACCCATTCTCCATCTTCTTTAATATATATAGGATGTATATCAAATTTACTCATATCTAAAGCATTTATAACAGCTAAGGCCGTTTGCAGGGAAACATTGTGCTCTGCAGACTTCCCACCATAGATAAGACCTAATTTCATTTTCATCTGGATTATCCTCCTCAGTTCTTTCATCATTCTTATTTTATCACTTTAAGGCAAAATTGTTATTAATGATTCCTTTTTTATGTAATAAGTTTTCGGGAAACTTATCATTGCCACTATATAATCCGTCTACAACCAACATTTTATAGGGTGACACTGTTTAGAATAAGAATTTTCCGAGGAGGTTTGCCTTTATTTTTGGGCAAAAAACGTAAACACCTTTCCTTCTGATAAATCATGATTGCTACTGGAGTAGTCTGCATAAACTGTTACAGATGAAAACCCTATTCTCTCAAGAATTAATTTAAATTCCTTAATTCCAAACCATGTATATGTTTGAACCTTGCTTTCCTTATATGGATTTTGTCCTTCTATCCAATGTTCTATCGATAAGGTATATGTCGCTTTTTGTTCGATTAAGTCCAGCTTTACAAGTTTAGATTCTCCCACAAACAGGTTATCATTTTTTTCAAGAACTAAGTTTTCCGCTTGCAGAACTAAAAATTCACTTTGTAAAAAAAGATCAACAATGATGATGCCGCTCTCTTTTAAATGATCATAACTATTTTTCACTATTTTTATTGCATCTACTCTTCTTGACGTTGAAGACACAACTCCCAAAGGAAGGATGACCGCTTCATATAAAGAGGCTGTTTTGAAATTAGGAAGCTTTGCTTGCAGTAATTTTGGTGACTGGCTACCCTCTGTACATTTTTCATAGCAATCTTTTTTCCCATTCTCAGACTCAATGACACCTTCCATCTTCAAACCACGAGCAATAAATAGCGGAAGCAAATGCAAATGATTCTGACCTAATTCAAGGACTTTACCTTTTGTTTCCTTTAGTTTCTCATAATAAAAATCAACAGCATTAACTAATTCATTTTCCTGTACATACAACTGAAGCGAATCCATAACAAACCATTTCAATCCTAACGTCATTTTTGCATCTCTCCTAAAATACATAAGTACGCTTCTAACTTCCCACTTATACTTGAAAATTATGTAAAACAACATCAAATTGATATAAGAACGAAAGGTTGTTCATATTTATTTTTAAAAAGGTGTAAACATTATGTTCATCTTGCTAAAAACAATCTAAACTAGAGAATAAGTAGTTCTTAAACAGGGAATTGAACTAAAAGGTGCCTTAGCTTTTTAGAAATGGAGGGAAGAAAAATGAAGCGAATTAGTGTTTTTTGTGGATCAAGTCCGGGTGCTTCTTCTTTATATTTAGAAGCAGCAGAAAAACTCGGAAGACAATTAGCCAAAGAAGAAATTACTCTTGTCTACGGCGGTTCTAAACTCGGGGTGATGGGCTCGGTAGCTAACGCGGCACTTCAAGCTGGTGGGGAGGTTATTGGAGTCATTCCAAAAATGTTAATGGAAAGGGAACTTGCACATACAAACTTAACAGAGTTAATTGTTGTCAATACTATGCACGAACGCAAAGCAAAAATGGAACAGCTCTCAGATGGATTCATTGTGCTACCTGGGGGTCCCGGTACGATGGAAGAATTTTTTGAAGTATACACATGGGCTCAACTTGGAGAACATCAAAAACCGATCGGAATGATTAATGCCAATCAATACTATGATAAACTGTTGGCTTTCTTTAAACACATGATTCAAGAAGAATTTTTAAAACCTGAATATCATTCCATGGTGATCGTCGAACAGGATCCCCAAGAACTTATCAATAAATTCCGTACGTATAAACCACCTTTATTAACAAAATGGATTACTTCTGAACAAACATAGGTAACTACCTATGTTTGTTTCACCTCAACATCCCTACTTCTTTAAAAGTTTTCTTTTTTCCCTTTGCATATAGTTTTCATTTTGATAAACACTACTCACATAGAGGTGAGGGATATGAATCGAGGAATTTGGACCGCTCTTTCAGCGATTGGAATTGCACAAGGTCTTAAAATATTTACACACAAAAAAGAGAATGATGTTTGGGATTGGCGGCCAATCTTCCAAACAGGCGGAATGCCCAGTTCACATTCAGCAGGAGTATCAGCTCTCGCAACATATGTTGCAACTAAAAAAGGTGTGCACTCTGTTGAAACAGCTTTAGCCGTTATTTTTGGAATAATTGTCATGTATGATGCACAAGGAATAAGAAGACATACAGGTGAGATCGCAAAGATTGTTAACGATCTTGATGCAGATATAGAGCTTTTATCTGGACATATGCCTGGTCTTTTTCATGTGAAACAAGAAAAGGAATTAAATGAACTTCTTGGTCACCAGCCCGCTGAAGTTGCAGGTGGCGCGTGTTTAGGTATCCTAATAGGTTTGGTCAGCTCTATATTTAAAAAATCATGATATGAAGTCGCTTCTTCATATCATGATTTTTTATGCCTTGGTTGCCGTCACACAAACGGCAAGGATTGGATAAAGCCGCTTATAAGAGATATTTACATCTTTAAACCCGCAATCACATAGGTCATGATAAATTTGATTCGCAAACATTCTTGTTTTTATTGTACTTGCATTTTCTTCTCTCGGCTGCATAGTAATAGCAATCTGTCCATTTTCCTTCATCGATTTATACAAACGCTCTAATCCCTTTTTTGGTTGCTTCCAAATGGTGTAGTTATTAACTGAGAGTACCTTGTTGTAACGATCATTTGGCAGCTCTGCTATTTCTATATCACCAATCAAAACCTTTGCTCTTTCATCTTCGATAAACTCTTTTAATCTATGTTCAGCCTGCTCTTTCATTGTTTCAGAAACGTCAATTCCGTGTATTGTCACTCGAGAATAATCTTGGAGGATTTTCTTCATACATACGCCTGGTCCATACCCCACTTCAAGTAAATAATCATTACTTTTAATATTCAATAACGATAGGGTCCAATTGTTTAAGCGTTTATTTTCTAATGCCATGATATTTCCAGCAATTTTTCCTAAGTATCCTTTGGGAACACTAAATTGTTTTTTGAAGGATTTTATCAATTTCGGCACCTCTTCCTAAAGCTTCGGTCCCTTATCAATAACCCTATTCATTCCTTCATAAACACAACTCACTTTAAATCAAAATAACGCTTTTATTCCTTGATAACCAAAATACAAACCGAACAAAATTAACGAAATTCCTGAAATAACTGAAATAGCTGCCAGTAATGTATGTGTTAAATACTTTCTCAAAAAACTTGAGAGAATCGCCATCATAAAATCCCATAATAATACACCACAGAGAATAGCAGCAGAATAAAAAATAAAATGTGCAGCGCCTTCAGTTACCACGGTATTTGCTAAGATAGATCCATATATCCCAATCCAAAATAAGATACTCAACGGATTAAGTAAGGACATAAAAAAACCGGAAAAATATGATTTAGTGTAGCTTACACTTCCTCTTCCATTGATCATCGTATGTTTTTTAGCAGATAGTAGACTTTCAATTCCTGTATACACCAAAACAAAAAATCCAAATAACCATAGAAAAGTTTGCACAATAGAGATTTGAAGAATATTAACAAATCCCAGGTATACTAAAAACATGTACACAAAATCAGCTGTTGTAGCTCCAAGTCCAAACAGCCAGGCATGGAAAAATCCGCCTTTTATTCCCCGATCAATTTGGCCTGCATTGACAGGGCCGATTGGTGCTGCCAAAGATACACCTAGAAAAACATAGCTAAATAAACTACTCAACATCCAAACCTCCAGTATCTGATGTAACCATTTAATTATGTATGCTTGTACATCATATTCAGGAAAATCCCAGTTTATGTAGGCTAAGTTTTTTTAGTGTCACTTTCAATATTTACTATAATATTTTTTCAGAACAAAAGCGCAAGCGCCTTGATCAGCCTCGGGCAAATAAGACGCAAAGGAATAGAAGACGTTCTTTGTCTTCAATTCCTTTGGGGCTAGGCGCTGGAGCTGGATGTCGCGGACTTATCCACAGTTCAAGAATTTTATAATTTCCTGACGATAAAAAAACATTCCCTAAAAAGAGAATGCTACGGCTATTTAATGCACCGAAACTAATTTAATATGTTCAATATGATGTTTACTATGCCATGCATATAATGCAATATTTGTTGACAGCTTAACATCTTGCTTTGTTTCAGGGTGATAAAAAGCCTTTTCAAAGTCTGATAATGACATAGACTTTAACAGATGACACCAGCGTTTATGGAGGGATTCCAGCAACTGAAGGGATACCTCTATTGAAGTCTGGTAATCTGGTAAATTAGCCCAAGCATTTTCATCATATGCTTTTATAGTCGGGCAATTTTCTGTTAGGGCCAACTTAAAACGTATATAGCTGTTCATATGACTATCAGCAAGATGATGGACAATTTGTCTTACGGTCCAGCCTCCAGGCCGATAAGAAGTATCTACTAACGATTCCGGCAGTGAATCAAGGACTTTCCTTAGTTGTTCAGGAGCCTCTTCTATTGTATCAATCCACCCTTTTAAATCCTTTTCAGTAACATTTTCAGGAGGTACAAATTCGCCGATTGGGTACTGCAGATTTTTTTTCATTATCCTTTTTCACTCTCCAATACAAGATTATCGTTTGTTTCATTATATTTCTAAAGGAACTTTCGAACAATACAGAAAAATCACACTTTATATTATTATTATGTTATAGTATGATCAATCTCTTTCCATTAAATTGTAAATTATATTGTTGGGGGTGTTACTTTGAGAGCTATCCTACTGGGAGTTTGTTCTTCCTTCTTTTTTGCCTTTACATTTGTCTTAAATCGCTCTATGGAGTTATCTGGAGGAAGTTGGTTATGGAGTTCATCCTTGAGGTATTTTTTCATGCTCCCTTTTCTTATTCTTTTTGTCATAGTGACAAAAAAATGGTCACCACTTATGAAGGAAATGAAAAAACATCCAGCTCAATGGCTATTATGGGGGACAGTGGGATTTGGTTTATTTTATGCTCCGATCTGTTTTGCAGGTGCATTCGGCCCCGGTTGGTTAATTGCGGCAACTTGGCAAATGACAATCCTTTCAGGCTCACTTCTTGCTCCGCTCTTTTTCAAGGAAATTCAAACAGCGAATGGCCCTTTAAAAGTTCGGGGACAAATCCCTCTCAAAGGTCTGAGCATGTCAATGATCATTCTTGTAGGTGTTGCCGTTATGCAATATGAACATGCCAGTCATTTATCACTAAAACCTGTATTGCTAACGATCATCCCAGTTCTCATCGCTTCATTTGCCTATCCGCTTGGAAACCGCAAAATGATGGCACTTTGTGATGGTAGATTAGATGTATTTCAGCGTGTCTTAGGAATGACATTAGGCAGCTTGCCTTTATGGATTATTTTTGCCATCTTTGCTTTATCCACAACAGGTCTGCCGACAAAAACACAAACGATCCAATCCTTTTGGGTAGCCATATGTTCAGGCTTAATCGCAACTTTACTATTCTTTCAAGCTACTAATATGGTACAACATAATATGGCACAGCTTGCAGCAGTCGAGGCAACTCAGTCGATTCAAGTACTTTTTGTTTTATTAGGTGAAATCCTATTTTTAGGAGCAGCTTTGCCAACCTCTCTTTCCCTCTTCGGGATGGCATTAGTTATGGTCGGTATGGTATTACATAGTTATATTTCCAGAAGTGACAAAGTAACACAAACAGTAAAACCTGATGCTACCAAACAATTTTCATAATCACATCGGTTAAGGCCCTCAAAGGATAAGCAGCAATTGTACTCTTATCCTTTTCTCTTATTTTCACACACCAGGCTCAGCATTTATTTTTCCAGCATCATCCTGACAGTTTTTAATGTATGCCCGTCAAACACATCATCATATTCTGTTTCTATCATAAATCCTTTTGATTTATAAAAGTTTACAGCACTCTGATTATCTTTCTCCACGTTTACGTACATTTTCTTTAAACACTGCAACTCCTCTAGACCTGTCTTTAAAAGTTCTGTGCCAATTCCATTACCCTGGTATTCCTTATATAAATAAATGGCTCCAAGCTCAACCTTTTTTTCATCCTTAAGAGGGGTGAAATTTGCAAAACCAATGATATTACCTTCTTGTTCAGCAACAAGAAATAGTGTTTCCGTTAATCTCTGCATTAACATCTCATATGAATATGCGGTATTAACAAAACTCTCCTGTATATGGTCAGGTATAATTCCCTTATATGTACTTTGCCAGCTTGACTTAGCAACAAGTTGTACTTGCTCTATATCCCCTTCATTCATTCTACGAATTTGTAATGTCATAAAATCCCTCTTTAATAAAAAGTTTAGTAGATAATTACAGATTATAACATTTATTTTTCATAAAACGAATTATAATGCAAACGATTCCAATAGAGATTGACCTAATAGGATGGAAACCTCAATAATAACCCCCCTAAAATTCTGAAAGTGTTTACAAAAATGTTGATAATTAAGTTAGTATGTGGATAACTTGTTGGTAAGTACCTATGTTATCCACATACTATTGTTAAACGGAACTACTGCCAATCACTTGAAATGGATGATTTTTTTTAAGGTTTGTAATAGATTCATGAATGTTATCCACAATAAATGGTGCATCATAATCCATTGAAGCAACGTGGTATGAATTTTTCAATTCAATTAGTAACTTTTCAGAAGAAGAGATGTTGTTATATATATAATCAGAATTTGTTGGTGAAACAACATGATCAACTTTCGACTTAAATATGATAGTTGGAATGGATATATGTTTCAATTTATTTTTTGTATGATCCATTAAATACAGCAATTGATGAATAGCTTTTAACGGGACTTGATTATACGTAATTTCATATACAGCTTGTTTTTTTATATCAGGATTACCCTCTTCAATCATGCTCAATGTATTTTCATATCGATACTCATTGTATGCAACATCTGTAACAGCGGCATTAATGAGGAAGATGCCATCTACATCCTGTCTGAAAGCTACTTGAAGTGTTAAAGCTCCTCCCATTGATTGCCCTACTATATACACCCTTTCACAAGTTTGCTTCAATGTTTCATAAGCGTTCTGAAGATTTTCAATCCATTCCTCATACGTACTCGATTCCATATCTTTCACATGAGTACCATGTCCCTTTAATCTAGGAATAGAGACTGTATAGCCATATTCAGCAAGGTTTTCTCCTATATATTCCATACTCTGCGGTGTACCATTGAAACCGTGGCATAAAACAATTCCTGTTTCATTTCCTTTGAAAAATAAACTTTCTGCTCCTGAAAGAACGGGATGCAATTCGTTATTCATAATAGACCGCCTCCTTATTTCTTCTTATATTCGCCTATATATTTACAAGATCGTCAGGTTTACTACTGTTACTAATATATTTTAATTTAAATTATTCTTATAAGTTTACTTGGTTTTATGTTTTTATTTTATCCTATTCCTTCGTTTTACACAACCAGAGATTGATATTAAAAAGGATGATGTCAAAATTGTTTGACATCATCCCTTTTATTTAGGCTGTTTTGCATACTTTGTTTTTAAAATGTATTTTTCTGGGTTAAATTACTTCGTCCATTAAGCTATAAAGTGAAAATAATATTCCTAAGCCAATCTTTGCAAAAACAGCGTTTATTTATAACTCGGATAACCTGTAAACTTAAAATCATTTCCTATTTTCATTATATCTAGATGATTTATAGTAATAGCATCTGCCATCTTTTCAATTCCGAGACCACCAATGAAACCGGGGGCACTTTTTCCTCCTATCATCTTAGGAGCTATATATAATACGATCTTATCAACTAATTGTTTATCTAGAAAAGATGCATTCACTTCTCCTCCACCTTCAATCAGGATAGAAGAGACACCATTCTCACCAAGTATTCTGACTGTATCATGTAAATCAACCTGCTTAACACCAGAAGTAATAAATACATTTACTCCTAAAGCTTCCAATTGGTCCTTAGCAGAGTGTGAAAAGTTTTGGGATGTGAAGATCCATGTTTCAGCCTGTTGATCTGCCACTACTTTAGAGTGAAGCGGTGTAGTTAAGCGACTGTCAAGAATGATGCGTACAGGATTTCTCCCATGTTCAATTCTCGTTGTTAATTCAGGGTCATCCTTCATGACAGTCTGAACTCCTACTAATATTCCGGCATGCTCATGTCTTAATTGATGAACATCTCTTCTTGCTTCTTCTGATGTGATCCATTTACTATCAGATGTAAAAGAAGATATTTTGCCATCTAGAGTTGTAGCAGATTTCATCGTAATAAACGGGATCTTTGTTGTAATAAATTTATTAAATACTTCGTTCATCATAATGGATTCTTCTTCACAAACACCAACAGTCACATCTATATTGGCATCTTTTAAGATCTTTATCCCATTCCCTGCAACAAGTGGATTTGGATCAAGAGTTGCAACAACTACTTTTTTGATACCGGCTTCTACAATTGCAACTGCACATGGACCTGTTCGACCGTGATGTGAACAAGGTTCGAGGGTAACATACATTGTGCCTCCCTTTGCCAGATCACCCGCCATATTGAGAGCATGAATTTCTGCATGCGGACCACCTGCTTTTAAATGTGCTCCTACGCCTACGATACGATTTTGATTGACAATTACAGCACCTACCAATGGGTTTGGTACAGTCTGTCCTTTCATCGCCGCAGCATTATTTATGGCTAATTTCATATAAATCTCATGTTCACTCAATCGTAAAGCCTCCTCTAAAATGGCCAGCCTTCTCCATTTTTGTTTCTAAATATCGCTGATTATAGTGTGATACATCTCCCCATAATGGTATTCGTCCATCTACATTTGCACCGGACTTTTGAAGTGCCTCAAGCTTAAGGGGGTTATTTGTAATTAATGTAACAGGTAATTGTCTAAGAGATGCTAACACTCGTATAGCCTCTTCATAGCTTCTCATATCATCGGCAAACCCCAATTGTACATTTGCCTCAACAGTGTCTAATCCTTCCTCCTGAAGAAGATACGCAAATGCCTTGCTAAATAAACCTATTCCCCTACCCTCATGATTTGCAAGGTAGAATAATGCTCCAGTACCATGTTCTTTTATCATTCTTAACGATTGTTTTAATTGATAACCACAATCACATCTTTTACTTCCAAATATATCACCTGTATGGCATATGCTGTGCATCCGGATAAGTGCAGATTCTTCTGTTTCAAAATCACCGTATACCAATACACTTGATTGCTGCTGACCAGCTAATTCAAGAGTAGGTAATCTATCTATTAACGCTTCCAACGAAAAATCTTGTTCCCCTTCTACATTCAGCCAGCAATACCATTTAAAAAATAATGTTTCATCCTCTAATTGAATTGGCAGATTAATTGGGCCAACTATATATGTCATCCCCTCTTCATAGGGTACTGCCTTTATATTATCCTCTAAGGTTTTTAGAGGAATCTCCTTTATTGTTTCAATCATCCATTTTTCTCCCCTTAACATATAACTTACTTATTGTAAGTAAGTATACGTTTTAGAGATAAATAACGTCAACTTTTCTGAATTTCCCTTCCATATTTAAGTTATAGACAAAATACTTTTTTTTCATCAAGAAAAGGGTAAAATAAATAGTAGAGGTGATCATGATGGAACATATAAAAACAGACAAACAATTTCAAGATCTGATTACAAGTGAGGAGCCTGTAGTAGTAAAATTCGTTACAGACTGGTGTCCTGATTGCAAACGTATGGATATGTTTTTGCCAACTGTTTTTGAAGAGGTTGGTAATGTGACGATGTATGAAATTGACAAAGACGAACTACCAGAAATTGCAGAGAAACATAGTGTTATGGGAATTCCAAGCTTATTGGTGTTTAAAAATGGTGAAAAACTAGCCCATTTACATAGTGCTAACGCTAAAACTCCTGATCAAGTGATTGAGTTTTTATCAGAATCCGTTAGATAAGATAGAAAAACATGGGAATTTCCGAAGGTAGACCCACTAGGTGTTTACCCTCGGAAGTTTTATTAAACTCGGATTCAACGTCTAATTACTTTATTTTCATCTGGTTTAAACCCCATTGTAGCCTTCACTGCTTTTCGCCAACCATTATAAAGTTCATTTCGTCGTTGTTCATCCATTCCTGGTTCGAACGATTGTTCCACCTTCCACAGAGATGCGATCTCTTCACGATCCTGCCAAAATCCAACGGCAAGTCCTGCTAAATAAGCCGCTCCTAAAGCAGTTGTTTCATTGATAATCGGGCGCTCCACAGAAACATTTAGAATATCACTCTGAAAATGCATAAGCATATTATTTTTTACAGCTCCACCGTCAACACGAAGTTTCTTTAGCTTGATACGTGAGTCTGCTTCCATTGCCTTTAAAACATCCTTCGTCTGATAGGCTAGTGATTCAAGCGTAGCTCTAATAAAGTGCTCTTTCGAAGTTCCACGCGTTAAACCAAAAATGGCACCTCTTGCATCACTGTCCCAATATGGGGTCCCTAATCCTACGAATGCAGGTACGACATAGACACCTTCTGTTGATTCAACCCTTTCAGCATATTTTTCCGATATAGGAGCATTATCGATCATTCTTAATCCATCACGCAGCCATTGAATTGCTGAACCTGCCACAAAAATACTACCCTCCAGTGCATATTCAACTTTGCCATCAATGCCCCAAGCAATGGTTGTTAATAATCCATTATCTGAAGATACTGCCTTCTCACCTGTGTTCATTAACATAAAGCAGCCTGTTCCGTAGGTGTTTTTTGCCATTCCTTTCTCATAACATGCCTGTCCAAACAATGCGGCCTGTTGATCACCAGCAACACCTGCAATCGGGACCGCTTCCCCAAAGAAATGATAATCAACCGTTTCGGCATACACCTCTGAAGAAGAACAAACTTCCGGTAACATAGATTTTGGAACATCTAAAATAGTTAGTAACTCATCATCCCATTGCAAATCATAAATATTATACATAAGAGTTCTAGATGCATTTGTATAATCGGTGACATGCTTTGCTCCACCAGAAAGCTTCCAGATCAACCATGAATCAATCGTTCCAAAAAGCAGTTTACCATCATTTGCCTTTTGTCTTGCTCCCTCGACATGGTCAAGAATCCATTTTACTTTTGTTCCTGAAAAATAAGGGTCTATTAATAATCCTGTTTTCTTGCGAAATACATCTTGATGACCGCTTTCCTTTAACATTTCACAGATATCAGCTGTTTGTCTTGATTGCCACACAATCGCATTATAAACAGGCTTCCCTGAATCTTTCTCCCAAACAACGGCTGTCTCACGTTGGTTGGTAATACCAATGCCGGCAATTTCTTTAGGTGAGATAGCTGTTTTTGCTAATAATTCAGCTATCACCGCTAGTACAGAACTCCAAATTTCCAATGCATTATGTTCTACCCAGCCCGGGTGCGGAAAATATTGAGGGAATTCCCGTTGAGCGACTTCAACAATTTCTCCTTTTTTATTAAACAGAATAGCCCTTGAGCTTGTTGTCCCTTGATCTAAAGCAAGAATATATTTCTTTGTCACAACTACGTCCTCCATTCATCACTATGGGTATGTATATACATACTTCTTTGTTGTTAGGGAAAACCCTTTCCGCTAGTAAAAAAATAGAGACCAAATTTTTGGTCTCATTTTTCCGGTTTTATGTAAGGAACTATTTCTGCAGTAGTACCTACTGATGCACCACGAATAAACTCTTGATTTTCACTTTTAGTAATTTCTTTAGATATTGGTTGTGTACTGAGTTTTTCTAATTTTTCTAAAAGTCTATCTGTTAATGACTTTTCTAGAGAACCTCTGATAGAATGTAGAGTTGTTTCCATACTAATCAATGCTTTTTCTAACTCAATGGTATGTGGATTAAGTTTATATCTATATCTATTTCTCTTATATTCCTCATAGCTTTTGGCTTTACCCTTATCTTGAATTTGTTCAAGATTATTTGATTTAACTAGTGTACTTAAGTCCGCCAATAATTCTTCTTCAGTATAATTATCGAAATAAGGAAATTCCTTTAAGTAAACTAGTATCTCCGACGGCAAAACCAACGAAGAATAAGACATAGCAGCTAAAAACAAATAAAAAGATAACTTAATGTGTAAGGTTCTCTTATCCAAGTTTCTTGGGAAGTCTCTTTGAAGAAAAATCAGATATAAGTAAAAACCACAAAGACTTTTTCTTTGTGGTTTTATTATTGTTAAAACAAAGGATTACTTTTTTGTTAGTACATCTGTAATTTTACGATGATACAGCTTATTCTCTCACATTTCCTTAACCATTCATAGATAGTCATGCATATTCCAATCATACATATAAAGCCTTAGTTATCTATCATCTTTAGTTTTACCTTTAAATAATTTAACTATCAGAATAACAACGACAAAGAAAACAAAATAATCCAATAATAACCCTAGCGGCTCAAAACTAAATTGGAAGTCTCCGTAATAACCTAACCATTGGGCTGGAAAACCAAAGTATAAATAATTCCCTTCCTCTCGAATACCAATAATGGGAATGAAAGTAAAAATAATAGTCGCTAGTAGACTAAAAAGATATAGTGATTTTCTATCTTTTAATATGTTCATACATTTCTCCTTTTTTAGTAGTAATTACTTATTTTTCCAAATTTGATATATTTCCAGTAGTTATAATGTTATTATACAAAATGTGGAAAATAAAAAAAGGAGGCAAAAGTAATGAAAAAGCATGGGATTATATTAGGATTATCATTGGGACTAGTATTTGCTTCATCAACCAATGAGACTTTAGCCAGTGAAGTAGAGAGCACAGTTGTCGAAGAACAAGTAGAAGCCATTGTAGAAGAAACAGGAGGTCTAGAAACAGTAGATGTTTCTTCCCTTCCGGAAGGCACTAAATTTATTAATTTTGATAGTGTAGAAGAGTTTGAACAAGCTTTAATAGAATCAAAGAAAACGGAAAACATTCAAAATGACTTAATTCCTGAAGAAACATTTGCACCACCAACTTTAGCAAACACATCAACAATATCTAAATTTAACATAATGGCAGCTGCTGCTACTACTTATAATGGTTCTGCAAGAATTAAATGGAGTCAGTACCATCCGTTAAAACCTGTATATGATGCACCTTTATGGATTGATTTTACCTATACATATACTAAATCTGGTACAACAAAGAAATTTACAAAAATTACTGGAGTTTCATCCCATAACGGAGGATACCCAGCAACTTGGCATCAAACATCAAAAACTACTAATTTTTACGACAGTAATAAAGGTGTAACAATTAAAGTTCAAGGCTACTTCTTGTTTGGTGTAAATATAGCTGGAACACCTATAGGTTTTAAGGACCCTGATACTTTTACTAAGAAATGGCATTTTTAAGATTAGCAATATACAGTTATAGCCGCTTAAAACTCAAGTGGTTTTAACTGTATATTACTTGAATACTGAAAACAATAAAGAACCAATAAATCAAATCGAATACTATGATATTACTTTTCATCTAAAAGGAATAAGGAAATAAGAAGTCAAAAACCTTCAAGTAAACTGGTTGATATCATAAAAGGTTAATCCCATTTTCTTCACATATTTATCCTTTATTTCACTCCACTCCTACATTGTAAAAAAATATTGAACAATCAGCCAACAATTCTAAATATGATTGAAGCCACATAACAAAATCCTTTACCCCTTTTTTTCCAACCCATTTCAATTCCTTTTAGTAAAACAGAGAATAATAAGAGATAGACTCTAGTTGATACGGAACCAATTAAAAGTTTAATTCAGAAAAATACTTACAAAAGCAAAAGAAAAGAATCCCTATCTAAATGATTCAGGGATTCTTTCAAAATTCCATGCGATTTACTATACAACTTTGTTGTGAACTATATAACTTTATTTGTCACTATACAACTTTGTTTTACCAAAACAACTATCATACTTTTGCTTTAAAATTTATTCAACCGTCACACTCTTAGCTAAGTTACGAGGCTTATCTACGTCACAACCACGGTGTAATGCTGCATAGTAAGAGATCAGTTGTAGCGGTACAACGGCAGCTAAAGGCGCTAATTCCTCATGAATGCTTGGAAGAACAAAACGATCGTCTTCTTCTTCTAGACCCTTCATTGAGATAATACATGGATTAGCTCCCCGAGCCACTACTTCCTTCACATTACCACGAATGCTTAAGTTTACATGTTCTTGTGTTGCTAAAGCAATGATTGGTGTACCGTTCTCGATGAGAGCGATTGTACCGTGCTTCAACTCTCCACCTGCAAATCCTTCTGCTTGGATGTAGGAAATTTCTTTTAGTTTTAATGCACCTTCAAGACCAACATAGTAATCAACAGAGCGTCCGATAAAGAATGCATTACGTGTTGTTGCAAAGAATTCTTTTGCGATTGCTTCCATTTCTTCCTTTTGGTCACATAAAACTTCCATTGCATTTGCTACAATACCAAGTTCTTTTGTCAGGTCGAATTCTAAAGATTGACCTTTTGCTTCTGCTGCAACAGCTGCCAGGATCGATAAAACAGCTAATTGTGCTGTATATGCTTTTGTAGATGCAACAGCAATTTCAGGACCGGCATGCAATAATAGTGTATAATCCGCTTCACGAGATAGCGTAGATCCCGGAACATTCGTAATGGTTAATGCTTTATGACCAAGTTCTTTTATTTGAACTAATACTGAACGGCTGTCCGCTGTTTCTCCACTTTGTGAGATGAAAATAAAGAGTGGATTTGGCGATAAGAGTGGCATATTATATGAGAACTCACTTGCAATATGCACTTCAACAGGGATCTTCGCCCAATTTTCAATAAATTGTTTACCGATTAATCCTGCATGGTAGCTGGTACCTGCTGCAATGATATAAATACGGTCGGCGCTGTTAACTGCCTCGACGATATCGGCATCAACTGTAATACCACCATCCTCATTGCGGTATTTTGCAATGATTTTTCTTGTTACTAATGGTTGTTCATCAATCTCTTTCAACATGTAGTGAGGATATGTGCCCTTTTCAATATCACTTGCATCAAGCTCAGCTTTGTAAGGAGCACGTTCAATTACATTACCTTTTAAATCTTTTATTGTAACAGTTTCGCGTTCAACGAATACCATTTCTTTATCCATAATTTCCACGTATTGATCTGTCACTTGAAGCATTGCCATTGCATCTGAAGCAATTACATTAAAGCTTCCATCGCCTAAACCAACTAGAAGTGGACTTTTATTTTTCGCAACATAAATCATGTCAGGATTTTGCTCATCCAATAATGCTATTGCATATGAGCCTTTTAAGATTGATAACGTTTGACGGAACGCTTCCTCAACCTCTAATCCCTCTTTTACAAACTTTTCAATCACTTGAACAATGATTTCAGTATCTGTATCACTTTTTAATTGCACATCTTGCAAATGCTCACGTTTTAAAATTGCGTAGTTCTCAATTACACCATTGTGTACAAGTGTAAATCTTGATGAAGTACTTTGATGCGGGTGTGCATTCACTTGGCTAGGTACACCATGAGTTGCCCATCTAGTATGCCCAATACCAGTTGAAGCCTCAACCTTTTCATCTACAATTTCACGTAATTTTGCAATACGTCCTTTTTCTTTAAAAATGTGAACCCCATCTGGATTCATTGCAGCGATTCCTGCAGAGTCATATCCACGATACTCTAATTTTTCAAGACCCTTTAATAAAATTTCCTTTGAGTCATTGTTTCCAATATAACCTACGATTCCGCACATGTTTTTTTCCTCCCATAGTGTGAAACCAGGGACAGGAGCCAATTTTTTTAAAATGGAGACATCACTGTCCCCTCACACATGTTTTTATTTTTTTGGAAGGCTATACTTTTCCCTTTGTTCAAAAAGTTACCTCTTTGGTTTAAGGAAAAGCTTACGGCTGTAACCATACCAGCCGGGAGGCATCCGCCGAAATTTCGATAACCTCCATCCTCGTCAACTAAGCTGTTATACGTTCACGCTTAGTTCAGGCGCTTTAGGTGAATACAAATAAATCTCCTATTACTCCTTCCTGTTAGTATAAGTAAAACAACAAAATTAATGATACAACAGAAGAAAATAAATCGTCAATCAATTTTTACCATACTTAGTGTTTAAAATTGATCGACATACCTTATTTATATGTTTTTTAAGCTATTATGTTAACAACGACCATCCTTAATAAAATGAAAAAAGACGGGGTTAACCCGCCTCTTAATCTAATCCCATTTCTTCCTTAACAACTGCTACAATTCGTTCCACATAATCACGGCATTGCTCCTCTGTCGGCGCTTCAGCCATAACACGTACCAGCGGCTCTGTACCAGAAGGGCGAACTAAAATACGTCCGTTTCCACCCATCTCTTTTTCAACCTCAGAGATTATTTCACTTACTTTTTCATTTTCTGTTACTTTGTACTTATCTGTTACCTTTACATTAATAAGTAATTGTGGATATTTTTTCATTTCATTTGCAAGCTCTGACAATTTCTTACCAGTTAACTTCATGATATTAACTAATTGCAAACCGCTTAATAGACCATCACCTGTAGTATTATAATCTAAAAAGATTATATGACCTGATTGCTCTCCACCTAAATTATAGTCATTATTTTTCATTTCTTCCACTACATAACGGTCACCGACTGCTGTTGGAATACTTTTAATATCCTGCTCTTCAAGTGCTTTATAGAAACCTAAATTACTCATTACAGTTGAAACAACTGTGCTTTTCTTTAATCGTCCTTCGCTATTCAGATGCTTTGCACATATGTACATAATTTGATCTCCGTCAACGATATCTCCATTTTCATCTACCGCGATAAGACGATCACCATCTCCATCAAATGCCAGTCCAATGTCGGCATTTTTCTCCTTTAAGAAGGCAGCTAACGCTTCCGGATGTGTAGATCCCACGCCTTCATTTATGTTTAATCCATTAGGAGAAGTTCCCATTGTTGAAACATCTGCGTCTAAGTCAGCAAATAGATGTGTAGCAAGTGAAGACGTTGCACCATGGGCACAGTCTAATGCAACATGGATACCAGTAAAGTCTTCATCCACTGTTTGCTTTAGGAATTGCAGGTACTTTTGACCACCTTCAAAGTAATCATTAACTTGTCCTAACTCTTTTCCTACAGGTCTTGGTAATGTATCTTGTTCTTCGTCCATTAGACGCTCAATTTCAAGCTCTTGCTCATCAGATAATTTGAATCCATCTGGACCGAAATACTTAATTCCATTATCTTCGACTGGATTGTGAGACGCAGAGATCATCACACCGGCCTCAGCTCCCAGTGCTTTCGTTAGAAAAGCAACACCCGGCGTTGAGATTACACCCAAACGCATGACCTCGGCCCCAATTGATAATAACCCCGCCACTAAAGCACCTTCAAGCATATGACCTGAAATACGAGTATCACGACCTATTAGGACTTTTGGTCTTTCTTTATCCTTAGTTAAAACATACCCGCCAAATCGCCCGATTTTAAAGGCCAACTCCGGTGTTAATTCACTATTGGCAACTCCTCGTACTCCATCTGTACCAAAATACTTTCCCATTGGTTTCGCTCCTTTATTTTATCTGCCTAGGAGGCAGATGAAATTCTCACTTTTACTTTTTCCTGCTCTAATGACCAAGTAATATTTTGTGGACTATTTACTTGAACTTGTACTTCATGTTCTCCATCACTTAAGTTGGAAAGGTTTATATATAACTCGATATCCGCAGAATTAATTTCGTTTATTACACTTGGAGCACCATAGATTTTAATATCCAATTCTCCAATATCAGGATCTAGAAAGTCAAACACCTTTCCTTCTGCCATTCCGACCTCCTCAATTTTCTTATCCGAGAAGGATTTCTCTTGTTGTTCATCTACATCTATTTCAATTTTCACCGTTTCTGGACTAATCTTTTCAATTCCTTCCGGTAGAGGAACATCAACTTCTAGCACGGTATCTTTTTCAATTTCGGATAAATCCACCTTTACCCCATCTATAAAATCATAATTTTCCAGCACATCTAGTGGTCCATATGCTGTAATTTCCTTCGGATCAGTTTCCATACTTAAAATGCTAAGTCCCTTTTTAAGTTCTCCTTCCCGTACAACTTTAAAAGGTAAAACCTTACTTGGACTCTTTACAGGAACTGTAACGTCGACTACAGACGGTTCCACCTCGACAGGTAATATATTGCCGTCACTATCATAGATGGTAATTCTGGATTCCTTATTTATTGTCTCTTTTGCACCTTCTAAATTAATGGTCGCTTGAACCTTTGATATACGGTCAATAATTTCTTTTGATGCAGTAACACGGACACTATTTGGACTAACAATTGGTTGATCAGGTGAATAACCCTCTTCTAATTTATCTTCATTTATATATTCCACTTCAACCGGAAAATCCTTTGATATCTTTTCTTCAATTGAAACTGTAATGACTGAAGGACTTATCTTTGCTTTTAAATCACTGGATAAATTTTTAATTTTTAAATTCACCCGATGTGAACCGATTGATAAATTAGTTAACTCTGCATAAACTTCAAAGTCTTTTTGCTGTCTCGCCTTTAGCAATGTACCAGTTGGACCTTCTAAAGTAACATTTACGGTTTCCGGTACCCCGGTTACCACTAGATCTTCTTCATCAAAGTATGTAACAACCGGTATATCTGTAACTACTGCTGTCTCTAGTGAAGAAGAAGTTGAAGTATTTAATGGTGATGTCGATTTATTTGCCTGAGTACCTGATTCAATATTTACAGATGCATAAAGCATTAAAGCTAAGAACAGGGCGATCACTCTCATAACCCAGTGATTATTCATCAACTTATCCATCTTTTTTCCCCCTCCATTGCCAACGGTTTGAGGAAACAGCTTTCGTTTGCGTATAAAGTTCTTTTTGGAGAATATCCCTCAGCTCATCTTGAGATAAGTTCCGATGTAATTCACCATTTCTGGCAACAGACACATTGCCTGTTTCTTCCGAGACGATAATTGTTAAGCTGTCTGTTACTTCACTAATTCCTAATGCTGCTCTATGTCTTGTTCCTAGTTCTTTAGAAATAAAAGGACTCTCTGATAAGGGTAGATAACATGCAGCAGCTGCTACTTGGTTTTTCTGTATAATAACCGCACCATCATGTAGTGGTGTATTAGGAATAAACAGGTTTATTAAGAGTTCGGAAGATATTCTTGAATTTAATGAAATTCCTGTTTCAATATAGTCGCTCATACCCGTTTCTTTTTCAATTGACATTAATGCACCAATACGCCTTTTTGCCATATAATCTGTTGCTTTTACAATTGCTTCTACGGTGACTTCAGGATCTTCTTCTCCCGGCAAGCCACTTCTAGAAAACAATCGACCTCTTCCCAGCTGCTCCAAAGCTCTGCGTAGCTCTGGTTGGAAAATGATAATAATTGCTAAGAATCCCCATGTTAAAGCTTGGTCCATCAACCATTGTAATGTACTTAAACCAAGATATTGACTTAACATACGGACGACAATAATAACCGTTATCCCTTTTAACAACTGAACAGCTTTTGTTCCCCTTACAACCATAATTAATTTATAAATAACGTACCATACAAGGAGAATATCAATAGCTATACCGAGGTAATGCAATATTGGTATGTCATTCAATATTGGTAAAACCTCATACCCCATTCACTTGTCCTCCATGAGTTAGCTTTATTCTTTATTACTTTTAGACAACGATCCCATTATATCATTTTATATAGATGTATGTAAAAAGGCCACCATAACGATGACCCTTCCGTTAACTTACTACGTCCTTGGATATCCTTTTAACGTGATACCATAACCATTCAAATAATTCATCAACTTCTTCAATATCTCCGGTTACATTTCCGGCAGATGCCATATATTGCTCTCCATTAATAACCGTTACATTACCTTCAATAGTACCCTCTATTTCCAAGGTTCCATTTTTGACAACAACATCACCTTTTACAACTTCATCTTTTGGCACGATGACTTTACTATTTTCAACAACAAGATTTTTCTGTGTTGAAACGCTGAAGTGTTGATCCTCATTCCATGCAGAGAATAAGCTACCTACCATCAGAAGGATAAATAGGGATGCAGCAGTTAAAAGCGGATGCCCTTTAAACCAGCGATTCCATGATACAGTTCTTTTTTCTTTGGGAAGGCTGTTCATAACTCCTTCAGTAAAGTTTAATGGAGCTTCTATATGTGACGTACTCTGAACAAAAGCTACTGCTTTCTCAAGTTCATGAAAATGCTGATAACAATCTTCACAGCTGTGAAGATGTTCTTTTACAACTTTTTCTTCAGCAGATGTTAGTTCATGATCTAAATATTTATGCAAAAGTTGTACATATTCTGAAGAACAGCTCATCTTTATTCACCTCTTTATAAATGCCTTAATTGCTTTCTCAATGCTTCCCTGCCCCGGTGTATACGAGTTTTAACAGTCCCAACAGGTATGGTTAAAATCTCGCTGATTTCATTTAGTGATAATTCATCAATATACTTTAGGACAATAACAGTTCGATACTTATCAGGTAATTTTAAAATCTCACCTTGGATCGTTTGCTGTAACTCTAATGTTTCAAGTTCATCCTCTGGTAACGATACATCCGCTGCTACTTGGGAATACATGTTTAAACCATCCGTACCGGAAACCTCTGCATCTAAATAGAAATCTGGTTTCTTTTTTCTAATTCTGTCAATAGAAAGATTCGTTGCAATACGGTATAACCAGGTTGAAAACTTTTTATTCATATCATACGTATGAATATTAACATATGCTCTTATAAACGCTTCTTGTGCAATGTCTTCTGCTTCATGAGCATTCCCAAGCATCCGATAGCATAGTTGATAAATTTTGTCCTTATAAATATCTACTATTTCAGCAAATGCATTTTGATCGCCCTTTTTTACTTGTTTAATTCTTTTTTTTATCAGTGTCTCCATATTTATCATACCCCCGCACTCTGCGGCTATCTTTTATACGTAATAGGATGCTGCTAAGTTTCATTTTTTTTCACATAAATTATTTTAACAAATTTTGGTTGATGTATGGAGAAAACTTTTATTTCTTTTCATTTCTTTTCCGTTATGTTAATTAACAGTGCATCAAAAAAGCGATAAACATTGTTTATCGCTTAATATGTAAAATCATTATATACAATTATGGTGGAGCCTAGCGGGATCGAACCGCTGACCTCCTGCGTGCAAAGCAGGCGCTCTCCCAGCTGAGCTAAGGCCCCATGGTGCCGTTGGAGCGGAAGACGGGATTCGAACCCGCGACCCCCACCTTGGCAAGGTGGTGTTCTACCACTGAACTACTTCCGCATTATGAGCCATGAAGGACTCGAACCTTCGACCCTCTGATTAAAAGTCAGATGCTCTACCAACTGAGCTAATGGCTCTAATGGCTGGGCTAGCTGGATTCGAACCAACGCATGTCGCAGTCAAAGTGCGATGCCTTACCGCTTGGCTATAGCCCATTAATTATGATATTAATACTTTTCCCTTTAATAGTGAAAGTATTCACAATTCATTAGATGAATTTTATATTTCATTATAAATGGTGGAGGGGGGCAGATTCGAACTGCCGAACCCTAAGGAGCGGATTTACAGTCCGCCGCGTTTAGCCACTTCGCTAC
>Ga0180215_1001252_pt1 | contig 28696 bp, 25 predicted proteins | sample eDN3rd37CBELigBY_FD_128871 | JGI IMG/M metagenome (GOLD analysis project Ga0180215, IMG submission 128871) | Enriched backyard soil microbial communities from Emeryville, California, USA - eDNA 3rd pass 37_C BE-Lig BY (version 2) (version 2) | ecosystem: Environmental > Terrestrial > Soil >...
TGCCAGAGTCGTTGGTTATTTATTAAAGCCTGTTGACGAGGATGAATTAGTCGAATATTTGGAGAAACTAAAAAAGAGATTGGATCAACAGCATACACTAGATGAGCTGAAAATGAGTAACCAGACAGTTCTCAAAAATAATTTTATCCTCTCACTTTTGCATGAAAATGTTGATCAGAATGCAGTAGAGGACGAATTAATAGCTTGGCAGCTTAAGTCAAAGGAATTTCAAATCATTCTATTTAAATTTTTATCTGCTAATAACATGGATATAGACGAAGTGAAGCAGCTTCTTGCTCATTCATTTGAACCTGACAGAGGCGCATTATTTAGCAATGATTCAGGAATCGGAATGATTCTAAAGGATATACCCAAAACACAGGAATCCTATCAATACCTACTTGAAACGATTAAAAAGGTCGTGCATATCTATCAGCCCGTTATAAGTATTAGTGAGGTTGTGACTAGTATTGAAGACTTGTCAGAAGCATATCGACAGGCGAATCGGTTACTTGAAGACCATTTCTTTTTTGAGGAAAGGGGATTCCTGAGTAAGGATTCGAAGCCAATTATCCCTCCGCAAGAGGTAAGAATGGAAAGAGCGGACGTCTATGAAGCAATCTTGGACTCTTATGCTGAGAAAATCTACTTTGCCATTGATATTGCGAGTCAGATGGGAATTGAAGAAAGATTAATAGAAATTGCCCAATTGCTTGTCAATGAACGATCGACTGAAGACCAAATAAAAAAATACTACTTTCGAATTCTATCATCCGTATTAAATAAATGCTTTGCCGAAAAACCCGAAATCCAATCTGTTCTGTCGGAAGTTTCGGAAAGTATGGTGGATATCTATAAGCAAACCAATCTGTCTCAACTAATAAACTATATTCAAAAGCACTTGATGAAAATTATGAGCAGCTTAGAATATGGAGATCAGCATGACCAAATGAAACGGCTGGAAGACTTCATTCTAAGAAACTACCATAAACATTTAAAACTAGAAATGCTGGCAGAAATCTTTAACTATAACAGCGCGTATTTGGGCAAACTATTTAAAAATCACACAGGGGAATACTTCAACACCTACCTCGATAAAGTGCGCATCGAAAACGCCAAAAAATTACTTAACCAAGGGTTAAAAGTATATCAAGTCGCAGAACAAGTCGGATTTACAAATGTGGATTATTTTCATAACAAATTTAAAAAATACGTAGGCTCTTCTCCATCTACGTATCGGAAGAAAGTAAAGTAATTATCTATATGTGTGTGTGAAATGTCCTTCATCGGTAGTGTGAGGGGCTTTTTTGTTTTTGTTGGGGAGGATTTGTCTTTCATTTGGGATGAAAGACATTTGGATCAGGAAAGGAGAGGAGTTTGTCTTTCATCAGGTAGATGAAGGACATTTGAGTGGAGAAAGCAGAGGGGAGGGGAATGTCTTTCGTCAAAAGGTTGAAAGACATTTCGAGCGGGCCAGACCGAGTTACATCATTCCACCATACTACACACCCATTATAAAATTTTTACATGATTTTACGTCTAATTTGTTAGGTACTTTCTCATTTTTGTATGCGTTATCATTTAGCTATAGATAAGGGGGGAACGTTATGAAGGCGGTTGTTAAAAATACAGAAGCCAATGTAAAAGAGGTGTCCTTAAAGAGGAATAAGAGAAGCTTTTGGCAAACATTTGTACAGCAAAAGTACTTATATATGATGTCTGTCCCGTTTATAATTTTAGTTCTGATTTTTAATTATTTCCCTTTATGGGGATGGACGATGGCCTTTCAAGATTACAAGCCTGCACGATCTTTTACTGAGCAGGAATGGGTCGGGTTTGAACATTTTATCCAATTATTTAGTGATGAGCGGTTTTATTTAGCCCTTCGAAATACGTTAGGTATGAGTTTGCTCGGATTAACAATCGGATTTGTGATGCCGATCATCTTTGCCGTATTGATTAATGAGGTTCGGATTAATTTTTTAAAGAGAACCGTGCAAACGATTACTTATTTACCGCACTTTGTTTCCTGGGTTGTTGTTGCAGGGATTGTTACGAAAATGCTATCCATTGATGGCGGTGTGATTAATGAATTGCTCATAAACGTGGGAATGATTGATAAGCCTGTTCAGTTTATGGCAAAAGGTGAGTATTTCTGGGGAATTGTTGTTGCAGCTGATATATGGAAGGAAATGGGCTGGAATGCGATTATCTTTTTAGCAGCTATTGCCGGAATTGATCCACAGTTATATGAAGCGGCAAAAGTAGATGGTGCCGGTAGATTGAGAAGAATTTGGCATGTTACATTGCCGGGTATCCGTCCTACAATTTTAGTTCTGCTTATTTTAAATATCGGTCATTTAACAACAATTGGATTTGAAAAGCAATTATTACTCGGTAATCCGCTCGTTGTTGACTTTGCTGAAGTGTTAGATCTTTATGCACTGAATTATGGTATCGGATTGGGACGTTTCTCTTACGGTACGGCGATCGGTATTTTCAACTCTGTTGTGAGTATTATTCTACTATTTATTGCAAACGGCATTTTTAAACGCTATGCAAATCAAAGTGTCATGTAAGGGAGGGGAAAATCATGGCTACTAAAATGACAACATTCAGTCGAACGAAGCTTAATGAAAGAACATTTGATACGGTCATATATGTGTATTTAACATTAATCACGATTGTCACCCTTTATCCGTTTTTAAATGTATTAGCCGTTTCTTTGAATGAATCGGTTGATACCGTAAAGGGGGGCATTCATATATGGCCGAGGGAGTTTACTCTTGATAACTATAAAGAAATCTTTAAGTATGACAATTTAGTAACGGGCTTTATCAACTCAACTTCCAGAACGGTCATTGGAACGATACTGGGTGTGCTTTCATCTGCAATGGTTGCTTATACATTAAGTCGTGCTGACTTTCAAGGCAGAAAGCTCTTTTCTACAATTCTCGTGTTGACCATGTATTTTTCAGGAGGACTGATTCCCGGATACATGTTAATCAGAGATTTAGGTTTAATTAACAGCTACTATGTGTACATTATCCCGGGTATTGTGAATGCCTTTAATATTATTATTGTCCGGTCGTTTATCGATGGACTTCCATATTCTTTACAAGAATCAGCAAAAATTGATGGAGCAAATGATTTCACGATTTTCTGGAAAATTATTTTACCGTTATGTAAGCCTGTGTTAGCGACAGTCGCATTGTTTGTCGCGGTTGGGCACTGGAATTCCTGGTTTGATACGTATCTTTATAACAGTATGAATGAGGGATTAACGACATTACAGTATGAATTGATGAAAATATTGCAAAACACGTCAATGGGTAGTACAGATCCAGATGCGATGAAAGGTTTATCAACAGAGCAATTGAAGAGTGTTGTATCACCTGAATCGATTAAAATGGCGATTTCAATGGTGACGATTGTTCCAATCTTAATTGTTTATCCTTTTGTGCAAAAGTATTTTGTTCAAGGTATGACTATTGGTGCAGTGAAGAGTTGATTGTAAATCAATTCTTCACTTTAAGGAGGTGAATCTTGAAGATTTGTCTTGTATAAAGTGATCTTTTTCCTTAAACTATAAAAACATTAGGGGGTACATGATGAAGAAGCGTTCGATGAAAATGATGCTGTTTTTGTTACTTAGTTTCGTGCTTGTTCTTTCAGGATGTAGTAGCAAATCGTCTTCAGATGAGAGTGATGGTAAAAAAGACGGTGTGACAGAGCTTACGTTATTTAGTGCTGATATACATTCACAATGGGATGATATGCAAAGTCCGGTTAGTAAACTTGTGACAGAAAAAACGGGTGTTACTATTAATCCGGAGTTTGATGTAAACGGTGGAACACAAAAAATCGCGTTAATGGTGGCTAGTGGTGAATATCCTGACTTGATTGTTCCTAAAGGTGGAGCGGGGACACTTGTTGAAGCAGGTGCACTTATTGATCTTACCGACTTAATTGAAGAACATGCACCAAATTTAAAGAAAATTTATGGAGACTATTTAAGTCGTTTAAAATGGAGCAATGATGATGAAAGCATTTATATTCTTCCAACAGCGGCAATTGATCAACAATACTTTAACCCAAGTCATGGTGTAGGATTACAGCATGCAGTCGTAAAAGAATTAGGTTATCCGGAAATCAAGACATTAAAGGATTTTGAAAACGCTATCAGAGACTACAAAGAAAAGAACCCGACAATTGACGGGCAACCAACTCTTGGTTTATCTCTTCTAGCAGATGACTGGCGTATCATGATTTCGACAACAAATCCGGCTTTCTGGTCAACAGGAGCATCTGATGATGGAGAATTCTATGTTGATCCTGAAACATATGAAGCAACATTCCATTACAAACGTCCAGAGGAAAAAGAATACTTCCGTTGGTTAAACCATATGAATGATGAAGGATTACTTGATCCTGAAAGTTTTGTACAAAAATATGATCAATATTTAGCGAAGCTATCATCTGGTCGTGTTCTTGGTATTATTGATGATGATTGGCAATTTGCTGAGGCACAACGTTCATTACGTGAACAAGGCAAGACAGATAAAATGTACGGTTTATACCCTGCAACACTTTCTGAAGATATCAAACATGCCAATTTCCAAAGCGCCGGTTACTTAGCTGGCTGGGGTATTGGGATCTCAGTTGATGCAGAAGACCCTGTAGCAGCGATTAAATTCCTTGATTTCCTAGCATCAGAAGAAGGGCAAACTCTACAAAACTGGGGTATTGAAGGCGAACACTACGAAATAGTTGATGGAAAGCGTGTCATCTCTGAAGAAGAGATGGATAAGAGAAATAACAATGCAAATTATGTAAAAGAAACAGGTGTTGGTGTGTTAAAAGGCTTTGCACCGTCATATGGTGATGGAGTTGAGGATTCAACAGGACAAACCTATACAATCGCTTCACCGGAACAAGTGAAAGATTCATATACAGATGTTGAAAAAGAAGTGTTAACAAACTATGGAGTTGAAATGTGGAAAGATCTGTATCCACAAGCAGATGAGTTTCCTATTAAACCTTGGGGAGCAGCATTTAATATAACAGTTCCAGGAGATTCAGAATTAGCGTTAATTGAGCAAAAAGTTTTAGATATTGTGAAGAAACGAATTCCTGAAGTCATTTTAGCAGACCCGGCAGATTTTGATAAACTTTATGATAATTTCTTAGCTGAAATTGATAAAGCAGGAGCAAAAGATGCTGAAAAAATGCGTACTGACTTAATTAAGGATCGAGTTGAGCTATGGAATAACTAAAATGAAAGGACGGTTCGCGCTGAACCGTCCTTTTTAATCTTCTATTTTAAAGGTTAACCACATTCTGTTCTGTTAATTCTCGTCGGCGTTCGAGTTCTTTACTCATTTCTTTTCGCTGACCGTCGAGTTTATAGAATAATGTAGTAACAATAATAAGCGCACAAAGCACCAATGGTGTCCAAATAAAGCTGATTTCAATAAATTGCAGAGCAGTTGGTGTTTGTGTTGCATTTGGTACGTATCCGCCCATACTTAATAGCAAACCGATAAAAGCGCTCGCAAGTCCCATGCTTCCTTTTACGAAAAAGCCTTGGAAAGCGGCAATCATACCGGAAATACTTCTTTTTTTCTTGTACTCTGAATAATCAATAACATCCGGTTGGATCGCAAATGTTGTACCGAAGATTCCATAGATGCCAAGACCTGTAACGGCAAGACCTGCAACAAGTAGTACAGCTGATGATTTTCCAAAATAAATCATTAAGTCTCCAACAATAAAGATCGCTGTACTTAATAACAGAACGTTTTTCTTGGGCATAAGCTTTTGAAGCCAAGGTAACAAAAATAACATAGGTAACCCGGATAAAATACCGAACAGCCCTACGAAAGTCAGCCAATCAGTACGTCCCAGATTATAGGTGAAATAATAAATAACGGTTGTATTTCTAATAACAAATAACGCAAAGTACAGGAAGTTTAAAATTAAGAAAATAAACGTTTGACCTGTCAGTCCTTTTAAGTCTTCTTTAATAGACGACTTACCAGGTTGAATGGACGGTGGAATAACTTCTTTTGTGCTCATAAAGGTATATACAAACAATATCATCGCTAATATACCGTAGAGAGTCATTGTAATCAGAAATCCTTTTTGTGTATCTCCTTGCCCGAAGAACTCTACTAACGGCATGGTAATTGACATTACTAAAGCGGTTCCAATTAATGCGCAAATCATTCTTGTTGAAACTAACCAGTTACGTTCATGAAGATCTGAGGTAAGTCTTGGAACGATGGTATTCAATGGTATATTTACGACTGTATAAGCCGTGCATAGCAACGTATATGTCACATAAGCCCAAATTAGTTTTCCGTTCATGCTGAAGTCAGGAACAATAAATGTCATCACCGTAAAGATCGCAAACGGCAGTGCACCAATGATAAAGTAAGGTCTGCCTTGGCCCCATTTAGTGTTCGTTCGGTCTACGAGAATTCCCATCCCTGTATCTGTTAAGGCATCAATAATTTTTGTTACTAACATAAGTGTTCCTGCGGCTGCTGCTGTGATACCAAACACATCTGTATAAAAAAACATTAAGTAAGAAGCCATTGTGCTGAATACGAGGTTACACCCCAAATCTCCAACACCATATCCAATTCTTTTTGTCCATTGTTTCATGGAAATCACATCTCCTTTTCGGAAATTGCTTTTTAAAAGTAGGCTGTTAATTGCAGCAAGAGATACTCTCTGCGCTGCAATCAACAAGAAGGGTTATACATTTTGTAAATAAAGTTATGATAGTTTTGTCAACGTTTTCATATCTTGCTTTAAATTTTGATAAATAGATTTGTAGACTTTGTAATAGTCATTGTATTTTTCATAATTTTCTTTATTAGGCATAATCTTTTCATCTAATACCTGCCATTTTTTCACGTCTTCATAAGAGAGAAGACCTGTTCCGATTCCTGCCAGCATGACATCTCCCATATTTGCTTCAACATCATGGAGCGGACAGACAACTGGATAGCCGGTAACATCCGCAAAGATTTGTCTCCATAGTTTAGACTTGGTAACACCGCCAGCAAGCAGGATATATTCGCCCAGATTTTCGCCGGTTGCTTCCATTGCATCACGTAATGAGAAGGCAACTGCTTCTAAAAATGCCCGGTAAATATGGGCTTTTGAATGGGCTAGTGAAAGTCCGACAATTGTTCCTTTAGCATCTGAATCCCAAATTGGACTTCTTTCCCCCATAAAGTATGGAAGGACAATCAATCCCTCGCTGCCAGCCGGAATGTTGGCTGCTTGCTCATTCAAGATATCATAGGCATTTTTTCCACCGGCTTTTTCCTGCTCAATTTCGAATTGACACATGGTTTGACGGAACCATTTCACAATTGCTCCTGCTGTTGCTCCGCCTGCAAAGTAGTATGATAACTTTTTCGCATCATAAAGGTATGGCCAAACAATCAAATCTTTACCCTTTACAGATTTGTCAGAAATTAATGCGGCACACATCGAGGTTCCAATTGCTGCAGCATAAATACCAGATTCAAAGACTCCAAGTCCGATGTTTGCAGCACCACAATCGATTCCGCTTGCAATAACCGGCATTCCTTCTGGTAAGCCAAGCTCAACGGCAGCCTCCTTCGTTAAGCCGCCAACAATATCAGTCGATTCTACGATTTTCTCGGGCATCATGGTGAGGGGAATCCCCATTTTATCCATCATTTCTTTGGACCATGTTCTGTTGTTCATATCGAAAATACCGCCGATATTTCCTGCAGAAGAGTAATCAATGGCGATCTCACCGGTTAGCTTATAGATGACATAGTCATTAGGTGGGAGAAAGAGCTTTGTTTTCTTCCAATTTTCCGGTTCATTGTTTTTCATCCATAGTATTTTTGTATATCCATAGTAAGGATCTGCTCCATTATGGGTGATTTCCAGCAGTTTTTCTTCTCCGATCGTATCTAAGACCCACTTTGTTTCTGCTTCTGCCCGGCGGTCCATCCAGATCATACAAGGACGGACAGGTTCCATCCTTTCATCAAGAGGGATTCCGGACCCTCCATAAAGGCCGCTAATTGCAAGTCCACGGATGTTTTCGGCTGGAATACCTGACTTTTGTACGGTATTTTTAATGGAAGTAATAGCAGCCTGCAGCCATACATCAGGCCATTGCTCAGCCCATAAAGGCTTTGGAGTCAAGACATCATATTCTTGTAAATCCTGAGCAATAAGGTTCCCGTCTGTATCCATTAAAATCGTTTTGGTACCTGATGTTCCGATATCTGTTCCAAGTAAGTAATTCATAGGTAGCATGTCTCCTTTTATAACAAAAAATCATATTCTAGCAGACTGTTAAATAGCAGTAAATGCTCCGTCTATGACAAAGTCGGAACCTGTTGTAAAGCTGCTTGTGTCTCCTGCAAGATACACACAGATTGATTGAAGTTCTTCAGGTTTACCCATGCGTTTAAGCGGTGCCATCTCATTCCACTGCTGGATTAACGGTTGTAAGCTAGGGGAATTCAATGTAAGTTCTGTTCCAATATAACCAGGGCTGATGCAATTCACGCGTACACCTCTTGTTGCCCATTCAACTGCCAGTGATTTTGTTAGCTGGATAACCCCTGCCTTTGATGCATTGTAAGAGCATTGCGGCTGTGGCACATTCACGATATGACCAGACATAGACGCAGTATTAATAATTGATCCGCTGCCTTGCTTAAGCATCACTTTTCCTGCAGCTTGTGCAGTTAAAAATACACCTGTTAAATTAATATCAATCACTTTTTTCCACTGATCAAATGTCATTTCTTCCGCTGGAATATTCATACAAATCCCTGCATTACAGAAGGCAACATCTAAACGGCCAAACGCATCAAGAATTTTCAACATCATATTGTCAACATCTTCAGGCTTTGTCACATCAGCTTGAATTGCAATCGCTTTAATTTTATTGTTTTTTTCCAGCTCCTCAGCTGTTTTCACTGCTTCTTCAATATCCAAGTCAACAATGGCTAAATCTGCGCCAGCTTCAGCAAAGGCAGTTGCTACGCTTTTCCCAATTCCTCTCGCTCCACCAGTCACAAAAATCTTTTTACCATCTAGTCGCATTCTTTCGATAATCCCCATATTAATTGCTCCTCTCAATTTACATAAATCCATTTTGTAAAAACACTTTATAAAATTAATTTATATAATAAATCCTTTTTCTGTCACAGTCAACATGAATAAAATAAAAAAATGGCAAGAAGTATCTTGCCAAAGTTGTTTTTGTAAAGGTTTTTATGATATATTTTAATTAATTTAAATAAAGTATTTTTATAAAAACGTTTTGTTTAATGGGGTATTCATATGGACCAAAGCATCACACTTAAAGATGTTAAAAAAAGCAACTATTCATCGATCTATCATCTTATCTATCAAAATGGAAAGCTTTCAAAACAGGAAATTGCGAATCAGTTACGTCTGAGCTTACCAACCGTCACTCAAAATTTAGTTCGTTTAGAGAAAGAAAAATTAATTGAAAAAAGCGGACAATTTGAATCGTCGGTGGGAAGACGAGCAACTGCCTATGCTATATGTCCACAAGCCCGAATCAGCATTGGCGTAGAGATTCAAAAGAAAAAAGTGAGAATATTGGCGATCAATTTGCTTGGCGGTACTTTTCAGAAAACAGAGCTGCCACTGGCTTATGCTAATGAAGAAAGCTACTATAATGAGTTAAGCTATAAAGTTCAGTCCTTTATTTCGGATCTTCAAGTAGAAAAAGAACAGGTTCTAGGTATCGGGTTTTCAGTACAAGCCCTAACCTCAATAGATGGGCAAAGCATTACGTATGGAAAAATCTTAAATTCTACCGGTGTCAATATTCATGTTTTTACAAAATATCTCGATTATCCCTGCATGTTTGTCCATGATGCAAAGGGAGCAGCAACAACAGAGCTATGGATGAGAAATGATATAGGTGATGCCATCTATTTATCGATCGGGATGCATCTGGGTGGAGCCATCATCATGAATGGTCAAATTGAGATGGGGAAAGAGGGCCATAGTGGTACAGTTGAACATATGACCATTGATCCTAGCGGTCCATCATGTTATTGCGGGAAGAAAGGGTGTATGGAGACCTATTGTTCTGTTAACGCACTTTTAGAAGAGGATGAATCTTTAGAAGGTTTCTTTCAACAACTTCGTTCAGGTTCACCTTCCTTTGTTGAAAGATGGAACGCCTTTTTAGACCACTTAGCCTACTCGATCAACAACATTCATCTTGTCATTAACAGAGAATTTATTCTAGGCGGGCATATTTCTCCTTATTTACAACAAAGTGATGTAGACCTTCTGCATGAAAAAATCAATGAAAAAACAGCTTTTCCAAGTAAAGACCCGTTCATCCATATCAGTCGTTCACCGGAAAATGGAGTTCCAATAGGTGCAGCAATTCCGTTTATTAAGGGGTTTTTGAGTGCGATATAATTGTGACTTCAACTAATTTAGTTGAGGTCTTTTTAATTAGGTTAATTGAAGCGGAAGGTGCGATACTCAGTGAGAAAGGTGAAACTCTTGCAAACGCCTGGGCTGAGGAGATCCACCGGAAAGCGAGTAACCTGGAGCTCCAATCAACCAGCACGACACTTATTACAAAACCATGTTAAATCTTACAACTAACGAAACTTTGCTGCAAAACAGTTGATTTTTCTTCCAAATGTATTACGATATACGAAGGGTCATTAGAAAGGATGTCAAAAATTGAGAAATAAAATCATACTAGGATCTATTGCTATCATAATAATTGGTGTTAGTTTGTATTTGTTAAATCCTTCTAAAGATAATGAAGAGTTAACGACTGAAGGTTCGACAGAGGCAGAAGTGGAAGCAATGGCTGAAGTAGATGGAGAGGCAAAAGCTGCTGCTGAGGCATTGAACAAAGAAGAAGCTAAAGAGCTTGTAGCGAGCCAATTCGAATATTTCCAAGCAATCGTCAATGGTTCTTACTTTAAAAATGCAAGAAAAAATGGACCACAAGATAATTATTCAGACAGTTGGGTTTCAGAAAGTGTAAAGGAAGAGCTGCATCAGCGCGCAGTGGAAATTGATGAACTTTTACCTGAACAAGCCAGTGATTCAATAAGCCAAGACCTGTTACAGGTTTTAATACAAATCAACCAAGCTTCCAGTCCTTTCGAGAGTCAGAAGAATATATACCGTGTTTACAAAACACTTCTTGAACTTCATATTATTTTAAATGATTATACACTCGAAGAAGGAATGTTCGATCCTAAAGAAGATTGGGACCAGGTGTTCAATCAAACTGAGGAAGAAGAAGAAATAAAAAGTGAAGCCGAACTACAGGCAGAGCTTGAAAAAGCCGCAGCTGCAGGAGCAGATGTGGAAGTAGAGGCAAATGAGGAATAAAACGATAGATAAGTAAGGGGTCTGACTGTGGAGGTCAGGCTCTTTTTAGCAGTTTTTTGCGATAGTTTCTTTTTCTATCAAAGGATTTGCTCCTGATAGTGAGGCTATTCTAAGTAATTCAACAATTTTTGAACATAATTCAACCAAATTTTAGATTAATTCGACCACTATCAAATTTTTATCAACCACACTTCATTTTGAGCCCTTTAATAGTGGTGCCAATCAAAGGAATTCGACCACTTCTCAACTTAATTCGACCACTTTTGACTAAAATTCAACCACTATCATAGTTTTATCAACCACACTCCATTTTGAGCCCTCTAATAGTGGTGCCAATCAAAGGAATTCGACCACTTCTCAACTTAATTCGACCACTTTTGACTAAAATTCAACCACTATCAAATTTTTATCAACCACACTTCATTTTGAGCCCTCTAATAGTGGTGCCAATCAAAGGAATTCGGCCACTTCTCAACTTAATTCGACCACTTTTGACTAAAATTCAACCACTATCAAATTTTTATCAACCACACTTCATTTTGAGCCATCTAAAAGTGATGCCAATCAAAGTACGTCTCTACAAAAAAGAGGATGTGCACCAGCACATCCTCTTCCACTAATTTAAGATCTTTCAACCTCGACTTCCTGATTCTCTTCCTCATCATTATTAGTTGTTCTGAGAGGAATTTCCTTTAAGAAAAGTGTCACAATAAAGGCCAATCCGATAATACCTGCACTTACAGTAAAGACAGTTGTTAATGAAGTGTTTAAGGCTTCCTTTAACACCTGAATAAATTGTTCAAAGAATGGTGCCATTTCAGCAGGTAATTCTGATTGAATGCTTTCTAGTTTTTCAGAATCCATTAATACTTGTGGATTTTGCAGTTGTGACATTGTTTCCGCCATTTCCGGCGGTGGAGTAGGCGCATTTTCTACCTGTGTGGTAGATGAAAGCTCATTTGCCATCTTATTCCCCATAACAGAGCCGAGTAAAGCAACACCAACGGTTCCGCCAATTTGCCTGAATGTTTGCATAGCTGATGTAGCAACGCCAAGATATTTATGACTGACCGCATTTTGGACGGTAATATTAAAAACAGGCATGTTGACTCCAAGGCCAATTCCAACAACGATTAGTTGAAGAATTAATCGTGTTAGGGACGATTCCACCTGTAATGTTGAATTCAGAATTAAGCCTATTGCCATGATGATTAAACCAAGTAGAGCAAAGATCTTATATTTCCCTGTTTTTGTGATTAAATTACCGACAAGGATACTTGATGAAACCATCGCAATGGTCATGACCATCTCAACAAGACCCGATACTGTGGCTGATTCGCCTTGTACCCCTTGAACGTAAAAAGGAACATACATGATCGTTCCGAACATGCCCATACCCATCAGCATCCCCGCAATATTTGAAACGGTGAAAACACTGTTTTTAAAAAGATAAAGCGGCAGCACAGGACTTTTTACTTTTAGTTCGATAAAAATAAAGGCAAGTAAGGAGATAAGTGTTAATGAAAATAAGCCTATGATTTGAAAAGATGCCCATTCAAATTTATCTCCGGCCCAAGTGAAGCCTAATAATAATGAAACAATTGTAATTGTTAATGTAAGAGATCCAAGAAAATCGATTGGTTCTTTTTCTTTTGCTTTTTGTGAAGGATATAGTTTTAAAATTAAGGCAAATGCGAAAAAACCAATTGGGAGGAACACCCAAAAAATCCAATGCCAATCGAAGTTATCAACAATATAACCGCCGAGAGTTGGTCCGAATAAGCTTGATAATCCAAAGACGGCACCAAGTAACCCCTGCCATCTTCCCCGTTCACGCGGGCTGAATAAATCACCAACTGTTGTAAACGCAGAAGACATGATCATCCCACCGCCAAATCCTTGAAGACCGCGATACATAATAAGTTGAATAATATCATCAGAAGTTCCGCATAAAAATGCGCCGATCATAAAAATTCCAATACCGATTAAAATAAAGATTTTTCTTCCGTAAATATCGGAAAGCTTACCAACTAACATCGCCGTAATCGTGGAAGTTAACATATAGACGGTGAAAACCCAGTCAAAGTACTCCATACCCCCGATTTGAGAGACGATTTTTGGCAAAGCTGTCCCAACAATTGTCATATTCACAGCTGCAAAAAACATTGCAGACATGATCGCAATCATAATCAGAACCTTTTGCCTGTTCTCCAAATGTTCCATAACATTCCTCCTCTTTCCCCTATAAAAAGATGTTGTGCCTTAAGTAAGGATGCTCTTAGAGATGTATTTTACCCATAAATATGTATGCATCTTTAAAAATTCATTACCCTAGAATACCGATACTAGAAAAAAATGTTCATGAAGTCAACTATTATTTTCGGAAAGTATAAGATTTTATAGGATGATCGTTTACACCATTAGGGTATAGCGATAAGCCAAGTTTTTCTAATGATTTTTATCATTTATCATTTAATAGCTACATGAGCTTACTCCTTTTTCTACTATATAGAATATAGATAATAAAAAAGATGTAGAAGGATGATGAATATGAAGGAAACAGATAAGCTGCGTGAACTTGAACAGAGAATCGATGAATTGGAACAACAGCTTGAACATTTCGAAAAGTTCCATTCAAATCATCTAAATGAGAATGATGTACGTGTCGTAGTGGACAAGGTCCTGATGGAAAAAAAGATTGCGTCACAAGAAGAAATTGACAGTAAAATCTATCAAAGTCATCTGCAACTAATTAAATGGATTATTGGGACGGGAATTAGTATAGGGGCAGCCATTTTAGGTATGTTTCAATTTTTTTAATAAATCCGCCAAGAAACGCTTGCCTCCAATAATCATGAATGCAAGCGTCTCCCGCAGTCAAAAGTTCAAAAACCTATATCAGTAGTAATAGTACCCACGAAATGGACCATCATTATTGTTAAGAACAGCTCCGCCGAGAAGACCTGCGCCAAAGCCTAAAAGACCTGTTGTAAGCGGGTTTAATCCATAACCCCCAAAACCGGGACCATATCCTGGGCCATAGCCATACCCCGGGTAGCCGCCACCACCAAAACCATATCCAGGGTATCCATATCCGGAACCAGGATAGCCTTGACCAGCATTATAACCATACCCTGCTCCCGGATAGTTATATCCAGGACTTCCATAGCCACCACCAAATCCAAAGCGTCCATTTCTATATCTCATGCTACCATCCTTCCCAAATGTTAATGATTTACTCTGTACTATATGTGAAGATCGGGAAATTGGGGAATATGTTTAGGAAGAATGGGCATCAGTTTAGGTATTGTCTATTAATGAAGGAAAATGTAGAAAAGAAACATGAATAAAAAGAATAAAAAAGGCAATAAATTAATAAAAAACGCTTGATTATTTATGAGACAAGATTTATACTTATAAAGTAACTTTTTACGACTGTTATCGACTTATTTCGACAAATTTCTTCAAAATCCTGTTGATTTTTGAAAGGAGATTTGTTATAATAAATTACATGTTTTGCGGGTGTAGTTTAGTGGTAAAACCTCAGCCTTCCAAGCTGATGATGAGGGTTCGATTCCCTTCACCCGCTCCATACATATTGCTTACAACGCAGTGTCTCGTTTCTTAGATAAACGATGCATTGCGTTTTTTAATTGTCATAAATAGGAACTCTTCTTGATAAAGAGTTCCTTAATGACGAAACTAAATAATTTGATAAGACGCCGTGCCACCATGTATTTGTGTAAACATTGTAGACAATGCTTGTAAAAGCTGGTCAGCTTCATTATGTGGCATGGATGGTTGTAAATAAACGATATGAAGTGAATTAGTTGTAGCAGTTGAAACAGCAGATCTTTTTGAATCAACATAAGGGCTGCCAAATGCTCCTTCGTTATCAGATGATAATAATTTTTTCGTTAACTGAACTTCCCGTTCGTTAATAGCTATATAGGAATCGTCTTCAGATCCGATTTTGATTGTTATGGGACCTGAAAGCTTGTCCAGATCATAAATTCCTAGTGGGATGCGATACTGTAACGAAAGAAAATTATTTAAATCCACTGCAGAATTAACAGGCTGAAGAAATTGCTGTTTTTGAACACGACGATATAGTGCCTCATTTGATGGACGATATCGATTTGGATCTGTTCCGATTGATTTGAAAACTTTTCTCCATTCAAGTATTGCAGGGATCTCGGTGACTTTTTTATCTTCATAATCAAAGAAAAGAGATTCTTGAAACAACTGTAATCTCCCTTTTAACATTTGTGGGGAGTCTCCTACCTGGATATCTTGATAGTGCACAATAGCTATTTTAAAATCAGGAATGAGTTGTTTTAGCTTGTCCTGAACCGTAATTTCCATCATTTTATACCTCCACAATATAGTCTAGTTATTTTACCATAGTGTGAGTGGATGTTTCTGTATATAAGTCTCATAAAAAGGAGGGGAAGGAAATGAACATAGAACAATTGAAAAAAGAAGTGATTGAATACAGTAAACAGATCGGAATTGATAAAATCGGTTTTACAACTGCAGATATGTTTGAAGAACTAAAGCAGCGCTTAGTAACACAACAGGAACTGGGCTATCAATCAGGCTTTGAGGAATCTGACATCGAAAAGCGTGTGAATCCAATAAAGTTGCTGCCAAAAGCAAGCTCGATTATATCCATTGCGTTGGCCTATCCTTCTAAAATGAAAAATGCTCCCAGAAGTACGAAAGAAGACCGACGGGGAATTTTTTGCCGTGCATCATGGGGAAAAGATTATCATGATGTACTACGTGATCGCTTGACGAAATTAGAAGCTTTTATAAAAGAGAAGCTGCCTGATGCACAAATGAAATCAATGGTCGATACAGGTGAACTATCTGATCGTGCAGTGGCGGAACGAGCCGGTATTGGCTGGAGTGGAAAAAATTGTTCCATCATTACACCTGAATTTGGATCTTATGTATATTTAGGGGAAATGATTACAAATATTCCTTTTCCACCAGATCAACCGATTGAAAACCAATGTGGAAGCTGTACAAAATGCTTGGATATTTGTCCAACAGGAGCTCTTGTACAAGGTGGACAGCTTGATTCTACTAAGTGCATTGCGTTCCTCACCCAAACAAAAGGATTTCTCCCTGAACAATACCGAACAAAAATCGGTAATCGAGTTTATGGGTGTGATACGTGTCAAACAATCTGTCCAATCAATAAAGGGAAGGACTTTCATTTTCACGAAGAAATGGAGCCCGATCCTGAAATCGCAAAGCCGAAACTTAAGCCGTTATTAACGATAAGTAACCGTGACTTCAAGGAAAAGTTCGGTCATATCTCCGGTTCATGGAGAGGTAAAAAACCCCTCCAGCGAAATGCAATCCTGGCACTTGCTCATTACAAAGACACCACCGCTCTTGAAGACTTAGTCAAAGTTATGCACAAAGACCCAAGACCTGTCATAAGAGGCACAGCGGCGTGGGCCATCGGAAAAATCGGCGACACCACGATGGAACCTGAATTAAAAAAGGCTCTCGCAAATGAGAAGGATGACGAGGCAAAACAGGAAATTGAAAAAGGTTTGTCTTTTTTAGCTGAAAAAGCGGGAATATAAGGTGAAACTTCTACTATTTATGTAGATGTTTCGCCTTTTTTGTTTTGAAAAGATTCATTGAATTAAAACTGAGCTGGTTGATTGGAGTGGAAGGTACGATACTCTGCGGGAGTGCGTGTTGATGGAGACCACGTAAGCGCAAAGCAATGTGAGGAGGTTCCAGAGACCGCTCGCGGAAAGCGAGTACCTGCAACGGAAATCAACCCGGATTATTCCTGAACACTTTTTATAAGCAACAAAGTTTGTGAAAACAGTTAAATCACGACTATTTCCAATCAGTCACCTCATATCCTGTAATAACGATAAAATATGGTGGTGACAAAACGTGAAACAACAACTCACTGAAATAAACGAAGCACGACTTCAAATGCTCATAAATGCTAAACACATAAAAAACGAACGAAATGACCAAGAACTTCAAGCAATTGAAAGAAAGCTACAATCTGCTCAAAAAAGAAAAACGGAAATTATCAAAGGTAACTCAAAAATCCAAATCATAAACCTGGACAAAAGAACAGACCAATTAAAAGAAGCAATATACGCCTGTCACAATAAATGGTTACATAAACAAAAAGATCTCTTTTACCTCGAAGAAAGAATCGAATATCGAAAAGCAAGCTTCTATAAAGATGAGCTTGTAGATGATCAATTAGTCACATCTGAAGGAGAAAAAGATATTATTTCGGATATCCAGGTATCTGAGGAAGTGAGAAACAAAGAACATGATTTTCGTTACGACCGTATGGCTGCTGTCCAATATGCCGAGCGGTGGTGGAACAGCAGCAATCCTCAATACAAGAACTTTGATGTGAACTGTACGAACTTTATTTCTCAATGCTTACATGCCGGCGGAGCCAAGATGAGGGGCTATCCAAATCGGTCAAATGGATGGTGGATGCAATCGAATAATTGGAGCTATAGCTGGACTGTTGCCCATTCCATGAAGACATTTTTGTCTAATTCCAGAACCGGCTTAAGAGCAGAAGTTGTTTCATCTCCTGAACAGCTAATGCCTGGTGATGTTATTTGCTATGATTTTCAAGGGGATGGACGTTATGACCATACAACATTTGTCGTTGCTAAGGATGAAGAGAATATGCCGTTAGTAAATGCACAAACTTATAATAGTAGAATGCGCTATTGGGCCTACGAAGATTCAACTGCCTATACACCAAATATCAAATATGCATTTTTTCGGATTCTCGATGATACCAGTTCGAAGTAACAATGGTATAATGACTAGTGGATTAAAATTAACAGGGAACACGTATCCCTTTTTACAGACTTAGATGAGGTGAATAAATTGGCTTTACATGTCGTACTATATCAACCAGAGATTCCAGCAAATACTGGAAATATTGCACGTTCTTGTGCTGCAACAAATACAACTCTACATTTAATACGTCCACTGGGTTTTTCAACAGATGATAAAATGCTAAAGAGAGCCGGATTGGATTACTGGGAATATGTGAATGTTGTGTATCATGATTCACTTGATGAACTATTTGAAAAATACGCATCAGGTGAATTTTTCTTCTTAACAAAATTCGGTCAACAACCACACACAACCTTTGACTACAGTGATGTTGAAAAAGATTATTTCTTTGTTTTCGGAAGAGAAACAACAGGCTTGCCAAAAGACTTAATTCAAGCAAACATGGACAAATGCCTGCGTCTTCCAATGACAGACAAAGTTCGTTCCTTAAACCTGTCAAATACAGCTGCGATCTTAATTTATGAAGCATTAAGACAACAAAACTATCCGGGCCTTACTTAAAAAACAAGGGAGATTCACGTGATACAGATCTTTATAAAAGATCAATCAAGTGAATCTCCCTATTTGTGTTCATTATTTTTTTACGCCCGGCTTTGACTCGTAGCCAGCTGTAAAAATTGCCGTAAGGAATGCTAAGCTAACACCTAAAATGAGAATGAAACCCATCGGTTTACCTCCTTGAATTGTTCAAAGTTAAGGATACCTATTATGTATAGTTTCCCTCTTCTAGCTAGTTTTTATTATAACCCAATCAGAAGTTGATGTGAATGTGTAACCAATTTTTTCGTTAAGGAATTTGTTTAAGTTTTGAAGTTTCTTTCATAAGGATAAAAGAAAAAGGGGGATCGAGGCTATGCGAAATGTCTTGATTAAATGTATGAATGACAAAAATAGGACCGGCGGCCAATTGAATGTCTTTCATCATGAGTATGAAAGACAAAAGTAGGACCGAGACCAATTGAAATGTCTTTCATCAGGAGTATGATAGACAAAAGTAAGTCCCAGACCAATCAAAATGTCTTTCATCTAAAGAATGAAAGACAAAGAACCAAGAGAACCCCCCTCATCATTGTGCATTAAAGACCAATCAAAACTACCTCCACTTAAAAAGATTCAACCTTTTTCCCTCCAATGAAGAATGTTAAAGGACATCCTCGCATAAAGTGTATTAAACTGCACGAGTTAGTCACAAGTACGACCAATGATGAAGGAGGTCCTTATGGATATCTTAAAAAAAATTGAAAAGTACAGGGAAGATGAACAGCGCTTAAAGTGGGAAGGAACCTTCGTAGAGTATTTGGATATTGTAAAAGAAAAACCATGGGTTGCCCAATCAGCACATTCCAGGGTTTACAATATGATAAAAGATGCTGGAATTGAAGAAGTTGATGGGAAACGTACTTATAAGTTTTTTGATCATCAGTTATATGGATTAGAAGATGCTCTTGAAAGATTGGTGGAAGAATATTTTCACCCTGCTGCCAAACGACTGGATGTTAGAAAGCGGATTTTGCTCTTAATGGGTCCGGTAAGTGGTGGTAAATCAACATTAGTGACAATGTTAAAAAGAGGATTGGAGTCGTATTCGTTAACTGACCGCGGTGCAGTGTATGCGATTAAAGGTTGTCCAATGCATGAAGATCCGCTTCATTTAATTCCACATCATTTACGTGAAGATTTCTATGATGAATATGGAATTCGAATTGAAGGTAACTTATCGCCACTTAATGTGATGCGATTAGAGCAAGATTACGGTGGCCGAATTGAAGATGTTCGCGTTGAGAGAGTCTTCCTATCTGAAGATAAACGTACTGGTATCGGTACCTTCAGTCCATCAGATCCAAAGTCACAGGATATTGCCGACTTAACTGGAAGCATTGACTTCTCGACGATCGCAGAATATGGTTCTGAGTCGGATCCCCGTGCGTATCGTTTCGATGGAGAGTTAAACAAAGCGAACCGGGGAATGATGGAGTTCCAAGAGATGTTAAAATGTGATGAAAAGTTTTTATGGCATTTACTTTCTCTTACACAAGAAGGGAATTTCAAAGCAGGTCGGTTTGCGTTAATCTCAGCTGATGAGCTTATTGTGGCACATACGAATGAAACCGAGTATCGCTCGTTTATTTCGAATAAAAAGAACGAAGCCCTTCATTCGCGGATTATCGTTATGCCGGTTCCATACAACCTGAAGGTCACGGAAGAAGAGCGTATTTATGAAAAAATGATCTCAGAAAGTGATGTATCAGATGTTCATATTGCTCCACATACGTTAAAGGTGGCTGCTATGTTCACGATTCTAACCCGCTTAAAAGAACCAAAGCGTGGAGATATCGATCTAGTGAAGAAAATGAGATTGTATGATGGAGAAAGTGTGGAAGGCTTTAACTCTGTTGATGTGAATGAGCTTAGAAAAGAATACAATGATGAGGGTATGTCCGGTATTGACCCGCGTTATGTCATCAATCGTATTTCTTCTACTATTATTCGTAAAGAAGTACCATCTATTAATGCTCTGGATGTATTAAGAGCACTAAAAGAAGGTCTTGATCAGCATGCCTCTATTTCGAATGAAGATCGTGAAAGATACTTAAACTTCATTTCGGTTGCACGTCAGCTTTACGATGATATGGCGAAAAAAGAAGTTCAAAAAGCATTTGTTTATTCATATGAAGAGTCTGCTAAAACGCTTATGGACAATTATCTGGATAATGTGGAAGCATATTGTAATAAAAATAAACTTCGCGATCCATTAACTGGTGAAGAAATGAATCCGGATGAAAAATTAATGAGATCCATCGAAGAGCAAATCGGCATTTCAGAAAATGCGAAAAAAGCATTCCGTGAAGAAATCTTAATCCGAATTTCTGCTTATGCCAGAAAAGGAAAACGATTTGATTACAATTCGCATGAGCGCTTACGTGAAGCAATTCAAAAGAAACTATTTGCAGACCTAAAAGATGTAGTGAAAATTACAACATCATCGAAAACACCAGACGAGCAACAGCTTAAGAAAGTCAACGAAGTTGTCGCACGCCTCATTGATGAGCACGGCTACAACTCAAACTCTGCAAATGATTTACTTCGCTATGTCGGAAGCTTATTAAATCGATAAATATGTCCAACACCTCCCCATGCTGCTGGCAGAAACTTGTCAGCTTTTCTTTTTTAAAGAGAGTGGCTGAAAAAGTTGGCAAAGTGGTTGAAATATGATTAAAAGTGGTTGGAAAAGTTAGCGGAATGAACGAAATATTGTTCGCAATGAATGGAAAAACGAGTGTAATGGTTGATATCCGTAGGAACTATCACCCTTCGTGTAAGTTTACCCTCAATAAAAAGCGGGAATAGAAAAACAAATGTCACAAGAGGTGATAGACGAATGAAAAAAGTTGTAAATACAATGGTACGTAACCAAAAAGATCTGGAAGAACAGTCAAAGATGATGGAAAAAATGCAAACAAATAAACAAGTTAAAGAAAATGGTAAAATTCCAGATCCAATTCAATATGAAACGAATAGTAAAGAGAGTTCGCAGTAAATGTAACTCTCTTTTTTGTACTATTAAAAGTATATAAATTTTATGGATGATTGTATAAGAAAAACGAAGGCTTTCGCCATTAGGACTTGGCGATAAGCCAAGTTTTTCTAAACTTGTCCAATATAGGTTTGGGACCTTGTCTTATTTTTAAAGATTACCGTTTTATTTTCTAAATTATTTGTCAATAAATTAAATCTTTCGCATAGGATAGAGTAATCCACAGAAATCGACGGAGCTAGTACGTATCTATTTACTCATCCACGTTAATGTATGCTGATCATTTGAAAAATGTGACACTTATTTTTAAAACGATTGAAAAATGGCAAAACACGGGCAATGAATTTAATAAAATTACCGGAGGGGGAATTGTTTATATGTCTAGTCAAGAACAAAACTTTGTTGTTTCACAAGAAGATTGGACCCTCCATCGCAAAGGCCATGATGATCAAACACGCCATCAAGAAAAAGTACAAGAAGCTATTCGTAACAACCTTCCAGACCTTATCACAGAAGAAAGCATTGTCATGTCAAATGGGAAGGATGTAGTGAAAATTCCAATTCGTTCACTCGACGAATACAAAATCCGTTATAACTATGATAAAAATAAGCATGTTGGCCAAGGTGATGGGGAGAGTCAGGTCGGTGATGTTGTTGCGAGAGATGGATCACAAGCAGATGCGAAGGGTCCCGGCAAAGGTCAGGGAGCAGGAGACCAAGCTGGAGAAGATTACTATGAAGCGGAAGTTTCCATAATAGAATTGGAGGCAGCGTTATTTAAGGAGTTAGAGCTTCCAAATTTAAAACAAAAAGAACGCGACAATATTGTCATTGAAAATATTGAATTTAATGATATAAGACGAACCGGGTTAATGGGCAATGTTGATAAAAAACGTACCATGCTTTCTGCCTATAAACGAAATGCTATGGCAGGAAAGTCCAAATTCCATCCAATCTATCCAGAGGATTTAAAATTTAAAACATGGAATGAAGTTGTGAAACCAGAGTCCAAAGCTGTTGTGATCGCGATGATGGATACGAGCGGCTCGATGGGGTTATGGGAAAAATATATGGCACGAAGCTTTTTCTTCTGGATGACAAGATTCCTGCGAACAAAATATGAAAAAGTGGATATTGAATTTATCGCCCATCATACCGAAGCAAAAGTTGTATCAGAAGAGGATTTCTTTTCAAAAGGTGAAAGTGGAGGTACCATCTGTTCTTCTGCCTATCGAAAAGCACTTGAAGTCATTGAAGAGAAGTATAGTCCAGCAAGATATAATATTTATCCATTTCATTTCTCAGACGGAGATAATTTAACATCAGATAACGCACGTTGTGTCAAACTTGTTGGCGAACTCATGAAGGTTTCAAATATTTTTGGTTATGGAGAAGTTAATCAGTACAACCGTCACTCAACCCTAATGTCCGCATATAAAAATATTAATGATGAGAATTTCCGCTATTATATCCTCAAACAAAAAGCAGATGTTTTCCAAGCGATGAAAAGTTTCTTTAGGAAAGAAGAAAACGAAATGTATGCTTAAACAAAAGCCCCGGTGAATAGGGGCTTTTCTTAATGAATGCAATGCTTACACGTAATTATCTGTCTAATATTTACCCATCCATTGAATTTTTCTTCACACGTTTAATATCATCTCGTGGTGGAAGTCCAAACATACGGGCATATTCCCGGCTGAATTGTGATTGACTTTCGTATCCAACTCGAAAAGCAATATCAGTGATATCTGTCGAATCTGCTAGCAACATGCGTCTTGCTTCTTGGAGTCTCAGTTGTTTTTGGAACTGAATGGGGCTCATAGCAGTAACCTCTTTAAAGTTCCGATGAAGTGAGGCAACACTCATATTCGCAATCTCCGCGAGCTCATGGATTTAAAGAATTTTCATACTGTATGTAGATTTCCTCATTCATGTCGAATTCTCCTATAAATATAATAGTCACATTCTAGCCTACACTTGCCGATCATGTAAACAGTCCTGATAGGATTAGGCAAAAACTTGATAGGATTGAGATACCGCTTTCTTTTTATATTGTTGCATAATAAAGAAGGACATGATGCTCATTCATTCTAGGGCAAGAAAAAAAGTGAGGGTGATGAACATGGAATACGTAAAACTTGGAAACACAGGCTTGGATGTATCGCGGTTATGTCTTGGGTGTATGGGTTTTGGGGACGCCAGCAAATGGATTCACCAATGGGTCCTTAATGAAGAAAACTCTCGTACCGTTATAAAAAAAGCACTTGAATTGGGAATTAACTTTTTCGATACAGCAAATGTGTACTCTCTTGGGACAAGTGAGGAATACCTTGGACGTGCACTTCAGGAATATGCGAATCGTGATGAAGTAGTAATTGCAACTAAAGTTCACGGGCAAATGCATAAGGGTCCAAACGGGTCCGGACTTTCCCGAAAAGCCATTATGAGTGAAATTGATAAAAGTCTTAAGAGGTTGGAAACTGATTATGTGGACCTTTATATCATCCACCGATGGGATTACCATACACCGATTCAAGAAACAATGGAAGCATTACATGATATTGTGAAGGCTGGAAAAGCAAGATACATCGGTGCCTCGGCCATGTTTGCTTGGCAATTCCAAAAAGCATTACATGTAGCAGAAAAAAATGGATGGACTAAGTTTGTATCCATGCAAAATCATGTAAACCTCATTTACCGTGAAGAGGAGCGTGAGATGCTGCCACTCTGTAAGGAAGAAGGAATTGGGATAACACCATATAGCCCGCTCGCATCAGGAAGATTAACACGTGATTGGTCGGAAACAACTCATCGGTCCGAAACAGATCAAATTCAAAAATCCAAATATGATGCAACCGCTGATGCAGATCGACTTGTAGTTGAACGAGTTGCAGCCATCGCAGAAAAATATGGCGTTCCCCGCAGCTATATTGCACTTGCCTGGTTACTACAGAAAGAAACAGTAACATCTCCAATTATCGGAGCTACAAAAATATCGCATCTTGAAGATGCTGTAAGTGCATTGTCTGTAAAGTTAACAGTGGAAGATGTGGCATTTTTAGAAGAACCATATGTCCCACACTCAATCGTTGGACATTATTAAGCTTTGAACAAAGTCTTGGAGTATCTACGAGAAACGTATGGAGCTGAGAATATCATTTATACCAGTTATGGAAGAGTACAGACTTAATGCGAATCATATATTTTCGAGGTTAGACTTGGCTATGCTTCAAGATGATATTCTTAACCAAATGAATGAAGAGGGATTTGATTTGAAACGGGCAGTTTCGATTAATCAGGAAGATATAGAAAAATACTTTTATTCCATGTAGCAGTGTCGAGCTCAATTTATAAGAAGACAATTATTTAAAAGGATTAGGCGTGTTGGCAGAACAACACGTCTTTTTGTGTGCTACTAACCATATATATAATTGGATATATATGTTAAAATAATGTGGAGTTTTGGCAAATATCCTTAAAGTAATGAATCGATATCAAGATTATCAAACTGTAATTTTTAACAATATAAAGGAAACCTATCAGAATAGGAGTGTTGTAGTTGAGGATACTTGTTACAGGTTCAACAGGAAAACTAGGTTCAGCCTTACTTCATCAATTAGAAAGTTCTGGTTATAAAATCAAACTTACTTCTAGAAGAAAGCCTGAGAGAATGGTGAATGGTGAATGGGTTTATAGTGATTTATTGTCAGGTGAAGGTTTAGAGGAAGCAGTAAAAGATGTAGATGTGATCATCCATGCAGCAACAAGTCCTGTTAAGCATTCAAAAATCGTTGAAGTTTCAGGTTTTAAAGAATTCCTAGGGAAAATGCAACACATAAAAAATATCATCTATCCTTCAATTGTTGGAATCGATGATATACCATTTACCTATTATAAGAAAAAACTAGAAGCAGAAGAGTTGTTGAGAAAAAGCGCCATCCCACACACAATTGTACGCTCCACACAGTTCCACCATTTTGTCGAAAATATATTTCTATCAAAACCTTTCTTTAGTAGATATATTGTCCCCGGGAACTTTAAATTTCAAAGTGTTGATGTAAATGAATTTGCAAAACATCTTATAGGCTTAGTTGAAGAAGAGCCACAAGGCAGGATAGCAGACTTTGCAGGGCCAGAAATTTTAACATTAAAAGAAATGGCTGAACTGAAAATCAACATCAATAATGAGTCAAATAAAGTTTTAAGCATAGCTTTACCAGGCAAACTGTCCAAATCTTTTTCTGAAGGGAAAAATACGAATCCTCTACAAAAACATGAGGGAATATCATTTGAGGAATATTTAAGGGACAAGGTGAACGAAACCCTTTTAAAGTAACTGAAACCTATCGCGTTTAAATACGTATAATAATTAAGTACAAAAAAGGCGGTGGAAGTGATGAGTTTCGCTTCATGGTTTGCTGTAGCTATTGGGGTTGCGGTTGCAATAGGTTTGTTTGATAATAGATCAAAAAAGAAGAAAAGATAAAAAGGGCACTCGAAAAAATTGAGTGTTTTTTCTTTTTGAGTAAAATGATTCGTTTTAGAGGAGATGTTATATCATGCAAAAAAATGACTGTGTTTTCTGTCATCCAGATCTAAATGCTAAACAAAAAGTAATAGCAAGTAATGATCATTGTATGTTCTTACAGTTGGAACAATCTGAAATAAAAGGGAGCCAACTTGAAGGGGCTGGACTTATTGTTCCCAAAAAACATCGAGAAACTGCATTCGATTTGAGCCGAGAAGAATGGGATGCAACCTACTCGCTTCTTATAGAAGTAAAAAAATACCTGGATGAAAAACATCAACCACAGGGCTATAACATCGGATGGAATTGTGGAGAAATTGGCGGACAACATATTTTTCATTCTCATCTACATGTAATTCCAAGATATAAAGATGAAGTGATGGCTGGTAAGGGTATTAGATATCTTTTCAAGAGTACGGAGAATAAAAGAGTAGATAAAAGATAATAAACTATGGGAAGGAAGAATGGGGTGGATTACATTAACTATATAAGAAAGATGGTCGGAAATAATTATGTTATTTTAGTTGCAGCAGGAGCGATAGTTTTAGATGATAACAATCATTTATTACTTCATAAACGTTCGGATAACGGATATTGGGGGCTGCCTGGTGGATTTATGGAATTAGGAGAGTCTGCTGAAGAAACAGCAAGAAGGGAAATTTACGAAGAAACGGGAATTATTCTAGGTGATATGGAATTATTTAATGTCTATTCAGGTAATGGCAGGCAACAGATTCTAGATAATGGGCACAAATTTTATGATGTAATCATTCTCTTTAAGTGTAAAGATTTTAAAGGTGACATTACTCTAAATCATGAATCTTTGGAAATTGAATTTTTTTCATTAGATTCATTGCCTGATAGGCTGTTTCCATCTCAGAAAGACATTTTTGAAGATTTATTATCCCAAATACATAAGATATAGATAAGTAAAGGGGGAGAGGTTTTGATTGAAACAATAACGAAACATATACCCTTAATAAGTAACTGCAAAGAAATTATACAAATTACAAAGGGATTTTCTTTAGATGAAAAATTTCTACTACATATGCATGACGAGAACAAAACGTTACTTCTTCGATTATTTGATCTGGAAGACGTTGAATCAAAAAAGAATGAATATTCTATTTTAGAAAGGATGAAAGACTATAACGTTACTTGCTCAGAACCTATTTCCTTTGGTGTGTTAGAAAATAGAGGATATATGATCACGTCATATATAGAGGGGAAGGATGCTGAAGAAGTAATATCAATATATTCAAATCTAGAACAATATAATATCGGCGTTGAGGCTGCGAAAGAACTAAAAAAAATGCATCAATATCCTGCTTCACATACTATAGCTTCATGGTATTCAAGAAAAGTGGAAAAACATAATAACTACATGAAAGCTTACTTAGGATGTGGAATAAAGGTAAAAAATGACCAAAAGATAATAGATTTCATTGAGAAGAATATTCACCTTATGAAAAAGCGCCCAAGCGTATTTCAACATGATGATTATACACTTGGAAATATTATTGTGAATAATAAAGAGTTTGCTGGAGTAATAGATTTTGGCAGGTATGATTGGGGAGATCCTATCCATGACTTTCTTAAAATAGGGATTTTTAGTAGAGGAAAAAGCATACCTTTTTCAATAGGTCAAATTAAAGGTTATTTTAATAACAATGAACCCGATGAATATTTTTGGAGGTTGTACTCACTTTACCTAGCAATGTGTGTGTTTTCAACTGTTATATGGACGTTAAAAACTATTCCGGATAGCTTAAATGAAATGTTAGATAAAGTGTATATGTTTTTAGAGGACCATGATTATTTTAGTGAATTTAAACCTAAATGGTATATCTGAGAAAACGGAATATAAAAATGGACCCATTATTACAGGTCCATTCTTGATCTTATCTTCTCGATTCTTTGTACACCTATGTTTAATAGTAAAGCAAACGAACTTGATATAAGTAGCAATGTAGAAATTAAGACAGTTGTTCCATAGATGAATGGAGATAAGCTTGCCGTAGTTGCAATGCTCCTTAAACTAAGTCCAACAAGAAATATAGCTAGTAGCAATGGTAAGTTCCTAATCAATTCAAACACTCCAAAAATATAATATTGTTAAATTATAACATGTTGGAGATGGCTTGTATCTTTAATTTATTTGATCTTTACTAACTCATATAGAATAAGATAATGTTTTTATAAAACAAGGAGGAAAATATATGCTATACGATTTACAAGGCGAAGCAAATATGGCACAAATGGTTGGGATATTGTATTCAACTGTAAAGGAGAATAGCCAACGATTACAATCTATTACGGCTGGCATGTCGCAAGAA
>Ga0180215_1001253_pt1 | contig 28627 bp, 27 predicted proteins | sample eDN3rd37CBELigBY_FD_128871 | JGI IMG/M metagenome (GOLD analysis project Ga0180215, IMG submission 128871) | Enriched backyard soil microbial communities from Emeryville, California, USA - eDNA 3rd pass 37_C BE-Lig BY (version 2) (version 2) | ecosystem: Environmental > Terrestrial > Soil >...
CGCGCTGCTCGACGAGCTCGGGCACCACGTCGAACCCGCCGAGACCGGTATCGACGAGCGGCGCCTCGCGACGGACTTCCTGACGATGTGGTTCGCCTCGCTCGCGCAGGATGTCGACGATGCACGTCGCCGGACCAATTGCGGCCCCGACGGATTCGAACTCGACACCCGTGTCCTCGCGGCCGTCGGCCGGTCCGTGTCGGCACCGGATTACCTTGCGGCCCTTCAGCGGTGGAACGGCTACACGCAGCAGCTCGTGGCCTTCCACGAACGCTACGACCTGCTCCTCACGCCGACGCTGGCGTCGCCGCCGATCCGCATCGGCGAGTTGACCACGCCGCCGATGATCCGGATTCTGAGCCGGCTGATCGTCGCGGGCCGGCTCGGCCGTCTCGCGCGGTTCGGTGGTCTCCTGGACTCGATCGTCGACGACAACCTGGGCCGGACCCCCTACACACAGCTGGCGAACATCACCGGGCGCCCGGCGATCTCGGTGCCGCTGTACATGACGCCCGCCGGTCTGCCGCTCGGGGTGCAGTTCGTTGCGCCGCTCGGTGGGGAAGGCCTGCTGCTCGCGCTGGCGGCGCAGCTCGAGCAGGCCCGGCCGTGGGCGGACCGGCAGCCCGCCGACACCGACCTGAGGGCCGAGTAGATCCGAACGGTTCGGGTGACTTCGGCATCGACCCTGGCCGAACGCCGAATGTCCCTGAAACCGCTGCTGGTCTTCCGGATTCGACGCCCATGAAATCCCACAAATGCCCCGAATACACTAACTATTTGCTCTAGGCAATAGTTAGACTCGCGAAGATCTCCGGCTTGATCGCGCCGCTTGCCGTCTGCAAGACTTCGACGAGTTCCATCACCGCGTGTTTACCGCGGTCTGACCAGTACAAAAGGGTAGAAGAACCGTGGCCGTGACATCCGCCGAGACGATTCGGCGACACAAGTCCTGTTCCCGGGACGTGTGTCGCTGTGTCTCGCCGCTGCGATGTCACCTCGCCCGGTAGTCGCCGTACCCGTCCATTCGACGCCGCACCTGGAAGCAGTACCGACCGCAGATTCCCCCGCGGTCCGGCTGTCGTCCGATTCGGTTCTCCGCCAGCGCAATCAGGAGACATTCTTTCCGTGAGTGACCACGCTTCAGTCCTCGATGCACCACGAAACGCACTGCCCCCGGGGGTGGTCTCACCACCGCTGCCTGTTCCGAAGTCATCGAAATCGTCGAGCTTCCGCCTTGCTCGGCGCGGCCCGGTCAAACTCCTCGTCCCGGTGGTCCTCGTTCTGGGTTGGCAGCTGTGGTCGACGCAGTCTTCGAGCGATGGCATCGCCTTCCCGGCACCCGCGGACGTCGTCCGTGGATTCGGGGAACTGTGGAGCGCAGGCGCAATTCAGGAAGCGCTCCCGGTGTCGTTGACACGCGCCGGGGTCGGCCTGCTCATCGGCGGCGCCTTGGGGCTCGTGTTCGGTGTGCTCAACGGACTGTCCCGGCTGTTCGAGGATCTCTTCGACCTACCACTGCAGGTGGCGCGTGTGGTGCCCTTCATCGCGTTGCTGCCGCTCCTGACGATCACCGTGGGCATCGGCGAGGAATCGAAGATCACCCTGATCGCGATCGCGTGCCTGTTCCCGGTGTACATCAACACCTTCTCCGCGGTGCGCGATGTGGATCGCAAGGTCGTCGAAGCGGGAAAAGTATTCGGCCTCAATCGATTCCAGAGCTCGATCCAGATCATCATGCCGATGGCGCTGCCGGGGATCCTGGTCGGGATCCGGTACTCGATGGGCGTGTCACTGCTCGCACTGATCGTTGCCGAACAGATCAACGCCAACGCCGGCGTCGGTTACATCATCTGGCTCGCCCAGAATTCGGTCCGTATCGACCTCATCATCACCGGCATCATCATCTACGCACTGCTCGGGGTCCTTGTCGACCTCGTCATGAAGGGCATCGAACGAGCGGCCATGCCCTGGAAGCGAGCCGAGAAGTAATGACCACTCCGGATACGACAAATCTTGTCGAAATAAGTTCTCTGCAAAAAAATTTCGGAGATCGAACCGTTCTCCACGACGTCTCCCTGTCCATCGGTCGCGGTGAGTTCGTCGCGCTGCTGGGTGCCTCCGGATCCGGAAAGTCCACCCTGCTGCGAATTCTGGCAGGACTCGAGACGAGTGACGCCGGCGAGGTCCGCGCCCCGTCGAACGTGTCGGTGGGATTCCAGGAGCCACGTCTTCTGCCGTTCCGGCGGGTCGCCGGAAACGTGCGCCTCGGATGCTCGGCGACACCGGCAGAGGTCTCCGCTGCCCTGGCCGAGGTGGGGCTGGCGTCGTTCGAACGGAGCTGGCCGTCGTCTCTCTCCGGCGGTGAGGCACAGCGCGTCGCACTCGCGCGGGCACTGGTGCGAACCCCGGAACTGCTTCTCCTCGACGAGCCGTTCGCTGCCCTGGATGCGCTGACCCGTCTGAAGATGCAGGACCTCGTACTGAACATCTGGCGGGAACACCGTTTCGGTGTCCTGTTCATCACCCACGATGTGGACGAGGCGATCGCACTGGCAGATCGTGTCGTCGTGCTGGAACAGGGCCGCATCGGGTTCAGCGCCGAACTGGACACCCCCCGCCCCCGCGACCGGAGCTCCGACCTGTTCGGCACCGTGCGCAACACCCTCCTCGAGCGCCTCGGTGTACCTGCCGGGCATCACTCGGTGCACTGATCCCGATTGCGCCGACCCCACCGCGGAGCGTGCTCGTACCGCGGGACGTCCGTCGTACCGCGGTTTCCCCTGAATCACCCGAAGGAACCATGAAGATCTCACGTCGTTTCCAGTCCGTCGTCACCGCCACGGCTGCCGTGGTCGCTGCCGGTCTCGTGCTGTCGGCATGCAGCAGCTCCCCGTCCGCATCCGAAGGCGATCCGAGTGACCTGTCCTCGGTGACATTGCGATTCGGTCAGCCTTCCAACCTCACAGAGGCAGCCATCGTCGCGTCCGGTGTGCTCGACGACGCGCCCTACAAGGTGGAGTTCGCGTCGTTCCAGAACGCCGGCGACATCTCGTCGGCCCTGGTGACCGGCCAGCTCGACTTCGTGCAGGGATACACGGAATGGTCGGTGGCCCAGGCGGCGGCGGGAGCGACACCCGCGTGGTCGGAAGGGTCCACCGGATACTCGGTGGTCGGCGTGATCGAACCCGGCGACGTCGCCAACTTCGACCCGTTCATGGTTCTCAGCGCCAAGGACAGCGGCATCGCCACGATCGACGATGCGAAGGGTAAGCGGTGGGGCTACGTTCCGGGCTCCGTGCTGCAGCTCATCACGGCCAAGGCCGTCACCGACAAGGGATGGGAGTTCCCGGATGGGATCGAGCCGGTGACGCTGGACTACACCAGCCAGGCTCTGGCACTCGGTAGCGACCTCGCCGACCTGCAAACCACCTACGTCAACAGTGCCGGGACCGCACTCGAGGGCGGTGCCCAGAAGGTCGCGACGGCCTCGTCGATCGGTGTCGACCTGTTCTTCACCTACACCGCGAGCAGCAAGGCGCTGAAAGATCCCGCCAAGGAAGCCGCCATCGCCGATCTGCTCGAGCGGCTCGCCGAGTACCACGCCTGGTTCGCCTCGCATCCGGACGAAGCTCAAGCTGCAATCGTCGACGGCCTGCGGCTCAGCCCCGAGCAGGCGAAGCTCAGCTGGGAGTACGACCGGGGCATCCTCCGGCCGGTGAACGAGACCGCGATCGCCACCACCCAGGGGATCGTCGACGACGCCTACGGTTTCGGTCTGCTGAAGAACACGATCGACGCGGATCTGCTCTTCGACGACCGTTTTACGACGCAGATCGAAGAGGCGGCTACAGCAGCCGACACCGAAGCCGTCGTCCGCGCATCCTACTGAGCCCGAAGGGAGTCGAATCATGTCACGTTCGAGCGCCGGCACCGACAAGCGCGTCATCCTGGTCGTCGGTGACACCTTCGAGTTCGCCGACCGAAACCCCAAGTGGAAAGACCAAATTCGCCCGGAAGGGTACAAGCTCGACTGGTACCTGGACTTCGCCCGCGAGATCGAAGAAGCCGGGTTCGACGCCATCTTCTCGGCGGACTTCCTGGGCATCAGCCGCGCCACCCTCGAGAAGAACACCGTCGGACCGTTCCGCCTCGGCTACGTCGAACCCCTCGCGGAATTGTCCGCACTGGCCACGGTGACCGAACGCATCGGCCTGATCGGTACCTTCTCCACCCAGTTCAATGCGCCCTATCAGCTGGCCCGGCAACTCACCTCGCTCGACACGATCAGCAACGGTCGCTTGGGCTGGAACATCGTCACCTCGTTCACCGGTGAGAGCAATTTCGGCAGCGCCGCGGTCAAGCCGGTCAAGGAACGCTACGAGCGTGCGCAGGAGTTCCTCGGGGTCACCACGGCTCTGTGGACCTCGTGGAAGGACGGCGCGGTCACGACACTCGACGCCGACCGGGTGAAGCTCGACGGTTCCCGCATCGTCGACATCGACCATCACGGAAAGTACTTCGACGTCGAACAGGCACTCGACATGGCGCCCTCACCGCAAGGTGTTCCGCTGCTGGTGCAGGCGGGTGCGTCCGAGGACGGTATCGACTTCGCTGCCCGCAATGCCGAACTGATCTTCGTGGCGTCCCCGGACATCGAGCAGGGCCGCGCGTTCTACTCCCGGGTGAAACGACTCGCGGAGGCCCATGGCCGTCACGCCGACGATGTGAAGATCGTCCCCGGGGTCCGGATCTACATGGGGGAGACGCCGGAGGAGGCGCAGGCCGTCTACTTCTCGTCGTTGACCGAGGGCGAACTCGAACAGGCCCGCGAGGCCGTGCTCTCCGAGATTCCCGACCTCGATCTCACGGGTCTCGATCTCGACGACACCCTGACCCTCGACAGGTTCCCCACTCCCGAGGCCATCCGCAGGAGCGAGCGCCGTGCCAGCCGGGCACTGATCTACCGCGGTTGGATCGAGAACGGCACCTTCACGACACTTCGTGAGTTCCTGTACCGGTATGCCACCTCGTTCGGTCACTTCCAGATCATCGGCACGCCCGAACAGGTTGCCGACGAGATCACCGAATGGGTCACCACCGAGGCGGCCGACGGATTCGTCCTCAACGGCGCGAGCAGCTTCGATTTGCTCACCGAGAGGGTGATGCCGATCCTCCGGGAACGTGGATTGCTGCCGGATCCCGACGAGGTCAAGGGAGCAACTCTGCGCGAGCGTCTCGGCACGAAGCTCAACCTCGGGGGTGGGCATGTCGGCGCTTGACACCTCGACGTCGGCCGAATCGGTGAAAGTCACCATCACGGAGGCATTCCCGTCTCGTCCCCTGGACGAGATCCGTGAGAGCGCGGATCGTCCCCTGGTGTTGCTGTTCCACGGCCGCGGTGGCGACGAAAGCCGTTTCGTTCCGTGGATTCCCCAGCTCCCGCCGGAGTACGACGTGATCCGCTTCCGGGGTCCGCTCGCCTACGAGGACGGGTACACCTGGGCTACTCCGGTGACGCCCGGCGCCGCGACCGTCCCGGGCGTGAGTTACGGCGACGGTGCCGCGGCGGTCGAGAAGTGGCTCGACGACAACGGTCTCGACACGCCGGACCGGGACATCTCCGTCGGGGGATTCTCTGCGGGGTGCATCCTGTCGTTCCAGTTGCTCGAGCGCCGCCCGGATCGCTACACCACGGTGATCGGGTTGTCCGGTTGTATCTCCCCCGAGAACGCGGTGTCGCCCGGACGGGCCGACTCGCCCACGCGCGTGTTCTGGGGGATCGACCCGGTCGGAGACGACTTTCTGACGAGCGACCGACTCGACGCGACTCGCACATGGCTGTCGCGGTTCGACACTGTCGAGCTGCACTATCCGAATACCGGCCACGACATCCGGGCTGCCGAGTTCGCCGATGTGGTCGCCTTCCTGAAGGGGAGCGGTTCGCGACCGTAGTGCCTCTCGGTCGCCGGCGCCTGCCCTGGCCGGTCTGTCGTCCCCTACGCGGACGGCGGCCCGGTCAGGGTCTTGCGATGGGTGACGACCTCGCACGGCACCGCGAGCAGCGGGGCGAGTTCGGGATGGCCCACCTCCGCCGGCACCGTCCCGACGACCGCATAGCCCATGCGGGGATACCACTGGGCGAGAAATTGTTTCGACTCGATGTCCTGGTCCCGAGGCCGGATGACCTCGAGCTGCAGGTAGCGGAAACCGGCTGCCGCGCAGTGTTCCTCGGCGAACCGCACGAGGGCGCGTCCCACACCGAGCCCGCGCGCGGCGAAGTCGGCGGCGAGCATTCCGAACTCTGCCGTCGACTCGTCGATCCGCACGATCCGGATCGATCCGACGATCCCGGCGGCCGTGCGCGCGACGAACATCTCGCCGCGGCGGGCGGCCGCGGCGACCTCGTCGGTGTCGGTGCGGGTGGCACCGGCCGGCCACATGCCGTCCTCCGCGACCACGTAGACCGCGTTGACGATCCCGGTGACCGCGCGGACGTCGGCGGGGAACCCGGGGTCGGCGGGATCGAGCGCGGCGATCGTCGACGTGCCGGTGGTCATCCGCGATCGGGGAGTGGACGTTGCGGGATGCTCGGACGCGCCAGCGGATGGCGCACCCGCCGCTTGGCGCCCGCGTACACCTGGGCTGTCTCCTCGGCGACCTGTCGCCAGTCGAAGTCGGCGGTGAGCCGCGCGCGGGCCGCGCGGGCGCGTTCCTGAGTGGCGTCGGGTTCGTCGAGCAGTTCCCGCACCGCCGAGACGAGCCCGGCCACGTCGCCCGGCTGGAACGACAGCCCGGTGACACCGTCGACGACGGCCTCGCCGAGACCCCCGGCGGTGGAGGCGACGAGCGGGGTGCCGGCGGCCGCGGCCTCCAGCGCGATGATCCCGAACGGTTCGTAGCGGCTCGGCAGCACGATCGCGTCGGCCCCGTGCAGCCAGCCGAGCAGTTCGGTGTGGTCGAGGTTGCCGAGGAAAGTCACCGACCGGGCGACGCGATGGAGGCGGGCCTGCTCGCGCAGCCACTCGAACTGGGTGCCTTCACCGGCGACGACGAGTGTCGTCCCCGGATGCGACCGCCGGATCTTCGGCAGCGCCGCGATCGCATCCTGCACACCCTTCTCGTATTCGAGCCGTCCGACGAACAACAGTCGCGCCGGACCGGTGCGGGGTTCACGGTCGCGGTAAGACCAGGTGGTGACGTCGATGCCGTTGCGGATCACCGAGATCGACGGCAGATCCGGGCCGTACAGCTCCGCGACCTCGTCGCGCATCGAGGCGGAACACGTGATGAGCCAATCGGATTCGTTCGCCAGCCACCACTCGACGGAGTGCACCTGGCGGTTCATCTTCCCGGACAGCCAGCCGCTGTGCCGCCCGGCCTCGGTGGCGTGCAGGGTGGACACGAGTGGCACGTCGAAGTATTCGGCGAGCGCGATCGCCGGGTGCGCGACCAGCCAGTCGTGTGCGTGCACGACGTCGGGCGTCCAGCCGTCGCCGATGCCGCCCTTGCTCAGGCCGACGCCGGCGCGGACCATCGCGTGACCCATCGCCAGGGTCCAGCCGAGCATGTCCTCGCCGAAGTCGAAGTGCGGCGGGTCCTCGGCGACCGCGACCACCAGGACGCCCTCCGCGATGTGCGTGACGGTCGGGTGGGTGGACGCGTCGGTGCCGGTGGGACGCCGGGACAGGACGACGACCTCGTGACCGGCCGCGGCGAGTTCGGTGGCCAGGTGGTGCACGTGGCGACCGAGTCCGCCGACGACGACCGGCGGGTACTCCCACGAGACGATGAGAATTCTCATGTCGGCTCTCCGTTCGGCAGTCGGCGTGCGTCGAGTGCGGGGAACAGGTTGTCGGCGCGGTTCCAGCCGTCGGCGAGGCGCGCGGCCGCGTCGTGGCGGCCGGCTGCGACGGCGTCGGCGATCTCGCGCAATGCGTGCGCGTGCTTGTGTGCGCGATCGCGGGCGTATCCGGCGGCGGTGTCCTTGCTGACCATGAACGCCCAGTCGCTCGAGACCGCCATCAGCGCCTCGCGCAGCATCTGGTCGTGGACCCGGTTGCGCAGAGCGGGCAGACCGGGCGCGGCGGTAGCGCGGTCCTTGTCGAGGGTGTCGAGGGTGGTGCGGACGACCTCGTCGTTGAGTTGCACCAGGTCCTGGACCTGCTCGCCGGCCCACACCCGCCAGTCCTTGCCGGAGCCCCACGACGAGTCGGGGAGTTCGACTGGGGTGCCGACGTAGCCGCGGTCGCGGGCGTCGGCGAGAGTACCGACCTCGATACCGGCCTCGGGCAGCGCCCTCAGCAGCCGTTCCAGGAACAGAGGGCCCTCGTACCACCAGTGCCCGAACAGTTCGGTGTCGAACGCGGCGACGACGAGCGCGTCCCGGCCGATCCGGGCCGACTCGCTGCGCAGTCGCTTGCGGACGGTCTCGACGAAGTCGGCGACGTGCTTGTCGACGGTCGCGGACGCGAGATCCGGGTCGTAGGGCGCCTTTTCGTGTGACGGCACGGTGCGGCCGGTGACCCGGGCGGGCTTGAGTCCGGTGTCGTGGCAGTACGTGTGGAAGTCCCGGTAGGCGGCGTGTCCGGGGTAGCCGGACTTCGGTGACCACACACGGTAGGAGACCTGCAGGTCGCGGCCGAACGCCACGACGTCCGAGTCCCACACGGTGCGGCCGAGGGAGGTGTCGCCGCGCAGGGCGGGGCCGTCGACCATGAAGTGCTCGACGCCGGCGGCGGCGTAGCCGGTCTCCATCCCGGGGGTGAAGGCGCACTCGGGTCCCCAGATCCCGCGGGGGGTGTGCTGCCAGCGGGCCTGCGCGTCGTACAGACCTTCGGACAGCGAGAACGCGCGCAGACGCGGTTCGAGCAGTGGCTGGAAGGGATGCGCCAGCGGACCGCCGAGCAGTTCGATCGCGTCGGCGTCGATCAGTCCCCGGATGACCTCGGAACCGCCGTGGCGCCAACGGGTTTCGAACTGGTCGAGCGCCTCGGCAGCGAGACGGTGCTCGCGGGCGCCGAGGTCGCGGTACGACTGCTCGGCCATCCCGGCCGCTTCGTGGGCGCGCAACTGCCAGTTGCCGATCCAGTGGTGCATGCCGGTCAGGCAGTGCGGATCGTCCAGCTGGGCGGCGAGCACGGGCGTCACGCCGAGGGTGAGCAGCCGGGTGCGGCCTTCGGCGGCGAGCCGGTGCAGGACGTCGGTGACCGGCAGATACGTTGCGGCCCAGGACTGGTAGAGCCATTCCTCGCCGACGGGCCAGCGCCCGTGGTTGGCGAGCCACGGCAGGTGCGAGTGCAGCACGAGGGCGAACATGCCCGGTTCGCGGGTGCTCACCGCGCGGGGTCCTTCACCGCGATCGCGACCAGATCCAGGCTCGCGTCGATGTTTTCGGGATCGAGGACGAAGTCGTCCACGGCGACGCCCGCGACGTCGGCGGTCAGGTCGGCAGGCCACGGCTCGCCTGCCAGGGCGCGTTCGATCTGCGCATCGATGAACGAGCCGCCGTGCTTCGCGTCGAGGGCGCGCAGCGCCGGACCGTGGTGCACCCCGGTCATCAGTTCGACGCGGAAACCGGCCTCGACGAGCAGTTCGGTCAGTTCGGCGGCGTTCAGTTCGCGGGTGTGGAACGGGTTGAGCGGGGTGTCGCGGCCGGGGGAGAAGGTGATCCGGTTGGGGGTGCTCACCAGCAGTTCGCCGCCGGGGACGAGGACGCGGTGGCACTCGCGCAGGAACTGCGCCTGGTCCCACAGGTGCTCGATGACCTGGAAGTTGACGACCACGTCGACCGATTCGTCGTCGAGGGGCAGGTCGGCGAGATTGCCCTGGCGGATGTCCACGCGCGGGTAGCGGGCGCGCACGTGGGCGACGGCGCTCTCGTCGTAGTCGAGTCCGATGACGCGCCGGGCGACGTCGGCGATCATGTCGGCGCCGTAGCCCTCGCCGCAGCCGGCCTCGAGGACGGTTCGTCCGGTGCAGCGCGCGAGCAGGTCGCGGTAGACCACCTCGTGCCGACGGAACCAGTAGTTCTCCTCGGCGATGCCGGGGACGGTTCGCTCGCCGGTGAGGGGCAGTTGCTGCGCTTCGTCTGCGCGGACGGTGGAGTCGCTCACCGCCCAGAGACTAGACGCATCACTGTTCTCCCTGTTCGGGGTGGTCCACATCACAGGCCTCTCGTTCCCTTCGGGTGGTTATGGTGAACCGGATCTCTTGCCAAGTTACTGGTGGGTAACTTAGCGTGAGGTAATCTAACGCACACCCCGTGCGAAACACGAGTGCTCGGTCCAGGCAGCGCCTCGCCCGATCCCTAAAGCAGCGATACAACAGGAGGTCGACGTAGACCCATGACGAACATCGTCGTTTTGATCAAGCAGGTCCCCGACACGTGGTCCGAGCGCAAGCTCACCGACGGCGACTACACCCTCGACCGCGAGGCCGCGGACGCCGTGCTCGACGAGATCAACGAGCGGGCCGTCGAAGAGGCCCTGCTCATCAAGGAGCGCGACGGGGGCGAGGTCACCGTGCTCACCGCCGGTCCCGACCGGGCGACCGACGCGATCCGCAAGGCGCTGTCCATGGGCGCCGACAAGGCCATCCACCTCAACGACCCGGCCCTCCACGGCTCCGACGCCATCCAGACGGCGTACGCCCTGGCCGCCGCGCTCGGTCAGATCGAGGGTGTCGAGCTCGTCATCGCCGGCAACGAGGCCACCGACGGCCGCGTCGGCGCCGTCCCGGCGATCATCGCCGAGTACCTCGGTCTTCCCCACCTGACGCACCTGCGCAAGCTCACCATCGCCGACGGCAAGGCCACCGGCGAGCGCGAGACCGACGAGGGCGTCTTCGGCCTCGAGGCATCCCTCCCGGCCATCGTCTCGGTCACCGAGAAGATCAACGAGCCGCGCTTCCCGTCCTTCAAGGGCATCATGGCCGCGAAGAAGAAGGAAGTTCAGACCCTCACGCTCGCCGACATCGGTCTCGACCCCGAGATCTTCGGCGTCGCCAACGCCGGCTCCACCGTCACCGGTGTCACCCCCAAGCCCGCGCGTACCGCTGGCGAGCGCGTCACCGACGAGGGTGACGGCGGCAGCAAGATCGCTGCGTACCTCGTCGCCCAGAAGATCATCTGATCCGCGCCCACGCGAAACAGCAGACTTACCAAGGGAGAAAGAAGCAATGGCAGAAGTACTCGTGCTCGTCGAGCACGCCGAGGGCGCGCTGAAGAAGGTCAGCATCGAGCTCATCACCGCAGCGCGTGCGCTCGGTGAGCCCGCCGCCGTCGTCACCGGCCCCGCCGGCACCGCCGACAAGCTGCAGGACGCGCTCGCCGCGGCCGGCGCCGCCAAGGTCTACGCCGCCGAGTCCGACGACATCGACGGCTACCTGGTGACCCCGAAGGTCGACGTCCTGGCCTCGCTCGTCGAGTCCGTCGGCCCGGCCGCCGTGCTCACCGCCGCGAGCGTCGAGGGCAAGGAGGTGTCGGGCCGCCTCGCCGCGCGCATCGGCTCCGGCCTCCTCGTCGACGTCATCGAGGTCAAGTCCGACGGCTCCGCCGTCCACTCCATCTTCGGTGGCGCGTTCACCGTCGACGCCAAGGCCAACGGTGAGGTCCCGGTCATCTCCGTCCGCCCGGGTGCCGTCGAGGCGCAGCCGCAGGCCGGTGCCGCCGAGCGCGTCGCCGTCGAGGTTCCGGCTCAGGAAGAGTCCGCCGTCAAGATCACCTCGCGTGAGCCCGTCGTCGGCGGTGACCGCCCCGAGCTCACCGAGGCGTCGATCGTCGTCTCCGGTGGTCGCGGTGTCGGTTCGGCCGAGAAGTTCTCGGTCGTCGAGGAGCTCGCCGACTCGCTCGGTGCCGCCGTCGGTGCGTCGCGTGCCGCCGTCGACTCCGGCTACTACCCGGGCCAGTTCCAGGTCGGCCAGACCGGCAAGACGGTCTCGCCGCAGCTGTACGTCGCGCTCGGCATCTCCGGTGCCATCCAGCACCGCGCCGGCATGCAGACCTCGAAGACCATCGTCGCGGTCAACAAGGACGAAGAGGCCCCGATCTTCGAGATCGCGGACTACGGCGTCGTCGGCGACCTGTTCAACGTCGCGCCGCAGCTGACCGAGGAGATCAAGAAGCACAAGGGCTGATCCTTGTAGCTCCTCGTAGCTCGCTCGCAGCCCCGCTCCGGCATTCCGGAGCGGGGCTGCGGCACATCCAGGGTGTCAGGGGTCCCGTCGGAAGGTGTTCACCCCCGGTGCATCCCGGGGTCATCGCGGTGCCGCCGGGCGGCCGCCCCGGCCCGATACACCTGCACCATGACCACAACGTCGGTGCTCGCCCGTCGGTGTCGCCAGCCCGCGCCGGTGCTGTCCGGACCGCGCTACTCCCTGTTCGTCTCCACAGATCCCGACCACCGCGAGGCCGCGCAACGCCTGCGCCGGCGCGTGTTCGCCGCCGAACCCGGATTCCGGCTGCCCGCCGGGTCCGGTGATCTGGACGAGGACCGGTTCGACGCGTTCTGCGACCACCTGCTCGTCCACGACCACCACACCGACACCGTCGTCGGCTGCTACCGCATGCTGCCGCCCGACTCCGCTCGCGCCGCCGGGGGCTACTACACCGCCGGCGAGTTCGACCTGACAGCGCTGGACCCGAACGGACTGGGCGCGGTCGAGATGGGGCGCGCCTGCGTCGACCCGGCGCACCGTTCCGGGACGGTGCTCACGCTGATGTGGGCGGGCATCCTGCGATATCTGGAACTCACCGGCCACACCTGGGTATTCGGGTGCGTGTCGGTTCCGATGCGTACCCACCCCGGCGAGGTTCCCGGCGCCAACGTCTTCGCGGTCCGCGACGTCCTTCTCGCCCGGCACGCCGCGGCGCCCGGGCACCGGGTGCGACCGCTGCGTCCCGTGCCGGTCACCGATCGGTCCGTCCGCGCCGTGCTGCCCCCGTTGCTGCGCGGATACCTGCGGCTGGGGGCCCGGATCTGCGGTGAACCCGCCCACGACCCGGACTTCGGGGTCGCCGACTTCGTGGCGCTGCTGAACCTCCACGACGCGGACGCGCGGTACCTGTCGAGGCTGCGTGGTGCCGCGGAACAGGCCGATCGCGTGGCGGTGGTCCCGGCGTGAGCGTCCGGGCCCACCCCTGGATGCCCTCCAGTCCGTGCGACACGAGTTGCCTGCCGCGCGACCCGGATTGTGTGAGTCTTCTCACATATGTGGGGCGCTGGCTGCTCGTACTCGTCGCGCTGGCCGTGGTGCCGGTACTCGCCGCGAGCCGTCTGCTGCCGGCCGCCGCCCGGGTCGCGCTGGTGCGGGATTGCGCGCGGATGCTGCTGCGGTGCGCGGGCGTGCGGCTGACGATCACCGACCTGCGCAACGACGCCGACACGCGGTCCGTGAGGGGCGTCCTCGTCGTCGCTCCGCACGTGTCCTGGACCGACATCCTCGTGCTGACCGCGATCGCACCGTCCGGATTCGTCGCCCGCGCAGACCTGCTCGGCTGGAGCACGCTCGGGACGCTCGCGCGGCGCATGCGGGTCGTCCCCATCGAGCGCGAGAACCTGCGGGAACTGCCGGAGGTCGTCGCCCGGATCCGCACCCGCCTGCAGGCCGGTGACCGGATCACGGTGTTTCCGGAGGGCACCACGTGGTGTGGGCGGGCACACGGGCGCTTCCGGGCCGCGCTGTTCCAGGCCGCCGTCGATGCCGGATGTCCCGTCCAGCCGGTGCGATTGCGTTATCTCGACGATGCCGGCGCCGTCGGGACCGCTCCCGCGTTCGTCGGCGACGACACGATCGGCGCGGCGATCCGTCGGATGCTGCGGCACCGGGGCACCGTGGCCGACGTCGTGCTCACCCCGCTCCAACCTCCCGGCACCGACCGTCGCACCCTGGCGGCGCGGTGCGAACGCGCAGTGCGCGACGAGCCGAGTGCGATACCGGTCACGGTCGCGGTCGCGGGCTAGCGAGCGGACGAGGCTCGACCCGGCACCCGCTATCCTGGACCGGTCATGACCTCGCCCACTGCCGGCACATCCGGCTCCCCGAAGACCGTCTATCTCGACCACGCCGCGACCACTCCGATGCTGCCTGCGGCGATCGAGGCGATGACGCAGATCTTCGCGACGGTCGGCAACGCCTCGTCGCTGCACGGTTCCGGCCGCGCCGCGCGCCGCCGCATCGAGGAGGCCCGCGAGTCCATCGCCGCCGATCTCGGGGCCCGCCCGTCCGAGGTGCTGTTCGTCTCCGGCGGCACCGAGGGCGACAACCTCGCGGTCAAGGGCATCTTCTGGGGCCGCCGGGCGCAGGACCCGCGCCGGAACCGGGTGATCGCGAGCGCGGTCGAACACCATGCGGTGCTCGACGCGGTCGAGTGGCTCGTCGAACACGAGAACGCCGAGGTGGCGTGGCTGCCGGTCGACGCGGACGGTCGCGTCGATCCCCAGACGCTGCGGGCCGCACTGTCCGAGCACGCCGACGACACCGCGCTGGTGACGGTCATGTGGGCCAACAACGAGGTCGGCACCGTGATGCCGATCCCCGAACTCGCCGCGGTCGCCGCCGAGTTCGACGTGCCGATGCACAGCGACGCGGTGCAGGCCGTGGCGCACCTGCCCGTCGATTTCACGGCGAGCGGCCTGTCCGCCATGACGGTCGCGGCGCACAAGTTCGGGGGCCCGCAGGGCACCGGTGCGCTGCTGCTGGGCCGCCAGGTGCCGTGCGTGCCGCTGGCCCACGGCGGCGGGCACGAACGCGACATCCGCTCGGGTACGCAGGACACCGCCTCGATCGCCGGCATGGCCGCGGCGCTGCACGCGGCGATCACCGACCTCGACGCGACCACTGCCCGACTCGTTGGGCTGCGTGATGCGCTCGTCGCCGGAATCGAGGACGGGATCCCCGAAGCGATCCTCAACGGACCGCGCGGCGCGAACCGTCTGCCCGGCAATGTGCACTTCACTTTCCCCGGCTGTGAAGGGGATTCGCTGTTGATGCTGCTGGATGCGGCGGGGATCGAGTGCTCGACCGGTTCGGCCTGCACGGCCGGTGTCGCCCGGGCCAGCCACGTGCTGATCGCGATGGGAGCCGATCCGCGCATCGCACGCGGATCGTTGCGATTCTCGTTGGGGCACACCTCGACTCGTGCCGACGTGGACGCGGTGATCGCGGCTCTGCCGCAGGTGGTGGAACGGGCACGCGCCGCCGGATTGGCGAGCGCTGCCGGTCGTGGAGGTGACGGACGATGAGGATTCTCGCGGCGATGAGCGGCGGTGTGGACTCGGCGGTGGCCGCGGCCCGCGCCGTCGATGCCGGACACGAGGTCGTGGGTGTGCACCTGGCGCTGTCGACGGCGCCGGGCACGCTGCGCACGGGTTCGCGCGGCTGCTGCTCGAAGGAGGACGCCGGTGACGCCCGGCGTGCCGCCGACGTGCTCGGAATCCCCTTCTACGTCTGGGATTTCGCCGATCGCTTCAAGGAAGACGTGATCGACGACTTCGTCGCGTCGTACGCGGCGGGACAGACCCCGAACCCGTGCCTGCGGTGCAACGAGAAGATCAAGTTCTCGGCGCTCGCGGACCGGGCGGTCGCGCTCGGCTTCGACGCCGTCGCCACCGGCCACTACGCCCAGCTGAACGACGGGGTGCTGCGCCGTGCCGTCGACGCCGACAAGGACCAGTCGTACGTGCTCGCCGTGCTCACCGCCGAGCAGCTCTCGCGGGCGATGTTCCCGGTCGGGGACACCCCCAAGGAACTGATCCGGGCCGAGGCCGCCGAGCGTGGACTGGCCGTCGCGAACAAGCCGGACAGCCACGACATCTGCTTCATCCCCTCGGGTGACACCCGCGCGTTCCTCGGTGCCCGCATCGGCGTGCGGCCCGGCAAGGTCGTCGACGCGGACTCCGGCGCGGTGCTCGCCGAACACGAAGGCGTCCACGGATTCACGATCGGTCAGCGCAAGGGACTCGGCATCGCCGGACCCGGACCGGACGGCCGTCCCCGCTACGTAACCGAGATCGACCCCGACAGCGGCACCGTGAAGGTGGGATCGGCCGAGCACCTGCAGGTGCGCTCGATCACCGCCGAACGCGCGGTGTGGACCTCGGGTGTCGCCCCGGAGGGTCCGATCGAGTGCGTCGTGCAGGTCCGCGCCCACGGAGGGATCGCCCCCGCGGTCGCCGAGGCGGTCGGTACCGGCATCGAGATCACGCTGCGCGAGCCGCTCACGGGCGTCGCCGCAGGTCAGGCCGCCGTGCTCTACCGGCCGGATCCGGCCGGGGACATCGTCGTGGGCAGCGGCACCATCGCCGCCGCGGCCGGCGACCGGTGACCACGGCCCCGGAAGGTTCCGGAAGCTGGGCGGGCATCGGGACCGGAATCGGATCGTGGCCCGGCGTCGACGCGCGTGAATCCGCCGCGGTGATCCTGGGTGAACTCGCCGCGCTCCCGCACCTGGTCGAACTGCCCGCCCGCGGACTCGGGGCGGACATGATCGGCCGGACGAGCGCGCTACTGGTGGATCTGCACCTCGACAGCACCACCACCGGCTACCGGCTCACCGGTCGTCGCAGCGCGATCGCCGCCCGCGCCGAGGATCTGCTGAACCAGGATCTCGACGCATTCGAAGAGGCGTGGGAGAACGCGGGTCTCGGCCCCGGCCACACCGTGAAGGTGCAGTCGGCCGGTCCGCTGACGCTCGCCGCGCACACCGAACTCGCCACCGGACGACGCGTCCTCACCGATCCCGGTGCGGTACGCGACCTTTCCGAATCGCTTGGGGAGGGGCTGTCCCGGCACGCCGCCGAGGTCACCCGGCGGACCGGAGCCGCGGTCGTCGTCCAGCTCGACGAACCGGCGCTGCCGGACGTACTCGCCGGAACCCTCACGGGCAGAACGATTCTCGAATCCGTCGCCGCGATGCCCGAACCGGAGACCCAGCACGTGCTGGACACGACGATCGAGGCGACGCGGCGGTCGGTCGCCGTGCACTGCTGCGGCGGGACCGTGCCGACCGGGCTGCTGCGGGCGAGCGCCGCGGACGCGGTCGCGCTGGATGTCGCTCAGGTGTCGGCCGCCGACCTCGACGGCATCGGCGAGCTCCTCGACTCCGGCACCACCCTGCTGCTCGGCCTGATCCCCACGACCGCGCCGGCCACACCGCCGACGTGGCGGCAGGTGGCGGCGCCGGCGGTGACTTTGATCGACCGGCTCGGCTTCCCCCGTGCGGCCCTGCGCTCGGTCGCGGTGACCCCCGCGTGCGGTCTGGCCGGGGCCGACCCGGCGTGGGCGCGCACCGCACTGCGCCTGACCCGCGACGTGGCCGCGGCGTTCGCCGAGGACCCGGAATCCCTCTGATCACCCGGGCCGAGCGGCCGGGAACTGTCGGCGGCCTCGACTAGGCTTGCGGGCTGTGAGTGAATCGACGGACGCCGTGGGTGAAGCGACGAGCGCAGAGGGTGAATCGACGAGCGCAGCCGTCACCGCACCTCCCGAGGCCCGCGAGCGCTGGCAACAGCTCGCCGAGGAAGTGCGCGAGCATCAGTTCCGCTACTACGTGCGCGACGCCCCGATCATCTCCGACGGCGCGTTCGACCAGCTGCTCGGCGAACTGAACGCGCTCGAGGAGCAGTACTCGGAGCTGCGCACGCCGGATTCACCGACGCAGCTCGTCGGCGGCGGCTTCGCGACCGACTTCACCGCGGTCGACCATCTCGAACGGATGCTCAGCCTCGACAACGTCTTCACCGAGGACGAACTGCGCGGCTGGCTCGCCCGCGTCGAGTCCGAGGCCGGCAGCAACCTGCACTACCTCTGCGAGGTCAAGATCGACGGTGTCGCCCTGAACCTCGTGTACGAGAACGGCAAGCTCGTGCGCGCGGCGACCCGCGGCGACGGCCGCACCGGGGAAGAGGTCACGCTCAACGCACTGACCATCGACGACATCCCGGAACGGATCACGGGTACCGACGATTTCCCGGCCCCGAGCGTGCTCGAGGTGCGCGGCGAGGTGTTCTTCCGTCTCGAGGACTTCCAGGCGCTCAACGCGAGCCTCGTCGCGGAAGGCAAGGCGCCGTTCGCGAATCCGCGCAACTCCGCCGCGGGCTCGCTGCGGCAGAAGAACCCCGCGGTCACCGCCAAGCGGCGGCTCGGGATGATCTGCCACGGGTTCGGGCGCCTCGAAGGCTTCGAACCGGCCACCCAGTCCGAGGCGTACACCGCGCTCGCGGCGTGGGGTCTGCCGGTCTCCCCACACACCGTCCGCGTGCAGGGCGCCGACGCGGTCGTCGAGCGGATGAAGTACTGGGGTGAGCACCGGCACGACGTCGAGCACGAGATCGACGGTCTCGTCGTCAAGGTCGACGAGATGTCGCTGCAACGGCGCCTCGGCGCGACCTCCCGCGCGCCCCGCTGGGCGATCGCCTACAAGTACCCGCCCGAAGAGGTCACCACCAAACTCCTCGACATCCGTGTGAGCGTCGGCCGTACCGGCCGCGTCACTCCGTTCGCGTACATGGAACCGGTGACGGTCGCGGGATCGACGGTGTCGCTGGCGACGCTGCACAACGCGTCCGAGGTGGCACGCAAGGGTGTGCTCATCGGCGACACCGTGGTGCTGCGCAAGGCGGGTGACGTGATTCCGGAGGTGCTCGGTCCGGTTGTCGACCTGCGCGACGGCACCGAGCGCGAATTCGTGATGCCCACCGAATGTCCCGAGTGCGGAACGCCTCTCGCGCCGGCGAAGGAATCCGACGTCGATCTGCGGTGCCCGAATCAGCAGTTCTGTCCGGCGCAGTTGCGCGAACGCGTCTTCCACGTGGCCGGGCGCGGCGCGTTCGACATCGAGGCGCTCGGCTACGAAGCGTCGACGGCTCTGATCAACTCCGGTGCGATCGGTAACGAGGGCGATCTGTTCGCGCTCACCGCCGAGGACTTGATGACCACGTCGATCTTCCGTACCACCAAGGGCGCACTGTCGAAGAACGGCGAACGGTTACTCGAGAATCTCGAACGCGCGAAGGACAAGCCGCTGTGGCGCGTGCTCGTCGCACTGTCCATCCGGCACGTCGGACCCACCGCGGCGCGGGCGCTCGCCACCGAATTCGGCAGTCTCGAACGGATCCGGAACGCGTCGGTGGAAGAACTGGCTGCCGTCGAGGGGGTCGGGCCGACCATCGCCGCGTCGGTCGACGAGTGGTTCAAGGTGGACTGGCACCGTGAGATCGTCGACAAGTGGGCGGCCGCCGGTGTCCGCATGGAGGACGAACGCGACCACTCGATCGAGCGGACTCTCGAGGGACTGTCGATCGTCGTCACCGGCAGCCTCGAAGGGTTCTCCCGTGATCAGGCGAAGGAGGCCATCCTGCTGCGGGGCGGGAAGGCCGCCGGCTCGGTGTCGAAGAAGACCGCCTTCGTGGTGATCGGCGACGCCCCCGGATCGAAGGCCGACAAGGCTGCCGAGCTGGGCGTTCCGATCCTCGACGAGGCCGGATTCCGGAAGCTGCTCGAGTTCGGTCCGGACGCGGTGACGGGCACGGGCGAGGGCAACGACGACGACTGAGTGTGGTGAGGATCGCGTTCCGGTGTTTTGGGTGGCCGCGGGATCGGCTGTCATAGTGCACAAATGATCGAAATCAGGCGTGTGAGCCCGGACGAGTACGAGACCGTCGGCGACCTCACCGTCGACGTGTACGTCGGCGGCGGCTTCGTCGAACCCGACGACCCTTACGTGGCGCGGCTGCGCGACACGGCCACCCGCGACGCTCAGGGCGAGGTCGTCGTCGCGGTCGCGGACGGCGAGATCGTCGGATCGCTGACCCTGGCCGAACCGAAGTCGCGTCTCGCGGACATCGCGGAAGAGGACGAACTCGAACTGCGGATGCTCGCGGTCGCACCGGCCGCCCGACGCCGCGGAGTCGGATCGGCCCTCGTCCGGCACGCCCTCGACACCGCGTACGAGCGCGGGGACCGCGCCGTGGTGATCTCGACCGAACCGGCCATGGTCGACGCCCGTCGCATCTACGACCGCAACGGATTCGTCCCGGTCGCCGAACGCAACTGGGTGCCGGTGCCCGGTGTCGAGCTGACCGCGATGGTGCGCGAACTGGTCTGACCCGGTACGCCCGGCATCACCCCCGGCGCGGCATCACCCCAGAACGGTGCCGATGATGCCGGCGAGGTAGCCGAGCCGGGCCACCTCGGACGGCCGGAACTCCGGTCCACCCGGCCGTCCGAGCATGAGCACCCGGGTGGGGGATCCGAGCGGTGCGGCGGCGAGTGTCGTGTCCATCTGCCGCCACACCGCGGGAACCCACCCGGCCTCGTGGTCGAGCAGCTGCGGCTTCTCGAGCGGCATCCAGGGCAGGTTCAGTGCGTGGGTTTCCGGGGCGCCGGGACTCCCCGCGACCCGGTAGGGGCCGTTCGGGCCGACGGCGATGACCGTTGCCCAGCCGACGCGCAGCACGCGCGGCGCACCGTCGGCGAGGATCTGGAGCCGGCCGTCGCGTGCGGTGGCGACCTGGTCGATCAGCTCGAGTTCGCGGTGGGTGTCGAGCATGCCCGCGTACGGCCGGATGGAGTCGACGGTGACGCCGTCGAGCGCCTCGGCGGCGGTGATCAGCGTGTCGGGGAGTTTGCCGGGTTCGACGTCGACGACGAGGTCGTCGATGGCGAAGTCGGCGCCGCGTTCGACGACATCGAGCGACAGGATGTCCGCGCCGACCGATCCGAGCGCTACGGCGAGCGCGCCGAGGCTACCGGGTCGATCGGGTAGCTGGACACGCAGCAGGTACGACACGTGCGTCCTTTCACCTATGGGCCGATTCGAGTGCACGCCGATGGCCGGCGCGCTGCATGTTGAGGCCGCACAGGCGACCCCCGACTGCGACCATCCTGTCACCTCCGAGGCCTGTTGGGTGCACAGATTCCGGACGAAACGGACCGCATCGCTGCAAATCCGCCGGTCGCGGGTGGGCGTGAAACACGATTGATACGCGCGTTTCGCGTCCCCGAAACGATTCGGTCGCCTCCCGGGGCCGCACAGGAGGCCGAACCGGGCACGCACTACGCTGGATGCGACGTTCGTTCTCCCATGAAAGGGGTCACCGAAGGTGCCAGCCATCTCCCGTGACGAGGTCGCACACCTCGCCCGGTTGTCCCGGCTCGCGCTGTCCGACGCCGAACTCGACGAGTTCGCCGGCCAGCTGGATTCGATCCTCAGCCATGTCAAGGCGGTGTCGGAAGTGGCCGCGGACGACGTGGCGCCGATGGCCAACCCGAACGCGGTGACCAACGTGACCCGACCCGACGTCGTGGTGCCGGGCCTCACCCCGGAGGAAGCGCTCTCGGGTGCACCGCTCGTCGAGGAGGGCCGTTTCTCGGTTCCCCAGATCCTGGGAGAGGGCGAATGAGCAGCGAACTGACCCGCCTGTCCGCCGCCGATCTGGCGTCGCGGATCCACGCCGGCGAGGTGTCCTCGGTCGAGGTCACCCAGGCCCACCTCGACCGCATCGGTGAGGTCGACGGCGAGTACCACGCGTTCCTGCACGTCGCCGGTGAGCAGGCGCTCGCCGCGGCCGCCGAGGTCGACCGCGCGGTCGCCGCCGGCGAGGCGCCGGCCTCCCCGCTCGCGGGCGTGCCGCTCGCGCTCAAGGACGTGTTCACCACCACGGACATGCCCACGACGTGTGCGTCGAAGATCCTCGAGGGCTGGGTCGCGCCCTACGACGCGACGCTGACCACCAAGCTGCGGCAGGCCGGCATCCCGATCCTCGGCAAGACCAACATGGACGAGTTCGCGATGGGCTCGTCCACCGAGAACTCCGCGTACGGCCCGACCCACAATCCGTGGGACACCAGCCGCATCCCGGGCGGATCCGGCGGTGGCTCGGCCGCGGCCCTCGCCTCGTACCAGGCCCCGCTTGCGATCGGCACCGACACCGGCGGCTCGATCCGCCAGCCCGCCGCCGTCACCGCGACCGTCGGCACCAAGCCCACCTACGGCACCGTGTCCCGCTACGGGCTCGTCGCGTGCGCGTCGTCGCTGGACCAGGGCGGCCCGTGCGGCCGTACCGTCCTCGACACCGCGCTGCTGCACGAGGTCATCGCCGGGCACGATCCGCGCGACTCCACCTCCGTCGACGCTCCGGTCCGCCCGGTCGTGGAGGCCGCACGCCAGGGCGCTGCCGGCGACCTGAAGGGCCTGCGCGTCGGTGTGGTCAAGGAACTGCATTCGGACAGCTACCAGCCCGGCGTCATCGCCTCGTTCGATGCCGCGGTCGAGACCCTGACCAAGCTCGGCGCCGAGGTCGTGGAGGTGTCCTGCCCGCACTTCGAGTACGCGCTGGCGTCCTACTACCTGATCCTGCCTTCCGAGGTCTCCTCGAACCTCGCGCGTTTCGACGCGATGCGGTACGGCCTGCGCGTCGACGACGGCACCATGAGCGCCGAGCAGGTCATGGCCGCCACCCGCGCCGCCGGTTTCGGCAAGGAAGTCAAGCGGCGCATCATGATCGGCACCTACGCGCTGTCGTCGGGCTACTACGACGCCTACTACGGCCAGGCCCTCAAGGTCCGCACGCTGATCGCACAGGACTTCGACAAGGCCTACGAGCAGGTCGACGTGCTGGTGTCGCCCACGAGCCCGTTCACCCCGTGGAAGATCGGCGAGAAGGTCGACGATCCGCTGGCGATGTACCTGTCCGACCTGTGCACGCTGCCGACCAACCTGGCCGGCCACTGCGCGATGTCGGTGCCGTCCGGCCTGTCCGCCGACGACGGTCTGCCCGTCGGCCTGCAGATCATGGCCCCGGCACTCGCCGACGAGCGTCTCTACCGTGTCGGCGCGGCCTTCGAGGTTGCGCGCGGCCCGGTCCTCGTCTGACCCGAACCAGCCCACTTCGGGCCCGGAACCGCACGGTTCCGGGCCCGTCGTGTGTCCGCCTGCGTGATCGCTTCCCGTCTGCCACTATGGGATGCATTGTCCGCGAAGGGGGATCGCGTGAACGAGGTGGAGCTGTCGGCGGGGACCATCGAATACGAGGACACCGGTGGCGACGGCCCGGTGCTGGTGTTCATTCACGGGCTGCTCATGGACGGGTCCGGGTGGCGGCACGTCGTCGAGGAATTGCGGGGAAGATACCGGTGTATCGTGCCGACCTGGCCGCTCGGATCGCACCGGAAACCGATGCACCCGGACGCGGACCTGACGCTCATCGGAATGGGTCACCTGATCGGCGAATTCCTCGACGTCCTCGACCTGCGCGAGGTCACGCTGGTCCAGAACGACTGGGGCGGCGCCCAGATCTTCCTCGCCATCGCGAATCCCGAGCGCGTGTCCCGGCTCGTTCTCACCGCGTGCGAGGCGTTCGACAACTATCCACCCGGACCCGTCAGGAGACTGCGCCCGCTGGTCCGTCTGCCCGGTGGGTTCCGCGTGCTGATGGCGGTGCTGGGCACCAAGCTGGGTCGGCGTGGTCCCGGCACGTGGGGATGGATGAGCAAACGGCCTGTGCCCGACGAGATCTACGACGCCTGGTTCGGGCCGGCCGCGGTCGATCGCGACGTGCGGCGCGATCTCGCGAAATACGCGTTGTCGGCGCCGCCGAAACGAGAACTGCTCGACCTCGCAGCCAAGGCGGCGGAGTTCGCCGGGCCGGTGCTGATCGTGTGGGCGACCGAGGACCGGATGATGCCCCGCGACCACGGACGTCGTCTCGCCGAGCTGTTCCCGGACTCCCGGCTCGTCGAGATCGACGACAGTTACACGTTGCTGGCCGAGGACCGGCCGGAGAAGCTGACCGAGGCGATCGGGGACTTCCTGGCGGCGACCTAGGAAGCGCATCGGGCCTGGTCGGGCCCGTAGCGGTGTCCGTGACCGGGTGCCGCATCCAGCGCGAACAGCAGGTCCACCGACGTCTGCAGGAAACCGATGACCGGCAGCCAGGCGGGCAGCGGGGCGTCGACACGGGCGCGGGACAGGTCCGGCGGAGACCACAGCAGCGACGGCCGCCACCGGATCACCGGGTCCGAGGAGTTCGCCAGCACGGTCCCGCCGTCCGGCCGCACCGAGCCCGCGGGCGGGCCGGTCCACAAGGCGTCGCAGGGTCCCGGCGCGGCGGGTCCGTCGAACGCGGCACCGGCACCGACCGCTCCGAGGCTCTGCCCGTACACGTGCAGCTGCGGCCGATCCGCCGGGGCGAAGGTGTCCAGGCGCGAACGGACCGCGTCCACCAGCGCCGTGGCCGCGTCGATCGCGGCGTCCCGGTCGAGCACGAACGTCACCCAGCTCGGTGCCGACGAGTACTGCACCGCGACGAACGCCACGTCGTCGCCGTAGGCGGATTCGAAGCCCGCCACCGCGTTCGCGTCGATCCACCCGGAACCGGTCGGCACCGCAACCACCAGGTGCCCGCGATCGAATCCGCCGGCCCGGTCGAGTTCCCGCACCGCCAGCGCGGCCCGTGCCGGCGCGTCCGGGGCCGAATCCACACCGACGTACGTGCGAATCGCGTCTCCGGCCGTGTCGAGAGCGACGAAGCGGCGCCCCTGCTCGCCGAGGGTGTCCCACGGCACCAGCGATTGCGGTGCGCCCGACACTCCCGCCGGGAGCCGCGAAGGCGGGAGGGAGGCTGCGGCCGTCGGCGCGAATCCGGTTGCGGCGGTGTATCCCGCGAGGGCGATGATGCCGGCCGCCGCCAGGGCCCGCACCGGACCGATGCGACGAATCCGTGCGGTGACGCCGAGAGCGAGAGCCACGATCAGCGTGGCGGCGGTCGCGACGAGCGCCCAGTGCGCGGCACCGACGGGATGGACGCCCATCGCGTCCCGCAACCCGTTCTGCCACCGGTCCGCTGCGAGGGTCGCCGCGCCGCACAGTCCGATCGCCGCGCCGACCGCACCCCACCGGACCGGGACCGACGCGACGGGCGGCGTAGGCCGGAATCTCGCGCCCAACGCCCGGGCCGCCGCGAGCAGTCCGAGGCCACACAGCACGGACACGGCGGTGACGACGGCCTGGACGACCGCGGGCCGCGGCAGCAGCGACGGGGCCGAAGAGATGCAGACTGCGACGGTCGTCGCTGTCGTCGTCGCGACACGCGGGCAGGCCACCGGCGATACGTATATCGAAAGATGATGGGGCCGTGTGAGTTCGAGGATCGCTGTGCTCATGTCCACACCCGCAATCCGGCGACTCCCGCTGCGGCGGCCGTGCCCAGCCCGAGCAGGATCGGCAGCGGCGACTCCGGGCTCGGGGCCCGATACTGCTGCCGCCACGAATTGATCCGCACCGCAACGGATGCGACCTCCGCGGCAACCACGCAGCCCGGTGCGGCGTCCGGTTCCGTCGCGCAGGTCTCACGCAGATCCCGCGTCAGGTTACGGTCCAGCGCGCGGCGCGCATCCGGCCCGAGCTCGCCGCCGGAGTCGCGGGCGAACCGCAGCAGGTCGTACCCGAGATCGTGGGTGCGACAGGCCGGTTCGAACACCACCGGCAACGGCACCGGTGACGAGCACGAACCCTGCGGATCGCTGAGTCGCTCGCCCGCGACTCCGGGTTCGCGAACCGGGCTGTAGCGCATCACCGCCTCGAAGTCCGACGGGAACGCGGCGCTCGCGGTGTCGGTGTCACCCGACCCGAGCGCGACCACGGCGGCCGCGGCACCGGGATGCTCGACGGTGGACCGTTCCTGCGCTCCCGGCGAACCGGCGGCACCCACCCAGACGTATGCGGCAAGAACGCCGGCGGTCGTGACGGCTCGGGCTCTCACGGATCCGATGATCATGAACGCCGACGCTAGGAACGCGGGACCGATGTCCGGATCACACGACGGACCGGTTCGCCGCAGACCGCCCGATACCGGGGTAGCAGCGAGATCTCACTCCACGGTATGAGGACAGACGAGGCTGCGGTACCTAGCGTGGGAACCGTGAATTCGTTGGTGCGTGAAGGTGTACATCACGGCGTGGACCTGTCGGTCCGGTACGGTCGCGGACGCTGGTGGAACATCGTGATCGTCGTGACCACCCTGATCCTCTACTCGATCGCGTGGCCGACGCTCCAGCTCACGCACGACGTTCCGGCGCCGCTCATGCCGATCATCTCCGGGCTGGCGGTGTTCCCGTTCCTGCTGATCCGGGCGCAGCCGGCGCTCGGGTGGGCGATCTCCGCGGTCGCGGCGATGATCGTTCCGTGGGCGTTCGACCGGGTCCCGAACTACGGCTATCCCTGGCAGGTCGTCCACATTCTCGTGCTCCTCGCTCTGCTCGTCGCGGTGTGCCTGCGCGAGGAGATCCGGATCGTGCTCGTCGTCTGGCTCGCGACCGTCCTGTTGTTCTTCGTCTACCTGCCGGGCAACGACGGGTGGGGCTGGGCGATCGGGCTCGCTGCGATCGCGGCGTTCGCGCTGCTCGTGCGCTGGCTGGTGCTGTCCCGGCGGCAACTGGCCCGGGAGGAGGAGATCAGCGAACTCGAACGTGCCCGTCGTGCGGCGCTCGAGGAGAAGGCGCGCATCGCCCGCGACCTGCACGACATCGTCGCCCACCACATGTCTCTCGTCGTGGTGCAGGCGCAGAGCGCCCCGTACCGGCTGCCGGACGTCTCCGACGAGGTCCGCGCCGAATTCGAATCGATCGGTGTCCACGCACGGGAGGCACTCAACGAGGTCCGCGGCATGCTCGGTGTCCTGCGAAGCGACGGCATGTTGCCCGAGAGCGCCCCGCAACCCGGGCTGAGCCGGATCGACGAACTGTTCGACGCGTCCCGCCGTGCCGGGGTGCACCTCACCGCTCGGATCGACGGGGACGCCGGCTCGGTGTCCGACAGTGCGGGACTCGCGGTGTACCGGATCCTCCAGGAGTCGCTCGCCAACGCGGTCCGGCACGCGCCCGGCTCGGAGGTGTCCGTGCAGGTGGTGTGCGGTCCGGAGCAGGTGGACCTGACGGTGCGCAACGGCGCCTCGGAGGCCGCTGACAGGGACCGTCCCGTGGACCGGCCGGACCTCGGCGGCGGCAACGGCATCCGCGGCATGGCCGATCGGGCGGCGTCGGTCGGGGGCCGGTTGTACGCGCACCCGCGACCCGACGGAGGATTCGAGGTGGCGGCGGTGCTGCCCCGCGTCCCCGCCGCCTAGGGTGGGGGTGATGACCGAGCCGCACGCACCCATCACCGTGTTCATCGCCGACGACCAGGCCATGGTCCGCCAGGGCTTCGGTGCGCTGCTCGCCGCGCAACCCGACATCAGTGTCGTCGGGGACGCCCCGGACGGGAAGGTCGCGGTGAGCGAGGTCGCGAGGCTGCGGCCCGACGTCGTGCTCATGGACGTGCGCATGCCGGAGATGAACGGCCTCGATGCCGCCCGGCACATCCTCGCCGACCGGCGCGAGCCACGCTCGAAAGTGTTGATGCTCACCACATTCGACCTCGACGACTACGTGTACGAGGCACTCGGGATGGGCGCGAGCGGGTTTCTGCTCAAGGACGCGCCGGCGGACGAGCTCGTGCGGGCCGTACGGGTCGTCGCCGACGGACAGGCGTTGCTGGCGCCGACGGTCACCCGCCGGCTCATCGCCGACGTGACCCGCCGGCGTGCGCCCCGCCGCAGCACCGCACTCGACGTGCTGACCCCGCGTGAAACGGAAGTACTCGAGTTGATCGCGCACGGCCTGTCGAACCAGGAGATCGCGCAACGTCTGTTCGTCGCCGAACAGACGGTCAAGACGCACGTCGGCAAGGTGCTCGGCAAGTTGCATCTGCGCGATCGCGCGCAGGCGGTCGTGGTGGCCTACGAGTCGGGGCTGGTCGTGCCCGGGTGACGGTCGGACCGGAACCGCGAAGGGGCCGGGCGCTCCGCCCACGCCCGGCCCCGTCCCGCTCCGCGGGAAGTGTTCGCGATCAGACCGTTTCGGTCTTCCGCTCCGGCACGGGCGCGATCTCGACGGTGGCCCGCTTGGGCTGGGTGCGGACGTGGGTCGTGTAGATGGCCAGGCCGACGAAGACCAGTCCGCCCACGAGATTGCCGAGCACCGTCGGGATCTCGTTCCACACGAGGTAGTCGACGAGGGTGAAGTCGGCGCCGAGCAGCAGGCCGGACGGGAACAGGAACATGTTGACCACGGAGTGCTCGAAGCCCATGTAGAAGAACAGCATGACCGGCAGCCACATGCCCAGCACCTTGCCGGTCACGTTCTTCGACATCATCGCGGCGACCACACCGGTCGAGACCATCCAGTTGCACAGCACGCCACGCAGGAACAGCGTCGCCATGCCCGCGGCGCCGTGTTCGGCGTAGCCGACGGTGCGTGACTCGCCGATGGTCATCAACTTCTCGGCCACGTCGTTCGGCGGAATCGAGTATCCGTAGGTGAGGACGAACGTGATGATCACGGCGACCATGAACGCCCCGGCGAAGTTGCCGACGAACACCAGCCCCCAGTTGCGCAGGACGCCGCCGATCGTCACGCCCGGACGGCGGTCCAGGTACGCGACCGGCGCGAGCGTGATCACCCCGGTGAGCAGGTCGAAACCGAGCAGGTAGAGCAGACAGAAACCGACCGGGAACAGGGCGGCTCCGAGCAGGGCGTTACCTGTCTGCACGGTCACGGTGACCGCGAAGGCCGCGGCGAGGGTGAGCAGCGCACC
>Ga0180215_1001254_pt1 | contig 28569 bp, 27 predicted proteins | sample eDN3rd37CBELigBY_FD_128871 | JGI IMG/M metagenome (GOLD analysis project Ga0180215, IMG submission 128871) | Enriched backyard soil microbial communities from Emeryville, California, USA - eDNA 3rd pass 37_C BE-Lig BY (version 2) (version 2) | ecosystem: Environmental > Terrestrial > Soil >...
AAACAAAATCTTTTCTGGGCATTTGCATACAATACCCTTGGCATCCCAGTAGCTGCATTAGGGTTCCTTGCACCTTGGCTTGCCGGCGCCGCAATGGCGTTCAGCTCCGTATCTGTCGTTTTAAACGCACTTCGTTTACAAAGAGTAAAAATAAAGTGAAACTTCAATCAGCGGGAATTCTTTTTCTCTGCTGATTGTTAGTTGAACAAATCGGGCCTCAATGGGCAGTTGACCCACTCATCCTCCATGGACTCCTCTGAGCCCTGTAGTGGGGTCATACTGTCCGTTAGACTGCGATAAATGAAAAAACGTTTTATTAAAAGGAGCAGATAAAATGAAAAAATGGGCAGGTGCAGCGATTGCGTATCTCGTTCTTGTAATGGCAGGGTATGCTGTATATGATTCATTTTGGGCTACCCCTGAGCCGGTATCTCATGATATTGAAATGGAAAATCATGAGTGAGAAATAAAGAACAGAGGGAATATCCCCCTGTTCTTTTTCGTCCATTAACGATTAAAAATTTGTAATCTATTTCTCTATATGATAGAATCATCTACAATATATAGTATATATTAAAAAGAATAAAAACTACATATAGATCGTGATTGGTGTCCTATGAGGACTTAATAGGGAATTCGGTGTAGAACCGAAGCTGTCCCCGCAACTGTAAGTGCAGACGAAAAGAGCATGCCACTGTACAAAACGCTTTATGGCGTTTGTATGGGAAGGGCTTTAAGTAGAGTGAAGCACAAGCCAGGAGACCTGCCAGGGCGATCGAAAGTTTCATATCTTCGGGGATTGAGATGATGAAACGATCGCGTAATGGCCGTTTATTCATCTGCTTCCAGCTATTATACTATCGTTTGATCCGCTCATTTTCCGGGCGGATTTTTATTTTGCCTTTAGGAGGAAGTAAGATGGTCCAAACCATACAACCGATAGAAATTTTAGAAGAACTTAAGACAGAATTTCCACAGCTCGGCATAGAGCACCTATTAAAAAGGTATGAAGAAATGAGCCAGCTGGGAGCGGAAGCAATGTATGACCAGTTTATACTGGATTGTTTATCTTTTATCAGTATTGATGAGCCTAATTGGACTTTTGCCGCGTCACGTCTGCTTCTTAAGAAGCTCTATACTGAGTCAGGAAAAAATAGAGAATGCCAGCCGGATGATTGCTACAAACATTTTTATACGTTAATTGAACGGCTGACGGCTTTAGGAATTTATGACCAGGATTTATTAGATGTGTATTCAAAGGATGAGATAAATGAACTTGCCCAATTCATAAAGAAAGAAAATGACCGCTTATTTACATATTTGGGGTTGAAAATGCTGGCTGACCGATATCTTGCCAGGGACAAACAGAAAAATCTTTATGAGCTTCCACAGGAACGGTTCATGATCATCAGCATGGTGCTGATGAAAAGGGAGCCGAAGGGTAAGCGGCTTGAACTCATTAAAGAAGCTTACTGGGCAATGAGTGGTTTGTATATGACTGTTGCCACGCCAACACTCGCTAATGCAGGGAAAAACTGGGGACAGCTTTCAAGCTGTTTCATTGAGACCGTTGATGACAGTCTTGATTCTATATATGACAGCAATACCGATATTGCATCACTGTCTAAAAATGGCGGGGGAATCGGAGTATATTTAGGGAAGATCCGCAGCAGAGGAAGTGATATTAAAGGATTTAAGGGTGCATCTTCAGGTGTGATTCCCTGGATGAAGCAGCTGAATAACACAGCAGTCAGTGTTGATCAGCTTGGACAGAGGCAGGGTGCTATAAGCGTCTATCTGGATGTCTGGCATAAAGATATCTTCTCGTTTCTTGATGCAAAGCTTAATAATGGAGATGAACGGCAGCGGACACATGATTTATTCACAGGTGTCTGCATTCCGGATTTGTTTATGGAAAAAGTGGAAAGCCGGGGATATTGGTATTTATTTGATCCCCATGAAGTCCGCAAGGTAATGGGCTTTTCACTGGAGGATTTTTATGATGAAGGTGAAGGCGAAGGTTCATTCCGCCAGAAATATAAAGAGTGTATAGATAACCCGAATCTATCAAGGGAAAAAGTGCCTGCCATCGATATAATGAAATCCATCATGAGAAGCCAGCTTGAAACAGGGACACCATTTATGTTTTACCGGGATGAAGTAAATCGGAAAAATGCCAATTCACATTGCGGAATGATTTATTGTACAAACCTGTGCACTGAGATTGTACAAAACCAAAGTGTTACAAAGAGGGTTGAAGAATATACAAGGGATGGGAGAATTATTATCGAAAAACATCCAGGAGACTTCGTTGTCTGCAATCTTTCATCCATCAATCTTGCAAGGGCCATAAGTGAGGGAGTACTTGAAAGGCTTGTGCCAATTCAGGTGCGAATGCTTGATAATGTCATTGATATTAATAGTATTCCGGTGCCTCAGGGCCAGATCACAAACCAGAAGTACCGTGCGATTGGACTGGGGACTTTTGGATGGCACCACCTTCTTGCACTGAAAAAAATCACATGGGAAAGCGAAGAAGCAGAAAAATTCGCTGACATTCTATATGAGCAAATTGCTTTTTTAGCGATAAAAAGTTCTATGGATCTGGCTAAAGAAAAAGGAAGCTATTCAGCCTTTAAAGGTTCTGATTGGGAAACGGGTGCTTACTTTGAAAAGAGGGGATATCTGGAGGCAGAGTCAGACATGGACTGGGCTGCATTGAGCAAAGAGGTAAGTGAAAACGGTGTTCGAAATGCCTATTTGCTGGCGGTTGCACCTAATGCATCAACTGCTTTAATTGCAGGAAGCACTCCAAGTATTGATCCTATATTCAACAAGCAGTACTCCGAAGAGAAAAAGGATTATCGGATCCCTGTGACAGCTCCCGATATTAACAGTGAGACCATTTGGTATTACAAATCTGCCTATCATATTAACCAGGAGTGGAGCATCAGGCAGAATGCAAACAGACAAAAACATATAGATCAAGCTATTTCATTTAATTTCTATATACCGAACCATATTAAAGCAATCGATCTTTTAAATCTGCACCTTTCAGCATGGAAGAAAAAATTAAAAACAACGTATTATATCCGATCAACTTCATCTGAGATTGAAGACTGTGAATCTTGCTCAAGCTAAAGGAGGACGTTATGAATACTCTAGAAAAACGGCCAATTATTAATCAATCGGCGCCAAACAAATCAACATCAATCATCAATGGGGAATGCTCCAATATTCTTAATTGGGATGATGTACGCTTCTCCTGGGCCTATCCAAAGTATAAAAAAATGCTCGCTAACTTTTGGACGCCTTTTGAAATAAACATGTCACAGGACATTAAGCAATTTCCGGAATTAAGGAAAAGTGAACAAGAGGCATTTTTGAAAATTATTGGCCTGCTTGCATTGCTCGACAGTATCCAGACGGATTATGCCGGAAAAGTTGCTGATTATATTACCGACTCAAGCATATCGGCACTCATGATCATACTTGCACAGCAGGAGGTGATTCATAATCACTCATATTCGTATGTTCTATCAAGCCTTGTTCCCAAACAAAAACAGGATGAGGTTTTTGAATTCTGGCGTACAGAACCTATATTAGCTGAAAGAAATGAATTTGTTGTGAACGGATATAAAGATTTTGCTGAGAATCCAAGTGCAGAGAACCTGCTGAAATCTATTGTGTTTGATGTCGTTCTGGAGGGGCTTTTCTTTTATTCAGGCTTTGCATTCTTTTATCACCTGGCCAGAAATCAGAAAATGGTAGCCACCTCAACGATGATTAATTACATCAACCGGGATGAACAAATTCATGTAGATTTGTTTGTTAAAATTTTTAAAGAAATTCTGCAGGAAAATCCGGAACTTAATACTAATGAATTAAGTAAATTCGTCCAGGAGACTTTTAAAAGAGCTGCTGAACTGGAGATTGAATGGGCCCGCGATGTGATCGGCAGCAAAACAGAAGGCATCCTGCTGTCTGACGTTGAAGCTTATATCAAATTTTATGCCAATATCCGCTGCAATCAGCTGGGATATGAACGGCCGTTTGAAGGCTACCGGACCAATCCGCTCCGCTGGATAGTAGCTTATGAGCAGGTTGACCATGGGAAGTCCGATTTCTTTGAACAAAAATCGCGGCAATATACAAAAGTTCAAATTGATAATGGCTTTGATGAATTATAAACCTTATCCGGATATAAAAAAAAAGATTCTGCTGTTGCGCAGAATCTTTTTTTTCATGAGAATACTGGTTCCCCAGATACAAAATCAATCTCAAAACCCAGATCCTTCAGCATTTGGTGATCCGCTGTGCTTTCCTGACCTGCTGTGGTTAAGTAATCTCCTACGAAAATAGAATTAGCAGGATAAAGCCCGAGCGGCTGAAGGCTCCTAAGATTCACCTCTCTGCCTCCGGATATTCTGATTTCCTTTGATGGATTGATAAAACGCATCAGGCAAAGCACCTTCAGACAATAGCGGGGATTCAAATCATCTGTCCCTTCTAATGGCGTCCCATCAATTGCATGCAAAAAGTTAACCGGGATTGAGTCGGCATCCAGGGCTTTTAGGCTTTTGGCCATCGCTACGACGTCTTCCCTGGTTTCTTTCATGCCAATAATTACCCCGGAACACGGTGAAATACCTGCGTCCTTTATTAATTGGACCGTATTGACTCTGTCACGGTATGTATGGGAGGTAGTGATGCTCTCATGATGATTTTCAGAAGTGTTAATATTGTGATTATAGCGGTCGACCCCAGCCTCCTTGAGCTTATCAGCCTGATCAGGCTTTAGAAGCCCGAGACAGGCGCAGACCTTCATGTTATAGTTATCCTTAATTTCTTTAACCGCTGAAATTACTTCATTTAGCTCCCTATTGCTCGGACCTCTTCCGCTTGCAACGATGCAATAGGTTCCAACATTTAGCTGATGTGCCTGTTTTGCACCCTGGATGATAGATTCCTTATCCATCATCCTGTATTTTTCAATAGGTGCTGTTGAGATGCTGGATTGTGAGCAATAGCCGCAGTTTTCAGGACATAGGCCTGATTTGGTATTAATAATCATATTTAATTTAACATGATTCCCATAATGATGATGGCGGATTTTATAGGCGCTGTGCAATAGATTCAGCAGCTCTTCATCTGGACAATTTAAAACATCCATTGCCTCCGAGTCTGTAAGTTCATGTCCTTCCAGTACGTCAAGTGCTAACTGTTGGAAATTCATATGTATCCTCCTTAGTAAAATTGTTTATGCTGCTCGGTTCATTTTTCTGAACTGACTGCTTGCAAATACTCTATGCTCCAGACGATGGGCCATTAACCCGGCAAAAACAGAGAGAATTATGTCTTTTGGAAGGGGGACCGCCATCCACAGCCATGCCAAATGATAGGTAAATCCCTCAGGTGCTGTAAACCAAAGTTTATAGGCCATATACATCCAATTCGTCCCGAAAACATAATTGATCACCATTCCGATTAAAGCTGCAGTAATATACACCGGAACAGATTTTTTCTTTTCTATCAATTTGCCGGTGACATAGGCTGTTACTATAAACGATAAGATAAAACCGAAAGTGGGGCTTAATAAGGAAGCAAAACCGCCGCCGAATTTTGAAAATACAGGGGCGCCTGCAAGCCCGGCAAAAGCATAGACAGCCATAGTAATAGCCCCTAATCGGCTACCTAAAATAGCCCCTGCCAGAATGGCAAAAAAAGTCTGCAAAGTAATAGGCACTCCCCCAATAACTAAAAATGGGACAAATGAAGTGATATTTGCTCCAACCGCCATTAGGCCAACAAACATGCCAGCCAATGTTAAATCAATCGTTCTTAAACCTGTCTTCATAAAATGCCTCCTGATAGATTTGTATTTATACAATTTAGAATAATAGCAGCAAACGTTTATTGTCAACTTAATTTTATAATAGGTTAACATATATATTTGGTTAAGGTGTGTAAACGTATGGTATGGCATATTGAATGGAGGTTAGGGAGAGAAGAAATCGGGGTTAGGCATGGAGTTTCTTTTTTGCTAATAAACCAGCCGCCGGCAATTGGCCAGCGGCTGGATAAAAGCATTAATTATTGCCTTGTGTTTTTTTTCGGACAACATCAAAAAGTCCGGAACCGATGATATCAAGTGCTGATTGCATTCTTTCTGCAGAGATATTATCTTCGATAGTATCCTGCGGTGTATGATAGACTTTTTCAATATGGTAAACAAGCGGATCCCAGCTGTCTATGCCCATCCAGATAAAAAGGGCCGCAGGAATGCCGGCATTATGGAAAGGAACATGGTCACTCGATCCGAATTTGCCTGGGAGAATATCAGAATTGCCCAAGCGTGCCCCAGCTTGACCAGTTGAAGAAGTTACAATGTTTTGGCTGCCGTCTGGTGTCATGGCATATAGGTTTGTAGCCTTTTCATAATTTGTAGCAACCATATCAGGAACAAAAACAGCTTCTATTTGATCTTTTTGTGTCTCTGTTAACTGATCTACATAATATCTTGCTCCTAAAAGTCCGCGTTCCTCAGATCCAAATGCAATGAATTTAAGGGTTTTGTCTTTATTGTATCCTTTATAAACTCTGGCTAGTTCAAGCATTAACCCTACACCGGAAGCATTATCATTCGCACCTGGAGCACCCACCACACTATCATGATGGGCACCTAGTATAACCTCTTTTGTATCTTCATCTTTTGATTTAGCTTCCTTGGTTGCAATTACATTTACCGATTTTAGATCCTTATAATGTTTTGCTGACAGGGAGAGCTCAACTGCACCTTGCTCCATTTGTTCCTTGAGCCATTCTCCATGAATATAGGAAGCCCCAAAAACCGGGATATCATATTCCGATGTAAGGTTAGGATTAAAAGTTTGTCCGTAATTGCCGCGGCTTCCAACAAGGCTTTGGAGAATCACACCAGCTGCCCCTGCCTCAACTGCTTTGGCTACCTGCTCTCGGTATCCGGCTGTAGTATCTGCTCGAGCCAGAAGAACTATTTTACCTTCGGCTCCCTGGAAATTCTCATTTTCCACAAAGATGACTTCTGCATGAACTGGCGTATCGCTGATTGCTCCGTTTGGTGCAGCGCCCATTTCCCATACCGTCCCATCTTCAAATGCTGCACTGCCTATGAATTGATCTGCTACTGGAAAGTATTGAAATTCAACATCATAGCCATAACTTTTGAGTGTATTGGCAATATACTCTGCCGATTTTTTTTCATTTTCTAATCCGCCGGGTCTTGTCCCGATTTCTTCCGATAGATACCTCACGTGTTCGATAGCACGTTCAGCATTTACTCTGGCAATAATCTTCTGATCTTGCGAGTGGGATGAATTTCCATTTTCATTACTTAGCGGGGCAGCATACCCGATTGTGCCAAAAGCTAAAGAAGCTGCTAGAGCCGCTGCTAATATCTTGGGAGATTTTCGACTATTTCTTGACATAATACCCTCCTGAAATTTAGTGGTTTTTCGATTCCCTAACGATTCCTAGTTTAGTAGAAAATGGTATTTTTTGAATAGAGTACTAATTCCTATGGGGTAAGCCTATTTTTGCGACACTATGTGTCAAATTTATATAATAAAAGACAAAATCTATTGGGGAATTATTACTGTTTATGGCGAGAGACTTTGTGTTTTTTTACTCCCTAAAAGGGTAAAGTGATAGTACTCATCGATAGATGAAAGTTCATTTATATAAAGGAGGTATAAACATGGCAAATCGTAAAAGCAACATTCACAGTGATGAACAGGAACAATATTTTAAGGACAGAGCAGGTACAGATGAAGCAAGATTCCATGTAGTACCGCACGATGAGGAAGGATGGGCAGTCAAAAAGGAAGGGCAAAACGAGCCTGAGTATACTGCAGAGTCACAGTCAGAAGCGGTGGAGAAAGCGAAGAGCATGGCAGAAGAAGCGGGGACAATGGCAATACTGCATAATGAAGATGGAAAAATAGATGATCTGGTAAATTATGAAGATAAATAATCGGTCTTATAGAAGGGCACTGCCATTGAGCAGTGCTCTTTTCCTGTTCTGGAAGGCTAATGGAAAGAGATTCTATTTCCAAAACAAAAAAATTCCGCTTTCAAAAAGAAAGCGGATCAAAAAAGAGACCTTGGAACGAGTTAATTCTTAAATTAAAACAATATATAGTATCTGTGGTTGAACAAGAAACTATATATTGTTATTTTTGATTCTAGCATAATCAGACGGATAGAGCAAACTATTATTTTAATATATTTAAAATATTCTACTATTTTAATAATTATTGAGTTAATAATCGTAAAACAATCAAAAACGTTCGATATTTGAACGTTTTTGATTGTTTTTGAATGAAAATGATTGATTTTTGCAATCGGTTTCAGTATGATGTAATCAAGAGGAGCAACACATTCCAGGGGGTGATGTTTTGTTAACACCAGAGCGCCACAAATTGATTCTGCAGCTTTTAAAAGAAAAAGGTGTAGTGAAAATTCAGGATCTCGTTGATATGACAGAAACATCGGAATCAACAATCAGAAGGGACCTGACTCAGCTTGAGGAAGGAAAATACTTAAAAAGGATACATGGAGGGGCTGCCAGGCTTCAGGGAAAGCTCCAGGAACCCAGCATGTCTGAAAAATCCGCCAGAAACCTTCAGCAAAAGCGCCAAATCGCCCAATATGCCGCAAGTCTTGTTGAAGAAGGTGATTCCATCTATCTGGATGCAGGCTCGACAGTTACTGAAATGATTCCTTTCTTGCCTGCAAAAGAAATTGTAGTTGTAACGAACGGATTAATGCATATCAACGCATTGCTGGAACGAAATATAAAAACGTTTTTAATTGGCGGTTTTGCCAAGAGCCAGACAAAAGCCATCATTGGCAGGGGGGCATTGGAAAGCCTCGAAAATTATCGATTTGATAAATGTTTTATGGGGGTTAATGGCATCCATCCTCAATTCGGATACACCACACCGGATCAGGATGAGGCCATGATTAAGCAAATGGCCATTTCGCTTTCAAGGGAGGCATTCGTGCTTGCCGATGATACGAAGTTTTCAGAAATCGCATTTGCCAAGATTGCCGATTTGCATACAGCAGCAATTATTACTAATGAACTGAATGAGGATCAGCAAGAGCCTTATATCAGCAAAACTACAATAAAGGTCGTGACAGCATGATACACACATTGACGCTAAATCCGTCAGTGGACTACATCTTAGAATTGGATGAGATAATAGTCGGCGGTCTTAACCGCATGCAGCATGATACAAAGTTCCCTGGAGGAAAAGGGATAAATGTTTCCAGAGTGCTGAACAGAATGGATGTTAAAAGCAAGGCCCTTGGCTTTGCAGGCGGATTTACAGGAGAGTATATTGTTGATTGCTTAAACAAGGAGAATATTCAAACTGACTTTGTCCAAGTTGCTGATGACACAAGAATCAATGTAAAGATCAAGACAAAGACGGAAACAGAAATCAATGCAAAAGGGCCGGCCATTTCAGGAAGGAATTTCGAGGATCTGAAAAATAAGATCCGCAGCCTATCAGAAGATGATTTGCTTGTTCTGGCTGGCAGCATTCCATCTACATTGCCGGAATCAACTTATGAAGAGCTGGTAAGAATTTGTTTAGAAAACGGGACGGCTTTTGTGGTGGATGCAGAGGGAGAATTACTGAAAAAGGTCCTTCCATACAAACCGTTTTTAATAAAGCCTAATCACCATGAATTAGGTGATTTATTCAAGACAGAATTTACTTCCGCAAAAGAAGTTATCCCATATGGACAGAAACTTGTAGAAATGGGCGCACAGAATGTAATTGTTTCATTAGCCGGCAAGGGAGCAGTCTTGATTTCTGATGAAGCAGCGTATATTTCAAGCGTTCCAAATGGGGAAGTGAAAAGTTCTGTAGGTGCAGGAGATTCCATGGTAGCCGGATTTCTTGCAGCTTATGAAAAAAACAAAAATATAGAAAAGGCTTTTCAATACAGTGTTGCTTCCGGAAGCGCTACGGCTTTTTCACTTGGTCTTTGCACAAAGGAAAAAGCAGAGGAATTGCTTTCTCAGGTTTCGATTGAAAAGGTCAGCCTAAAAGGGGAGATTTAGGATGAGAATAACAGAATTACTGACAAGAGATACGATTCTGCTCTCATTGAGCGGAACAGGCAAAATGGATGCCATAAATGGATTGGTAAACCAGCTTGATCAAGCAGGAAAGCTTCATGACAGTTCTGCCTTTAAGAATGCCATTATAAAAAGGGAAGAACAAAGCACAACAGGTATCGGTGACGGAATAGCCATTCCGCATGCAAAAACCGGTGCGGTCAAGGAGCCTGCTATTGCATTCGGCAAATCAGAAGCAGGAGTGGATTATGAATCACTTGACGGTCAGCCCGCACATCTATTCTTTATGATTGCAGCTCCGGAAGGAGCAAACAATACACATCTGGAAGCTCTATCCAGGCTTTCATCAATACTAATGAACGAGGAAGCACGCAAAAAACTCCAAAATGCTGCTTCTGCAGACGAAGTTATTGGAATTATAGACAGCTATGACGAGACAGAAGAAGAGGAAGTCCAAAATATTGCAGACAGTAAACGATTTGTTGTTGCTGTAACAGCCTGCCCAACAGGAATTGCCCATACTTATATGGCGGCTGATTCCCTAAAAGCCAAGGCAGCTGAATTGGGCGTTGATATTAAAGTTGAAACAAATGGCTCCAGCGGTGCTAAAAATGTACTGACACCAGAAGAAATCGCGAATGCAGCAGCAGTTATAGTCGCAGCAGATACAAAGGTTGAAATGGAGCGATTCAGCGGGAAGCATGTCCTTGAAACGGCAGTTGCTGATGGCATCCGAAAACCTCAGGAACTAATCGAAAAAGCGCTAAAGCAGGATGCGCCGGTATACAAGGGCGGAAGCGCGGACAGCAGCGGAAAAGCAGATAATAAAAAAGAACAAAAAGCAGGAATTTATAAGCATTTGATGAATGGGGTTTCCAACATGCTTCCATTTGTTGTTGGCGGCGGAATACTCATTGCCATTTCCTTTATGTTCGGATATAAAGCAGCAGATCCTAATGATCCGTCGTATCATCCTCTCGCAGAAGCACTGATGACCATTGGGGGAGGAAATGCATTTGGATTGATTGTTCCAATACTTGCAGCGTTCATTGCCATGAGTATTGCTGACCGTCCCGGCTTTGCTGCAGGCGCAGTCGGCGGAATGATGGCAGCATCTGGAGGCGCTGGATTCCTTGGCGGCATCATAGCCGGCTTCCTTGCAGGTTATGTAGTAGTTGGGTTGAAAAAAGTCTTTGCTGGTCTGCCTTCATCACTTGAAGGAATTAAAACGATTTTGCTCTATCCGCTCTTTGGAATTGCGTTCACGGGATTGCTGATGCTTTATGTTGTCAACAAACCAGTTGGCGCATTAAATACTGCTATCACCGAGTGGCTTTCAGGTCTTGGTACTGGAAATGCCGTCTTGCTTGGAGTAGTTCTTGGGCTGATGATGGCATTTGATATGGGCGGCCCGGTTAATAAATCGGCTTATGTATTTGGTACAGGGCTGCTTGCAAATGGAGTATATGAACCAATGGCAGCCATTATGGCGGCGGGGATGGTTCCGCCTCTTGCCATCGCGCTTGCTACTACTTTATTCAAAAATAGATTTTCAAAACAGGAACAGGATGCAGGAAAAGCAAATTACATCATGGGATTTTCGTTTATCACAGAAGGCGCAATCCCGTTCGCAGCAGCAGATCCATTGCGTGTCATCCCGTCCATCATGGCAGGATCAGCCGTGGCAGGTGCCATCTCAATGATGGCTGGAGTCGGATTAAGGGCACCGCACGGCGGAGTCTTTGTCGTCCCTCTCGTCGATGGCCCATGGGGAATTTACCTTGCAGGAATAATAGCAGGTGCTCTTTTGTCTGCGATCCTTATCGGGTTTCTGAAAAAACCTTTAAATAAATAATGAATAACTAAAGCCGGTACTTAATGTATCGGCTTTTTTTTAGAAAATTCCTTTTAGAAAAGATTGAAAAAACTGAAAATAAATGATTAAATTAAAATAAACTAATCAGTCTATTTTATTTTATGAATAAATAAACTACCCAGTCTGTATAATTGGAGGTGTGAAACCATGGCCATTATCATTGTTATTAGAAGAGGGAACAAACATAAATAACCAGCCATTAGATGCACACCAAGTAAAACATCAGAAAACACATGAAGGAGAGCGTTTATGAAAATAAAAAAACTTTCTCAAGTTACCCTGGAGGAGGCGCTGACTGCCTGGAATAAAGGCTTTGAAGGTTATATAGTTCCAATAAAAATGGATATCCAGGCCTTTGTTAATCGAATCGCATCTGAGGGACTTTCGCCTGAAAAATCCATTGTCGTTTTTATGCACGGCGAACCTTGCGGAATCATATTGAATGGGTTCCGTGAGATTAACGGCAGGAAAATTGCCTGGAACGGAGGCACCGGGATCGCACCACAATACAGGGGAAAAGGTCTTTCTGCAGCCATGATGTCAGAGGTGCTTAGCATATATAAAGCTGAAAATGTACACACTGCTGTTCTTGAAGCAATTGAAGAAAATGAGAGAGCGATTAAGCTGTACAAAAAAGCCGGCTATGCAATTACTGATCAATTGCTTTATCTAAACAAGAAGCTAACACATAAAGAAATAGGCCCATTGACGGAAAGCCATTTAGCAATAAAAAAGATATATCCTGAACAGCTTCAGTCAATCAGCTTTTATGACAGCGATGCTGCCTGGCAGTGCCAGTGGCAAAGTGCGAAACAAGGGGAAGCTGCTTTGCTTATGAGTGAAGATGGGAAAGAGGAAGGCTATATTTTATACAAAAGAGTGCTGGAAGCAGCAGGACGTACAGAACGCATTATTATTTATCAGCTAAATTTTACGGATGGCAGTGCATATGAGGCAATGACTGAAAGTATTCTGGGCCAGCTGTTCCTGGATCAGGATGATTCGATTGATTTCACTGCAGTTAATATTTCTGTTTCCAATCCCGCATCGAAAGCTTTGCTTAAAATGGGATTTGAAAAAAAGATTGGCCAGGTAATGATGAAAAAAACACTATAGGATGCATGACTCGTAGTTAAGATTCCCCCTTTCTGCAAAAAAATAAGTTACCAATTAATTTTTGAGATTCGTGCTTATAGGCATAATTTCTAATGGTTACTGATATGTTTTTATGAGTAAGATGGAAAGGGGAGATATTTTGGCTGCTGGATTTGAAAATGCTGCAAAATTTGAACATGGATTTTGGCTTCAGATTTTGGGTGATCATGCACGCTTCATACATGATTCACTATCACCAAAGGAAAAAGACAGCATTGAAAGAGCAAATTACTTTATACAAACCTTCGATCAGCTATTAGGAAGGGTTGAAGTGGATAACCTGGAGCAATTGAGCCGGAGGGCAGAACAGGAAGCTAAAAAGCTCAGGGAATTTAAATTGAACCTACTTGAACGTCATCTGATAGGGAAAATTTCCATTCATCTTGGTCCTGTTTTTATAAACCATATGGTCAATGAACTTGAAGAATATATGCTTGTCCTTCAATATTTAAAAAAAGGGGAAGTCCCCCCTGTATTTCATGAGCTTCACCACCATTTAATCTGGCTTCTGGATGCAGCTGGCCATGCTGGAGCCATATCAGATAATATGGAAAGTGTTGAGAAGAAAATAAAAAAAATCAGTGATGGCTATACAAAGGATTTTGAAGCATTCTATTTAAAGGCGGTTGAAATGTCCGGCTTCCTTCGGACGAATGTTGAGTCGTTCCCGGCACTTCAAAAGTTCAACAGCGATGTTGCACTTGAAATATCTTTGTTTATGAACTTTCTCAATGAAATTGAGGAGCTTGAATTGAGCAAAGAGGCATTGGGGACATTTGCAGCTTTAATGGCTGATCACATGTACCGTGAAGAATGCTATTACCTGTCAAAGCTTGCTGAGTCCACTCAGTCTGAAAAACCGAAATGTGATCCGGCAAAGCCGAGGCTTAAAGAATAAATTCAATGCTGCCAATTTGGCAGTTTTTTTTGCATTAAGAACATGCGTCAGTGTTTTCTGGGTAAAAAGAGTATAAAAAGGCTGATATCATGAAACTGGTAAGATGGAGTTACATGCGGAGAAATCAGGTAAAGGGATTGTTTGACTGTTTTCCTGAAGCGGTCATCATTTTTAAAAGAATAAAGAATTATTATTTTATCCACAGTGCTGAATGGACAGGCAGTCCGCAGTTAATTGCTAAGCAGCAGATGGAGGAAATGGAGTATTTGCTTAATAAAGAAATGGGTTTTCTTCGTGGATATCTACAAAGGAAATCTGCAGGCGATAAAGATAGTGAAACTTGAAAAAATAGGAAAGAAGAATCAATTTTCCTAAAATAGAACACGTGTTCGACTAAATGGACAAGGTTGTGTTATAATAAAGAAGCAATGGGAGTTTCTCAAGGGTGGTCGGCTAGCCCCGTATGAAAGGGGGTGATGCCTTTTGACAGTTTTCGAATCGATCATGATGATGATTTCCTTTTCTAGTCTGATCATTGCTGTCATGACTTTTAACCATAAAAAATAGACCTCCCTTGATCTGACAATTGAGGGAGAGGTCTATGTCTTTGACAGGCCGATCCCCTAAGGGAACGACTATTGCGAATGACCGTGGGTGCGGCAACACCTGCGGTCGTTTTTTTTATTCATATTCTTAATTCAAGAATATCATATACGGTTCAGAAAGTCACGGAAATAAGCATAATCGCATGATTACTTATAGTATATGCAGATTCCAGCTGAAAATCCATAATGATTCGAATCCTAATGTGCCATACTATAATGGCAGTACTTTAAAGGAGGATTAACATGACAAAACGCAATATTAAGACTAAATCTGGATTGCAGAGCACAAACAAGAGCATAAACGATATGGAGTTCTCAAAAGAGCTTGATCAGCAAAGCAAAAAAGCTAAGAAGACAAGACCTAACTGATGTTGGAAATAAAGAATTGACCGAGATGGGGCAGACTAAAACTGTCCCATTTTTATATGGAACAGGAGGCTTTTGAGCCATCTATGTTTTGTGAATGGAAAGGACGATTCTTGTGCCAGCATGTATTTATGAGGATACAAAGATATTTTATGAAACGATGGGAAAAGGGGTACCGATAATCTTTATACATCCGCCTGCCATGGGGAGAAAGGTATTTTATTATCAAGGCCTGCTGGCTGAGCATTTTCAGGTTGTTTTTCCTGATTTAAGCGGGAATGGAGATACCATCGGTCCCGAGAAAACAGTAACCATTCAGGGCTATGCAGAAGAGGTTAAAGCTGTATTAGACCACTTGGAAATTGAAAAAGCCGTTATCCTGGGTTATTCCTCTGGAGGCATAATTGCTCAGGAATTTGCTCTTTCTTTTCCTGAAAGGACACTTGGAGTCATACTGTCTGGCGGATTTCCAGAGGTTTTATCAGAAACTTTCAAATATGAGCATATAATGGGAATGTATTTCGTGAAACATTTTCCGGGTTTTCTGCGGTATGTAATAGCAGCAAGTCACACAAATGATCCAAAAGTCAGAAAAGATATTCTGGAACACATGAAAAAGGCGAATCATACTATGTGGTTTCTATTTTACGATAGGTCGCTCCACTATTCATGCACGGATCGCCTGAGGAACTTGAGTGTCCCCCTTCTCCTGATATATGGATCAAGAGATTTTGTTAATCAGCATATTAGGAGCTATAGGAGATATGTCAGCTTTCAGGCGGCAATAATCAAAGGTGTTTCCCACCAGGCGCCAACCAAAAAGTGGCAGCTTTTCAACCAGGTTGTAACTGGTTTTGTACAGCAGCATTTTAAATAAAAAAATCCGTATCGTCATTGCACGATACGGATTTTTTTTAGCCCTCATTTGCGTCAGGTTTGATTGCTATAATGGCTGCTAGGGCAGCAAGAATGGTTATCCCGCTTAATATATAAAAAAGCCCTTGATCAGAATGCTTCATCAGAATGGCAATGGCCGGCGGGCCTCCGGCAACGCCTATAAACCTCATTGAACTGTATAAAGAAGTAATGGTTCCACGTTCTTCTTTTGCAATTCCTTCGGTAATCAGTGCATCCAACGAAGGCAATGCAACGCCTATGCCAATTCCGGCAAACAGGAACATGCTGATCATAAACCACATGTTGTTTGAAAAGCTTAAGATTGCAGTGGCAGCTGCCACAAGCACTGAGCCTAAAAATATGATCCACTTCATCAGTATTTTATTTTCTTTTATTTTTTTTCCTGTCAGATAGGAGGAAAGGCATAGTGCGCCAAGCGGGACAGCTAGGAGAAGCCCTTTTTTAACATCTTTAATATCGTATGTCTTTTCAAGCACATCAGATAAATAAAAAAGTATCCCAAAAAGCACAAACATAAGAATGGCACCTATTAAGAAAATAGCATATAGCCATTTTCCGTTGTTTTTAAAGGTATCCTTGATATTGCTCCAAAATTTCTTTAGAGGAAGCGGCTCTTCTCTTTTATTTGGCGTTTTTACAAGAAAGAAAACCAGCAGGATTGAAATCGTACAAAAAACCGGAAACGAAAAAAACGGTAAAAACCATATAAACCCTGCAAGAAATGCTCCAAGTATAGGCGATAGAACTTTTCCAAAAGTATTGGAAGTTTCAATAAGTCCAAGGGAACTGCTGACATCATCATCATTTTTAAACATATCCCCTACTAAAGGCATAACAATTGGTGCCGCACCAGCTGCCCCAACACCCTGCAATGCCCTCCCAGCTAATATGATCCAATAAGCATCCGCCATTTTCCATGCCGCCCATCCGGAGATCAGCCCGCCAATTCCTGCAATGAACAGACTTGGTATAATGACTTTTTTACGGCCGATATGATCCGATAAAAAGCCTGCGATTGGAATCAAAATAATGGCTACAATACTATAAACGGTAATAATCATGCTGGATTGGAATGCAGAAATATTTAGTTTATTTTCCATCGCCGGCAGAACAGGAATCAGCATGGAATTCCCAAGTGTCATAACGAGAGGAATTGAAGAAAGTGAAAGAATGGCCCATTTTTGGTTATGAACATCATCACCTGACTTCTTTTTAGCTTTGGAATTTACAGATTGTAAATTTTCAACATGCTCCATATTTCTGACCTTCCTTTTCGTTAATCAAACTAGTCTTAATATGAGCTAATTGCAGGAAAACTAACTAGAAAAACCTCTGTCTTTTTATGGGAAAATTTAAATTCTGGAAAAATATGTTTCGATTTACTAAAAGGAAAGCGTTAAAATATATAGAAAAGCGAATCTGGCGAGGGGATAAATGTGAAAGAAATTATTAGTTTAAGCATAGGGAAACCGAAAAAGCACAGCTGGAAAAACCGTGAGGAAATATCGGGAATAGGCAAAGAAAAAATTGAAAGTGCGTTCTTAACGAAGGATGGTTTCCTGGGGGATGGAGTGGCAAACACTGATTTTCATGGCGGCCCCGACCGGGCAGTTTGCCTATACCCGTTCGAACATTACGGGATGTGGGAAAAAGAATTTAAAAAGACATTCTGTCCCCCGGCATTTGGTGAAAATATTTGTGCGGGTAATATGCTGGAAAAGGAAGTTTTTATAGGTGATACCTTTTCGCTTGGTGAATCTGTTATCCAAATAACACAGGGCCGCATTCCATGTTCAACCATATCAAAGCATAACGAAGAAGATCGGCTTTTAAGCAGAATTGTTGAAACATGCTTTACAGGCTACTTTTTCAGAGTGCTGAAGGAAGGAACTGTAACAGCAGGCAGCGTTCTTAAGCTCGAAGAAAGAAAGCAGGAAAAGGTATCGGTTCTGCAAGGAAATTTTATCATGTTCCATGACCGCAAAAACCGTAAAGCAATTGAAGAACTCCTGCAGATTGAGGCACTTGCAGCTGTCTGGAGAGAAAAGCTGGAAAAAGCTCTATTATAAAAAAATGAAAAATATCCTTGACATTTTTCATTTATCGGAATAGTATAATAAGCAATATATCGATCGGCAATGACAAAGAGTAGTAGCTGCAGTGGAAGCTAAAGAGAGCTGATGGTTGGTGCAAATCAGTGTGGAAACAGCAGTGAATGGACTTTCGAGCCTCCAAACCGAACCTTTTTAAGCAGTAGGCTTTGGCGAACGGTCTCATCGTTACAAGGGACAGATATTCAAACGGTTTTAGTTTTGATATCTGTTAAGTGAGCTGATGTATCAGCTAATGAAGGTGGCACCACGGGTCTCTCGTCCTTTTTAGACGGGAGGCCCTTTTTTATTTAGTTCAGAAAAAATATAGAATTTTTGAACTTAAATAACTGTCTAGCGCAAGCAGCCTACCCCCTCGAGTTCACAAGCCAATCCCCTAAAAAGGCAAAGAACGCCTTTCCGGGAGGCTCGTCTTGTGCTTGTCGGGGGTGGCAAGGCGCTTCCGCTTTTCTTTAACTTTATTACTTTAAATCGCTGAGCAAGAGGAGTAGATTGATGGAGTCCGTTCAAGAGAGCCGGGGTAAGGTGAGAGCCCGGTACGGTAAGTCATTCGAATGGACTTGCGAGAGGCTTCCTGAAAGAAAGTAGGGAAGCACGGATTTCCACCGTTAAAAGGATAGGGTATCGATATGTTTCCGTACCCGAAAAAGGGAGCAGCATGCTGCTCTAAAAAGAGGTGGCACCACGTTCACAAGACACGTCCTCTATACCCGCAGATTCTGTCTGTGTGTATAGGGGACTTTTTTATTTATAGTTAAGTAAAAATTCTGAAGTCAGATACCTGTCTGGCTCCATCGCCTGCTCCCTCAAAGTGTCAGGGGTGATCAGGGCGCTTGCGCTTATCTGAATCCGAAAGAACTGGAGGAGAAATATATTGAAAACGATTTTGGAAGGTCCTTATATCATCGAAGAGCTTGAGGGGGACACATTAACACCTATTTTGATCTACCAGAGAATGAGCGGGAGAAAAAAATTTCTGCTTGAAAGCTCGCTAAAGCATGAAAAGTCGGGAAGGTATTCCTTTATTGGGGCGGACCCGGTGATGGAACTAAAAGGGGAAGCATCTCGGACGGCTGTTACTGCGGAGGGGAAAATAGAAGTTTTTAATGAAAAGCCGCTTGATGTATTAAGAAGGCTGATGCCCGAGGAAAAGGCTCACCCCATTGAACAGTTCCCATTTTGTGGAGGAGCTGTTGGATATGCAGGCTATGATGTCATCAGGCAATACGAAGATATCGGGGTGATCCCTCATGATGAGCTGAATGTACCAGATGTTCACCTTATGTTTTTTGAGGAAGTGGCCGTTTTTGATCATCTGGAGCAAAAGGTATTTCTGGTAGCCATGTCTTTATTGGCAGCAACCGATGAATCTCAGCTACGTGAAAGATTGCAGAAAAGAAAGGCCGAAATCCAAAAGGGGGCTGCGGCATCCCAATCGGAAGAAGCATCGCTGTCGGCTTTCAAAGCTTCCATATCTAAAGAAGACTTCGTTGAAAAAGTAAAAAGGGCCAAGGCCTATATTGAAGAGGGAGACATTTTTCAGGTAGTGCTTTCTCAGCGGTTAAAAGCAGAATTGACTGGAGATCCTTTCGCATTTTACCGGAAGTTAAGAGTGCAAAATCCCTCCCCATACATGTACTATCTTGATTTTGAAGAATATGCGGTTGCAGGGGCATCGCCTGAAAGTCTTATAAAAGCAACTGGAAACAAAGTAATTACTAACCCTATTGCAGGAACAAGGCCAAGAGGCAAGACAGAAGAGGAAGACTTACAGCTTGAAAGGGACCTGATAGAAGATGAAAAGGAGCTTGCCGAACACAGGATGCTGCTCGATCTAGGCAGAAATGATCTCGGCCGTGTATGCGAATTTGGATCGGTAACTATAGAAAAAAACATGGTCATTGAGAGATATAAGCATGTCATGCACCTTGTATCCGAAGTGGGCGGCAAGCTGAAAAGTCCTCACACAGCGATTGATGCCTTAATAGCGTGTCTCCCTGCCGGAACGGTTTCAGGTGCACCCAAAATTAGAGCAATGGAAATCATCAATGAACTGGAAGCAGTGAAAAGAGGAATTTACTCAGGGGCAGTCGGCTATTTTTCCGGAAACGGCAATATGGATTTCGCCCTGGCAATCAGAACCATGGTAATAAAAGATGGATTCGCTTATATACAAGCTGGGGCAGGCATCGTGCATGATTCGATTCCAGAAAAAGAGTACGACGAAACACTTCATAAATTAAAAGCATTTTTGGAGGACAAAAAATGATTCTGCTGATTGATAATTATGATTCATTTACATTTAACCTTTATCAGTATCTGGGTGAACTGGGACAAGAAATTAAAGTTGTAAGGAATGATCAAATAACAATCGAAGATATTGAAAAATTAAATCCTGAAGCCATTGTTCTATCACCTGGACCGGGACGGCCTGAACAAGCTGGAGTTATTGTTGAAGTTATTCAGCAATTTTACAGGAAGCTCCCTATCCTGGGCATTTGCCTTGGCCATCAGGCAATCGGCTATGCCTTTGGGGCAAAGATTGAAAAAGCCAAGAGAATTATGCATGGCAAGGTGTCTAATCTGAAGCATAACGGATCACAGCTGTTTCAATACATGCCGCAGCCGATCCATATCATGCGTTATCATTCCTTAATAATTAAGTCGGGAACATTGCCTGGCAGTTTTAAGGTTTTGGCAAGATCAATGGATGATAATGAAATAATGGCAATCAAGCATGAAGATTATCCTTTATACGGTTTGCAATTCCATCCGGAGTCTGTAGGAACAGGCCTTGGAAAAAAGATTTTGGAAAACTTTTTACAAACTATCGGGAGGGAGAAAAACGATGAAAACTATACTGCAGAGGTTATCTGATCGCGAGTCATTAACAGAGGCAGAAATGAAGGAAGCGATGGACAATTTATTTGCCAATGATGTGACGGACAGTGAGATTGCGGCATTTATGGTGAGCCTTAAAACAAAAGGGGAAACAGTTGAAGAAATTGCAGGCATCGTAAAAGCAATGCGGGATAAATCCCTTACATTTAGCAAGAAAATTCCTAATGTTTTGGATAATTGCGGTACAGGAGGAGATGGTTCAAGCAGCTTTAATATCAGTTCTACTTCGGCCTTTGTGATTGCAGGAGCAGGAATTTCTGTTGCCAAGCATGGCAATAGAAGTGTATCCAGCAAAACAGGCAGTGCCGATGTACTGGAACATTTGGGAATAAACTTGGATCACTCGCCTGAGCGCACGGAGGAAATTCTGGAGGAAATTGGGATAGCCTTTCTATTCGCACCTCATGTCCATCCGAATATTAAAAGAATCATGAAAGTACGCAGGGACCTGAGAATACCTACAACTTTCAATTTAATAGGACCTTTAACCAATCCGGTTGAACTTGATCATCAGCTTCTCGGGATCTACCGGAGAGATTATATTGAAATGTTTGCAGAGGTGTTAAAAGCTTTGGGAAGAAAACGGGCAGTTGTTTTAAATGGTGCAGGGTTTATGGATGAAGCATCCTTACAGGGGGAAAATCACCTGGCCATTCTTAATAACGGCAAGGTAACGAAAAAGGTTCTTCATCCAGAGGAAGTTGGCCTATCGGTTAGCAGCAATGATGCGATCAGAGGCGGAGATTCCAGGGAAAATGCTGAAATACTCCTAAGTGTCCTAAAGGGGGAGAAGGGAGCAAGAAGAGACACGGTCCTTCTTAACGCCGGGATTGGCATCTTTACAGGAGGCAAGGCAGAAACAATTCATGGCGGGATAAATTTAGCCAAAGAAAGCATAGATTCAGGTGCTGCATTAGAAAAACTGCATAGGTTAATTGAAGCAAGTAAAAGCGTCCATAAAGAGGTGATATAAGATGGGAACAATTCTAGATCAAATACTGGCTGAAAAAAGAAAAGAAGTCATCGTACTGCAGAAGGAAAAGGAATATTTTCAAATAGGAGAAACCATGTATAAACGCTCCTTTATTAACAAGCTTGCATCAGGCAGTGAACTGGCTGTGATTGCGGAATTCAAAAGAGCCTCACCTTCAAAAGGTGATATAAATACCGGACAAAATCCGAAAGATCAGGCATTATTTTATAAAAAGTATGGTGCCGATGCCATTTCCGTTTTAACAGACAATAGGTTTTTTAAAGGCAGCTTCGCTGATCTGTCAGCTGTCAGAGAGACAGTCGACCTGCCTATCCTTTGCAAAGACTTCATTATAGACGAGGTGCAAGTATTAAAAGCAAAAGCATCAGGGGCAAACCTAATTTTACTCATTGCTGCTGCGATGGAAGCTGAACGGCTTCAAGAGCTTTTCGATTTTGCTGAAAGTGAAGGCCTTGAGGTATTAATGGAGGTTCATAATGAAGAAGAACTGGAAATAGCTCTAAGAACCGGTGCACAGCTGATCGGAGTCAACAACCGAAATTTAAAAACTTTCGAAGTAGACCTTGGTGTAACAGAAAAACTTGCCCCGCTAATAAAGAATGCGGGAAAATTCCTGATCAGTGAAAGCGGGATTAAGTCGGAAGACGATGTGCGGCGTGTAATTGCAGCAGGAGCAAACGCCATTCTTGTCGGAGAAGCATTCATGAAAGCAGATAATCTGGAAGGGCTTTTGAAGGCCATGAAGATTCCTTTGCAGGGGGCTGTCAGACAATGAAGGTGAAGATTTGCGGAATCAGGGATATCAGCACGGCACTTTTTGCTATTGAAAACGGGGCTGATGCCCTGGGATTTGTTTTTGCAGAAAGCAAAAGAAAAATTAATCCTGAGGCAGCAGGGGAGATAATCAGAGAGCTTCCCGGAGAAGTTTTAAAAGTCGGAGTGTTTGTAAATGAAACGAAAGCGACCATTGAAGAAATAGCAAATGTTTCAGGGATCAATGTCATTCAGCTGCACGGAGATGAAACGCCGGAATTTTGCAGCTCATTTTCTCTTCCGGTTATAAAAGCTTTGAGTGTAGGTTCACCAGATGATTTATCTCAATTAGACGAATTTTCATGCGAATACATTCTTCTTGATAGTCCGAAAGGAAAATATCGGGGGGGCAACGGGGTATCTTTTGATTGGTCGATTTTAAATAAACCATTGCAGGACAAAAAAATGATCCTTGCTGGGGGGCTCAAACCTGAAAATGTGGGGGAAGGAATTAAAGCAGCCAATCCTTATATGGTTGATGTAAGCAGCGGGGTTGAGACTGAAGGGAAGAAAGATCCGGAGAAAATAAAAAGATTCATAGAAAACGCTAAATGTGTGGAGAGGGAGGAAGTAAAATGAACACAGCTTATACATTGCCTGATGAACGAGGTCATTTCGGGGATTTTGGAGGAAGGTATGTGCCGGAGACACTTATGCAGGCCATTCTTGAATTGGAAGAGGAGTATAAGAAAGCTCAAGCCGATGAAAGTTTTCAGAAAGAACTGAAGGCTTTGCTGAAAGACTATGTCGGACGGGAAACTCCTCTTTATTTTGCTGAGAACCTCACAAATTATGCCGGCGGTGCGAAGGTCTATCTTAAAAGAGAAGATTTGAATCATACAGGTGCCCATAAAATAAACAACTCACTGGGCCAGGCTCTATTGGCGCTGCGAATGGGAAAAAGAAAAATAGTAGCTGAAACGGGTGCAGGGCAGCATGGAGTCGCAACAGCAACTGCATGTGCGCTTTTAAATCTTGAATGCATTATTTTTATGGGTGAAGAGGACATCAGGAGACAGCAGCTGAACGTATTCAGAATGGAACTGCTTGGAGCGAAGGTTGTAGGGGTACAATCGGGAAGTGCCACCTTAAAAGATGCAGTCAACGAAGCACTCCGCTACTGGGTGACAAATGTCGAGGATACACATTACATCCTTGGTTCTGTGATGGGACCACATCCTTTTCCTATGATTGTACGGGATTTTCAGAGTGTTATCGGAAATGAGACGAAGAAGCAATACCTTGAAAAAGAAGGTAAACTCCCTGATGCAGTTGTGGCTTGCATTGGAGGCGGAAGCAATTCAATGGGCATGTTTTATCCTTTCATTAAAGATGATACGGTCCGCATGGTTGGGGTTGAAGCAGCTGGTTTGGGTACAGATACAGATAAGCACGCTGCTTCTTTAACAAAAGGAACTCCTGGAGTTCTTCATGGAGCATTAATGTATTTGCTGCAGGACGAACACGGTCAAATTCAGGAGGCTCATTCCATCTCAGCTGGCCTTGATTATCCAGGAGTTGGGCCGGAACACAGCTATCTGAAAGACAGCGGAAGAGCCGAGTATGAATCCATTACAGACGATGAGGCGCTTGATGCATTAAAGCTTTTATGCAAACTGGAAGGCATTATCCCTGCGCTGGAAAGCTCCCATGCCGTAGCCTATGCATTAAAGCTTGCACCGCAAATGAAAAAAGACGAAGGCCTTGTCATCTGTTTATCTGGCAGAGGCGATAAAGATGTAGAAACTGTAAGAGCAAGATTAGGAGGGAAAGGACAATGAACCGGGTTGAAAAAGTTTTTCAGAGCCTTAAGCAAAACAAAGAAAAAGCATTTGTGCCATATATAATGGCTGGGGACGGAGGCTTAGAGACACTGGCCGAGAAAATCACATTCCTTGAAAAAGCGGGAGCAACTGCCATTGAAATTGGGATTCCGTTTTCGGATCCGGTTGCAGATGGCCCAGTCATCCAGCAGGCTGGCATTCGAGCATTAGAAGCCGGAACAACCCTTAGAGGGGTCTTAGCTAAAATTGCGGAAATCCGGCCTATTGTTCACATCCCGCTGATCTTTATGACATACATGAATCCGATCATGGCCTATGGCATTGGCAACTTTATTTCTGATGCCTCCAGGTCAGGGGTAGACGGCTTAATATTACCTGATCTTCCTGCAGAGGAAGAGGAGATCATTGCACCAATTGCAGAAAGATCTGGAATCGAAATTATCCGCCTTGTGACCTTAACCAGTCCATTGGAGCGCATAGAGGCGATTGCAGCTAAAGGGAAAGGCTTCCTATACGCTGTAACGGTTAATGGCATCACTGGGGCAAGAAAAGAATTTAAAGATGAGCTTGGAAAGCATTTGGAGAAGGTTAGAGATGTAAGTCCGATACCAGTATTGGCCGGCTTCGGAATTTCTGAACCAGAGCATGTAAAAGAAATGAATCAGCATTGTGACGGGGTAATCGTTGGAAGCAAGATCATAGAACTTTTTCAAAGCGGTGAGTTAGCAAAGGTTGAAGAGCTGATCGCTTCATCTAAAATAGAAGAAATTAAATTGTGAAACAATAGCTTTCTCCTTGATGGAGGAGGCTTTTTATTTGATTAAGCCCAATTTTAAAAATATTTATTGTAATGGTTGACATGCAAGGTGAATACTTTATAATTACAAGTAATCCGAGTAAATTAATGAGATTTATAGGAATAGGTGATTTTTAAAATGTTCATTGAGATAAACGATGTGAATAAACAATATAGCGATAAAGAAAATCGTCCTGTTGACGTCTTGAAAGATATTAATTTATCCATTGAGAAAGGCCAGTTTGTATCAATTTTAGGCCCTTCAGGATGCGGAAAGTCAACACTTCTTTCAATCGTCGCAGGGCTGACTAAAACAACTTCAGGCCACATTCAAATCGATGGCAAAGCCATAACTAAGCCCGGAAAAGACAGGGGAATGGTGTTCCAGCAGGCAGCCTTATTCCCTTGGCTGACAGTCATGGAAAATGTCACGTTTCCGCTGAAAAAAGAAATGAAGAAGAAAGATGCAGAGGAAACAGCACTTAAGTATCTGCAAATGGTTCAGCTGGGAAAATATATATCCCATTATCCTCATGAACTTTCTGGAGGAATGCAGCAGAGGGTGGCAATCGCGAGAGCACTTGCGATGAACCCGGAAACACTCTTAATGGATGAACCATTCGGAGCTCTTGATGAACAGACCCGTTCGCGTCTGCACGGACAGCTGGAAAACATTTGGACTGAGACGAAGAAAACCATTCTTTTTGTTACTCATAGCATCTCAGAATCTATTAAACTGTCAGATCGAATCATTGTTATGGGAACAAAGCCGGGAATCATTTTACAGGATATAACGGTTGATATACCCAGACCCCGTGAAGAACACAAAAAAGAAATGCTCGAGATTGAAGACCACATTATGAAATACCTGAAGAAGGAAATTGATAAAGTTGTAAGTGAGGAACTCCAATATGCAAACAGCCATTAAAAGGATTATATTTTTTGCAGCCATCATTGCATTTTGGGAGATTGGGTCACGGCTTGAACTTTGGCATCCTCTGATTTTCCCTTCCCTTTCCAGTGTATTCAGTGCTCTTGTTGAAGGGTTTCAGGATAAAACTCTCATTTATGATTTAATCGCCAGTTTTAAGAGGCTCGCAGTCGGTCTGGCTATCAGCCTTGTCATTGGCACATTGATTGGTATTCTCCTTGGAAAATCCAAAACAGCTGATGAAACACTGGGTGCAGTCATCCTTGCCTTGCAAAGTGTTCCCAGCATCGTCTGGCTGCCGATCGCGATTATGTGGTTTGGATTAAATGAAAAGGCTGTTATTTTTGTAACCATACTTGGCGGTACATTTGTAATGGCTCTGAACATGCGAACAGGCATAAAAAATGTTTCACCATTATATATCAAGGCAGCTCAGACTATGGGAGCGAATGGAATTGACTTATTCACAAGAGTCATCTTTCCGGCATCCATTCCATACGTTGTCACTGGTTCACGACTTGCCTGGGCATTTGCCTGGCGTGCATTGATGGCGGGTGAGCTTTTAAGCACAGGACCAGGATTGGGCTACACACTTCGATATGCTTCAGACTTTGGAAGAATGGACATCGTAATCGGTGTCATGATTATTATTGGAGCTATCGGAATGATTGTTGACCAGTTTATATTCCAGCGCATTGAAAAATCAGTCATAAAAAAATGGGGACTTGAGTCTTAATTTTGGAGGGGTATAAATGAAAAAGGCTATTTTTTGGGTTGCTATATTATTTACTTTCACCGGGCTGCTTGCCGGATGCGGATCATCTGAGAAGAGCAGCGGAGGAGAAGACAAGATTGTCATCGGCTATTTCCCGAATATCAATCATGTGCCAGCAATGGTTGCGAAAGATCAAGGCTATTTTGAGAAACAGCTTGGCGATGGTACTAAGGTAGAATATAAGACGTTTGCTGAAGGCGGTTCATTCATGACTGCCTTGAAAACAGGCGATATTGATGCAGGACTAGTAGGACCCGGACCAGCAATGAACAACTTCTCAACCGGAGCTGATGTTAAAATTATCGCCGGTGCCTCAACTGGCGGAACAGTTGTCCTTGCCAGAGAAGGAGTAGAAATTAACTCACTTGAAGACTTCCAGGGAAAAACGTTTATTACACCTGGCGTGGGCTGTACACATGATGTCCAGTATGAGACATATCTTGAAGAAGCCGGCATCACTTCAGCTCGCATTGGAGGTACCATGAAGCATTTGACAGGCAACCCTGCACAATATGCAAGTATGCTGAAAACAGGTAAAGTCGATATTGCAGTTGCTCCCGAACCATGGGCAGCGGTCATTGAACAGGAAACAAACGCTGAAGTCGTAATTGGCTGGGATGAAGTATCCTTCGGTGAAACACTTCCGGCATCAGTATTGGTTGCTACTGGTGATGCTGTGAAGAACAGCCCGGAAAAAGTACAGAAAATCGTTGATGCACATAAAGATGCAGTTAAATTTATCGAAGAAAATCCTGAAGAAGCAAAAGCAATTACTATCAAAGACATTAAAGAAGTGACTGGCCAGGAACTGGAAAAAGAAGTCGTAGACCGTGCCTGGGAAAGAATCGGGTTCACTTACGATGTTGATGCAGACACCATCCAGGAATTTGCAGATTCATCCTACACTTTAAAATTCCTGAAAGATAAACCTGAATTCAGTGAACTGATTGCGAACAATTTTATTAAATAATCATACTTGAACCGGGGCCCGAATGGGTTCCGGGTTTTTGTTGTATTATAGGGATTATTTGGTGTAATTTTGAAAAGGGGACAGCGCGAAAAAGAGACACGGAGGCTCGAATAACCTGCTGGATGACGCGATTATGGGTAAGTTAAACGCATAAACGTTGTGATAGCGCAAAAAATTAAAAGATCAGTGCAATAACCTGTCCTGTAGACGCAATATAAGTCAGACATGAAGCAATAATGAAAGATATTTACGCGATTACTCTTGATATTGTAAAAAGTCATATTCACGAAACCTACAAGAATTCGCGCTTTAAAGTAATGTATCCGCCCGAACCTGAAGCCTGCCACGTATAAAACGTGCCCCCCGCGCAGAAGGAGCCCACCCGCGCGTAAATCATCCAAATCCGCGCACAAAAGTATTAATCCCGCACAAAACAGAAGGAAGCCCGCGCAAAAAAACGTGCCCCCGCGCAGAAGGAGCCCACCCGCGCGTAAATCATCCAAATCCGCGCACAAAAGTATTAATCCCGCACAAAACAGAAGGA
>Ga0180215_1001255_pt1 | contig 28510 bp, 25 predicted proteins | sample eDN3rd37CBELigBY_FD_128871 | JGI IMG/M metagenome (GOLD analysis project Ga0180215, IMG submission 128871) | Enriched backyard soil microbial communities from Emeryville, California, USA - eDNA 3rd pass 37_C BE-Lig BY (version 2) (version 2) | ecosystem: Environmental > Terrestrial > Soil >...
CCGCTGATCACCTGCGACGACCAGCGCACCTACAAGTACATCCTCGGCCCGGTCGAGGTTCGTGGTGCGAACATCGCCGACGCATCCCACGGTTTGTCCGTCAACAGCCAGGGTGTCACAACCGGCAAGTGGGCCGTCAACATGGAGTTCGACGCAGAGGGCGCCAAGGCGTTCGGAGACGTGACGCGTCGCCTTGTCGGTCTCGATGGCGTTCTAAACCAGTTCGCGATCGTGCTCGACGGCCAGGTGATCACGGCGCCGACGACGAATTCGGTCATCTCAGACGGCAAGGCCGAGATCACCGGCAACTTCACCCAGCAGAGCGCCAAGACTCTCGCTGACCAACTCAAGTTTGGCGCTCTCCCCATCGGCTTCGAGGTGCAGAGCAAAGAGACGATCTCAGCGACGCTCGGAACGAGCCAATTGGGCAGCGGTCTGCTCGCCGGACTCATCGGCCTCGTGCTGGTTGTCGTGTACTCGCTGTTCCAGTACCGCACCCTCGGTATGCTCACAGTCGCGTCGCTGGCGGTTGCCGCCCTGGTCGCGTACCTGTTGATCACGGTGCTTTCGTGGCGGGAAGGCTATCGGCTCTCACTAGCGGGTGTCGCCGGTTTGATCGTCGCCATCGGTATCACTGCAGACTCGTTCATCGTGTACTTCGAGCGCATCAGGGACGAGCTGCGTGACGGTCGATCTCTCGAGTCCGCCGTCGAAACCGGATGGAAGCGCGCGCTTCGCACGATTCTCGCCTCCGACACCGTCAACTTCCTCGCTGCTGCGGTGCTGTTCCTACTCGCCGTTGGGAACGTCCGAGGATTCGCTTTCACACTCGGTTTGACAACCATCATCGATATCGTGGTCGTCTCGCTGTTCACGCACCCGATGATGCAGCTTATCGCTCGCACCAAGTTCTTCGGTGAGGGTCATCGTGCCAGCGGCCTCGATCCGAGAGCCCTTGGAGCTGTTTATCGCGGAAGGGCCCAATTCAGGGATCCCGTCACTGTGCCCGCGAGCAAGCGAGCGGCAAGTGGACGTGAAGCTGCTCGTCGCCAGACGATCGCAGAGCGAAAGGCGCAGGAGCAGGCTACGGTCGGCGCAGGAACCGGCTCTAAGGGCAAACCTCAGCGCAACAAGGGGAAGGACTCCTGATGGCCAGCTTCTCCGAATGGGGCAACAACCTCCACACCGGCAAGACGTCGATCAACTTCGTCGGGCGCCGCAAGGTGTGGTACCTGATCGCCGGAATTCTCATCGTGCTCTCCGTGACCCTTCCCTGGCTCCGAGGCGGGTTCCAATTCGGCATCGAGTTCAGCGGTGGGTCCGAGTTCCGCGTTGAGCAGGTGACCGACACGAGCGACCTGACCATCGCCGAGGATGCCGTAACCTCTGTGGTTCCTGCCGCGAACCCGCGGGTGACCGTCGTCGGCGACTCGTCGGTGCGCATCCAGACAGACCAGCTCTCCGATGACGAGACCCTCGAGATCAAGGAAAACCTGGCCACCGCCTACGACGTCAACGCAGATGAGGTCAACTCCTCGTTCATCGGGGCGACCTGGGGCGCTGACATCACGGGCATGGCCCTTCGAGCACTCGTGATCTTCATGGCCCTCGCCACCGTCGTGATGGCCCTGTACTTCCGCACGTGGAAGATGTCGCTCTCCGCGATGATCGCATTGGTGCACGACCTTGTGATCACTGCCGGCGTGTACGGCATTCTCGGTTTCGAGGTGACCCCGGCTGCGGTGATCGGCTTCCTGACCATCCTGGGCTACTCGCTCTACGACACGGTCGTCGTCTTCGACAAGATCAGGGAGAACACCTCTGAGGACGGCGCGGAGTCTCGCCGCACTTTCGCGGAGTCGGTGAACCTGGCAGTGAACCAGACGCTGGTGCGTTCGATCAACACCTCGGTGGTAGCAGTCCTGCCCGTAGCCTCGATCCTATTCATCGGCGCATTCGTACTGGGTGCTGGCACTCTGCGCGACATCTCACTCGCACTCTTCATCGGAATCCTGGTCGGCACGTACTCGACGATCTTCATCGCCGCTCCCGCGTACGCCCACCTGCGAGGTACGGAAGAAGAGATCAAGAAGCAGACCAAGCGCACCCTCGCTCTCAGGGCCGCGGCCGCCGCCGAGTAGGCGTCTGCTGCTACCCGCGGCGGTATCCTAGATACACGGATCGGGAGGAGGCGCAATGACGGAGGTCACCACACCGAGCCAGCCCGCCCGGTGGAGCCTCATTCCGCGAATCTTCTCTCGCCAGCAGCCGACGGGCGGAATAGAGCGGCTGCTCAAGACCGTACGCACGAGTGATCCCAAAGCCGATCTCGACATCATCGAGCGTGCATACGCGAAGGCCGACGAAGCCCACAAAGGTCAAACGCGACAAAGCGGAGAGCCGTACATCACGCATCCACTCGCGGTCGCCCAGATCCTTGCAGAGCTCGGCATCGGCTCGAAGACGCTGGCTGCCGCTCTGCTCCACGACACCGTCGAAGACACCGATTACACGCTCGATGAACTCAGGCACGACTTCGGCGACGAGATCGCGATGCTCGTCGATGGTGTGACGAAGCTCGACAAGCTCAAGTACGGCGACAGCGCTCAGGCGGAGACCGTGCGGAAGATGGTCGTCGCGATGTCAAAAGACATTCGCGTGCTCGTCATCAAGCTTGCTGACCGTCTGCACAACGCCCGCACCTGGGGCTTTGTCTCGTCTGACTCCGCGGAGCGAAAGGCGCGCGAGACGCTGGAGATCTATGCACCGCTCGCTCATCGACTGGGAATCCAGACGATCAAGTGGGAGCTGGAAGACCTCTCGTTCGCCGTGCTCCACCCCAAGCTCTACCTCGAAATCGAGAACCTGGTGAAGTTGCGCACTCCCCAGCGCGAACAGTTCCTTCAGCAGGTCATCGATGCGGTAAAGGAAGACCTCAAGGCTGCAAAGATCAAGGGAAGTGTTGCGGGGAGGCCGAAGCAGTATTACTCCATCTACCAGAAGATGGTGCTTCGCGGACGAGACTTCGACGAGATCTACGACCTTGTCGGAATCCGGGTGCTCGTCGGATCCGTGCGGGACTGTTACGCCATCCTGGGTTCGATCCACGCGCGCTGGACCCCGATCCCGGGCCGCTTCAAGGACTACATCGCGACCCCCAAGTTCAACCTGTACCAATCACTTCACACCTCAGTTATCGGGCCGGACGGGCGCGCTGTCGAGATCCAGATCCGCACAGAAGAGATGCACAGGCGGGCTGAGTACGGCGTTGCTGCCCACTGGAAGTACAAAGAGCGCGTCAGTGGAAAGGGCGACGCGAAGTCACTAGCGTCAGACGACAGCATGGCCTGGCTCGCCCATATTTCCGATTGGCAGGCTGAGACCTCGGACCCCGGCGAGTTCCTCGACTCCCTGCGGTTCGAGATCGGCGCGAAAGAGGTGTACGTCTTCACGCCACAGGGCAAAGTGATCGGACTCCCAGCGGGTGCCACCCCGGTTGACTTCGCGTATGCGGTGCACACCGAGATCGGTCATCGCACCATGGGTTCCAAGGTGAACGGCCGGCTGGTACCGCTCGAGAGCGAGCTCTCCAGCGGTGATGTCGTCGAGGTGTTCACCTCAAAGAATCCGGATGCCGGTCCCAGCCAGGACTGGCTCAGTTTCGTCAAGAGCACCAGGGCACGCAACAAGATCAGGCAGTGGTTCACCAAGGAGCGCCGCGACGAAGCGATCGAGCAGGGCAAGGATTCGATAGCTCGCGCAATGCGGAAGCAGAACCTGCCGTTGCAGAAGCTGATGGGCCAGGATTCGCTCAACGAGGTAGCAGCGCAACTGCGCTACGAAGACGTGTCGGCCCTTTACGCGGCTGTGGGGGAGGGGCACGTATCCACCCAGTCTGTGCTGGAGAAGATCGTCTCGTCCGTGCAGGCCGAGCACGACGACTCCGACATCCCCATTCCGGCCAGGGGCCTGAGCAGGCGGAGCAGCGACAGCAGCTCCGGCGTGCTGGTCAAGGGAGCACCAGACATTCTCGTCAAGCTCGCCAAGTGCTGCACTCCGGTTCCCGGTGACGAGATCATGGGCTTCGTGACGCGCGGATCCGGTGTCTCAGTGCACCAGGCATCCTGCATCAACGTCGCGGAACTGATGAAGGAGCCTGAGCGCATCATCGAGGTGGAGTGGGCTCCTTCGTCGAGTAGCGTCTTCCTCGTGCAGATCCAGGTTGAGGCCCTCGACAGGGCCGGTCTGCTGTCAGACATCACCAGAGTGCTCTCAGAGCACCACGTCAACATCCTCTCGGCCACCATCACCACGTCATCTGACCGGCTCGCGCTCAGCAGGTTCGTGTTCGAGATGGGCGACACAACCCACCTCGATCGAGTGCTCAACGCTGTGCGACGCATCGACGCCGTTTACGACGTCTACCGGGTCAGCAACGCCTGAAGTCGCCTCAGGCTTCGGCGCTTGCCCGGAAGGTTCCTGCGTCGGTCCAATTGTTCGACGCAATCGTCGAGTGTGTGGGCACCGAGTCGCAGCAGCTTAAGCACCACGAGACTCACCCGGCCGTCGAACAACTCGGCCGACCGCGCCAGATCGACCGCGGTCCGCAACGGCGCAGTGACCTGTCTGCCGCCAAGCAGAACGAGCTCATCATCGTCGATCACAACTTCGCGCAACCTGACCTCCAGGCGAGACGGGCTAGCTTTGACACGATGCGCCGTCGACGTGCAGAACTGGGGAACCGCGGGCTCTTCGGGTTGTGCACCGTGGATCCACGCAGCCGTGTGAAGCTCCGCAATGAGTCGCGCTGGCCGACCCGCAGCAACAGCTGCCGCGCGCGTGCTTGACGTCACGGGAGTGTCCGGCGGACAGAAGCCGCCGGCAAGGTCGAACAGTTCACCCTCAAGGCGAGCGGCACACAGTTCGGCGAGGGGCAACTCAGAGGATGAGAGCACAAGAGGAGGGGTGAGAGTCACGCACCCATCTTCGGGTGCGGCATCCGTGACCACACCGCCCCGACCGTTCATTGTGGACAGTGGGCCTTCCGGCGCAGCTGTTCACTTCCAGGGCTCCGCTGCTCAGGAGTCGATGGCGTCCAGCCAGGCCCGTCGGGCATCCAAGGCCTCCTGCGCTTCGGAGATCTTGCGCTCGTCCCCGCCCGCCTTGGCCTCCTCAAGCTCTTGCTCGAGCTTGGCGATCGCATCCTGCAACTGACTGGTGAGGCCCTCTGCTCGTGCCTTGCGCTCAGGATTGTTCTTCTGCCAATGTTCCTCATCGAGCTTGCGAACGGCGGCCTCAACCTTGCGCAGGCGATCCTCGACGCTCTTCACCTTGTCGCGCGGCACCTTGCCGATCGCGTCCCAGCGGTTCTGGATCGAGGTGAGCTGCGTGCGTGCCTTCACCCTGTCGGTCTCATTCAGCAGAGGCTCTGCCTCCTCGAGCAGGGCAAGCTTGGCTTCGAAGTTCGCCGCGAACTCCTCGTTGTCCTTCGCGTCCAGTTCAGACTTGGCGGCATACAGCACGTCACCAGCGGCCTTGAACTGTGCCCAGAGTGCGTCGTCGTGTTTCTTGCCCGCCCTGCCCGTGCTCTTCCAGTCATCAAGCAGTGACCGATAGGCGGGGATACCAGCGGCGCCCTGGGGAACCAGGGCTTCGGCCTTGCTCACCAGTTCCTGCTTCCGAGCCCGAGCTTCGCGATGAGCGGAGTCAAGCTCGGCGAAAAAGGCACGTCGGTGCGTCTCGATCGTGGTGCGCGCCGCCCGGAACCGCTTCCAGAGTTCATTGGCCTCCGACTTCGGAAGGCGCGGCCCCTCCTGCTGGTGCTTCTGCCACCGCGCGAAGATGTCGTCGAGCGTGGCGCTGACATGCTTCCACTGTGCTTTCGCCGGGTCCTGCGCCGCGAGAGCCTCTGCCTCGGTGACAAGCTGGGTGCGTTCGACAATTGCAGCCTCGAGCGCGGCCTTGTTCTCTGCCTGCTGCTTTTCGGTGAGCTCGCCGACAGCACCACCGAGCGCATCCAGCCGCGAGCGCAACGATGCGAGATCGCCGACAGCGTTCGCCGTCTTCAGCGTTTCGCGCAGGCCGTCAACAGTCTTCGCAATGTCGGAGGCAGGTGTTCCCCGCTTCACGCGCTGTTCCAGGAGCGTCACCTGGCCCGCAAGATCGCTGTACTTCCGCTCGAAATACGCGAGAGCCTCCTCTGGGCTGCCGTCAGGGAACTGACCCACCTCGCGCTCCCCGTCCGTGTCGCGTACGAAGACCGTCCCGGACTCGTCGACGCGGCCCCAGGGGTGTTGCTTGTTCTCAGTCACTGTTTCACCTTGCTTGCCCGGGTCGACCGGCTGAAATCGACCGGTGCCCAGCCTATTGCACGTTGTAGCGGGCTGCGCAGCGTATGGGACGAAGAACGAGAAGCTGTCTACTCGACGGAAACCGAGGTGATGGACGTCGGCACGACAGGCTCACCATCCGTAGCGCCTCCCACGACACCCTGGCTGGCGACCTTCTCGATGAGCTCGTCCAGTCCACTGGTCACTGAGCCGATCACCGTGTAACCGCCCGCACTGTCGGAAGGAATGGTGGTGTCTTCATAGACGATGAAGAATTGGTGCCCATTGCTGTAGGCGTTTCCACTGGCTCGCGCCATGGCGATGGTTCCCGCAGGGTACAGGTCATCGCTTGGGGCGTTCTCGATCGGACCGAAGCGGAAACCGGGGTCTCCGCTCCCTGCGCCGTCGACAGAGCCGCACTGCAGCACGAAGAAGCCTGCGTTGGTCAGCCGGTGGCAGGTCTTAGCGGGGAAGTACTCGTTGCGCACATCCTGGATGAACGCGGAGACGCCCTGGGGGGCGGCAGCGCCATCCAGCTCGATGCCCAGCGCCACATCGTTCAGGGTGAGCTCGCCGGTCCAGGTGCGAGCCTCCGCGAGAGAAGGGTCGGGAACGTCGCCGACGTTGCCCTCGTCTACCGGATCCATGCTCTCTACGGGCGCCGGCGCAGGTGCCCCTGGCCCAGAACTGAAGTAGACCACCTGCGTGACTGCAGCAGCCGTGACCACAAGCAGGCCCACAATCACCCAGAGCACGTTGTCACGCCGACGGCGACTCACCTTGTGCGTGTGTACCGACTGCCTGGCGTTGTACTGGCGGAGCCGCTCGCGCGCGACCCGTGCCTCCCGTTCGGCCGTCTTGCTGGATGCCACCTGTGCTCCTTCACGTTCGCTGCGTGTGCCATCAGCACTGTAGCCGACAGCGGAGTGTCGGCGTGTCCACGTACCATGGGCAACATGGCGGATGCGGCACTCGGACTGGGCGGTGGTGCGACCCCTCTCGCGGTTCGGATGCGACCGCGCAGCCTGGATGAGGTGGCAGGTCAGAAGCATCTGCTCGGCCCAGGGTCCCCCCTCGTGAGCCTCGCATCAGGAGAGAGCACCCAAGGCTCTGTCTCCGTCATCCTGTGGGGCCCTCCCGGTACGGGAAAGACCACGCTGGCCCAGGCGATCGCACGGGGCTCTGGCCGGAAGTTCGTCGAGCTGTCTGCAGTGAGCGCGGGCGTCAAGGACGTGCGGGAGGTCATGGAGGCTGCGCTGTCCTCCCGCGACCTCTACGGGGTGTCGACCGTGCTCTTCCTCGACGAGATCCACCGCTTCACCAAGGCTCAACAGGACGCACTGCTTCCCGGGGTCGAAAACGGGTGGGTGATCCTCGTCGCGGCGACGACCGAGAATCCGTCTTTCTCAGTCATCTCACCGCTTCTCTCACGATCGCTGCTCCTGACGCTCCAGCAGCTGTCTGACGAAGACCTGGGGATGCTGATCGATCGGGCGGTGGAAGACCAGCGTGGGCTCGGCGGCAAAGTCGACATCGACGATGAGGCGCGTGCGGCCATCGTAAGGCTGTCTTCGGGCGACGCGCGGCGTGCTCTGACTGCTCTAGAGGCCGCCGCGGCGTCGGCGGCCTCTGTCGCAGGCGACGACAGGCCCCGCGTGACGGCCGAGACTGTTGCCCAGGCGGTCGACCGTGCCCTACTGCGCTACGACCGGAATGGCGACGAACACTACGACGTGATCAGTGCGTTCATCAAGTCGATCAGGGGCTCAGACGTCGACGCGTCGCTCCACTACCTCGCGCGGATGATCGAGGCGGGCGAGGATCCCCGATTCATCGCGCGACGAATCATCATCAGTGCGTCCGAAGACATCGGGATGGCCGATCCCCAGGCCATGGTGATCGCGAGCGCTGCAGCCCAGTCGGTCCAGTTGGTCGGAATGCCCGAGGGGCGCATCCCGCTCGCGCAGGCTGTCGTCTACCTGGCAACGGCCCCGAAGTCCAACTCCGCGTACCTCGCCATCGATGAAGCAATCGCGGATGTGCGCGCCGGCAAGTTCGGGCGCGTTCCCGTTCACCTGAGGGACGCACACTACGCAGGAGCGAAGAGACTCGGGCACGGAAAGGGGTACGTGTACCCGCACGATGCGGAGCTTGGGGTATCTGCCCAGCAATATCTTCCGGATGAGCTGCGCGGTCGAGAGTACTACCGGCCGAAGCAGCTCGGTCACGAGCGGGAGATCCTGGCCCGGTGGGAGAAGCTGCGCCGAATCATCCGGGGCCAGTGATAGTATGTAGCGTTGTCTAGAGCGGGTTTCGCGCACGGCTGCCGCGAACCCACAGGCTCAATGGGCGAGGTTCTTTAGCCGAATCAGTCCGCGACACCATCCCTCTTCTATTTTCTGCGCACATGAACTGTGCCAGACCACTGCCAGAAGACCGATGAAACCGCCGAAAGGAAACCGTGTCTACCAAGTCACGTACACGTAGCAAGACCCGCCTGTCGCGGGCGCTGGGCATCCCGCTCACGCCGAAGGCAGCCAAGGGGTTCGAGAAGCGCCCGTACCCTCCGGGGGAGCACGGACGCACCAAGCGCAAGACCGACAGCGACTACGCCGTCCGTCTCCGCGAGAAGCAGCGCCTGCGCGCCCAGTACGGCATCCGTGAGGCGCAGCTGAAGATTGTCTTCCAGGAGGCACGTCGTGCCGAGGGCCTGACGGGTGAGAACCTGGTCGAGCTGCTCGAGATGCGTCTCGATGCGATCCTGGTGCGCGCGGCGATCGCCCGTACGACCGCCCAGGCTCGTCAGATGATCGTGCACCGGCACATCATCGTGGATGGCCAGCGTGTCGACCGCCCGTCGTTCCGCGTCAAGCCCGGACAGCTCGTCGCCGTTCACGCACGCAGCGAGGGCATGGAGCCGTTCCAGGTCGCCGCAGCAGGCGGTCACGTCGATGTGCTGCCCAAGACACCCCCGTACCTCGAGGTGGAACTCGACAAGCTCCAGGTGCGGCTCGTCCGCCGCCCGAAGCGTGCAGAGGTTCCGATCACCTGTGAAGTGCAGCTCGTCGTCGAGTACTACGCAGCACGCTAAAAATCGCACGTCGTGCAAGGAGCGGGTCGCCTGTCTGGTGCCCGCTCCTTGCCGTTGGTGCAGACAAGTAAGCTTTCTGCAGACGGAGCACCGGCCACCGGATGCCGTGCAGCGCTCTCTCGAGCGCACCAATTGACCATTGAGGAGCTAGTTCCATGAAGAACCTACTGTTGCTGGTCTTCGGAGTCGGTATCGGCTTCATCGCCGCTCATCAGATCAACAAGACGCCAGAAGGGCGGCGCTTCTTCGAGGATGTCGACTCTGTCGCACGCGAGTTCACGGGCGCGGTCGTTGATGGTTATCGCTCGCGCGAGGCTGAGCTCAAGGCGGCCGTCGCTGAAGCAGAAGAGACGATCGCAGACCTCACCGAGAGAATTAAGGACTAGGGCGCTACGCTCCACCCTCAGCAACTCGGGCTCGCCCCCGAACCTCCACTAGGACCCCATGCAAACTGCAGAAATTCGTCAACGCTGGCTCGACTTCTTCGAGGCCAGGAATCACACAGTGGTTCCCTCCGCTTCGCTGGTGAGCGATGACCCCACCCTCCTCTTCACGATCGCTGGGATGGTGCCGTTCATCCCGTATCTCAGCGGGTTGGTGCCCGCGCCGTTCCCGCGGGCGACGAGCGTGCAGAAGTGCATCAGGACCCTCGACATCGAAGAGGTCGGGAAGACGACCAGGCACGGCACGTTCTTCCAGATGAACGGCAACTTCTCGTTCGGGGACTACTTCAAAGAGGGAGCCATCGAGTACGCCTGGGGTCTGCTGACCTCAAGTGAAGCGGACGGTGGCTATGGCTTCGCCGACAGGGATCTCTGGGTGACCGTTTACGAGGACGACGACGAGGCTGCTGAACTCTGGAAGCGCATCGCCGGCCTTCCCGAGTCACGCATCCAAAGGCTCGGGGCGGCCGACAACTACTGGCACACCGGCCAGCCGGGGCCGGGTGGACCCTGCTCTGAGATCTATTTCGATCGCGGGCCGCAGTACGGGCCAGATGGGGGGCCAGCGGTCGACGACACTCGATACCTGGAGATCTGGAACCTCGTCTTCATGCAGTACCTGCTCGACGACGTCACCAGCAAGACCGATTTTCGCGTCGTGAGGGAACTTCCCCAGAAGAACATCGACACGGGCATGGGTCTCGAGCGCGTTGCGTTCATCAAGCAGGGCGTCGACAACATGTACGAGATCGACCAGGTGCGCCCTGTTCTGGATCGTGCGGCTGAGCTCTCTGGTCGTCGCTACGGCACAAACCACGCTGACGACGTGCGGATGCGCGTGGTCGCCGACCACGTGCGGTCCTCGCTGATGCTCATGGCCGACGGCGTGACGCCGTCGAACGAAGGCCGTGGCTACATCCTTCGTCGTCTCCTGCGTCGGAGCGTTCGCGCCATGAGGCTGCTCGGGGTGGACACCGCGACGTTCACGGAACTGTTCCCTGCGTCCCGCGATGCCATGAAGTCTTCATACCCCGAAGTCGAGCAGGAGTTTGACCGCATCGCACGGGTTGCATACGCCGAGGAGGAGACGTTCCTCGGCACCCTGGCCACCGGAACGACGATTCTTGATGTCGCTGTCGCAGAGACCCGAAAGGAGGGTCGCAAGCAGCTGGCCGGCGACACCGCGTTCCTGCTTCACGACACCTTCGGTTTCCCGATCGACCTGACGCTCGAGATGGCGGAGGAGGCTGGCCTCACCGTCGACCGCCAGGCGTTCGACACCCTGATGCTCGAACAGCGCACCAAGGCGAAGCTGGATGCGAAGTCCAAGAAGTCCCACCTCGCGGATCTTTCCGTGTACAGCGAGTTCCGTGCCATCGGTGAGACGGTCTTCACGGGCTACGACTACCTGCAGACCGACACGACGGTCCTGGGGCTCATCGTCAACGGTGCGTCTGTCGATCGCGCCGCGGTGGGAGACATTGCGGAGGTCATCCTCGCCGAGACCTCGCTCTACGCGGAGTCCGGTGGCCAGGAGGCCGACGCGGGAACCATTGTCGGAAATGGTTTCGAACTCGAAGTACTCGACGTTCAGCGCCCTGTGGGCGGGCTTGTCAGCCACCGGGTGCAGGTCACGTCGGGTGAGGTTGCTGTGGGAAGCCAGGCCACGACAATCGTGGACCCCGAGTGGCGCAGGGGGGCGACGCAGGCCCACTCCGCAACCCATCTGATCCACGCCGCGCTTCGCGAGGTTCTTGGTAATGACGCGCACCAGTCGGGGTCTTACAACAAGGCCGGATTCATGCGACTCGACTTCAACTGGAACCAGGCGCTGTCGCCCGCCACACGTTCAGAGATCGAAGAGATCGCGAACAACGCAGTGCGCAGCAACCTCGAGGTGCAGACCCGCATCATGCCGCTCGCTGAGGCGAAGGCGCTGGGCGCCATGGCTCTCTTCGGTGAGAAATATGGCACCACTGTTCGCGTCGTTGACATCGGCGGGCCATGGTCGCGCGAGTTGTGCGCGGGCACTCATGTTGCGAGGAGCTCAGAGGTCGGCCTGATCAACGTTGTGAGTGAGTCCTCTGTGGGGTCGAGCAATCGCCGCGTCGAGGCTCTGGTCGGCATGGATGCGTTCCGCGACCTCGCCACAGAGCGGGCGATCGTGTCGCAACTGACCTCGAGCCTGAAGACGCCCCGGGAGCAGCTGCCAGAGCGTATCTCCGAGCTGATGGCGAGCTTGAAGACTGCACAGAAGCGCATTGCGGAGTTCGAGTCCGCTGCGTTGTCTGCCCGGGTGCCAGAGCTCGCCAGCTCGGCCGAACGCGTGGGAGACGTTCTTCTGGTGACGAGCGAGGTCGGTTCCCTGGGCTCCGCGGACGATCTCCGCAGCCTGGTCACCTCGGTTCGCTCCCGCCTGGCTCCAGAAGCAGCGGTCGTGGCGCTTGCCGGCACTGTCGATGAGAAGCCTGCAGTGATCGTCGGCGTGACTGACGCCGCTGTTGCGGGTGGAGTCCGAGCAGGCGAGCTCGCCAAGCGCGCCGCAGGAGTTCTGGGTGGCGGCGGAGGCGGCAAGAGCGACCTCGCCCAGGGTGGCGGTTCCCAGGTGGACCAGATTCCCGCTGCGCTCGACCTGATCCGACAATCGTTGCGAGGCTAGGGGAGTGTTGCGCTCGGGCGTTCGCATCGGAGTGGATGTGGGCAAGGCGCGCATCGGCGTTGCCCGCTGCGATCTGCACGCCATGCTGGCGACACCCGTTGAGACGGTGCAGCGCGGCGATGGTGACGTCGCGAGGATCTCGACTATCGCTGCCGAGTTCGAGGCGATCGAGGTCGTGGTCGGTCTGCCGTTGTCGCTGTCGGGAGCGCACACGGCGTCCACGGACGATGCCGTCGAGTTCGCCAGAGCACTCGCCGCCGCTTGCGGTCTGCCTGTGCGTCTGGTCGACGAACGCCTCTCCACCGTGAGCGCGCAGCAATCGCTGCGCGCAGCGGGGCGCTCAACTCGTTCGTCACGCTCAGTGATCGACCAGGTTGCTGCCGTGATAATTTTGCAACATGCCCTCGACTTCGAGCGCTCGGCGGGGTCACCGCCGGGTGAACTCGTTGACCCGGACGGAGGACGCGACGCGTGACTCAGGAATCGAATTCCCCCGGTGACAACTGGGACGACATCTTCGCGCGGGGCGGAGAGACCTCTGCCCAGCCTGAGTCGGAACGGGCGGTCGGGCAGGAGGCAGCGGCAGCATCCGGGTCCGAGCGTCAAGGCCCCGTGATGACGCGGCGCGAATTGCGATCGTCGGAACGCTCCGGACGCTCGCGCGAACGCGGCTACGACGACGGTCGTGGCGGGCCGAGAAAGCGGCGCGGCAAGGGCTGGATCATCGGCATCGTCATTCTGCTGGTCGTACTCGGCACGGGAGCAGGGGGTGCAGCCTGGGTCTGGGCGAACTACGAAGACCAGGTCAGAAAGGTCATGGGGTGGGAGATCCCCATCGACTACGAGGGTGCAGGACACGGTGAGGCGAGCATTGTCATCCGCAGTGGGGACGGCGGGGCGCAGATCGCAGCAGCTCTTGCTGAGGCGGGTGTCACCAAGACCTCTGAGGCCTTCTACAAGCTGCTGCTGAAGCAGGATCCGCAGGTGGTCTTCTACCCGGGCCATTACCAGTTGAAGCTCGAGATGAGTGCTCAGGCGGCTCTGGATGCCCTCCAGGACCCGGCGAACAAGATCGAGATCTCAGTGCTCATCAAGGAGGGTTGGAGTGTCGACCGCTCGCTCGACGCACTCGCCGAGGGTACGGGGGTGGAGAGGGAAGAGCTCGAGGCTGCCATCGCGGATCCCACCGCGTACGGAGTGCCCGCGGATGCCCCGAGCATTGAGGGGTACCTGTTTCCCGCTCGCTACACCTTCGAGCCTGATGCCTCAGCAGAGAGCATGATCAACGACATGGTGGCCAGGGCGTTCCAGTCGCTGGATGCTGCCGGCGTCGACCCGGCAGATCGGCACAGGGTTCTCACCATCGCCGCACTCATCCAACGGGAGGCCGGCTCGAACAAGGACGACTTCTACAAGGTGTCGCGGGTCATCCAGAATCGGCTGGACCAGGGAATGAAGCTCCAATTCGATTCGAGCTCGCACTACGGTTACGCCTGGAAGCACGGGGAGCGGCAGGACGGTTCGGTATTCAGTTCGAAGGCAGAGTTGGAAGACGACAACCCGTACAACACCTACGTGCACACGGGCCTGCCCATCGGTCCGATCGGTGCGGCCGGGGATCTTGCGATCGATGCCGCACAGAATCCCGCTGATGGGCCGTGGCTGTTCTTCGTCACCGTGAACCTCGACACGGGTGAGACCAAGTTCACCAATACGAATGCGGAGCACAATGCCGCGGTGAACCAGTTGCGGCAGTGGTGCAGGCAGACCCAGAGCCCGAACTGTGACTGAGATGGAACGCCCTCGGCTTGCGGTGCTGGGCAGCCCGATCGAGCACTCACTCTCTCCCCGCCTCCACGGCGCCGCATACGTCGTGCTCGGGCTCGATTGGAGTTACGAGGCCGTCGAGGTCACCGCCGAGCGACTTGCGGAACACCTGAGCGCGCTGGGACCAGAGTGGCGGGGCCTTTCGCTCACCATGCCGCTCAAGAGGCAGGTTGTTCCACTTCTCGACGCAACCGATGAGCTGGTTCGACTGACGGGCGTCTGCAACACGGTGGTGCTCACACCCTCCGGCCGCAGCGGATACAACACCGATGTGTACGGCATCGTCGCAGCCTTCCGGGATCACGGCGTCAACTCGCTCGAACACATGGCTGTGCTCGGCGGAGGCGCCACGGCCAGCTCCGCCCTGGTGGCCGGGCATCGGATGGGGGTGCGCTCGGCACAGTTCTGGGTTCGGAATCCGGATCGGGCCTCGAACATTCGGGAGCTCGCCGCTTCCCTCGGCGTACAGGCAGAGATCCGTGCCTTCACCGATCCGGGCTCCGCCGGTGAGTTTCCGGATGCGGTGGTCAGCACCCTGCCGAACGGAGCTCTCGTCGAGCTCGACCTGCCGCAGGAGTTGCTCAGGCAGAGCGTGCTCTTCGACGTCGCCTATGATCCGTGGCCGACACACCTCGCCTCCGCCTGGCAACGCGAGGGCGGTCGCGTGATCTCCGGCATCGACATGCTGATCAATCAGGCTCTCGCGCAGGTTCGCATCTTCGTTGGGGGAAGTGTCGACAGTGCTCTTCCCCTCGAAGAATCCGTGTTGCGCGCAATGCGAGCCAGCGTGGGTGCCTGATCGCGAAGTAATCGCACTGTCGGGTGTGGGAAGATTCAGTACATGCTTCGTTGGTTAACCGCGGGTGAGTCGCACGGCCCCGAACTGGTCGCGATTCTTGAGGGTCTCCCCGCAGGAGTTCCTGTGACCATCGACGATATTCGGGCGGATCTTGCGCGCCGCAAGCTCGGCTACGGCCGCGGAGCGCGGATGAAGTTCGAGGAAGACGAGCTCACCATCTCGGGCGGAGTGCGGTTCGGGCTGACCATGGGAAGCCCGATCGCGCTGCGGGTGGGAAACACGGAGTGGCCGCGCTGGGTTGACGTGATGAGCGCATCCGAGGTCGATCCTGCAACGCTCCCCAAGGGTCGCGGTGCACCCCTCACCAGGCCGCGTCCTGGTCATGCAGACCTGGTGGGAATGCAGAAGTACGGCTTCAGTGAAGCGCGTAACGTGCTGGAGCGGGCAAGCGCGAGAGAGACTGCTGCACGGGTCGCGCTCGGAGCGGTTGCACGCCAGTTCCTGGGTGAGCTCGGCATCCGCCTGGTCAGCCACACCCTGTCGATCGGTCCCGTGCGCGTGCCCGACGGTTCAGCGCTTCCGACTCCGGATGACGTGGGCACGCTTGATGAGAATCCGTTGCGCTGCTTCGACCCGGACACTACCGCCGAGATGGTGGCCGAAGTGGACCGCGCCCACGATGACGGTGACACGCTCGGCGGCATCGTCGAGGTGCTCGCCTATGGCTTGCCGCCCGGGCTCGGCTCGTACACGCACTGGGATCGCAGGCTCGACTCCCAGCTTGCTGCAGCACTCATGGGAATCCAGGCCATCAAGGGCGTAGAGGTCGGGGACGGTTTCCTCACGACGACGCGGCGGGGCTCCGAAGCCCACGACGAGCTGCACACCGGGCCGGACGGCATCAGCAGGGCGAGCGATCGTGCCGGCGGTACTGAGGGCGGTATGAGCACAGGCACCGTGCTCAGGGTTCGCGCCGGCATGAAGCCCATCGCGACGGTGCCGCACGCGTTGAAGACCGTGGATGTCTCAACGGGCGAAGCCGCGGCAGCCCACCACCAGCGCTCAGACGTCTGTGCAGTTCCGGCTGCGGGTGTTGTCGCAGAGGCGATGGTCGCACTGGTCCTCGCGAGCAGCGTTATCGACAAGTTCGGCGGCGATTCCGTCTCCGAGACTGCACGGAACCTTCGTGGTTACCTGGATGCGATTCCCGAAGCACTCAGGACCGCAGCCGCCAGCAGTCCATCCGAGTGACCGGCATGCAGGAGCGACCTCTGGCCGTGCTGATCGGCCCGCCGGGGGCCGGGAAGTCGGGAGTCGGACGCAAGCTGGCCAAGTACCTCGCGGCGCCGTTCGTCGACACCGACGCACGTATCGCCCAGGCTCACGGCCCCATCCCAGAGATCTTCCGCACCAGGGGTGAGCAGCACTTCCGACAGCTCGAACGCGAAGTCGTTGCCGAGGCCTTGACGGAAGCGGCTGTTGTGTCGCTGGGCGGTGGCGCCGTTCTCGACGAAGGGACGCAGTCCCAACTCGGCGACCAGCGCGTCGTACTGCTGACGGTCAGCCCCTCTGCGGTTGCGCGGCGACTGTCCGGGTCGAAGCGACCCCTGCTCGCAACGGAGTCCGCAGACGACAGGCTCGCGGCCTGGTCGGCTCTCGTCGACTCACGTCGCGACATCTATGAGCGCTTGGCGGTCGCATCGTGGGACACGTCGACGAGACCCATAACGGCGATTGCTGGGGAGATCGCCCGCTGGGTCACTGAACAGGAAGAAGAGAGAGCACGACTATGACGAAGACGATCACCGTGGCGGGGACGACAGCGAGCCCCGCGGACTACGACGTGCTGGTGGGCCGGGACATCCTGGGCAAACTTCCCGAACTCATCGGCCCCGACGTGCGCAAAGTGCTCGTCATTCACCCGCCGACGCTCGCGGCTCGGGCTTCCGGGCTGCGCGAGAGCCTGATGGCCGACTACGAGGTTCTGCTCGCCGAGGTTCCGGATGCTGAGGCGGGCAAGCGCATCGAGGTCGCCGCGTTCTGCTGGCAGGTTCTCGGACAATCAGATTTCACGCGGTCCGACCTCGTCATTGGCCTGGGCGGCGGTGCTGCGACAGATCTGGCTGGATTCGTCGCAGCAACCTGGCTTCGCGGTGTGCGGGTGATCCACATCCCGACGACTGTGCTCGGCATGGTTGACGCGGCCCTAGGCGGCAAGACGGGCATCAACACCAACGAGGGCAAGAACCTCGTCGGTGTGTTCCACGCACCGTCTGCTGTGCTCGTGGACATCAACCTGCTCGACGGGATCAGCCGCATGGAGATCCTCGCCGGGTTCGGAGAGGTGGTGAAGTACGGGTTCATCGCAGAGCCGGAGATCCTCGACATCATCGAGCGGGACGTTGAAACCGCCACGGATGCGAACAGCCCGGAGTTCCTCAGGCTGGTTGAGCTGTCGATCGGCATCAAGGCCCGCGTCGTCGGGGCCGACTTCACCGACCACGGGATGAGGGAGGTTCTGAACTATGGCCACACTCTGGGGCACGCCGTCGAGTACGCGGAGCGGTACCAGTGGCGGCACGGTGCGGCAGTGGCGATCGGCATGATGTACGCGGCAGAGCTCGCGAGGCTCAGTGGGCGACTGTCGGATGACGCTGTCGAACGCCACCGCAGCATCCTGAGGTCCCTCGACCTTCCCACCACCTATCCGGTCGGGCGCTGGAACACGCTGCTGAGCGTCATGAAGCGCGACAAGAAGTCCAGGGGAGACCTGCTCCGCTTCATCGTTCTCGACGACATCGCCAAGCCCACCGTGCTGTCAGGACCAGACCAGAGCCTCCTCTTCGCGGCGTACCAGGAGATCGGGGCGTGAGCCGTCACCCCGCGGCTGGTGACGGCTAGGCTCGGGGCATGAGCAGCATCCTGGTTCTCAACGGGCCCAACCTCAACCGACTGGGGACGCGTGAGCCCGAAGTGTACGGCAGTGCGACCCTCGACGACCTGACGGACGAACTCGCTGCGATTTCTCCCACAGGCATTGAGGTCAGGCAGACCAACGACGAGGGAGAACTCATCGGTTGGCTGCAGGAGGCCGTTGACAGTCGCTCTGACGTGATTCTCAATCCGGCTGCGTTCACGCACTACTCGTATGCTCTCCGCGACGCGGCGGCAATGGTGACCGACGCGGGACTGCTGCTTCTCGAAGTGCACATCTCGAACCCGCATGCCCGGGAGGAGTTCCGCCACACGAGCGTGATCTCCGGCGTGGCATCCGGAGTCATCATGGGTCTCGGCTTTGCCTCGTATGCGCTCGCCCTTCAGTACATTCGGAGCAAGCGCGGTTGACCCGGTAAACTTGCCCACCGGCGCCACTGCCAGTCCCCACCCGACTCCCAACGAACGGATCACTTCTCCATGGCCTCTACCGCTGACATCAAGAACGGCATCGTGCTGAACATGGACGGAGGCCTCTGGACCGTCATCGAGTTCCAGCACGTCAAGCCGGGCAAAGGCGGCGCATTCGTGCGAACCAAGGTCAAGAACGTTCGCACGGGCAAGACCGTCGATCGTACGTTCAACGCGGGAGCCAAGGTCGAGATCGAAACCGTTGACCGCAGTGACTTCCAGTACCTGTACAAGGACGGCGACAGCTTCGTCTTCATGAACACAGACACCTACGAGCAGGTCACCCTCAGCGACGTGCAGGTCGGCGACGCCCCCAACTTCATGCTGGAGAACCAGAACGTCACCATCGCGATGCACAACGGTGACCCCCTCTATGTTGAGCTGCCTGCGTCAGTCGTGCTCGAGATCACCTACACGGAGCCGGGGCTGCAGGGAGACCGTTCGACGGGCGGCACCAAGCCTGCGACGGTGGAGACGGGTTACCAGATTCAGGTTCCGCTGTTCCTCGAACAGGGCACCAAGGTCAAGGTCGACACGCGCACCGGCGACTACCTGGGTCGAGTCAACGACTAGTGAGCGCTCGCACCAAGGCACGCAAACGTGCGGTTGACCTGCTGTACGGCGCCGATCTCCGCGGAATCTCCCTGGCGGATGCGATCGCAGCCGAGTCTGAGCGGGCTGACGCCCAGCCGGCGCGGAAGGCGTCGTGGCTGTATGCCAGGGAAGCCGTCGTCGGTGTGGCGGAGCACCGCGAGGAGATCGATGAGCTGATCGAAACGTATGCGCAGGGCTGGACCATCGAGCGGATGCCCACGCTCGACCGCGCGATCATCCGTCTGGGAATCTGGGAGATCATGTTCAACGATCAAGTTCCTGACTCCGTGGCGATCTCCGAAGCCGTCAAGCTGGCCTCAGAGCTCAGCACAGACGACTCGTCGGGGTTCGTCAACGGTCTTCTGGGCAGGATCGCCCAATTGAGGCCGAAGCAACCAGCCGCGGGCGACCCGAGCTGATTCAGCGAGTAGACTGAGGCAAGACAGACATCCTTTAACCACCGTCCAGAGAGGCGGGGAAGGAGGTCAGGTTGCCCGCACATCCTGTGCTTCAGCAAGCTGATATTGCGCGCGCGCTCACGCGGATCGCGCACGAGATCCTCGAATCGAACCGTGGCCCATCCGGGCTCGTACTGCTCGGCATTCCCAGTCGCGGGGTGCCGTTGGCAAAGCGCCTCGCCGAACAGCTGAACGAGATCTCCCATGCCGATGTGCCGTGGGGATCTCTCGACGTCACCCTGTATCGCGACGACCTCGCACGCAATAGGACCAGAACCCCTTCCCCGACCCTGCTTCCCCCGGGCGGTATAGATGATGCCGTGGTCGTGCTCGTCGACGACGTCCTGTACTCAGGGCGAACCATTCGTGCCGCCCTCGACGCCCTGGTCGATGTGGGGCGGCCACGGGCCGTGAGATTGGCGGTGCTGGTCGACCGCGGGCACAGGGAGCTGCCCATTCGCCCGGACTTCGTGGGCAAGAACCTTCCATCCGCCAGGGACGAGCGGGTCAACGTGAACCTCGAGGAGCTCGACGGTGAAGACTCCGTGACCATCGGCTCAGAGGGCACACGCGCATGAGGCACCTGCTGAGTACCCGCGACCTGACCCGCGACGACGCCATTGCCATCCTCGACGTGGCGGAAGACATGGCGCAGGTGGCTGGCCGCGAGGTGAAGAAACTGCCAGCGCTGAGGGGCAAGACGGTCGTCAACCTCTTCTTCGAGGATTCGACGCGTACCCGCATCTCGTTCGAAGCCGCCGCCAAGCGACTGAGCGCTGACGTGATCAACTTCAGCGCGAAGGGCTCTAGCGTGTCGAAGGGTGAAAGTCTGAAAGACACGGCGCAGACGCTTGCGGCTATCGGTGCGGACGCCGTGGTGGTGCGGCACGGAGCATCCGGCGCCCCTCGAGTGCTTGCAGACGGCGGGTGGATCGACGCGGGCATCGTGAACGCGGGCGACGGCACCCACGAGCATCCGACGCAGGCACTGCTCGACGCGTTCACGATCAGGCGGCGCCTTCACGGCGGCCTGTCCAGAGGGCGCGGCCTCGACGGGGTGAGCGTCGCAATCGTGGGGGATGTGCTGCACTCGCGAGTGGCACGGTCGAACATCTGGCTACTCACCTCGCTCGGTGCGACCGTGCGTTTGGTGGCGCCCCCCACGCTCCTTCCCGTCGGCATAGACGACTGGCCGGTGGAGGTCAGTTACGACCTCGACGAGTCCCTTCACCTGGGCCAGACGGTGGTCATGATGCTTCGCATCCAGACCGAGCGGATGCACGCGGCGTTCTTTCCCAACGCCCGCGAGTATTCGAGGCGGTGGGGGCTCGACGACAGGCGTCTTGCTGCGCTCGGCGAGGATACGATTGTGATGCATCCCGGTCCGATGAACCGGGGTCTGGAGATCTCGTCGACGGCGGCCGATTCCCCCGGCTCGACCGTGCGGGAGCAGGTGACGAACGGCGTCGCGGTCAGGATGGCTGTGCTGTACCTGTTGCTCTCGGGCGGGGTTCAGTCATGAACACTTCACAGCATCCGACCGCTGGCGACCTGGCCTTGACGGAGGGAGAGAAGTGAACACGCACCTGATCCGCTCAGCGAGCCTGGCCAGCGGTGACCGCACCGACATCCTGGTGCGCGACGGCGTCATCGCCGAGCTCGGGTCCGGGCTCTCCGCGAAGGACGCCACGCTCATCGATGCTGACGGGCTCATCGCCCTACCCGGCCTGGTCGATCTGCACACCCACCTCAGGGAGCCGGGGTTCGAGCAGAGCGAGACTGTGCTCAGCGGTTCGATGGCCGCGGCCATCGGAGGATTCACGGTGGTGCACGCTATGGCAAACACCTCGCCAGTCGCCGATACCGCCGGCGTCGTGGAGCAGGTGCAGGCCCTGGGCGAAGCTGCGGGCTACGTGACGGTGCGACCGGTCGGGGCCGTCACGGTCGGACTGGGTGGCCAGGCTCTCGCCGAACTGGGGGCTATGGCCAGTAGTCGAGCTGCCGTTCGAGTGTTCTCCGACGACGGCGTCTGCGTGTCTGATGCACTGCTGATGCGCCGGGCGCTGGAGTACGTGAAGGCGTTCGACGGTGTGATCGCCCAGCACGCACAGGAGCCGCGATTGACAGAGGGCGCACAGATGAACGAGGGAACTCTCTCGGGAGAGCTGGGCCTTGCCGGTTGGCCTGCCGTCGCGGAGGAGGCGATCATCGCTCGTGACGTGCTGCTGGCGGAGCACGTCGGCTCGAGGGTGCACGTGTGCCATCTGTCGACCGCGGGTTCCGTCGACGTCGTCCGTTGGGCAAAGGCGCGTGGCATCGCCGTCACCGCAGAGGTCACGCCCCATCACCTGCTACTCGACGAGAGGCTGGTCAGCGACTATGACGCGACGTACAAGGTCAATCCGCCGCTGCGCAGGGAAGAGGATGTACACGCTTTGAGGGCAGGACTGGCGGACGGGACGATCGACATCGTCGCAACAGACCACGCTCCGCACCCGCCCGAGGCCAAGCAGTGCGAGTGGAGCTCGGCAGCATTCGGCATGGTCGGACTCGAGTCCGCCCTGTCGGTCGTGCACGCTGCCGTCGTCGAGTCCGGGCAATTGGACTGGACCGACATCGCGCGGGTGCTCTCGCAGAAGCCTGCGGAGATCGGCCGGGTCGACGGCTACGAGAGGGGTATCGCGACGGGCGCACCGGCCAACCTCACTCTCTACGATCCGAGCGTCACTCGAACCTTCTCTCCCAGCGACCTACGCGGACGCAGCGTGAACTCGCCCTACCTCGGGCGCTCATTGCCCGGCCGTGTGATAGCAACCATTCACCGTGGTCGTGCGACAGTGCTCGACGGTGAACTCGTCAATGCAGCTGCTCTGGCAGTGAATGGAGCACACCATGGATAGGTCGGTACTGATGCTCATCGTGCTTGCGGTGCTGATAGCGCTGCTGGCGCTCATGCTCGTCGGCTGGCGCGGGCGCCAACGAAGGCAACGTGATCTTGGCAGACCCGCCACGGTGCCGCAGGATCCCGGTGCCGATCTGTTTTCGGCCCGCGGGTTCTATGTCGCGACCACCCTCGCGGGTGACCCGCTGGCCCGGGTTGCAGTCGGGGGCCTGGGCTTTCGGTCCCGTGCCACAGTGACGGCGACGGAGGCCGGCATCATCCTCGCCATTCCCGGGCAGGAGCGAATCTTCCTGCCGAGGGAGAACATTCTGGGCGTCGATCGCGCCACCTGGACGATCGACCGCGTGGTCGAACAAGACGGCATGGTCCTGGTGCGCTGGCGGCTCCCTGCGGCGGATGGCTACATCGACGTCGACAGCTACCTGCGATTCACCGACCCAGAGGAGTCGACCGCATTCCAGTCGACCGTGGAAGATCAATACCTGCACAGCACGACAGAAGGGGGCAACGCCCAGTGACCAGGATCGAATCGGCAGTGCTCGTGCTGGAAGACGGAAGTTCCTTTCGGGGCCGCGCCTACGGCGCAGTAGGGGAGTGCTTCGGTGAAGCAGTCTTCGCGACAGGGATGACTGGCTACCAGGAGACGCTCACAGACCCGTCTTATGCCGGTCAGATCGTGTTGATGACGGCTCCGCACATCGGAAACACCGGTGTGAACGCCGACGACGACGAATCAGACCGCATTTGGGTTTCGGGTTTCGTCGTCCGCGAACCGGCCAGGGTGGTTTCGAACTATCGGGCCACAGGCTCCCTCGACGACCGGCTGGTGAATGAGGGCATCGTGGGCATCTCGGGCATCGACACGAGAGCGGTCACCAGGCGTCTGCGTGACGTCGGGGTCATGCGTGCCGGCATCTTCTCAGGCGAGCACGCGAAGCGCGACCCGGAAGCCCAGTTGGCAGCGGTGCGAGCATCAGCATCCATGACCGGCCTGAACCTCTCGGCAACCGTCTCGACGCGTGAGCCGTACGTACTCAAGGCAGAGGGCGAACGGATCGGTACTGTCGCAGTGCTGGATCTCGGTGTGAAAGCCTCGACGCTGAGCTATCTCTCGGTTCGGGGCTTCGACGTGCAGGTTCTCCCGCAGACCGTCACCTCCGACGAGCTGCTCTCTGCGAAGCCGGACGCCGTCTTCTACTCGAACGGCCCCGGCGACCCGGATGCGTCGGATGCCCACGTCGCACTGCTGCAGGCGGTTCTGCGCGCCGGTATCCCGTTCTTCGGGATCTGCTTCGGTAACCAGCTGCTCGGGCGCGCCCTCGGCTTCGGCACCTACAAGTTGCAGTTCGGCCACCGCGGCATCAACCAGCCGGTGCTCGACCGTGCCAGCGGACGCGTGGAGATCACGTCCCACAATCACGGGTTCGCCGTAGACGCCCCGGTGGGCGAAGTCGTCGATTCGCCGGCGGGCTTCGGCAGGGTCGAGGTCAGCCATGTCAACCTGAACGACGACGTGGTCGAGGGTCTGCGCGCGCTCGATATTCCGGCCTTCTCGGTGCAATTCCACCCGGAGGCTGCAGCGGGTCCACACGATGCCAACTACCTGTTCGACCGCTTCAGGGCAATGGTCGTCGAGAATCTGGCGAGCACGAGCACGAGCTCGACGAGCGAGGAAAAGTAATGCCGAAACGCGAAGACATCACCTCAGTACTGGTCATCGGCTCGGGGCCGATCGTCATCGGCCAGGCCTGCGAGTTCGACTACTCGGGCACTCAAGCCTGCCGGGTGCTCCGCGAGGAGGGTGTCAGGGTCATCCTGATCAACTCGAATCCGGCCACCATCATGACCGACCCGGATTTCGCTGACGCCACTTATGTCGAACCGATCACCTGGCAGGTCATCGAGTCGATCATCCAGAAGGAGAAGCCGGATGCCATCCTGCCCACGCTGGGCGGCCAGACGGCCCTGAACGCGGCCATGGAGCTGCACCAGCACGGCATCCTCGAGAAGTACGGCGTCGAATTGATCGGTGCCGACTTCGATGCGATCAACCGTGGCGAGGACCGCCAGATCTTCAAGGAGCTCGTGATAGCGGCGGGTGCTGACGTCGCGAGGTCGCACATCGCGCACACGCTGGATGAGGCGGTCGAGTTCGCAGAAGACCTGGGTTATCCGCTGGTCATCCGGCCGTCTTTCACCATGGGCGGGCTGGGTTCCGGGTTCGCCTACACGAGAGAAGACCTCGTGCGGATGGTGACCGACGGGCTGCATCAGAGCCCCACAAGCGAGGTGCTCCTCGAAGAGTCGATTCTCGGCTGGAAGGAGTACGAACTCGAGCTCATGCGCGACACGGCGGACAACACGGTCGTCGTCTGCTCGATTGAGAACGTCGACCCTGTCGGAGTGCACACCGGCGATTCCATCACCGTCGCCCCGGCGCTCACCCTGACCGACGTGGAGTTCCAGAAGCTGCGCAGCATCGGAATCGACATCATCCGCTCGGTTGGCGTCGACACGGGGGGCTGCAACATTCAGTTCGCCATCGATCCGAAGACCGGTCGCGTCATCGTCATCGAGATGAACCCGAGGGTGTCGCGCTCCAGTGCCCTCGCATCGAAGGCGACCGGTTTTCCGATCGCCAAGATCGCGGCGAAGCTGGCGATCGGCTACCGACTCGACGAGATTCCCAACGACATCACGCGCGTCACCCCGGCGAGTTTCGAGCCGACGCTCGACTATGTCGTGGTCAAGGTGCCCCGTTTTGCGTTCGAGAAGTTCCCGGCGGCGGATGCGCGTCTGACGACGACTATGAAGTCGGTCGGCGAGGCCATGGCGATCGGACGCAACTACGCCTCCGCCCTGCAGAAGGCCCTCCGCTCGCTGGAGAAGCGCGGCTCATCGTTCCACTGGAATGGTGACCCCAGATCGGTGGACGAACTGCTGCGCGACGCTGAGGTGCCAACCGACGGACGGATCGTCACCGTGCAGCAGGCGCTGCTCGCTGGGGCAACCATCGAGCAGCTTTTCGACGCCACGGGAATCGACCCGTGGTTCCTCGACCAGATCGTGCTGATCAACGAGATCGCGGCCGAGGTCGCGGATGCGCCGGAGCTCGATCTGGAGCTGCTGCGCCTGGCCAAGGATCACGGCTTCAGTGACGAGCAGATCGCTGCCCTGCGAGGGTCGGATGAGGCTGCTGTTCGTGCCCTGCGCCACTCGCTCGGGCTCCGACCGGTCTACAAGACCGTGGACACCTGCGCGGGCGAGTTCCCGGCTCTCACGCCCTACCACTACTCGAGCTACGACCAGGAGACCGAGGTCTCCCCGAGCGACAAGCGCAAGGTCGTCATCCTGGGCTCCGGGCCGAACCGCATCGGGCAGGGGGTGGAGTTCGACTACTCCTGCGTGCATGCATCCTTCGCACTGTCGGAAGCTGGCTTCGAGACCATCATGATCAACTGCAACCCCGAGACCGTCTCCACCGACTACGACACCTCGGATCGCCTCTACTTCGAGCCCCTCACCCTTGAGGATGTGCTCGAGGTGATCCACGCGGAATCGCTCAGCGGCGAACTCGTCGGCGTCATCGTGCAATTGGGCGGCCAGACGGCCCTGGGGCTCGCGAAGGGCATCAAGGATGCCGGCATCACGATTCTGGGAACCTCGCCAGAGGCCATAGACCTTGCCGAGGAGCGCGGACTCTTCCAGCGGCTGCTCGATGACGCGGGCCTGCTTGCGCCTCGCAACGGCACCGCGGTCGACTTCGCGGGAGCTGTCGCCGTTGCAGAGGAGATCGGTTACCCGGTGCTCGTGCGGCCGTCCTACGTGCTGGGTGGTCGAGGCATGGAGATCGTGTACGACAGCCCATCGCTCGCCGGTTACTTCGATCGCATGCAGGGGCAGGGCATCATCGGTCCCGACCATCCGCTTCTCGTCGACCGCTTTCTCGATGACGCCGTGGAGATCGACATCGACGCCCTCTACGACGGTGAGCAGCTGTACATCGGCGGCATCATGGAACACATTGAGGAGGCGGGCATCCACTCCGGAGACTCGAGTTGCACCCTGCCGCCCGTGACCCTCGGCCGCGAGGTGATCGATCGGGTACGTGAGGCGACAACGGCCATCGCGGAGGGAATCGGGGTCAGGGGTCTGCTCAACGTGCAGTTCGCGATCGGGGCGGGCGTACTCTACGTGCTCGAGGCCAACCCTCGGGCGTCCCGAACGGTCCCGTTCGTGGCCAAGGCCCTTGGCCTGCCGATCGCGAAGGCCGCCTCGCTCATCATGGCCGGGAAGAGCATCCGGGAACTCATCGAAGCGAGAATGCTTCCCGCACAGGACGGCTCACAGGTTCCCATGGACTCACCCGTCGCGGTGAAGGAGGCGGTGCTACCGTTCAAGCGCTTCCGCACGAGTTCCGGCAGGATCGTCGACTCGGTTCTCGGGCCGGAGATGCGCTCCACCGGTGAGGTCATGGGTATCGACCTGAACTTCCCGCGGGCGTTCGCCAAGAGCCAGGAGGCCGCGTATGTGCGGCTGCCTGCGGGTGGTGCCGTCTTCGTTTCGGTGGCGGATCGCGACAAGAGGGCGATCGTGCTGCCCGTGCTCAGGCTCCAGCAGCTGGGCTTCTCGGTGCTCGCGACACAGGGTACGGCCGAGATCCTCAGCAGGAACGGTATCAACGCCAAGGTGGTGCGCAAGTACGACCAGGGCGAGGCCCGAGCCGACGGGGAACTGTCGATCGTCGAGTTGATCAACTCAGAGCAGGTCGACATCGTGATCAACACGCCGAGCGGACGCAGCGCGCGAGCTGACGGTTATGAGATCAGGGCTGCGGCAGTCGCGGCAGACCTCCCGCTGTACACGACCATCGCCCAGCTGGGTGCGGCGGTTCACTCCATCGAGAGTATGCGGAAGGGCTTCGCCGTGAGATCGTTGCAGGACTACGCAATCGACCGAGCGGAAAGGCTGGCGCTGATTGATTAGTTTCGGGCAGCGCCTGCAGGCGTCCTTCGAGCGCTATGGCAACCTGTGTGTCGGGATCGACCCGCACAGCTGGCTGCTGCGGGAGTGGGGCCTGGAGGACTCGCCTGCTGGCGCCAGGGAGTTCGGACTCAGCGTGGTCGGGGCCGCAACGGGCCGCGTGGGCGTCATCAAGCCGCAGGTCGCGTTCTACGAGCGCTTCGGAGCTGCAGGGTACTCGGCTCTCGAAGACGTGCTCGCGGCCGCACGCGAGGCAGGGCTCATGGTGATCGCAGACACCAAGCGCGGTGATGTCGGTACCACCATGGAGTCGTACGGGCGAGCCTGGCTGTCCCCAGGAGGCACATTGGAGTCGGATGCCATGACTGCGCACCCGTTCCACGGGGTCGAGTCCCTGCGCCCCGTGTTCGACTTCGCAGAGCGCAACGGCAAGGGCGTCTTCGTCTTGTGCGCCACGTCGAATCCGGAAGCCGCAGGGGCTCAGCGGGCGGTCACTCCCTCAGGGCTGAGCGCGGCTGCTGACGTCGCTAGGGACGTGAGCGAGTGGAACCAGCGCAACGACCTGGCGGGCACGGGCTCGATCGGTCTCGTGATCGGCGCGACGGTGGACGCCAGGGACTACGGGATCGACCTGGCATCCCTCCGGTCCACGCCCATCCTGGCTCCGGGATTCGGCCATCAGGGAGCGCGATTCGAGGAGTTGCCTGAACGCTATGGTGTCGCGGCGTCACTGGTTCTCGCCAACGTCTCCCGCAGCGTCCTGAGCGCTGGGCCGGAAGGCCTTGCGGCTGCAATCGCTGCACAGGCGGAAGAGGTGGCGGCATGCCGCGCGTGACACCACCGGAGGTCGACCGGGTCGCGGCCTCTCGCGCCGCTGTGGCTGCGCGCAGGGCCCGTGCCGCAGTCAAGAATGCAGTCGCACGTCGTGAGCGGTCTCCTCTCGAGGTTGTGGAGACCGGCTGGCAGGGGGAGCGGACGAGCCCGGAGGCGACCCTGCGCGTGCGTGAACTGCTCGGCAGC
>Ga0180215_1001256_pt1 | contig 28497 bp, 25 predicted proteins | sample eDN3rd37CBELigBY_FD_128871 | JGI IMG/M metagenome (GOLD analysis project Ga0180215, IMG submission 128871) | Enriched backyard soil microbial communities from Emeryville, California, USA - eDNA 3rd pass 37_C BE-Lig BY (version 2) (version 2) | ecosystem: Environmental > Terrestrial > Soil >...
CGATTACCCACGGGTTCTCTGTTTTGAATTCGTTGGCTTATACGGTCAATTCGCTGATATAAATCACGGTCAGTCACAACGTACAAGATGTTTTTCCTCGCAAGACCTTGCATGCTTTCTTTTACTTTTTGTTTTAATGAGTAATCGGAACCCTTATAACGAGGATCCTTTTTCAAACCGATGAAGATACTGTCTCCGTAAAGGACAACACTTGCATTTCCCACACCTGGAATGGATTCGACCTGTCGATTGATCTCCCTGTGGGTGTCATGGATATTTCCTGGCTGATGGAGTTGGTTGGTTTCAAAAGACCCGGGTGCATTGTTCGCGTTGTTTTTTATTTGTGCAGCATTATTGCAACCGACTAAAAGAAAAACTGTAAAAAAACCAACGACAAAAACCGACTTAATTTTCATTCCAACACCTCCATTACTTTGAAGTTAGCTTGGCAAATCATCATAGGAGCTTTTTTTATAGGTTGGGTTCCAAACCCTATTTTCAATCAGGGAAGTTTATCCAAAAACGAATCCATTTTGCGTTACGAGTAAAACAGTTCTATCGAGGAATAAAAAAATTCGACTATATTTAAATAAAAACAAACAATTATGTTTCAAATGTGTCTAAATTATGGCAAACAACAAAAATACGTTTTTTACACTTCTAATAATGAAAATTATAATGTATAATCGTCACGTGAGGTGATATGTGCTTAGAATGGATGGATAAACAATCTAATTTTTGTTTCCAACTATATTTGTACCCCTCAGTTCTCCTTTACGTTGGGTAATTAAACATTAAATGTTTAAAGCAGAGAATAAATGGGGAAAAAGAAGATAATGGCAAATTTGTCGTTTTTTCTGGATTACGGCTTGTTTTGTCTGTTCTTTTCATGTGAAGAGATCAGGAAACAACCAAGGCTTAGCAAAGCCATTAAAATAGGTTGTACCATCCCGGATGGTCATCATAAATTTACTACATTGTTCATTGCAACTATAAACAAGGAAGTGGGGTTGATTACTGATGAGTGGCTGGAAAAATCTATGTCGCTTGCTCCCGATTGTCGCTTTTGCGATGTTCGTATTAACAGGCTGCGGCGATCCGTATCTCTCTGCTCTAGACCCGAAAGGGCCTGTTGCGGAAAGTCAATTATCTCTTATCAAGCTTAGTTTCTACATCATGTTAGGGGTCTTCCTAGTCGTTATGGTTATCTTTACATACGTACTTGTGAAGTTTAGAAAACGTCCTGGACAAACAGGGATTCCTAAACAGGTTGAAGGAAACCACAAGCTTGAAATCATTTGGACTACTATTCCAATTATTTTGCTGTTAGTTCTTGCGGTACCTACTGTTATTACAACCTTCGATTTGGCGGAGAAATTTCCGTCTGAGGAAGTTGTTAATGTAAAGGTAAATGCACACCAATTCTGGTGGGAATTCGATTATCCGGATTTAGAAGTTTCAACAGCACAGGATCTGTATATTCCTACCGGGAAGAAAATTCAGTTCCAATTAACATCTGCAGATGTTATACACTCGTTCTGGGTACCAACCCTAGCGGGGAAGACGGATACAAACCCTGGAATGGTCAACCACATGTGGTTCCAAGCTGATCAACCAGGAGTTTATCAAGGGAAATGTGCTGAGTTATGTGGACCTTCTCACGCATTAATGGATTTCAAGGTTATTGCAGTAAGTCCTGAAGAATTCGATGCTTGGGTTGGAAAGATGAAAGCAGCTGCAGAGCGTACGCCAGCAACGGCAACTGCTCAGCAAGGTCAAGAGATCTTTAATAAGAGCTGTTTGGGATGTCATGCTGTTGGAGGTCAAGGTGGAAAAACTGGACCTAACCTGACATCGTTTGGAGACCGAGACAAAGTGGCTGGAATTTTAGAATATAATAAGGAAAACATTGCTGCTTGGATTCACGATCCACAGAGCAAGAAACCTGGAAATCTAATGCCTGCCTTCGGTGATAAATTAAGCGATCAAGAAATCGACTCCTTGGTTGAGTACCTTGATGGTCTAAAAATTAATCAGTAAGAAAAGCTTCTATTGAAGCCCTCTCAAAGAAGAGGTATCCATCTTTAAAGGAAGCTTTTCATGCCGTTAGAAAAGTTTCCTTCACTATTTACAATTTAGTGAATTGGACTTTTCTGAGCGGTAAATAATGGGGTCTTCCTATATAGTTTGAGAAAAAAGGAGGAAATTATCGTGGCTGGACATGGACATGTGGCACATTCCCCCAAACGACATACAGGCCTGATGGATTGGCTCACAACAGTGGATCATAAAAAAATCGGTATTCTGTATTTGGTAGCCGGGGGGTTCTTCTTCTTATTAGGTGGCTTAGAAGCCATCCTTATACGTATACAGTTGATGTATCCTGATAGTCACATCTTTATCGGGGCAACATTCAACGAATTGACAACGATGCACGGAACAACAATGATTTTCCTTGCAGCGATGCCCGTTATATTTGCACTAATGAATGCAGTTGTACCTTTACAAATAGGGGCACGTGACGTAGCGTTTCCTTTTTTAAACGCTTTAGGTTTTTGGTTCTTCTTCATGGGAGGACTTTTACTTAATACAAGTTGGTTTTTAGGTGGAGCACCTGACGCTGGATGGACAGCGTATGCCCCGCTTTCCTCCGCCTTTAGTGGTCGTGGGGTAGACTTCTACGTATTAGGTTTGCAAATAGCCGGGATTGGTACTTGGCTAGGGGGAATTAACTTCCTGGTAACGATCATTAATATGCGTGCACCGGGATTAACCTTTATGAGATTGCCGATGTTTACTTGGACTGCGTTTATCACCTCAGTGTTAGTATTGTTTGCATTCCCGGCGATTACTGTAAGTTTAGTATTACTCATGTTTGACCGTCTGTTTGGAGCAAACTTTTTTGATGCTTCAGCAGGTGGTAACGAAGTGATTTGGGAGCATTTGTTCTGGATCTTTGGACACCCAGAAGTTTACATTTTGATCCTGCCTGCGTTTGGTATCTTATCTGAAGTTTTGCCGACTTTTTCAAAAAAGCGTCTGTTCGGATATAGCGCAATGGTATTTTCGACTGTATTAATTGGATTCCTTGGTTTTATGGTGTGGGCTCACCATATGTTTACGGTTGGACTTGGTCCTGTTGCTAATGCCATCTTCGGGATTGCAACGATGTTGATCGCGATACCAACAGGTATTAAAATTTTCAACTGGCTGTTTACCATGTGGGGCGGACAAATTCGCTTTACGACTGCTATGCTTTATTCCGTCGGATTCCTTCCTACGTTCGTAATTGGCGGGATGACGGGTGTTATGCTTGCTGTTCCAACAGCTGACTATCAGTATCACGATTCATACTTTGTCGTTGCTCACTTCCACTACGTAATCGTAGGGGGAATGGTTCTTGGTTTATTCTCCGGATTATATTACTGGTGGCCGAAGATGTTTGGAAGAATGTTAAACGAAACATTAGGGAAATGGAACTTCTGGACATTCTTTATTGGATTCCATCTAACCTTCTTCCCGCAGCATTTCCTTGGCTTGCTTGGAATGCCGCGCCGAGTCTTTACTTTCCAAGAGGGAATGGGACTCGATTCGATGAACTTTATTAGTTCAATTGGAGCTTTCCTAATGGGTGTTGGTTTCATTATTTTCGTTTGGAACGTTATTGTTACTAACTCAAAGAAACAGGATGCACCTGCGGATCCTTGGGATGCACGTACTTTGGAATGGACCATCCCATCACCAGCACCTGAATATAACTTTGCACAAACTCCACTTGTGCGTGGATTGGATGCATTATGGACTGAAAAGATGGCAGGTAATAAAAAGATGACACCAGCCGAACCGCTTGGTGAAATCCATATGCCTTCAGCATCGATTTTACCTTTCCTAATGTCCGTCGGTTTATTTATTGCAGGTTATGGTTTCATCTATCATATGTACGTGTTAGTTGGAATTGGAGCAGTCATTACCTTTGGATGTATGTTTGCCCGTTCGTTTAAGGATGATCCAGGTTGGCATGTACCTTTAGATGAAATTGAAAGAACGGAAAAGGAGGCTAGAGCGTAATGTCGACAGAAGTATCTACGAATTTACCTCCCCATCCGGAGAAAGCTACCCTGGAAGGGAAAAATAAAGTATTAGGCTTTTGGCTGTTCCTTGGCGGGGAAGTCATTCTTTTTGGTTCGCTGTTTGCAACATTCATTGCTTTACGCAGTTCTTTTGGCAGCGGCCCAGCTTCCCAAGAATTATTTAGTTTACCATTGACTGCTGTAGCAACCTTTATCCTGTTAACTAGTAGTTTAACAAGTGTTTTGGGAATTCAAGCGATGCACCGAAATGATTTATCTGGCGTTCTCAAATGGTTTGGGATTACCGTATTATTTGGGGTTGCGTTCCTAGGATTGGAAATTTATGAGTTTTTTGAGTATGTACATGAAGGGCACACTATGTCCAGTGGTGCGTTCGGATCTGCGTTTTATACCTTGGTTGGATTCCACGGTGCACACGTACTTGGCGGTGTATGTTGGATTACTGGCTTAATCGCCAAATTGCCAAAGAAGGGGCTTAATGTTGTAACGGCTCCTAAGATTTATGTAGCAAGTCTTTACTGGCACTTTATTGACTTAGTGTGGGTTTTCATCTTTACCGTCGTTTATCTTATGGGAAAGGTGGGGTAAAAAATGACTGCCCAAGCGAATCATTCAGAAGAGAACAAATCTCTTCGTCCACAGGAAGGTCCAAAGCGTCATATAATCACCTTTATCGTTTCAATTTTTCTAACTGCCCTGGCATTCTTTGCTGTTGCTTATATGCCAGAGAGCCCATTTGTTATCCCATTTATTGTTCTAATAGGGCTTGTACAAGCGGGATTCCAACTTTACGTATGGATGCATTTAGATCAAAAAGGCCACGAGTTCCCTGCTATTGGGATTTGGATGGGAGTATTCTTCGTCACTGCGTTCATTATCGTGTTTATTTACTGGTTAGGTGGTTATTAATGGAAGGGGGGCACAAGCCTCCCTTTTATTTGGTATAATGGATAAAAAGATTTATCAGAAGGGGGAAGTACCTTGCCACATACACATGGAACTGTTATAGAGGCTGGTTTTGTTGAATTATGGGGCCCACAAGTCTTCTTGTTTTGTATACTTGCGATTTTACTGTATGAAAAAATGGTCAAGGTCTTAAAAACTGAGGGGGGTCAAGTACGGGCGAAAAATAGATGGTTATTTTATGCTGGTATTGTTTTGTTTTACGTGGCAAAAGGAAGTCCTGTAGATTTCTACGGACATCGCTATCTATTTAGCTTGCATATGTTGCAGCAATCCCTTTTGTATTATATTATCCCTCCATTGATGTTAATGGGCATACCAACTCGGGCATGGGAAAAAGCATTAGAGCTCAAGACTGTAAAACGCCTGGTTTCTTTGAATCCTTTAATTGCTACATTCTTATTTAATGGAATGTTTTCACTCTACCATTATCCAGCGATTTTTGATGGGATCATGGGAAATCCTTATTTCACAGCTCTCTCCCAAATCATTTTATATACGGTTTCGTCGCTAATGTGGTGGCATATTATTTCCCCTGTTCCTACTACTGCACGTCTTTCTGGCTTGAAAAAAATTGGCTACATTTTTTTATCTGGAGTTCTCCTAACACCTGCCTGCGGTCTAATTATGTTCGCCGGGAAAGTGGTTTACACTAATTACATTAATGCGCCTGTACTGCTCTCTGTACTTCCAACGACGCTTGATGATCAGCAGTTGGGCGGAATTCTGATGAAGATTTTTCAAGAGATCGCGTTGATGGGTGCACTTGTGATTGCCTTCTTTGAATGGTATCGGAAGGAAAACCCGACGGATTCGATCGATCCGATCGGTGGAGAGAACCAGATGGAATACCTTCATCTTTCTACATCGTTGGCAGGTCCGCAAAATAGACCATAGAGAGGGAAAAACTTATGGGGCACGTATTACCTTTGATCAGTACTTTGCTAATTGTCACGAGTGCAATCTTAATTGCCTTTGGATGGTATTATATTAGCAAAAGACAGATTGAAAAGCATAAAAAAATCATGACCATGGCTGGTATAGCTGCCTTGCTCTTTTTTATCATCTATAGCAGTCGAACAGTGTTTATTGGCAATACGACGTTTGGTGGACCGGAAAGCATTAAACCTTATTACACAGGTTTTCTTATTTTCCACATCTTTTTGGCAACGGTCGGCGCTGTATTTGGGATTGTGTCGATTATTTCAGGATATAAGAATCGTTTAAAGCTCCACCGTAAAATCGGACCTTGGACGTCGGTGATCTGGTTTATCACAGCGGTTACAGGGGTCATGGTTTATTTTCTCCTGTACGTGTTTTGGGAACCAGGTGAAGCGGATAGTATGATTAAAGCAATACTTGGGTTGTAACTTAGTCTTTTAAATCACCTATTTACTTAGGCAAACGTCTTAGTACATAGGTGATTTTTTTATTCGCATTAAACTGAAGGTAAGAAGCACTAGACACACGTGGAAAATAATCAGTATAATTGTATATATCTGAAATTTTTGAGGTATCGTTTTAATATTTAATCCCGTCATTTTCTTGTTCGGAGGTGCTTGTGTGAATTCAACGATTTTAGATATTGCCAAGAAGGCTGGGGTATCAACAGCTACTGTTTCAAGGGTTCTGAACAATTATCCCTTTGTCAAAGAACAAACCCGTAGTAAAGTATTGGAAGCAATAGAGTCATTAAATTACTATCCCGATCTAGTTGCGAGAAGTATGGTAAAAGGACGCACTTATAATATCGGTTTAATTGTCGGTACGTTGGGTAATCCTTTTTTCGCCGAAACAGCCGAGGTCATTATCAAAACAGCGGAAATGTATAAGTGCCATGTAACCATTTGTGTATCAGAAGAAAATGAGGCAAAGCTGACAGATTATGTGGAGTTATTGTGCAACAAAAGGGTAGATGGGGTAATTATCGGTTCTATATTCAAGGGTGTTTCCATCCCTAGGCTTAAATTATCAAACATTCCATACGTTTTATATAATAGAACAAATGGATTAGAGGATGCAGATTATGTAGTTCAAGATAATTATCAGGGAGCCTATGAAGCAGTAAAACATTTAATCGGTTTAGGTCATTCAAGGATCGGAATTTTGCATGGACCAAAAGTGTTTGACAGTGTTGTTGAACGGTTAGAAGGATATCGAAAAGCAATTCATGATGCGAACCTGACTATCTATGACCATCTCATACAAGAGGTTCATTTTGAAAAAGTAGATAGCGATTTAGAAGGGGCTATGAACAAGATGATGGATGATAAAAATACACCCACAGCCATTTTTGCAACAGCTGACTTCCTTGCCCTTGCAGCAATTGAGTATTTGATGAAAAATGGATACCGGATCCCTGAAGACATAGCCATGATCGGTTTTGATAACTTGCGTTTGTCGGGGCACAGCATGATTGGTTTAACAACAGTAGGACAAAAAGCAGAAGATATGGCACGGTTTGCAGTGAAAAGATTGATGCATAAAATTGAAAATCATTTTAATGGAAACGAATCGAGCAATGAAGAGTCTTGGCAAATTAAATTAAAGCCGGAATTAATCATTCGTCGTTCATGTGGGGCAAATAAATTGTAACGAATAGATTAATGCCATATTTACATAATTTCATTGAAAACGTTTACGAATAATGGCAATAGGTGTTGGTTACCCAATGGTTTACCAAGATAGAATATACATAAAAAGAGGAGAAGAAGAATAGTTATGACAGATTCCACAAAGCAATCCCCCAATCGAATTTTGGCTGGCGTAGTGACGGGGTATTTTATGGTTCAGCTTGCTCTGGTACCTGTTGCTGCCATGCTTCCAACACTAGCCAAGGAATTTGATGTGGACATAGGGCTAATAGGTTGGATAATGACCATTTATTTGCTCTCATTAACAGGGTTTCAATTGTTTGGCGGACGTATGGGCGACCAAATATCCCATCAAAGTGTGTTTAAAGCAGGTCTAGTAGTCTTTGGGTTATCTTCTTTAATGGCTGGATTGTCGTGGAGTTATTGGCAATTGATTGTTTGGCGTGCACTACAGGGGGTAGGTGCTGCCATGTTGGCTGGCAACAGTATGGCAATTGTACATAAAGCATTTGAATCGAGAGACAGGGGAAAGGCGATCGGCTGGTTGACCTCTGCAGCAGCTTTTGGATCGTTATTGGGGATTATTATTGGCTCCTTATTTACTCAATACTTGAGCTGGAGGTTTGTATTCTTTTTGGGTATTCCGCTCTCTTTAATCAGTTTGTTTTTATTGAAGGGTAAGGAAGAAAGAACTGCTGAAGGAAATTGGCGCAACATCGATTTCCCAGGAGGAATTATGTTGTACCTATTATTGGTTTGTTTTTCCATGTCGTTTGCATCCGGGCACAAAGGGCACGGAGGAAATGGGGAGCCAATAAATCCAGTTGTTTCGGTTAGTTCCTTTATTCGCTGGGAGTACTTGGCAGCGATGGTGATTTGTTTTGCTTTGTTAGTTTGGATAGAAAAACGGTCTTCCAATCCTTTGGTAATTTTTAATCAATTCAAAAATAAACGATTTACAGGGGCAGTATCTGCCAACTTTATCTTGCATTTTGTGATGATTTGCGTGGTTTTCTTTATCCCTTTTATTGTCGAGCAGGGATTAGGAGAGACGGCCATATTTACAGCAGCTGTCCTATTGTCTGTTGAATTTATGAATGCGATTTTTCCTCCTATAGCTAGTTCTTTCTATCATCGCTATAATTGGCATTGGCTACGCCCTTTTGGAATGGGAGTTATCGCAACAGGGCTTTGTGCTTATTACCTTTTAGTTGATCATACTGGAGTGCCAGGCTTAATCCTGCTTGGAGGTTGGATTGGCTTTGGAATGGGAGTATTTTGGTCGATTAATAATCATGTAATCATGACTTCTCTCGACGATGAGTACCGTGGATTTGCTTCTGGTATGCTGGAAACAACAAGGCAATCCGGACATACATTGGCATCCGGGATCTCCGCAGTTGCGATGGGATACGCATTAAATCAACAACACATCGAAAATATTTCCATCCTCGATTCTCTTTATGTTGGAGCGAAATATATTTTATTGATTGGCACGGTGTCTGCTACCGTTGGCCTATTGTTTACTTTTTTGAAAAACAAATCACAAGAGAAGCCTATCCAAAAAGAAGAAAGTATTTCGGCAGAAATTTAGGATTAGGTTATATTTGTTCATAGGAAGGAAATAAGAGTGACATAGCGAATCATTGGTATGGAAGAAAATATAGAAGGTAGGAGAGATCAGCAGAAGTGGGAAAATTAGACGGGAAAATGGTGAATGCGGAAAGCTTTCTTCCTTTCATGTTAGAGTTAGCTGCAGAAAGTGGAAAGATGATTTTGCCCTATGCTGGAAATGCCGGAGAAGAAACCTTAAAGAGCAAAGCGGATTTTGTGACTGAAATGGATCTTAAGGTTGAGAAGTACATTATTGATGAAATTCTACAGCGATACCCGGACCATCGGATTTTTAGTGAAGAAGCAGGTGTACTTGGGGAATCGAAAGAGTATGAATGGGTGATTGATCCGATCGATGGAACGGTCAATTACAGTCCAGGGCTTCCTTTCTATGGGATATCCATTGCCCTTTGTTACCAAGATGAATGCATTGCAGGTGTGATTACGCTACCAGCCCTTAGGGAGACTTTCTGGGCGGTAAAAGGAAATGGAACTTTCATGAATGGGAAGAAGGTAGTCATGCGCGAAGCAGAGATAAGTGATGCTTACGTGTCCTTTGGGGATTTTTCAAAAGAAGGAAACAGACAAAGTAATGCACATCGCTTGGCTGCCTTTGGCAATCTCATCAACGAAGTCTACCGAATTCGTATGATCGGTTCTGCTGCAGTGACGTTGTCATACATAGCAGCAGGTCGTTTAGATGCAGCGGTATATGTAAGACCTAATCGGTACGATGTGGCAGCTGGAGAGCTGCTTATAACAGAATCCGGTGGGACATGGCTGGAAAGAGAAGGTTATACCATTTATGGGAAAGAAAAAATAGTACAAGAATTAATGGATCTTCTACCATCCCTATAGCAATTAGAGAGTTTCAGTTTTGCTAGAGCAACAGAATACTGGTAAGGTTATGAGTGGAATGATATGAAATAGTTGGAGGGATTAGATTGTTTACATTTCAAGATCAAGTAGTTTGGGTAACAGGCAGCAGTACGGGAATCGGACGAGCAGCTGCTTTGGGTTTTGCACAGCATGGGGCAAATGTAGTTATTCATTATAACAGCAGTTCCCAAGAGGCAGAGGCTCTCGCTCGGGAAATCAAAGATCTTGGCGGGGAAGTCTTAGTAGTCAAAGGAGACGTTGCTGATAAAAATCAGGTAAAAGAAATGGTCGGGCAAATAGAAGAGCAATTTGGCCGAATAGATATATTGGTCAATAATGCAGGTTCTTTAGTAAAACGTGCCCGCTTGGAAGAACTTGAGGAAGATTTGTGGGATCGCATTATGAATGTTAACCTAAAATCAGTGTACTTGGTAAGCCAAGCAGTTTTGCCTATAATGAAATCGCAAGGAAAAGGGAAAATTATCAATGTTACATCTGTAGCAGCACGAAATGGCGGGGGAAAAGGTTCTTTAGCCTATGCAGCCTCCAAGGGTGGGGTATCAACATTGACCAGAGGAATGGCCAAGGATCTGGTAGAGTACAATATCCTTGTCAATGCAATCGCACCAGGAGTTATTTCAACTCCATTCCATGATCGTTTCTCTTCACCCGAATTACGTAAAGCCATGGCCAGCCAAATTCCTATGGGCCGTGAAGGGACACCTGAGGAAACAATAGGATCGATTTTATTCTTAGCTTCAAGCTATGCGGATTATATAACAGGCGAGATTATTGAAGTAAATGGCGGCCAACTGATGGATTAATTAAAGTATTTGCTTTTGAGCGCTTCTTTGGTAGAATGAAACAGGTTAATTATTATAACTGCCAAAGAAGCGTTTTTTGTTTATTTTTCAATTTACTATAGTTCCCAATACCCAGAATATTTTTGTAGTTTTTTGTAGAATTTTGTAGAAAAAGTGACGAAAATCACTTAAAAATCGTTGACAGCCCTTTCAAATTCCTCTATCATTGAATTCAAGAAAGCGAAAACAAAACACTATTCTATAATGTAAAACAATATACGAGGGTTGATTTGATCTTTGAATCAACTTTAGCTATTTGTGTTGATTTATAAACACGGTTTTATATTGTAGATCTCATTTCTGAATGAGCGGTGGGTTGTTTGGGAAACCTGTCTTAATGAGATAAACAGGCTCGTTACAATTTAATGAGAAGGCTTTCAAAACTAAAAAAAGAGAAAGAATGAGGGAGGGCAATCATAATGAAAAACAAAAAAGCTTTTGCCGTTTTATCAAGTGTGGCCTTAGTGAGTTCGGTTTTCCTTGCAGCTTGTGGTGGTGGTGGTGAACAGTCCGGTTCTGCAGAAGAAGGGGCTGTGAAAGCGAAAACAATTAAAGTTGCTAACTATTTCGCTACGGATCACCCGCAAAACGTAGCCTTAAACGAGAAGTTCAAGCCATTGGTTGAAGAAGGTTCAAAAGGAACTTTGAAAGTTGAAATTTACGATAATAGTAAATTGGGTGCTGAACAAGAATTTTATGATGGAGTTAGAAATGGAACCATCGAAATGGGTATTCCTGGGATGATTATGCAAGCTGACGTGGAAAAGATGGCTGTACCTGAATGGCCTTTCTTGTTCAAAGATTACGACCACGTTGAAAGTGTCCTTAATGGGCCAATCGGTGAAGAAATTACTGCTGACCTTGATGCTAAACATGGTGTAACACCACTTGCCTGGAGTGCAAACGGATTCAGAATGTTCTCCAGTAACAAGACTTTGGATAGCATTGACGATTTTGAAGGGCTTCGTGTAAGGATGCCATCCATTCCAAACTACATTCGTCAAGGTGAATTGTTAGGTGCAAACGTAACTCCAATGCCGATTTCCGAGGTGTTTACTGCACTTGAGCAAAAGGTTGTTGACGGACAGGACAACCCTATTGCAACAGTAAGAGCCTCTGGATGGTACGAAGTACAATCCGATATTTTAGAATCCAACCATATGTTTAGCCCGAACATTTACATTATAAACAGTAAATTCTTCAATGGTTTAACACCTGAAGAACAACAAGTTGTTCGTGATGCAGCGAAAGAATCTGCAAGTTACGAGTTTGAACTAATGAAGAAAAGTTATGAAGAAGATAAAAAGTTCCTTGAGGATAATGGTGTGAAGTTCACAACGCCTGATGACAAGTTCAAGGCGGACATGGAGAATGCAATGAAGCCTCTCTATGATGAGATCTTCCAGAAGTTTGATTGGGCGAAAGATATGTATGACAAAATTAAAGCAGAAGCAAAATAGGGAGTAAGTCATGGGGCCTTCGGGCCCCAAATTTAAATATAGGGAGGGGAATATATGAAAGGTGCCGGAAAGGCTTTGAATCACATTCTGAATGTTTTTATTGCCTTTACACTAGCTTCGATGGCAATTTTAGTATTCGGAAACGTAGTGTTGCGTTACGCGTTCAACTCTGGTATCACTTGGTCTGAGGAGATGTCCCGCTTTTTATTTGTGTGGATGGTTTTCTTAGGTGCGATTGCTGCCTTAAAGGAAAATGCGCATCTGGGGATGGATATTGTAGTAAATGCTTTAAATAGAACATGGAAGAAGATCTTTTTCGTTATTAGTAATATTACCGTTCTATACATCCTATGGCTAGTTTTGGATGGAAGCTGGAAAATGACTGTATTGAATATGGTTAGTAAGGCACCTGCTACAGGTCTTCCGCTTGCTTATGTATATGGAATAGGTATCGTCATGAGTATTTCGATGATTTTGATTGTACTGATTAACTTTTGGAAGGTTATCAGTAATAAGGCCTCAGACGATGAACTTACATTTACTCCAACCATAGAAATTCATCAAGCCGAAATTAAAGAAGACCCTAAAAAAGGAGGGAACTAACTTATGATGTTAGGTATTTTTCTAGGTTCCTTGTTTGTTGCCCTCATTTTTGGGGTACCGATTGCTTTTGCCTTAATGGTTAGTGCTGTAGCAATGATGTTTTCGATGGATATGTTTGATAGCCAGATTGTAGCCCAAAACTTGATAAATGGGGCTAACAACTTCCCGTTAATGGCTATTCCGTTCTTTATCCTTGCAGGTGAGTTCATGAACGCCGGGGGGATTTCTAAGCGTATCGTTGAATTTGCGATGGCATGGGTTGGGCATATTCGTGGTGGTTTAGGGTATGTTGCTATTATTGCCAGTGTTTTGTTTGCTGGTTTATCCGGATCAGCTGTTGCAGATACAGCTGCATTAGGAGCTATACTTATCCCGATGATGGTCGCAAGAGGATACAATCGGAACTTGTCCACTGGTGTTATCTGTGCTGCCGGTATTATCGCTTGTGTTATTCCGCCAAGTATTCCAATGATCATTTATGGGGTTGTCAGCGGTGCGTCGATTACCCAATTATTCATGGGTGGTATTATCCCAGGGGTTATCATGGGGTTAGGATTGATTGTAACTTGGTTTATTATTTCAAGAAATGAAAAAATGGAATTGCCTCCAAAAACAACCTTAAAACAAAAGCTTATTGCAACGAAAGATGCACTATGGGCTTTGATGATGCCTGTGATCATTATCGGAGGATTGCGCGGTGGTGTGTTTACGCCAACTGAAGCTGCCGTTGTAGCTGCTGTATACGCTCTATTTGTAGGGGTTGTTGTGTATCGTCAAATTTCGTTAAAACATATCTATGAAAATTTGATTGCTGCAGGGAAGACGACGAGTACTGTAATGTTCGTGGCTGCAGCTGCCATGGTTGCTGCTTGGTTAATTACCGTTGCTAACGTGCCTAATGATATGGCAAACTTGCTTGGTTCATTGACTGAAAGTCCACTGCTATTAATGCTAGTTATAAATCTTATTTTACTTTTTGTTGGAATGGTTATGGATTTGACACCAGCAATTCTAATCTTTACACCAGTTCTACTTCCAATTGTGAAGGCTGCTGGTATTGATCCTGTATATTTTGGTCTTGTAATGATTATTAACCTTACGATCGGCTTGATCACGCCGCCTGTTGGAACCGTTTTGTATGTAGGATGCGGTATTGCTGGAATTAGTATGGTTGATATCGTCAAGGGAATTTGGCCATTCCTGATCGTACATCTAATCGTATTACTGTTGTTGATTTTATTCCCATCCATTATTCTTGTACCACTACATTGGTTCATTTAACCTTAGGTAATGACTTGGGAAAATTATTTTAAGATGATGGAAGAAAGAAGGGTATTCATTCATGAAAAAGTTCAAAGTAGTTGTAACAGATTGGGAGTATGATGATCTTCGTTTTGAGGAAGCTGTGTTGAATCATCCAGATATTGAATTGGTACCAGCACAGTGCCGCACAGAAGAAGATGTAATTGCTGCTTGCAAGGATGCAGATGCATTGATCAACCAATATGCACCAATTGGCCGAAAGGTAATTGAGGCTTTGGAAAATTGTAAGGTGATTACTCGCTACGGTGTCGGTGTCAATACGATCGATCTTGATGCAGCAACAGAGAAAGGAATCTGTGTAGCGAATGTTCCTGATTACTGTATGGATGAAGTAGCTGACCATGCATTAGCACTACTCATGAGCTGGACCCGTAAAGTTCCGTTAGCAAATTATTATGTGAAAAATGGACGTTGGGATTTCAAAGTAACACAACCGATCTACCGTTTACGTGGAAGAAAATTAGGTTTGGTTGGATTCGGGAAAATTCCGCAAGCATTAGCAGCTAAAACAAAGCCATTAGGGTTAGAGGTTATTGCGTATGATCCGTTCTTCCCAGCTGATGTTGCGAAGCAAATTGGAGTAGAACTAGTATCTTTGAATGAATTGTGCCAACAATCCGATATCATTTCTGTACATGCTCCGTTGATGGCCGCAACGAAGGGAATGATTGGCAAAGAGCAATTTGCTCAAATGAAAAAAGAAACGATTATTATCAATACATCCCGCGGGCCTGTTATTGATGAAGCTGCATTAATCGAAGCTTTGCAAAACGGCCAAATTGCCGGAGCAGCTCTTGATGTGGCTGAGCAGGAGCCAATCAATGAGGATAACCCGATGTTAAAAATGGAAAATGTTATTTTAACACCACATGTGGCATGGTATTCTGAAGAAGCAGCTGAAGAAATGCGTTCAAAAGCTGCAATGGGTGTTGTTGATACTCTGATTTATGGAGAGTATCCTAAATATTTGGTTAACAAACAAGTGCGCGAAGTGGTCAGCCTCAAGGAAACGCAACCAGAAGAACGCTACGCCCCGCTTGTTCGTTAAATAAAAACATATAAGGGGGATTTTTAACATGAAAAAATGGGTAAAAAACCTGGCAATTAGTTTGACTGTTCCTAGCTTGCTTGTACTTAGTGCGTGTGGCGGTGGCGGAAATCAACAGACAGAACCAGCAAAAGATAATAATTCAGCTTCTTCTGAACAGCCAGCTGCAGGTAATGATATTCAAGAACGTACAATTAAAGCAGGGATTGGTTTGAATGAAGACCACCCACAAGGTATTGCGTTAAAGAAGTTTGCTGAATTGGTTTCTGAGAAATCCGGCGGAAAAATGAAAGTGCAAACTTTCTTCGCAGCAACACTTGGGGATGACCAGAAAATGACAGAAGCACTTCAGGGCGGTTTGCAAGAAGTTACAATCCCATCTACTTCACCTCTAGTAGGTATGGTGAAAGAATTTGGAATGTTCGACTTCCCGTTTGTCTTTAATAATGGGGAAGAAGCAGATGCTGTTCTTGATGGCCCAGTAGGTCAAAAAGTATTGGACAAACTTCCTGAACACGGTCTGGTTGGTTTAGCCTATTGGGAAAATGGTTTCCGTAACTTAACGAACAGTAAACATCCTGTTGAAACTGCTAAAGATTTCCAAGGGTTAAAAATCCGTACGATGCAAAATGCAGTTCACTTAGAAGTATTCCAGAAGTTAGGGGCTAACCCAACTCCGATGGCCTTCTCTGAGGTGTTTACTGCACTTGAGAGCAAGACGGTTGATGGACAAGAAAACCCACTTGCAACGATAGAATCCAACAAATTTAATGAAGTACAGCCATACCTAAGTATGACAAATCACGTGTATACTCCATTCGTATTCCTAGTCAGCAAGAAGTTCTGGGATCAGCTTTCAGAGACTGAAAAGCAAATTATGAAGGACTCAGCAATAGAAGCTGGTAAATATAACCGTGAAGTAAACCGTGAAGTAAATGAAAAGACCAAGGAAAACTTAAAAGCTGCTGGTATGCAGGTGAACGAAGTATCTGATGAAGCCAAAGCAGAAATGAATGAATTGATTAAACCAGTTATTGAGAAATTCTCTAAAGAAATTGGAGAAGACATTGTAAAAGAAATGTATGCTGAGGTTGAAAAAGTTCGTAATAAGTAATAACGTATAATTGTATTAAATTCTATTTGTTTATGGATGATGTGTATTGCATCATCCATAAACATCATAAGCAGGAGGAAAGCTCGATGGGAATAATTGAAGATCTTCTTCGCGAGATCCCCATTCCTAAAATGGTGAAAATCAGACAGAATTTCCATGCGCCGGAGGTGGCAGACACAGCTGCTGCTGTACACCAAACTTTGCAAGAAACAGGTGTCCTGTCTAGAATTTCCAGTGGAGATCGCGTAGCTATTGCTGTCGGAAGTCGTGGTGTTGCCGATGTACACATTATGACCCGAGAAATGGTTAAAGCTGTAAAATCTGTTGGTGGACAACCGTTCATCGTTCCATCGATGGGAAGTCATGGTGGGGCGACTGCCGAGGGGCAGATTGAAATTCTTGAGCAGTTGGGAGTCACTGAAGAATTTGTTGGAGCACCCATTGTTTCTAGCATGGAGGTTGTAAAGGTAGGAGAGCTTCCAAATGGCCTGCCTGTTTATATTGACAAAAATGCCTATGAGGCAGATAAGATTATCGTTATTTGTCGTGTGAAACCACATACTGCTTTCCGTGGTCCAATTGAAAGTGGATTAATGAAGATGATCACGATCGGTTTAGGGAAACAAAAAGGAGCAGAGGCTGCACATGCTTATAGCTTTAAATATATGGCAGAGCATGTTCCAGAAATGGCAAAAATCACTCTTTCCAAAGCACCGATTATTTTTGGTTTGGCATCACTGGAAAACGCGTATGATCGCCCAGCCAAAATCCTCGCGGTACCTGCAGAAAAGTTTGAAGAAGTTGAACCAGGTCTATTGGTTGAAGCAAAAGCACTTATGCCTCGTTTAATGATTGATCCAATTGATGTCCTGGTTGTAGATGAGATTGGAAAAGATATTTCCGGTGATGGAATGGATCCGAATATCACTGGCCGGTATGCGACTCCTTACGCTTCTGGTGGACCAGAGGTTAGCCGCATCGTTGTTTTAGGATTAACGGAAAAAACACATGGGAACAGTAATGGTGTTGGTACAGCGGATATTACAACCCGTAGGGTTTTTGAAGAAACCATCTTCGAAATGGGCTACGCCAATGCACTAACGAGTACTGTTGTCAGTTGTGTAAAAATTCCTATGTTTTTAGATAATGAAAAATTAGCTGTACAGGCTGCTATTAAAACATGTAATGCATTTGATTTGAATAAAGTCCGTATGGTGCGAATTCATAATACATTAGAACTGAAAGAAATTTGGATATCTGAAAGTATGTTGGAAGAAGCACGCAAACATCCGGATATCGAAATTTTAAGTGAACCAACTGCCATGCATTTTTCAGAAGAAAGATAGTATTTCCGTGCAAGCCTGCCTTTTGGCTATCTTGATGATGCTGTAACGCCGGGTGGGCTTTTCTTCTGTTAAGTGAGAGTAGTTGCTCTATTCGTTTTAAGTGAAGGCGCTCTATTTTTCTGCGGGCCTTTACTGCGAACGTCAATGATCACGATCTTGGCGTTATTGTGCGTTATTTTAAACGTTCTACTTAATAGGTCCACTTTAGTAGGTCGCTTCCTCAAAGATCATTGCGGCCCAAGGTTAGGAAGAATAGAGAAAAAGGGGAGAGGAAAAATGGCTGTTAAATACCCATTAATGAATTCGATCAATTTCTACGAATTTAATGTCCAAGGTAAAGCGAATGAGCCTATTACTGTTGCGGGAATTCTCGATCGGGCAAAGCAAATTCTTGGTTCGACATATGATGGTCCAAAGCCGGATTGGACCTTGGAAGCCATCTATGACCGCTTGGAAGCGAATGCCCCAAGAATTGCCATCGTTGGTGGATCTCCAGACCACCCTGCGCATATTATGGATTTTCAAACGTCTTCGCGTGCTGCCATCCGAATCTGGCAAAATGGAGGGGTTCCATTTTATTTTTCCACTCCAGTTATGTGTGACGGTACAGCACAAAATACAATGGGGATGAGCTACTCACTACAAAGTCGAAATGCCATTGCGCAAATGATTGTTAACCAAATGGAAGCACAGAGCTACCATGGGGCTTTTGTTATTCAAGGATGTGACAAACAGCCATTGGGTGTAGTAAGTGCTATGGCACACCTCGATCGCCTTCGTCAGTCCCGTGGGGAAGCACCATTCTTTGCTACCTTTGTGCCTGCTCACGTTTTGCAGGGAGGAACGATTCCAGAACAATTGTTCTCTGAACTTGAAGAAGTAGCGAAAAAAGCTGAATCCGTTGGAGATGAGGATGTCGCATATGACTTGCGTGATGCGATGGCTTATATCCTTCAATGTTCTTCTAATACTGCCTTCCAGGGTGTCCTTGAGCGTGCTCAACTAAAAGGATTAATAACGAAGGAACAACATAAGGATTTCGAAAAACGATTGGCTGTTGCAACTTGTGATGGACTAGGTGGGGTTTGCGCTTTTAACGGTACTGGAAACAGCTCCCGCCACATTGTGGCAGGTCTTGGATTGGTTCATCCAGATGTAGAATTATTAACTGCTCCTCCAAGTCAAGAACAAATCAATAATGCATTGGACAGCTTGGCAACCATGATTAATGATCCCGTATATGGGGCTGCAAATATTATGGCAACAAACATTAAAAATGCGATCCGTATTCACAGTGCTTCTGGGGGTTCTACCAACTTGATGATGCACGTTGTTGCTGGAATGCTATACGGCGGTTATGACTTTAGTCTGTGGGATTTGGATCGAATTCATCACGAATTTCCCATTCCAGATCTGTTTGACTACAGCCTAACCGAAGGGCGAGATATTTTTGCCCTTGCTAAGCAATGCTGCAGTGGGGATAGCCGTGGTATGGAAACCTTATTTTACGAGTTAATTCGCAACGGTGTGCCAATGGATGTTGATGCACCTACTGTTACCGGAGGAACTTGGCGTGAGAGGTTAACTAATCTTGAAAGCTTGTCTGCTGAATATGTCAAAGAAAACCCAGTCATTCTCTCGAAACCACGTAGACCATTTAGTGGAGTAGATGTGTTAACCGGAAACTTCTTTGAGAGTGCCGTTGTTAAGATCAGCGGAATGACAACGCATCAATTGGACGAGTTCGATAAGAAGGCGGCATTTGTCCTTTATTATCAAAATGAAGATGAAGCAAATCGCAATTTACTTGACATTAATCTCTTGGATAAACTCCGTGTTGACCGTAAGTTCAACGAAGAGAATATGCGTGCTATGTTGAAGCATAATAAACCGGATGTTTTTGAAGAAGCCAAAGGTTTTGATTATGATCAACTGTTCGACAAGATGGTGGAAACAGGAGCTCTAAAAATTGCTGTCATTGTTTCCGGACAAGGGCCAGAAGCGTTTGGAATGCCTGAAATGTTTACACCAATGCAACATATTAATGCCAACCGTAAATTAAAGCGCTTAGCGACTTTGATTAGTGACGGACGTTATTCTGGTGTAACCTATGGGGCGGCTATTGGACATATGACCCCTGAAGCAAAAAATGGCGGTGGTATTCTGTATCTCCAAACAGGGGATTTGTTATACCTAAACTTACGCGAAAGAGAAATTCAATTCTTAAATGAAGCAGCTTTCCGCTTTGGAACAGTTGAATTCAAATTTGAGCATATCAAAGATGAAAGAAAAGAATTGGCTAGTGAGCGTTTGAACGCCATCCGTCTACGTCAGAAGCAAGTGGCTGCAAGCAATCGTATGGTTGGTCATACTGATGCGGCACACGGTGTTGTACCTCTTGCTGTCTCGGAAGATGCAACTCTTGATTATAAAACAGATATACTATTGCCTAATAAGCAATCGAATTAATAGGAGGCTGGAGCAACTATGGAAAAGACCAGACAATTTATTGAGAGCTTAGGATTCCCATCCCGCGATTTGAATGATTTGCCAACATCTACGAAAACTTTCCCAGATGGGGCGCAGTACCGCGTAGAAATTCCTAGCGTTGAAGGTCCTGCTTCTTTCGAAGCAGTTGTGGAAGCTTGTAAGCAGTACGATGTATACATTCAAAGGATTTCACAGGGTAGTGGAATTATGCTTTTAACCGATGAAGATCTAAACGGGATGGCAGAAATTGGCCGTCGTGAAAATTTAGAAGTCAGCCTTTTCGTCGGACCTCGCGGTACTTTTGACATTACCCCAATGCGATTGGCAAGTGCTGGACAAATCCAGGGTCTTCGCGTTCAGGGAATGGATCAATTAGTGTATTCACTAGAAGATATCAAGCGTGCTTGCCGTGCTGGTATTCGTTCCATCCTTGTTGCAGATGAAGGATTAGTTTGGTTAGTAAATGAAGCAAAGAAAAGCGGAGAACTTCCTTCTGACCTTGTTGTTAAGATCTCTGTACAAATTGCGCAATCCAATCCTGTTTCCATTAAATTGATGGAGCAAATTGGTGCAGATACTTACAATGTACCAACTGATTTAACCTTGGCAAAATTAGCGGCTATCCGCAAAGTAATTGATATTCCAATCGATATCTATATTGAGGTTCCAGATGATGTCGGTGGATATATTCGTCACTATGATATTCCAGAAATTATTCGTGTGGCAGCGCCTGTCTACATCAAATTTGGCCTAAGAAATTCACCAAACATCTATCCATCTGGAACACATTTGGAGCCAACCTCGATTGCACTATGTAAAGAACGCGTACGTCGTGCAAGAATCGGTTTGGATATGATCAAACGCTATGCCCCACACCTGAAAACATCTGAAAAAGGAGCTGCAGGACTTGGTGTTCCTGTAGATGCGGATGATAAATGGATGTAGTTACTTTAGGAGAAACGATGGTCCTGTTTACCGCAGGATCCATCGGTCCTCTCCGATTTGCCAAACAATTTGAAAAAACAATAGGTGGAGCGGAATCCAACCTGTCTATCGCCCTCTCTCGGCTAGGACACCAGGTTGGTTGGATCAGTCGTCTTGGTGATGATGAATTTGGTTTGTTTACACGTGATTTCATTCGGGGCGAAGGTGTGGACACGTCAAAAGTTACATTTGATCCGAAATTTCCTACTGCTGTATTCTTTAAGGAAAGACAGGCAGCACATGATCCAAAGATATATTACTATCGAAAAGGTTCTGCAGCCAGTCAAATGACTCCGAAAGACTTGGATGAACAATATATTGCCAGTGCAAAATATCTGCACATTACGGGAATTACACCAGCACTTAGTGATTCATGCAAAGAAACCGTATTTGCAGCAATTGAATTAGCACGAAAAAATGGATTGACGATCGTCTTTGATCCCAACATTCGTTTGAAATTGTGGTCCAAGGAAGAGGCACGCAATACACTAATGGAGATTGCTGCCTTATGTGATATTGTCCTCCCGGGTATTGAAGAAGGAGAAATTTTAACTGGAGAAAAAGCCCCTGAGGGAATTTCCAAAGCCCTTTTGGCAAATGGAAGCAAGCTCGTCGTCATTAAATTGGGGGCTAAAGGTGCATTCTACGCCAATAAGGACCAACAAGAATATGTCGAGGGGTACCCAGTAGAACATATTGTCGATACCGTTGGTGCAGGTGACGGGTTTGCCGCTGGATTTATTTCCGGATTATTACGCGGCTTAGACTATCGTGAAGCTGTGAAGTTAGGAAATCGAATTGGTGCCTTTGCCCTTACCGTTCTTGGCGATGTTGAAGGCTATCCGTTTTGGTCACAGATTGATCCGTCAAAAGGGGATCAAATCATTAATCGATAACCAGAAGAGGTGGAATTATGAGTTTGCCAAAGGTTGCTCTATTGCAAAAGTTGGTAGAAAGTGGAGTGATCGCTGTCATTCGCCGATTGCCAGAGGATAAGGTGGAAAAGGTGGCTGAAAGCCTAGTGGAAGGCGGCGTTACAGCACTAGAAGTGACAGTAGATAGCCAAGGTGCCTTCCAAGTCATTGAAAAGATCTCCAAGCAATTGAAAGGAAGAGCGATTGTTGGGGCAGGAACAGTAATCGACAGTGAATCGGCACGGTTAGCTATTGTCCATGGAGCAGATTTTGTCTTTAGTCCAAGTCTTCATCAAGATGTGATTAAGACAGCTCTTCGGTATGGTAAAATTGCTGTTCCAGGTGTTATGACTCCTACAGAAATGATTACAGCCTTGGAGTGGGGGGCCGACTTGGTGAAGATTTTCCCTGCTGCAGGACTTGGTGTTCGTTACATTAAAGATGTGAAAGCACCTTTCCCACAAGTTCCTGTTATCCCGACAGGTGGTGTTGATCTTAACAATGTAGCTGACTTTATTAAAGCTGGAGTTGCTGCCGTAGGTATTGGTGGAAATCTAATGGATAAGGCAGCCATTGAACAGAATGATTTTGCAAAGATCACACAAATTGCGGCGAAATATGTTGAAGCCATTCAGAGTGCACGCTCAGAAATGAAAAAATAAGTATTTTTTTGTGTGATTTATGTTAAAATCATCATGCAGGCTGGATAAATAATGGTAAAGGGTGATCATAATGCCAATTATTCAGGCTGTTGATCGGGCACTTCGGATCCTTGATTTATTCGATGAACAGAGTCCGGAGTTCAAGATTACAGAAATCAGCGAACACATGAACTTGCATAAGAGTACGGTGCATTCGCTTTTGAAAACATTACAGCTTCATGGATACATCACCCAAAATGCAGAGAATGGGAAATATAAGCTTGGTCTTAAATTAGTGGAGAGAGGACACTCCGTAGTTTATGGCCTAGATATCCGTAAGATCGCCAAACCTTATTTGATTGATCTATCAATGAAGACAGGACAAACCACCCACCTGGTTATTCTGGACGGTCGAGAGGGCGTTTATATCGATAAGGTAGAAGGTCCTTTGGCAGTTATCCTCTATTCGCGGATTGGCCGGCGGATTCCCATCCACTGCAGTGCAGTCGGAAAGGTTCTAGTATCTTTTAAACCGAAACATGAACAAAAGAAAATTTTAGAGAACTATGTATTTACTTCACATACAGAGAACACCATAACCAATAAAAATGACTTTTTGCAAGAATTACAGGATGTAAAACAGGCTGGTTATGCTTTGGATAACGAAGAAAATGAGCCAGGGGTTCGCTGTATTGCAGTACCCGTTCGTGATCATACAGGAAACGTGATTGCTGCAATCAGTATGTCTACTTTAATTTCACGGGTGGGAGATGAGAAATTAAAGGATCTGATTGAATTGTTAAAGCAGACAAGCATGGATCTTTCATCTCAAATGGGGTACGGCATTCTTTCATCACATTCGCCATAAGATTTTGCCCACCGAGTGAACTACTTACTGGGCGAAATTTTATCTATATAGTAAAACAGAGTTTCATAATATAAAACATTGGAGGAATAAAAATGCGCATTATTCGATTCTTAAATGAAAACCAGGTTCCAACTTTAGCAGCTTTAACTGATGATGAGAAGGTGTTCACTCTGCCACAGCAAGGTTTTATGGACCTAGTTCATGCTGCTGAAGCGCAAGGGACCACAACACTTGCATTCGTGCAAAATTTGATTTCTTCCGCATCTCCATTAAACAAAAGCGTACAAGACTTACAATTGATTGTCCCAATTGAAGCACCTGAAGTGTGGGCATCTGGGGTAACTTATGAAAAGAGCCGTGATGCTAGAAACTATGAAGCAACTGCAGGAAAATTAGATGCAACTACATTCTATGATAAAGTTTACGATGCTGAGCGTCCTGAAATCTTCTTTAAATCTACAGCAGCACGTACAGTTGGACCAAACCAAGATGTATATTTACGCAGCGATTCCAATTGGCAAATTCCTGAGCCAGAGCTTGGATTAGTTATCACAAAGGAAGGTAAAGTTGTAGGTTACACAGCTGGAAATGATATGAGCTGCCGCGATATTGAAGGGGAAAATCCATTATACTTGCCACAAGCGAAAATTTGGAAAAATGCTTGTTCAATTGGACCTGCAATCCGTTTAGCTGAAACAGTTGCTGATCCTTATGATTTCCAAATTACTTGCCGTATTTACAGAAATGAAGAAAATGTTGTAGAAGGAACTGCGAAGACTTCCCAGTTAAAGAGAAAATTCGATGAATTGGTTTCCTTCCTAACTCGCGACAATGATATCTTTGACGGTACCGTTTTATTAACTGGAACATGTATCGTACCACCAAACGAATTTACCTTGGAAAATGGAGATCGTATTGAAATTGAAATTTCCGGTATTGGTGTATTAAATAACCCAGTTAAAAGTCAATCTCGCTAATAAAAGAGACTCAAGACCCTAAGGCCTTGCGTTGGGAGGGTATATCATGAGAGTGGATGGAAAAGTAGCGGTTGTAACAGGTTCGGGCTCAGGTATTGGTGAAGCTATTGCCAAACGTTTAAGCAAAGAGGGTGCCATCGTAGCCATTTGTGATTTAGATGAAACAAATGGAAACCGGGTGGTTGATGAAATTCTTTCTACTGGAAATCAAGCTGCATTTTTCAAGTTGGATGTCAGCAAAGAGCAAAATATGAAAGAAACCATCGACAAGGTAGTAGAAAAGTTTGGGAAATTCGATATAATGGTAAATAATGCAGGGATCGGAAAAGCGGGCACCGTTATTGATCAAACCGAAGCGGATTGGGATCTCATGATGAATGTGAATGCCAAAGGTGCATTTTTTGGCTGCAAATATGCAGTAAAGAAAATGCTCGAACTAGGTACCAAAGGCAGCATTGTCAACATCGCTTCTGTTGCGGGGATGGTAGGTGTCTTTAACCGCGCTGGTTACTGTGCGTCAAAAGCGGCTATTGCAGGTTTAACCAAATCGGTTGCCTCTGACTTTGCCGAACAGGGGATCCGCGTGAATTCCATATCACCTGGAACGATTGAATCCCCGTGGATCAAAAAAATTCTATCTGACAATCCAGATCCTGAACAAGCACGCCTCCAAATGCAACAGCGTCAGCCGATTGGACGAATGGGAACACCCGAAGAAATTGCTAATCTTGCAGTATTCCTGTCCAGCGATGAAGCAAGCTTTATTACCGGAAGTAATATGGTAGCTGATGGTGGATTAACTGCTCGCTAGGGAATTTGCCAAGATCAGACATTCGAAGTACAATTATATAGTGATGTTATTAGTCGGGATAAAAATCCCGATCAATCTTCATAGATAAAAAAAAGAGTGGAAGAGAAAGGACAGGTGAATGTACGTGTCAGTACAAACAGAAGTTAAGACTTTTCTTAACTATATAAACGGGGAATGGGTTGCCGCCTCGACAAATAAAGTAGATGCGAGCATTAACCCGGCAAATAAAAACGAAGTTGTTGGTTATATTCAAAAGTCTGGTAAAGAAGATTTAGATAAGGCCGTGGCTGCAGCAAAGGCTGCACAAGTTGCATGGAGAAAACTCTCCGGTGCGGCAAGAGGAGAATTTCTTTACAAAGCAGCCAATGTATTAGAAAAACGCCTTGATGAGGTAGCAGAAACGTTAACGAATGAAATGGGTAAGACGTTCCCTGAAGCAAAAGGTGAAACAGCTCGTGGTATTGCGATCCTCCGTTACTACGCTGGTGAAGGAATGCGCAAAATTGGGGATGTTATTCCATCCTCTGACGCTGATGCATTAATGTTCACTAGCCGTGCACCACTTGGAGTAGTAGGGCTAATTACCCCTTGGAATTTCCCTGTGGCGATTCCAATCTGGAAGATGGCACCTGCATTAATCTATGGAAATACTGTCGTTATAAAGCCAGCTAGTGAAGCTGCTGTAACTGCTGCAAAGGTGATTGAGTGCTTTGCTGAAGCCGGAATCCCTGCTGGTGTTCTAAATATGGTAACAGGACCAGGATCTGTTGTTGGACAAGGAATTATTGATCATCCAGACATTAAAGGAATTAGCTTTACTGGATCAGATGTTACTGGAGCTCGTGTAGCTCAAGGTGCAGCTGCTCGTGGTGCGAAGTTCCAAACCGAAATGGGTGGGAAAAACCCTGTTATTGTTGCAGCTGATGCAGATTTGGATCTTGCAGTAGCAGCAACCATTAGCGGTGGTCTTGCTTCAACTGGACAGAAATGTACGGCAACGAGCCGTGTGATCGTGCAAAGTGAAGTTTACGATACATTTAAAGAAAAATTAGTTGAAGCAGTTAAGAAAATTAAAGTTGGTCACGGACTTCAAAGTGGAACCTGGATGGGTCCATGTGCAAGTGAAAGTCAATTGAATACCGTTCTTTCCTACGTGGAAAAAGGACAAGCCGAAGGAGCAACCCTGATCTATGGTGGTAAGCGTGTTGAAGGCGAAGGTTTAGAACATGGTTTCTATGTTGAGCCTACCATTTTTGACAATGTAACACCAAAGATGGCGATTGCCCAAGAAGAAATTTTTGGTCCTGTATTGGCTCTGATTAAAGTCGATACCATGGAAGAAGCTATTGAAATTGCAAATGATTCACAGTTCGGATTAAGTGCTTCCATCTTCACTACAAACGTAGGGAATATGTTGAACTTTATCCGTGATATGGAAGCTGGACTTGTTCGGATCAACGCTGAAAGTGCTGGTGTTGAACTACAAGCTCCATTTGGTGGAATGAAGTCTTCTAGTTCTGGTTCTAGAGAGCAAGGACAGGCGGCTATTGAATTCTACACATCCGTTAAAACTGTGTTCGTAAAAGCTTAATCTAAGTTGATTTTTTCTCTCTGGATTGTATCTGACAGATCAATCCAGAGAGAAATCATATTATATCTTTTTATTTAGATTAATGCTCAGGAGGATTTTAGTCATGAAACCTAAAGTGTATATTGCCAGATCCATACCCAAACAAGTAGAGGAGTTCATTGCCGAGCATTGTGATTATGAAAAATGGGAAGAAGAAAGAGCGATCCCTCGTGAAAAATTGCTTGAGGCTGTCCGTGATGTGGATGGTTTGTTGACAAGCGGCACGGCAATTAATCAAGAATTACTTGATCAAGCTCCACGCTTGAAAGTTGTGAGCAATGCATCTGTTGGCTATAACAACTTTGATCTGCCTGCAATGAAAGAAAGAAATGTCATGGGTACAAATACACCTTCTGTGCTGGATGATACCGTAGCGGATCTTGTCTTCGGATTAATGCTAGCAGCAGCTCGCAGAATCCCCGAGTTGGATCGCTTGGTAAAAGACGGTAAGTGGCAAAAAGGTGATGATACCCCGCTATTTGGTTTAGATGTACACCATACCACTTTAGGGATCATTGGAATGGGAAGAATCGGAGAGGCCATCGTTAAACGCGGGAAATTCGGTTTTGGCATGAATGTGCTGTATAATAACCGTCGCAGGAAACCTCAGGTTGAGCAAGAGTTGGGGATTACGTATGCTGAATTGGATGACCTGCTTAAGCAATCTGACTTCATCGTCTTGATGACACCATTAACACCACAAACCGAGAATTTAATTGGTCGTGATCAATTCAAAATGATGAAGAATACTGCTGTGTTTATTAATGCATCTAGGGGTCAAACCGTTGATGAAGATGCATTATATGAGGCATTATCAGAAGGTCAAATCTATGCAGCGGGATTGGACGTATTCTGTGAAGAGCCGGTTAACCCTGCCAACCGATTACTGACTCTTCCGAATGCCGTGACTTTACCGCACATTGGTTCGGCCACAGCAAAAACACGCCTCGATATGGCGATGTGTGCCGCGAAAAACCTAGTTGATGCGGTTTCTGGTCGCACGCCGGCAAATCTAGTAGAAGAATTAAAATAATAGAATTGAACTAATAGGAGGAATGACAACAATGAAAACTGTTTCTTATCGTAAAGATAACCAAGTTCTTTTAGGGGTAAAAACTGACAAGGGAATCTTGGATGTCGCAGCAGCTGTTGCGAAATACCCTGAATTTTCTTCTGCTCCTACTTCCGCTATGGAATTGATTAATAGAGGCCAAGAAGGAGATGATCTTCTAGCTAAATTGGCTGCTGCAACTGCTGGGGATGATGCGTTGTATTTGGCCGAAG
>Ga0180215_1001258_pt1 | contig 28457 bp, 29 predicted proteins | sample eDN3rd37CBELigBY_FD_128871 | JGI IMG/M metagenome (GOLD analysis project Ga0180215, IMG submission 128871) | Enriched backyard soil microbial communities from Emeryville, California, USA - eDNA 3rd pass 37_C BE-Lig BY (version 2) (version 2) | ecosystem: Environmental > Terrestrial > Soil >...
ACTAGCCAAATTGGTGCGAATAGTGAAAATCGCTTTCACTATTGCATACAGGGTGCGTGCGAAAGGAGGAGGAACGAGCATATGCGCCTGAAATAGTGAAACGCACTTTCACTATTTCAGCGGGACTAGCCAAATTGGTGCGGATAGTGAAAGTCGCTTTCACTGCATGACCAACCTTAACAACACTAAATATGCAGCTTAACCGCTTTGGATGAAACCCTATACGATCGTACTCGTTTTACCCCGGACGCATGTTCAAGAAGTTTTTGCTGGACCAAATTCCTGACATATCTTCTGATCGTAGGATGGCTCACGCCTAACAAACGGATGATTTCCTTCGGAGTAAACGAAGACTCAGCTCCGCGACGAAGAGCCCAGCGAATGATTTCGCGTTCGTTCAAGCTTAAGTTCTGCTCGTCCAGCCGCTGCACGCCCAATCCAAACAGCTTGCCCAGCATTTGTCCGATATACTGCTGGCATTGCCGCGGCCTGTCTTGCAGATCATCATAGGCAAAGCGCAATACGACCCAATCATCCAGTACCAAATCGTTTTGCCGAAACCGATCATCGCCAAACACTCTGCGTGAAGCATTTCTTTGATGTGCGCCATAGCCGTCTATCTCGATGCACACGCGATGATTGGATCGAATGTAAGCAAAATCGAGAAAACGGCTGCCGTCCTTAGAGTCGCTCACCTCGTATTCCGGATGCAGATCATCGAGGCTGCCTACAATCGGCCACCATATCTTCTCAATAAATTCGCACTCAGCATGACCTAGACCCTCCGCCAATCTTCTACGCCGTTCACTTTCGGCCCCGCGAGCAACAATATGCCCTTCCAGCCATTTATCATGCGTTTCTTTAGTTAAGCCGCTCATCCCCATCATTCCCTTCTAAAGAAATAAAAAAAAGCACATCCTTACCTTCGGCCTATAACCGAAAATAAAAGATGTGCTTCATCTGAGCTTAATTTTATCTTATGCGACAAAACGATTCAACACGATTCTAATTTTTTTCCTAACCTACCCCAATAAAGCCTCAATCGTTGCGATATCCGCAGGAGCCCATTCCAACGTAGGCAGCTCATTGATCGGGAGCCAAACGAGCTTCTCATGCTCTTTGGCTACGGGCTCTCCCGAGACAATTCTCGCTATGTATGTAATGAGGCGGACGATGACAGCTGGATATTCATGAGTAGCATCAGCTACGAGCTCGCCGACTTCGATCGTGCAACCAAGCTCCTCCTCGATTTCACGAATAAGACTGGCTTGAGGCGTTTCGCCTGGCTCGATTTTTCCGCCTGGAAATTCCCACATGCCCGGCATAGACATTTCCTTGGAGCGAAGGGCGCACAGCACTTCGTTCTTTTCATTTATAATGACAGCGCCAACGACATCGACTTTCTTCATCGCAAAAGACTCCTTATTGTTTGATCAAGCAATGGCATCATTTTATCCCAATTCAATCGTAATGTCATGCGCAATAGGGTACTCTCATAGAGAGGGTGTTTTTTCTTTATTTTCCTATAAACCACTTACAACTTTCCATATCCCCATTTCGTTCTATTAGCCGAGGTGATCATATTGCCGACTGACGAGCAGTTAATACAGGAAATCAAAAATGGCAGCCAGGCCGCAATGGAGGTGCTGACCAAGCGCTACTACAAGCAGATCTACGCCTATATCTATCGCAAAACGAGCAATAGCCACACGGCTTACGATTTGACGCAGGATGTGTTCATAAAAATGATTCGCAGCATTCCGTCCTTCGCAAGCGGGGGCAACTTCAGCAGTTGGCTGTACACGATTGCAGTGAACTGCTGCCGAGATTATTACCGATCAGCGGCCTATCGTCAGACCGCCGCCACATCGCAATATGAGGAATACGCGACACAGCGTGCAAGCTCGGAGGATGCCGTACCATATATTTTTGAGAAAAAAGAAGCGAGAAAGCAGCTGAAGGAAGCGATTAGGCAGCTTCCGGAGGCCCAGAGCGAAGCGATCCTGCTCAAGTACTACCATGATTTGAAAATACGCGAAATCGCCGACGTAACCGGAGCGAATGAAAATACAATCAAAGCCAGACTCAGACAAGGGCTTGGCAAGCTCAAAACGATGTTAGGGAGAGATCAGCATGAGCAAAAAGAAAGCAACTAGCCCGTTCGACGCTCGCAGTCACGACGATGAGCTGATCGAGTTGGATAAAGAGTTTCAACAATTCAAGCTGGAGGATTTTACGGTTGAATACCCGAGTGACGAGGCGATAGCACGCACGATCGATGCGATGCGCCCTTATGTCGCGGAGCCTGACTCAAAGCGCAGCAAGCGCTTCATTCCATGGAAGCTGCATATTCTGCAAATTCAGCCGGCATTTTGGATGGCCAATCTTCTGTTTTTTTGTCTGGGGCTGCTCTTATGGCGCTTCTGGGAGGACGATCCCTATAAAATCATGCTTCTGCTCTCGCCGGTCCCTTTTTTTCTCGGGCTGCTTGAACTGTTTCGAGGGCGAAATGAAGGGCTGCTGGAGCTTGAAATCTCCTGCAAATATTCCGCACAGCAGCTGCTGTTAAGGAAACTGCTTGCGATTAGCATTTATAATGTGCTGCTATGTTTAGCGCTAATCGGCGTATTCTGTATTTTCGGAGAACCGCTGCTGTTCTCGAAGCTCATCATTTATTGGGCAGCGCCGTTTGTGGTGGCGGTAAGCATCGGGCTAGCCGTAGCGAATCGAATAAGAAACGTGCTATCGGTTCCGACTGCGCTAGTCATATGGATCTTTATTGCCATGACCTTTATTACCAATATTGAGCGTAAAGAGCGATACGGGCAAGCCTCCGAGCTGCCTTATCTGGCCGGCTTAGCGGCTGCTCTTGCGATCGTCTTCATCGTCATTCAGATAAAAAGACTAAAGAAAGGATTTACCTATTATGAAGCTTTCCATTGAACGAGTAAGCAAAGAATATGGCGCCAAGCGGGCGCTGGATAATATATCCTGCGAATTGACGGAAGGCGTGTACGCCTTCCTCGGCGCCAACGGCTCCGGCAAAACAACGCTGATGCGCATTTTGGCCTCTGTCGCTAGGCCAAGCTCGGGCAGAGTGCTGCTTGACGGCGTAGATATTGAGGTGCTGGACGAACGCTACCGCGATATGCTCGGCTATTTGCCGCAGCATATGGGTTATTATAAAAACTTTACAGTCGAAAAGTTCCTTATGTATATTGCCGCTCTTAAAGGGATAGAGATGCCTAAAGCTAAGGCGAAGGTAGACGAGCTTCTGCAGGCCGTATCGCTGCAAGACGAGAAACGAACGAAGGTAGGCAAGCTGTCAGGCGGCATGAAGCAGCGAGTGGGCATTGCTCAAGCGCTGCTCAACGATCCGAAAATCATCATTGTCGATGAGCCGACGGCAGGACTTGATCCGAAGGAGCGCATCAGATTCCGCAACCTGCTCTCAACGATTGCGGCAGATCGAATCGTTCTGCTGTCTACACATATCGTGTCCGACATCGAATATATCGCCAAAGAGCTGCTCATTCTAAAACGCGGCGCGCTCATTAAGAAGGCGGAGCCGCAGCTCCTTCTGGAAGACCTAAAAGACAAGGTATGGACCGTTCTGGCTAGCCCGAACGAAATAGCCGCATGGCAAGCAAGCTATAAAGTTAGCAGCATGCTGGTAAGAGAGAACGGCACGGAGCTGCGCATCCTTTCGGAAAGCAAGCCTGCGCCTCATGCAGCCGAGGCAATTCCTAACCTCGAGGACCTTTATTTGCATTATTTTGATGAGGAGGCTGCGAAGTAAAATGAAGTCATTATTAAAGTTTGAACTATACAAAATTTTTCGGCAAAAAAGCATCTACGCGGTATACGTCTTGCTGCTAGCGCTCATTATGATCAGTCTCAATGCCCAACAGGCAGTTAATAACTCCGCTTACTATAAGGACTGGGAGGGGACGCTGACCGCAGAAAAATATAGTCAAGCTGAGGCAGCGTATAGCGAGCTGATGAAAGCCGAGAACGAGAAAGCCTCATGGTCGAATGAAGCTAGGATGCAGGCAGCGGTATTTGAAACGATAGATACGGTGAGACGGCTAGATGAAACGAATAAATATAGCGTCGAGTTTCTGCCAGGCTACCTCACTCAATTAGAAAAGAAAACCTTCGAATATAGAAAAAATGCGCTTGTTCTGCGAATGCTAGAAAATGTAGAAGTAAATAAGCTTTACTATCACAAGGCGCCTGCGGAAATGATTGATTTTGTCAATATATTTGGCACGATGCTGAGCGGAGCGCTTATATTAATCGGCTTGGCGCCAATATTTTCGAACGAATATATGTCAGGAATGGATCAGTTTCAATTAAGCTCCAGGCATGGCCGGCGTATCGGGGTACGTGCGAAAATAGCGGCCGCGCTCATTTATACGTCTTTTGTAATTGTTGTGTGGCAATTATTCAACTTTGTGCATCGTATCGTCGTATATGGAAACGGAGGCTGGCAAACACCGCTTCAGCAAATCTTCCAGTACCGCGCCGCGCCGTATGATTACGATTTGCTGACCTTTATTTTTGTGCAGCTGGGCATGCATGCTTTAGGCGCATTCGGTTTTGCGCTGATCGTGCTGCTAATCTCTGCTTGGTGCAGACATACGATGATGTCAATTGTGCTCTCTGGAGCCGTATATGCATTTCCAATTGCGATTACCGTTTTCTTCAAAATAGAGCTGGGCAAGTATGAGGATATACTCGACTTCACGTACACGAATGTGATGAGAATAACGAGTCTTTTCGCTGAATTTAAAGTCATTAACTTGTTTGGCCTTCCGGTGCTATACCCTTATGTTGCAATTGTCGTTATGGCTGTATTATCGATTGCAGCGACGATGCTGCTATTTTACACGATGAAGCGGAGAGAGGTTGCCTAGACAAAGACGTTGGCAGGATAAGGAATGTTTTTGTTATTTATTTTAGTAAGCAGTTAAATTTTAGAAGGTTATGCCTCATGAGTTGTCGAATTATAGATATTCAGAAAGTATTTTGACATTTATTCTTTGAGGTGTAGGATGAAAGGCCTTCGTTATTTCTCTCGAATTATCGCAGCAATATTCATCGCTTTCACTATACTCTTGCTCATCCCCGCTCATGCTTTGGCCAGCGAGCCAAGCGTCCAGATAACAGAATGGCAGATGAAATGGATTAATGATGAGGCTGATTCGACAGTTACGGATCAGTCTGTTTTGTCTGCGGATGACGATGGTTGGATTACGCTAAAAGACGGGGAGGAGCTTCCCATTGATTCATCAGATATTCAAACGATATGGTTGAGATTTCAATTACCTCAGTTTCAGTGGGATCGTCCTGCGTTGTTACTTGATAAAATTAGTGCAAATCAAGTTACAATAACCATAAACGATAAGATTATCTATCATTTAGATCAAGATTTTCTTTATAATAAGAATTCTATACTAGTGCCCTTAAATAATGATGAATCCGGACAGATGGTTTATATTGAGACAAAAAGAAATTTTTTCAAAGTAGAACTGCCGGAAAAAAGAATTGTTGGTGAACATTCTTATTTAGACCAACAATATAAAGGCTACGATCTGTTAGATGCTATATTAGGGGCATCGCTTTTATTTATTGCTACCATTTTATTTGTTAGTATGTTTTTCTTGAATAAAGCATTCAAAAGAATTTGGGGTTCTTTAACAACATTAATTTTCGCAGTTGGTGTTATTCTTTTTACATATTCATCGTATAGTTATACCTTATTAGTGAACTACGAAATTGTCTTATATTATGGATTTGATTTTGCTTCATCGCTAATTTTTCCTGCGATGTATTTCTTTTTTGAAGCTGTTTTTGGAAGAGGGCCTCTATCATTAATAACAAGATTTAAGTGGTTACAGGTTATAATGTTTGTTGCAACTATCTCTGTATCATTTGCGGGACTGTTTTTTGAAGAACTAAAAGTATGGTATTTTTACCATGGTCAATTCTGGTCTGGCATATATATCGTTATAAGCAATCTAGTACTGCTAGCAATGTTAGTAATTTACTCAAGAAAAAGAAATAAAGATGCAATAATAATTATGATTGGTCTCGGGATGTTTATATCAATAACCGGAATTGAAGTCGCATGGTATATTTATAAAGATATGATCTATCGATTAGTGTTTTGGAAGTTTGGAGTCATAATCTTTATTATCTCCTTAGTTGTTATACTTGCTCGCCGTATCATGAAGAATTATGAACAAGTTATTGAGTATTCTAATAAACTTGAGTTGTTCAATAATGAATTACAAAGATCAGAGAGAATGCAAATTATTAGTCAGCTAGCTGCTTCTGTTGCTCATGAAGTAAGAAATCCATTACAAGTAACAAGAGGTTTTTTGCAAATATTGGGTGAAAAAACATCAAACAACAAGGATAAGGAATATATGAATTTGGCCATCGAGGAATTAGATCGGGCGTCAGAGATAATAACAGATTTTTTAACTTTTGCTAAACCGCAGATGGAAAGTATAACCATGCTTAATATAGCTAAAGAAATTGAGCAAATTGTGGGGATATTATTACCACTCGCTACAATGCAAGGTGGAGTTATTCATCTAGCACTTGAAGATGATTTATATATTCGAGGTAATGCTTCTAAATTTAAGCAAGCATTAATTAATATTCTAAAAAACAGTATAGAAGCATTTGGTGACAATGGGGAAATTTATATATTGGCTTATGAAGACAAGAAGCAGAGTAAGGTCATTGTACGAATAAAGGATAATGGAGAGGGAATGACGGAGACTGATATAGCTCGACTAGGTGAGCCTTACTATTCTAAAAAGACAAAAGGAACAGGTTTAGGATTGATGGTAACATTCCGAATAATTGAAGCAATGGAAGGTGAATTGGAATTTCAAAGTAGAAAAGGAATGGGCACTGAAGCAATTTTGTACTTCCCACTAGCAAATAAGGAGGCTTCATAAATATGAAGCCTCAGACTGTAGAGAAACCCACGTTTTCGAAAACGCTGGGTTTCTTTCCGTCTAATCAGGTGGATTTTTTTAGGAAATAGAGCCGGATTAGCCCCTCAAGCCCTCCTTTCCAGGTGGAGGGCAATCTTCTTCATATTCTGCACCGCAGCGGTCATCAACGCCTGTTCCATCACGTTGTTTAACCCCCGCAAACGGCAATAGCGAAACCCATGGAGCTGTTTAGCATCCGCGAAGCTTCGCTCTATCGTTTCTTTTCGTTTGCGGTATAGCCGTTTTCCTGACTTACTGAGACGGTTTAGTCGAACCTTCTCCTTGCTATCTTCCCAGATATGCCAAGTCACCGTAAGCCTTGTGTGGGATGAAATCGACGATGAGCAATCACTCCAAAAATATGACGTTCTTCAAGCCCTTTGCAAATCGGCGTTGTCATATAACCCGAATCTAAAGCAACAGCCTCTCCGTTAAAACCAAAACGTTGTCGTTGGCGATCTAAACGGGAAAGGTAAGGGACGGAATCATGCACATTGTCGGCGGTGACGAAAACATCCGTAATGAGGTTGTACTTCACATCTACGGTGCGGTGGTCCAAGTAAAAGAATCCTTCTGGCTTGCCTTCTCGAAACATATAGCCACTGTCCGGATCTGTGGTACTAACCTTCACTTCTTTGTCTTCGTTCACCTCCTCCCGCGGTTTTAGTGCTTTTTTCCTTGTGCCTTACGTTCTGCATCCACTGCCGCATTCAATTCATCCAGATAGTCGCGTGTGTTCTGTTGCACTTGTTCTTTCGTGTATTTATGTTTGTTCGCATTGGCTTTTACATGGGTGGAATCCGTAACCAATACACGTCCACCCACCATTCGGTGAGATATGGCTTGAAGCACAATTTCATCGAAAATATCCTGGAACACAGAAGTATCTTTGAATCGTGTTCTCCGATTCCAGCTAATGGTGGTGTGATCAGGCACACGATCGCTCAATCCTAAGCCAAGAAACCAACGGTATGCGATATTCGTTTGCACCTCACGCTCCAATTGGCGTTCGGAACGAATACCGTAGAAGTAGCCTAAAAAGATCATCTTAAAGAGAACGAGCGGATCGATGGCTGGGCGACCATTATCTTGTGAATAGAGATGACGTACCTTCTCATCAATAAAAGTGAAATCGATATATTTATCGATCTTACGGAGCATGTGATCGGCAGGAACCAAATCCTCGATCGAAACGAGTTCATAACTTTGCTGCGTATCTCTGTTAGAGCGTAGCATAACAACACCATCCGTTCGTATGTATTCTAATATATTATAACATATTAACGCGGTGTCGTAATAAATTATTTAAACATAAAGAAGGCTGTCGAGACTTTCTCGACAGCCTGAGGCTTCATAAATATGAAGCCTCCTTATTATTAGTTCCACTTAGGCAATAAAACCTGAACGGGATCTTTTTCAGCGGAAGGTTTTGGTGGGATCGCTAAATAGTATTTATTTGCAGTTTCTTCGGTTACGATTAGTTCGATATTTTCAGGAACATCAAGCCCTAGTGCTTCTTTTACTGCTGCTCTGGGATTTTCGAGAAGTAGTTTTTTAAACTCGCTGTCTTCCCAAGCCTTCTTAATAAGTTGCTCTTTCAATTCTAGAACGTTCGACATAGAATCACTCCTCGAATAGTAATAATTTACTATGAAGATTCTACCATTCAAATTCGACAAAATCCACTAAAAGAAGAAGAAATTATGAGAAAAATGAAAAAATATAGGCAAATGATCATGCGAAAATAGGAGGATGCGATTGAATTGAAGAAAAGATTAATGAAAATGACGAATTCAGACCTATATGATCTGTAACGTAGAATGTAATACAGTGAGAGCAAGCTCGGAGGTTAGTGCTAGAGTGGGCTATCAGTAGGTCTAACGGGAGGCTGCGGAGCAAGCCCTAGCTTGCGCCAGGGCGGCTTGCAGTAGCCAAGAAATAGTTCAATCCGCCTTTAAGCAGTAGGTCGCGGTTGGTATCAATGCGTTCTGCTGCCGAGGATAGGTGCCAGACGATGAAGGAATGGAAATGATAGAGCTCGGTTGCTGACAGCTGCATGGAGCGGAGGCGCTTGTCGTTCTGCTTGGCTGCCGATACGAAGCGGTTCAGGCAGCCCTTCACATAAATTTCCGTTTCCACCTGTTCCGCGCTAAGCAGCTCGGTAATGTTGTCAGCTTCCCTTTCTGCGCGGAGCATCGCCAGCAGGCCGTTGTAGGAGCCGTCCTGCAAATCCTCCTTCCAGTCGGCCCAGTCGTCGGACATTTGTAAAGACATCAGGACGATGTCGACAACTTCCTCAATTAACGGTACACGCGACTCCTTGCCGCTAAGCAGCAGGGCGCCAGTACTAGCGATTTTGACCGGACCGGCCTTGCCCGCGGTGCGCAATGGCTGGGTAATGAAATAATTGTCCTTGTTCTCGTTCACGACGCAATCAGCCCATTCGGTCACATAGCGGCTGTAATAGCTCCAGAATGGAGAGTCCGATGGGAACAGCCCCCGCAGCACGCGCAGCATCTCGTTTTGGAGCAGACTGCTCAGCGCGAGCTTGTTCTTCCAGCCAGGTTCAGGCGTTCCGTCCATTACATCGTCCTGTATGAAGAAATAAAGCATGCCGAACACGTTCGCGAGCGCAAGCGAATTGCATTGCTCATCGGATATGCCAGCCTCCTCCTTGATCCAGTAAGGGAGCAGCGTGCATATGTAATCTTTGCCGTTCTCATGATCAACAGGATTGAATTGATGCGAATATTTCAGTCCAAGCTCGCACAGCGGCGCAGGGAAGCGGGCGATTGCTTCCTCAGCAGCCGTATATACCGTATGAAGCTGTTGTTTATATTTTTGAAACCATTCCATGCACGGCCCTCCCTGGAGAATGTGATTAAATAACGCTGGGCGAATGACTAAGCAGCCTGCGGCCCGCATAGTATAAAATCAAACAAGCGGATATTTCGTTTTTACTATAGCATATATTTCAAAATACTATAACTTTTTTACAGACTTATAGAAAGGGCAATTAGCGTATTGAGTAAATGTTTAATTTCCAGTAAAATAGAAAAGTATATGAACTGGAAATATTTTTGTTAATGCGATGGGCTTTCTATATGGTAATGCTTGAATACTGGACTTAAGTCGAGGACTAATCTATTACCGCAGCAGGTGTAGAATTTTGTTCTCCTGCATTAAAGTTATATTAATTATACGAGAGCCTTTAATGTGGAGGTAGTACGAATGACTGGAGATTATGAGGTATACGTTTTGTTAACCGATACCGGCACGTTGTTCTCGCGAACGATTCGGTTTTTTACGAAGGATGCTTTAAACCACGTTTCTATAGCGTTTGATAGAGAATTGAACGATGTATACAGCTTCGGCCGCAAAAACCAGAGCAACCCCTTTTTCGCGGGGTTTGTGAAGGAGGATTTGCGAGGCGTTTTATTTCAACATACAATGTGCTCCTTGTATAAATGTACGGTCAGCCCCGCGGCATACAAGGATATACGAAATCGAATTAAGCAGATGGAGCAAAACTCCGATCTATACAAATACAACTTGCTCGGCATGATGTGCGTCGCATTTAAAATTCAGCTGGAGCGCGAGCGAGCCTATTTCTGCTCCCAGTTTGTCGCATCGATTTTCAAGGAGAACGGCGTCAATATTTTCGATAAGCCGCCGCTGTTCGTTAAGCCCGGCGATTTCCAGCATACGACGAAGCTGGAGCTGCTTTATCACGGCAAGCTTCGCACTTATATGGGCATCGATAAAAGCCTGCTCAAAACGGCAGCTGAATCATCTTTTCAAACCGCATAATGGCGAAGGTGCGGCACGGGTGAAGGCTTCCGTTAAATAGCCATGCAGCAGCCGAACGATTACGGCAATCAGAACAAAGCTTCTGATTGCCGTTTTATATTTTTATGTAGAGCCGACGCATGTTGAACGTAGCTTTATTTTCCATTTTGAGCGATAATAGCGAGTATAGCATCTATTAAGAATTGCCGGGGGGAAGTTTTGTGAAAAGTCAGGGCATGCTAATATCCGCGCTAGTATTCGCTTTCGTCATTGCCTTATTTGCGGTCATCAACGTAGAATCGGTACAGGTTAACTTTTTGTTCGCCAAGCCTACGATGCCCCTTATTCTCGTCATATTGGCTTCGACTCTGCTTGGAGGCCTGATCGTCGGACTGTTTGGACTGATTCGGCAATACAAGCTGCAGCGTTCAATTAAAGCGCTGGAGAAGCGGATCGCGGAGCTGACGGCTGGCCAGACTGCAGCGGACGAGCCGATTGCGACGGCACATGCCGACAGCAAGGAGCAACTGGAGGAAGAGGAACCGGCAGATAAGCAATAAGTAAATGGTGCAAGAAATGCGAGGCAAAGCAGCATGTTTATTTATACATACGCAAGCCATGAAGAAGAAATGGACTTAGCAAAGCTCGAGCTGCGCACGTTGTTCGGGTTCAGCCCCGCCGGGGGCTTATTTATTGACATTTCTAACGAAGCGCTGTCGCCAAGCCGCAGCCCTTTCATAAAACGAAGAATCGACGTCGTTGCCCATTCGGACGATTTAGAAGGAAGCGGAGGCTTGCTGAATCAGCTGCGCACTGTCGCGCTTGAGGGAAGGACGTTCAAGATTGTATTCAGCGGCAGCGACGAGCTTTTCACCTATGATGACAAAAGACAGCTGGAGCGTATGGCCGGCGCGCGTGTAACGGGAACTGCCGCGATGCGCAACCCGGAAATGACGTTCGGCTTGGCAAAGCTGGGCGGCCGGTGGTATTTCGGTCCATGCGAGGATAATGAGTCGCTCTGGCTCGCGCATCAAAGCAAGCCGCAAAACTACTCGACGGCGCTTAATACGCGGACGGCGCGCGCTCTCGTCAATATTGCCGCGGGCCGCGGTCATGCCAAGCATGACGATGGCTCCCAAGCCTTTCGAATGATTGATCCGTGCTGCGGAATGGGAACGGTTCTTATCGAGGCGCTGTCGATGGGCTTTATGATAGACGGCTTTGATCGCAATCCGCTTGCCGTCAGAGGGGCAAGAGTCAATTTGGCGCATTTCGGGTATGAAAATAATGTAGCGCTGGCTGATATGCGCCTGCTTCAAGGGTGCTACGATGCGGCTATAATGGATATGCCCTATAACTTATGTTCTGTGCTGCCAGAAGAAGAAAGCCTTTCAATGCTGCAGAGCTTGAGGCATTTGGCAAGGCGAGCGGTCATTGTGACGACGATGCCTATCGAGGGACAGCTGGAGAAAACGCCGTGGATAAAAATTGATGGGGCAATTGTTCGCAAAGGTTCTTTTACGCGTTATGTAACTGTAGTAGAATAAGTATTGTATGACGCATGAAGCGAGGTGATCCCATGTCTAACACAAATGAAAATTCGTCTGCTGAGCAGCCGAAGAAGCTGTCGCAAGCGGAAAAAGCGAAGCAACTGCTCGCTCAGAAGAAGCAAGGCAAAAACGGCAAGCAAGGCCAGCAGCATCTCTCTACTGGGGTGCAGGAATTAAAAAGCCAGAACACGAAGAAAGTCAACAATCAGCGCAAGAAGATGGGCGTATAGCCAGCTTAGCAGACTTCAATTTACACATACCGCATGAATGAGGACGGAGCGTCAGCCGAATAGGGGGGCGCTCCGTTTATTTGTATGCGCAATGTGCAATCCTATAGAGATACAACTAAGTCTATAGGAGGGCTGTATAACATTGATTGAGAGACTGCAATCATGGGGAAGCAGGGTAACTGTTGCTCTTCTTCTACTATTCGTATTCGCAAGCATTATGGAAATGGAGAGCGGCGGCATTGCCGAACGGTCAGCTTCTGAAGCGCCTGTTCCGATAACGGCGAAGAAGGAGTGGACGATCCATTTTATTGAACAAAGCGGCTATCGCCTTGCCAAGCTGGAGCCGGAGCGGGGCGTTTATTTGGGGGCCTATGTGCTTCAAGACGATACGATAGGCCAAAGCATGAGCCAGTTCAATTCGCTGATGGGAAAGCAACATGCGAGCTATTTCAAGTATGTTGGCTACGGCAAGCCGTTTCCGCAGGAATGGGCGGAGGAGGTTAAGGCGGCGGGCGCCTTTCCCCACATTGCCTGGGAGCCGAACAACGGCCTGGAGGAAGTGCAGGACGACGCTTATTTGAGGCAGTTTGCCGATGAGGCGGAAGAGCTCGGCGTTCCTGTTTTTTTGCGGTTTGCCTCGGAAATGAACGGGACATGGACGAATTATAGCGGCGACCCGGAGCTCTACAAGAAGAAATGGCGGCTCGTGCACAGCGTCTTTCAAGAGCGCGCCCCTAGCGTGGCTATGGTGTGGACGGTGCTAGCTATGCCGGAGAAGACGATAGAAAGCTTTTATCCCGGCGACGACTATGTCGATTGGGTTGGCGTGAACGTGTATAATGTGATGTATCATAACGGGAGCTTTAAGCAGAAGGCCGACCACGAGGATCCGCTCGATCTGCTGTCCTATGTATACAACCGCTTTAGCCGCACAAAGCCGATTCAGCTGTCGGAATTCGGAGTGTCCCACTACAATGTAACGGACGGGCGGCAGACGGTAGATTTCGCTAAAGAGAAGCTGGCTCGATTATACGGCAATTTACAAGAGAAGTTTCCAAGAATTAAAGCTGTTTTCTACTTTGATGTAAATAACGTCGCAGCTGAGAACGAAGCGCGCAGAATTAACGATTATTCGCTGACAAATGAGCAGCAGCTGATCGATGCGTACAAACAAGCGGTTGCCGATCCGTATTTTTTAAGCTCGGCGGCAATACGATCGGGCCTTGACGCTGAAATTCCGCAGTCTTTTACGCATCATGGGCGCGTCTTTCGGGAGAAAGGCGTTTTGTACGCGGACGAATCTTTTTTTTCAGACATGATGGGGCTTGATATTGCCGTTAAACGCAATGCGAAGGGGCAGGAGACCGCTTTTATACAAAGCGGGGGAGACGATCGAGGGGTGCTGCAGGTGCCCGTCGTAAAACGATATATGTGGACGGGGATTAACGCTTCCAGCGGCATGCCGATTAATCGTTTGCTGCGGGGAATTCCGCTTGAAGAGGTGGCTCTGTTTATGGGCGCAAAAGTTCGAGTAAGCGGGACTAACATATATATACAGGAATGATTTATGTTATTCCCCGGCATAATGTACATACTTGGCATTCAGGCAGGAGGGGAATAATGATGTCACCGGTATCGCCTCAAACGATTCACATTTATTTGCTTGCGGGTGTTGCGACCGCAGAGAGCATATTTCATATGTGTGAGCAAAAGCTGGAGAAGATATGTCACGAGCAAGGCCTAGAGCCTGTCATTAAGTCGGTTTTTCCTTATGGGAATAATTCAAGAAGCGTTGTCAGGCAGGTGTTTGAAGTAAGAAGCGATCTGTCAAATCGTATGAAGGCTGGCCGTATCGGCGGACAGCTAGCTTACAAGACGATCAAAGAGAGCTACCGGGGCGGGCGCCTGCTGCTTATCGGCCATAGCGGCGGAGGCGCAGCCGCATACCAGGCTGTCAAGCTTCTGCATGAAGAGGGGACAAAAGAGGACGATTTCCGTGTCGTTCAGGTCGGTTCGCCGCGTACGCCGATTCAGCGCAACTATCAGAAGCATGTCGGCTACTTTCATGCCATTGACGGGGCCGGCCGTATGATCGACCCGATCAGCCGAATCGGCAGCTGGGGCGGCTGGAGATTGTCCAAATATGCGGTGCCCAGCTGGGATAGCTTCAAGTACGCCCCAGGCTATATTGAGGGGCTTCCGACAATCGGAGGCCACGCGGACTATTTTCGCCATTCCGATCCATACTTGGATGAAGCGAAAGTATGCAATTTGGATAAAACGATTAACGGCGTAGTGGGATGGTTGAAAGGATGGTTATGATGCCTTAAACTGTAGACATGCAGTAGAGAGGAGGCATCAGGTTGGCTAACACGCATACGTATACGAGAAGAGAAGAGGTTGCGAATGCAATAACGCACGGGATCGGCGTTGGTTTAAGTATTGCTGCGCTCGTGCTGCTTATTGTATTCGCAGCTATTAAAGGAACCGCTTTTCATGTCGTCAGCTTTACGATATATGGAACGACGATGCTGCTGCTCTATTCAGCGTCTACATTAGTACACAGCTTTCCGGAGGGAAAGGCGAAGCGCGTATTCGAGGTATTGGATCATTCCTGCATTTACGTGTTTATTGCCGGCACTTACACCCCTATTTTGTTACATATCGTGCAAGGAGCGCTTGGCTGGACTTTATTCGGCATCGTATGGGGAATATCGGTAATTGGCATTGTGTTTAAATCTTTTTTTGTCTCTAAATATTTGTTCACCTCGACGCTCATCTATATTTTAATGGGCTGGATTATCGTATTCGCATGGAAACCGCTTGTTTCGGGGCTAGCATCGGAAGGTGTATGGCTGCTTATAATCGGGGGACTATTTTATACGTTTGGCACCATTTTTTATGTGTGGCGAAGCTTTCCCTATCATCATGCCGTATGGCATCTTTTCGTGCTTGGCGGCTCAGTCTTTCATTTTTTTGCTATTTTGTACATACTGCCTGCATAAAATTAATCTTCCTCCGGGCAGAGGCCGGGAGGCTGCGAGCAAATCATTCCGGCATACGGCGGGTCTTCTTTGGCTAGATCCGCATAATAGCTAGGCAGCATATGATTGCCGGAGACGGATCCCATCCGGAAAGACCGTTTCACTTCTCCCTTCACATGCATATAATAATAGGTTTGCTTCGTTTGCGGCGATTGAAAGATTAGTGTAGGCAAATGAGGGACGATATCAAATTCATTTTGGAATCTAAAATGGCTATCTACTGCCGCGTTATAGTTCCGAACGAAGGTCGGGTCGCCTACGCGGGGCGCTCCGAACGTATAAACGATCGGCGAGCCGAAAGGCGAGTTATGGACAAGATCAAGGGCGGCAAGAGTTGCCAGAGCGCCGCCAAGGCTATGTCCTGTTAAATAAAGCGGCCGGTCAACGGGCGCTTGCTGGATGAGCTCATAGATATTGCTGCGGGCAGACATATAAATATCGGTAAATCCTTTATGGGTTAATCCGGCGCCGCGGACAGGCCGATAGCTGGTTTGCTGCGAGATGAAGTCGGATACCCAATCCTCGGCGGAGCCCGTTCCGCGGAAAGCCAGTACGGACGCTTGCTCCGAAACGATAAGGAAGCCAAAGCGCTCCTGTGTGTGGTCGTAGGCGTTTGCGACAATTTCTCCTTTGGAGCTGTAGCCTTCCGGAACGAGAAAAAGCCCGTCTTCATTGTTGAATTGCACATAGGTTTGTCCGCAAACAGCTGCTAGAAATATGGCGGTTTGCAGGTCAACCTCTGCATTGCGACTATTTTTTCGCAAAATCAATTCCATCAGTATCCCTCCGCTCATTCGCCTTCGCGTTACTGTGTGTAGTATTGTATGAAAAATTGGGCGCATAGGTACCTGATGAGATTATATTTTCCCTACTATGCGGGAACAAATTTGGGAACAATCGAGAGGAGAATCGGGATGTCTTTGCAAATTGGCATTGTCGGAACAGGCTGGTTCGGCCGTATGCATGCGGAAAAGCTTGCCGCCATGGAGGGCGTGCAGATTGCGGCTTTTACAGGAACGAGTCAAGAAAAGGCTGACGCAGCTGCGAGGCCGTTCGCGGGGGCGCAGGGCTATAGCTCCATTCATCGGATGCTGGAGGCTCACAAGCTCGAAGCCGTATACATATGCGTGCCTCCGTTCGCACATGGGGAAATTGAACTCGCGCTGGCAGACAGGGGCATTCCTTTTCTTGTGGAAAAGCCGTTAGGCGTCGATAGCGAGACGCCTGCCAGAGTGCTTGAGGCGGTCGAGAGCAAAGGATTGATCACATCGGCGGGTTATCATTTCCGCTATATGGAGGGTACCGATCGCGCGATTGAGCTGTTGCAGGACCAGCAGGTCGGCATGGCGCTCGGCTATTGGATGGGCGGTATGCCGGGCGTAAGCTGGTGGCGGCAAATGAGCGGCTCAGGCGGGCAATTTGTGGAGCAGACAACGCATATCGTCGATCTGCTGCGCTACTTGCTTGGCGAGGTAGGCGAGGTGTATGGCGCTTATGGCAATCGGATAATGGCAGGCGTAGAAGAGAATGTAACGGTGCCTGATGTCGGTACGGTTACGCTCAAGCTGGCGAGCGGCGCAGTTGCGACAATCAGCAACACCTGCGCAATTCCGGCGGGAGACCGGTCGGGCTTGCACATCTATACGAACAAAGGCGTGCTGGAGCTTGGGCATAACGGGCTAGTCTATATCGAGGCCGGCCGCAGGACCGAGTTTTTGAACCGAAGCAACCCATACGAAGCGGAGAACGAAGCGTTTCTTCATGCGGTGCGCACCGGCGATGCTTCGCGCATCCGTTCTACTTATGCCGATGCGTGCAAAACGCATCAGATTACGATAGCTGCCAATCAATCGGCGCAGCTGGGGACTCCTATATCGATCATATAGCCAAAGAGGGCAGGACGTGCTGTCGTGTAATTCAGATAGGCATGAAACGTAGCCGATGGACTGCTACTGCTGTGAAGCGTCTAGTGCGGTGCAAAAGTGCATGATATGGGGCTAGAGCTTCCCACCTCCATTTCGCACTAACTGGAAAACCTCCATCTAATTATGCTCGTAATTATAGAAAACAATCATCTAACTGGAAAACCTGCAGTTATTTTCTCGAATATGGCTCGATTAGCCTCAATTCATAGAAAATAGATGTAGGTTTTCCATTTATTTTGGCAAAAGAAGCTCATTCCATCGAAAATAACTGCATAAAATCCATTTAGCCATTGGAAGAGGTGCTCGGAGAGATGGTTTGAGCAACTAAAGTGTACCGATGGATAAGCGGGATTCGAGCGGAACGGCACAGTTGTGCCCGGTTAGACATGAAAAAGAGAGGAGCAATTGTTCCTGCAACTGCTCCTCTCTTTATTGCAATCAGCTATGCTTCTTCCGACGCGACAGCTGCTGCTCAGGCTCGATTAGCGCTGACGTGCTTCTCCGTCCGGCAGCGTCGGAAGCGCCGAGCTTCGAGCGCTTCACCCTGCTAAGCCCTGCCGTCTCATCCGCTATCCCGGCTGTGTACGCCTGCTGCTTGCGCTTCTTATTAAGCAGATCCCCCGTCCATCCCTTATTCCATAGCCATATGTATATGAAGGTTGTAATGACGATAACGGCCGTCACCAGCGCGGCAAAGCCCCAAGGCTCATCCTTCCAGGGCAGCCGGATGAAATTGCTTCCCCATAGCGTTCCTGCGAGCGTGGCAGGCAAAAACAACACCGTAAATATCGTTAATGTCCGCATAATATCGTTGCCGCGGAAGTTGGAAATCGCGCTGTCCATTGAGATGAGCGTATCGATTTCAAACGCATACTGTCTCAGCAGCGTCTCGATCCGCTCCAGCTTATGCGTCATCCGCTGATAACTCTCCGTTACCGCAAGCTCATCCATGAAAGCTTCCTTGGCTGCGCCATGCAGCTCTCTTAAAGGCGTGAACAGATGCGTCCAGTGCAGTAAATCATATCTTCGTTCAAAAATATCGTCTATCAAGCCCGTTCGGTTAGCTGTGCGCATCGCCGTTTCAAGCTCTCCAAGCCTTTTCTCAAAACCGTCCAAACCGGCGTGAAAAGCATCTGACAATATGCCAAGCATGACGAAAAAAGCTTCCGGCGCCGTGCCGCTGCCGTCGAATTTCGGTGTGTGCGAGCCTGCTGACTGCAGGCGAAGCGGCAGCCTCATATCATCGTGAATCGTAATGAGCTGCGCGCGTCTCATCCAAAAGTGAAACGGCACGACATCGTCGATCTCCTCCGTCATTTGCATCATGACGGTGCCGTACAGTACAGGACCCGTCTCCGCGTCTTCAGCGACGGTGATCTGATTGCTTCTTTTGCCTATACTGTCGTCGATCCATGACGCGCAAGCGGGGAAAAGCCGCTTCAGCTCCAAAGTCTGCTGCTGGAACAGCTCCTGCTCCTCGATGTCAGACTCCGCAGCTATACGCTGCGCTTCAAGCGTGACGCTCGGCTGTGCGGAAATGACTTTTCGGCTTGGCAGCGGCTCCTGCTGCTGCAAGGACTGCTTGGGCTGCTGCAGCACATGCCATTCCCAGCCAGAAGGATAGCGAAGCATCCGATGAATCATCGATTTGCCTCCTGCTCGTTCATTTTTCAAAATATACTCTCAATCATAACCTGAACGGCGGCACAGCACAACATGCGTATGTATGAAGGGAGAACGCGGTTATATGCGATAGAGAGTCGAATGAAAGGGAATGCTAAATTTAGCCTGACGCATCAGGGCGAATGCTTGGGATTGCAGTCGAAATATCCAAAAAAATAATAAAGGAGAACAGGGGCAGTGGCTAGAAAAATTGCATTTTTCAATACAGATCAGGCGGCAATCGGGGCGATCAACAAGCTGGAACAGGCCGGCTTTGTAGCCGGCGAGCTTCAAGTGTTGGCTATTAACGGAGAGCATACGGGACGGATCGAAGGCGGAAGCGATTTGAAGGTCGACGAGCTGCAGTCGCTGGAGGAGGCCGACAGCAGGAGATACGGCTGGCCGGATATAAACGGCGCAGCGACTCCCGTTCTATTCGGCACTGCTGCAGGAGCCATTTGGACGAACAGCATCGCCGCTCCGGCTGTGCTGGCCGAGACGTTCAATATAGAAGGTGACCGGGAGAAGGAGGCGCTGAAATCGTACGGGCTGGACGATGACGAAATCCGGTCTTGCCTCGCGAAGCTTCATGAAGGCGCAGTTGCCGTTATCGTGGAAACGGACGAGAAGAAAACCTTTCTCGATAAGGACAGCGGTCCCGATATATCTCGGCTTGGCGTTGCCGAAGGGATTTTTCGAGGGTGCGGAGGCTCTCCTATCATCTCCGGTTCATAAAAAAACCGCGGGAGATGATTCCAAGCAAGCGTGAATCATTCCCCGCGGGGCTTTTTGCTATTTTTGCCGTCCGTGTAGCTTCAGCCTCGGTCCATGCGCACGATAGGGGCAAGCGGATTCGACCGGCCATTGATCAGATCGCAAATAATGCGAGAACCAAGCATGCTGTATACGGTGCCGTTGCCTCCATATCCCAGGCAATAATAGATGTTAGGCTGCCTTGGATCGGCGCCGATGAACGGCAAATTATCACGCGACTCCCCGAAGGATGCGCTCCAGGCATACTGGATTTCGGCATCGAAGGCGGGAAACAGCGCTTTGAGCCTGTCCCGAAGCCTACCGGCAAGCTTCTTATGCTTGCTATGACTATGGATAGGCTGATCGTTCTCTTCATCTAATCCCCCGAGGATAACCCTGCCGTCAAATGATGTTCTCATATACAGATAAGGCCTGCTTGTCTCCCATATAAGCATCCGCTCATGCCAGCTGGCGTTAAGCTGAGGTTCGATTCCGGTAACGGCTGCGAAGGAACGGTTAATCTGCGCTTTAATTAACTGCCCTTTCAGCTCTTCAGGCTCATATCCAATCGCATAGATAATGTTGCTCGCAGTTACCGTGCTTCCATTGGCGGCGTGAAGGCGGTATCGGCCGTCATCCAGCGGCTCTTGCCTGATAACTTCTGTATGGGAATAAAGGTTAAGTCCCTCTTGCCGAGCGGCGGCTGCGATTCCGTTAACAAGCTGAAGGGGATTGGATTCGGCATCGCCTTTGGCGACGATCGCCCCGGGCTTGCGGAACGGGAAATGCGCCGCAATATCGTCGCTTTCCCAAAACTGCACTTCAAAGCCGGCATCCAGCAGTGCTTCATACTCGCGGCGAAGCTTGGGCAGCTCCTGCTCAGACGATGCAAAATAAAGGCTGCTCCTGCGGTCAAAATCGACATGGCTGGGCAGCGTACTGATTAGTTCCTCAAGCTGATCGATAGCCTCGCCACAGCTTCGGTAGAAAAGTTTGGCATCGCGTTCGCCGATTTGACTGATTAAATCGCAAAGCATAATATCATTGCTGAATTGGATCAAGCAGGTGCTGGCTGCCGTACTGCCGCCGGCGATTTCCCGCTTTTCCAGTAAAGCGGCCGTGCGTCCGCTTCGAACAATGGCAAGGCTGCAAAGGGCACCGGATATGCCGCCGCCGATAACGGCCGTATCCGTATCGATGTGCTGCTGCAGCGGCGGGGCTTCAACAGGCGTGAAGCCGGTATTTGGCCAATACAAGCTTCCGGAATAGAGTTCCTTCAATGGTGATCACTCCCTAAGCTAGTATGTCCATCTTATGCTTAATCATCATTGCTTACCCTTATCCAGCGCCTCTTGAATCGTTTTGTTGACAAGCTCGACATGGGGATCGGCTTCAGCGGAATCTTCCAATTCGTACTTCGCCTTAAGCTCTAATATGCGCCGGACACTCTGATTCAGCCTTTCTTCGGTAATCGTTCCGTCCTCCACGCTTTCCCGGAGCGCGTCAAGCACAGCGGTTTGCAGCTTTTCCTTATGCCCGACCAATAGGATATCGTTGCCGGCAAGGACGGCTTCTACTGCAGCTTCGCCAATGTCCCGGTGCTTCGTAATGCCGCCCATTGTCATATCGTCGGTCATCACAACGCCGTCAAAGCCGAGATCTTCCCGGAGCAGGCGGTTGATTATGGCGTTCGAAAGCGAGGCGGGCTGCCGGCTGTCGATCTGAGGCAGCAAAATATGGGCAACCATAATGGCATCCGCGCCATTTTCAATAGCGGCTTTGAACGGAAGCAGCTCGAAGCTGTGTAATTCGTCGATCGTTCGATCCTCCACTGGCAGGTCCAAATGGGAATCAACGGATGTGTCTCCGTGACCGGGAAAATGTTTCACGACCGCAACAACGTCTTGCGATTGCAGACCTTGCATAGCGGCAACGCCGATTTCGGATACCGTTTCCGGTGTTCTGCCGAACGAGCGGTTGCCGATGACGGGATTGTCGGGATTGCTGTCAATATCAAGCACGGGCGCAAAATCCATGTTAAAACCAAGCGCGGCCAGCGCTGTGCCAATGGCGCTGCCTATGCCGGCAGCGTATTCGGTATTGCCGGTTTTGCCTACATCGCGCGGAGCGGGGAGCTTGACGAACTCTTTAGGCAGACGGCTCACCTTTCCGCCCTCTTCGTCCACGCCCAGCCAAAGCGGAATGTCGCTGCCGTTCGCCGCTTTCAGCTCGTTCAGCAGCTTTAACGTCTGCTCGGCCGAGTCGATATTTCTTTTATATAAAATAAAACCGCCGATCTTGTATTTATCCAGCATGCTGCGCGTCTTAGCCTTGAGCGACGTTCCCTCCAGCCCGATCACTACCATTTGGCCGATTTTGTCCTCCACGGTCATCCGATCCAATTGCTCGTTAATGCCAGCTGGCTCCAAGGCTGGCTCAGCGGTTCTCGGCACTGGCGATTGGGCGGCTGGCGAGCTTGAAGGCGGCACGGTCACTTCCGCCGTTGAATCGTTTGCGGCATTGCCGCAGCCTGCGGCAACAACAGCCATCATGATGAGCGCTATAAGCGAATGAATCATTTTAAAGTTGCGAATATCGATTCCCTCCTCTTATTAAGCAGAGCTTGTCCATTAGACGCGCTGCAAGGAACGATTGTTTCATACTTCCAAAATAACCATTCTAATCGAGAATTACACGCTTGAATCGCAAGATTGAAAAAATCCTTTTAGTCTGCTTAGCTTTTCGGCAGGCGGAGCATCGCTTCGCGGTAGGCGCTTGGCGATTGGCCGTGAAGCCTGCGAAACTGCTTGGAGAAGTAAAGCGCGTCCTGCAGACCAACGGAAGCGGCGATCTGCTCAATCGTTAGATCGGGACGCTCGCGAAGCAGTTGGCGCGCTTTGTCGATGCGCAGCTTGAGCAGAAAGGTGACCGGCGTGACGCCGGTCTGCGCTTTAAATATACGGGACAAATATGCCCGGTTATAGCCAAGCGTCTCCGCCATTTGTTCGATAGAGACGGGATGCGCGTATTGTGTAGACAGGTAGTGGATCACCTGCTTCAGCAAATGGCCCTGCTCTCCGTGTGCATCGCGCGCCGGGCCGCCGCTCTCGGCTTCGCGAGCCTTGCTGTATTCCGCAAACAGCAAATAGAGCAGGCCGACCGATTTCAAGCCTGCATCTGCCGCTCCGGCGCGAAAGGAGGTATAGATTTGCCGGTAGATCGCGCCTGCTCTGCGCATGTCTTCGGTGAACAGTACTGGCTGCTGCACAGAAAAACCGGCATCTCCGGCAAGGGCGCCAGCCTGCTCGCCATGGAATGCGACCCAACGGTAGAGCCAAGGATGCTCGCTGTCCGATTCGTAGCTGATCAGCTGCTCGGGCTCAATGAGAAACGTATGACCGGCTTGCAGAGGATAGCTTTCTCCGCTGCAGGTGAACGTTCCTTTGCCTGAGAGCACAATATGCATTAAATAAAAATCATACACTTTAGGACCTAGTCGATGTCCCGGCTTCGTCTGGCTTTCTCCGGCGAACAGCACGCCCAAATGCGGCTTGGCATTTTGCGTTAAAATCGGGTTGGAGGCGACTGTATACATATCCTGCAGCATGATTGTTCCATCTCCTGACATCGTGTAAAGGCCGTGTACCGGCAGCGCAAGCATACGCTTTTCATTCATCATAGCACTTTCTGTTGGGCTGGTGAAGTCACATAAATCCATATAAAAGACACTTTCCGCCATTTCTTTTGAAAGGTGGTTACACTATACTGAAGAAGAAATAAAGAGGCAGCTAATTTTATAGATAAAGGAATGTGATAGCAAATGGCAAACATCCAAGAGCTCACAGGTCAATTTATAGCGCATTTCGGCGGGAATGCGGACGATATGAAACTGTTTCACGCTCCAGGGCGCGTCAATCTGATTGGCGAACATACCGATTACAACGGCGGCTACGTGTTTCCGGCCGCACTGACCTTCGGAACGACGCTGCTTATCCGGGCGCGCAAAGACGGCAAGCTGGGTCTTGCGACAACGGGCTTTCCGCATAAAGGCGAGCTCGATATTAACGCGATAGTATACGATGAGGCCGACGACTGGATGAACTATCCGAAAGGGATCGTGCATGAGCTGCAGCAGCGCGGCGTCAGCTTCAGCCATGGCTACGACCTGCTGTATCATGGCGAAATTCCGAACGGAGCCGGGCTTTCTTCCTCCGCATCCATCGAGGTCGTTACGGCTTATGCCCTTCTAACGATGGAAGGCCTTCCAACAGATACGGTGGAAATCGCACTTTTATCGCAAAAATCCGAAAATGAATTTAACGGCGTACAATGCGGCATTATGGACCAGTTTGCCGTTGCCAACGGCAAAAAGGACCATGCCATCCTGCTCATGTGCGACACGCTGGAATATGAGCTCGTTCCATTCCAATCCGGCAGCTATAAGCTTGTCATCGGCAATACGAACAAGCGCCGCGGACTCGTAGATTCCAAGTACAATGAGCGCCGCAGCGAGTGCGATCAGGCGGTGGAGGAGCTAAAAGCCGCGTATCCGGATTTGACGCTGCTTGGCCAATTAAGCGCCCAGCAGTTCCACGCCGCAAAACATCACATTAAGAGCGATATCGTGCGCAACCGCGCGCAGCATGTCGTGGAAGAAATCGATCGCGTGCTTCAATCGATTAAGGCGCTTCGCGCTAACGACCTTGCGACCTTCGGCCAATTGATGAACGGCTCGCATGATTCGCTTCGCGATCTGTACGAAGTAACCGGAGCGGAGCTTGACGCAATGGTCGAAGCGGCCCGCGCCATTCCGGGCGTGCTTGGCTCCCGCATGACAGGCGCCGGCTTTGGCGGATGCACCGTTTCGCTTGTTCACGAGGACAGCGTAGAGACATTCAAGGAAGAGGTAGGACGCAAATATAGAGAAGCGACTGGATTGACTGCCGATTTCTACGTATGTACGATCGGCAACGGAGTCGAGCAGCTGGTATAAAACAAAAGGCTTAATTCGAATCGGATCATGGTTTCAAGAGAGGGGATAGGACAATGGCAGTATTGGTAACAGGAGGCGCCGGCTATATCGGCTCCCATGCGGTAGCTGCGCTATTGGAGCGTGGAGAGGACATCGTCGTCATCGACAATCTGCAGCAAGGGCATCGCGACGCGGTGCTTGGCGGCAAGCTGTACGAAGGCGATTTGCGTGACGAGGCGTTTATGGATAAAGTGTTCCGCGAGAACGATATTGACGCGGTTATCCATTTTGCCGCGAATTCGCTAGTTGGCGAAAGCATGAAGCTGCCGGGCAAATATTATCATAATAATGTGTTCGGCACGCTTTGCCTTTTGGAGAAAATGAACGAGTACAATGTGCGCAAAATCGTATTCTCGTCGACTGCCGCTACTTACGGAGAGCCTGAAAATGTGCCGATCGACGAATACGACCGCACAGTGCCTACGAACGCGTACGGCGAAACGAAGCTGGCGATGGAGAAAATGATGAAATGGTTCGATGTCGCCCATGGCATCAAATATGTGTCGCTGCGTTACTTTAATGCCGCAGGCGCGCACGAGAGCGGACGGATCGGCGAGGATCATAATCCGGAATCGCATCTCATTCCGATTGTGCTGCAGGTAGCGCTTGGACAGCGGGCGCATATTTCCGTATTCGGTGACGACTACGATACGGAGGACGGAACCTGCATCCGCGATTACATTCATGTGAGCGACTTGGCCGATGCGCATGTGCTGGCTGTAGACCGTCTTCGCGGAGGCGGGGAAAGCGCAGTGTACAATCTTGGCAGCGGCAACGGATATTCGGTGAAGCAAGTTGTCGATATTGCCCGCGCTGTAACGGGCCATGCGATACCGGCTGTTATCGAGCCGCGCCGCGCCGGCGATCCTGCCGTGCTGATCGCGTCTTCTAACCGGGCTCGCACGGAGCTGGGCTGGACGCCTAAGCGCGACGATCTGGAGAAGATTATAGCGAGCGCTTGGAGCTGGCATAAGGCTAATCCAAGCGGCTACAGCAAGTAGAGCTTGTCTCGGCATGGAAAGGAGCACAATCTTATGACGATTTCATCAATGCGGCTCGAGACGCAAGGAAGCGGCGTTCCGGGCGCCAGCGACGCGCTTTTGCTCATCGAACGCTTATTGCAGTTCGCGCTGCAGCGCAAGCTGATTCATCCGCTTGACGCCCAAGCCGCGCGCAACAGCTTGCTTGACTTGTTCCGCTTTACGGAGCCATATGAGGGAGAGGTGCCTGCGGAGGAGCTGGACAGCCCTGTGCAGCTGCTGGAGCCGCTGCTCGACTACGGCTTCTCCATTGGCTTGATTTCCGATAATATAACGACTTATCGCGATCTGCTCGATGCGCGCATTATGGGCCTCCTTATGCCGCGGCCATCGGAAGCTGCGGCGGCGTTCGAAAGAACGAAGAGCGCTGAAGGCATCGAAGCGGCTACCGACGCGTTCTACAGTATGAGCATCGATTCCAACTATATTCGGATGGACCGTATTCGCAAAAATCAGCTTTGGCTTCATGAAACGGACTATGGCAAGCTTGAAATTACGATCAATCTGTCAAAGCCCGAGAAGGATCCGAAGGAAATTGCGCTGCTGCGCACGCTGCCGCAAGCGCGCTATCCGAAATGCCTGCTTTGTGCGGACAATGTCGGATATTCCGGAAGAGCGGATCATCCGGCGCGGCAAAATTTGCGCGTGCTTCCGCTTGCTCTGCAGAACGAGCAGTGGTTTTTCCAATATTCGCCTTACGTGTATTACAACGAGCACAGCATCGTATTTAAGGGCAAGCATGAACCGATGGTTATTTCGCACGCATCGTTCGCTCGCTTGCTGGACTTCGTCGATCAAATGCCGCATTATTTCATCGGCTCGAATGCTGACCTCCCAATTGTCGGCGGCTCTATATTGAGCCATGACCATTTCCAGGCAGGCCGCCACACGTTCCCGATGGAAACGGCGCCGGTCGAAGCGCAGTTCACAGACCCTACGCTGCCGGGCGTATCGTTCGGCATCGTAAAATGGCCGATGTCGGTTGTGCGTGTAACGGGCCGCTCCAAGGACGATGTGCATAGCGCCGCATGCCGCTTGCTGGACGAATGGAGAGGCTACAGCGATCCGTCGGCGGAGGTGCACGCGTTCACGGAGCAGGAAGACGGCACCCGCACGCCGCATAATACGATTACGCCGATTGCGCGGCTTCGCCCGGGACAACTGTATGAGCTTGATCTGGTGCTTCGCAATAATCGGACCAGCGATGAGCATCCGGACGGCATCTTCCATCCGCATCGCGAGCTGCACCATATTAAGAAGGAAAATATCGGGCTGATCGAGGTAATGGGCCTTGCTGTCCTGCCTGGACGCTTGAAGGATGAGCTGGAGCAGCTGGCCTCTTATCTCGAAGCGGGTAGCGGCAAAGCGGCTGCGGAGCTGCTGGAGCAAACGCATCCGCTCCATAAGCATGCAGACTGGCTGCAATTGCTTATATCGAAATATGGGAGCGGGCATTCAGCCGCAGAAGCGAAAGCGATTCTGGAAGCGGAGACCGGAAATAAGTTTTTGGACGTTCTTAAGGATGCCGGCGTATATAAACGGACGGAAGCGGGCTTAGCTGCATTTGAGCGGTTCTTGCTTTCAGCCGGCCTTGCAAAAGCGTCTCATGAAGCATAAATATAGGCACTGAAATAACAAGCGCCCTCTATCTATAAGCGATAGAGAGCGCTTGTTTCATTCTAATGGATTAGAGCTGAAGCACCAGTCTTGGTTTATTAGCTGGAATATTTGGGTATGATGTATTATTAAAAAATATAAATTTGTAAACGTGAAAAATTTATGGTATTTTTTATATGAATATATTGTTATTGTAATTAATGCAGGCCAATTATGGAGGGAGCGTTAGCGTTAGTATGTCGGAAAAAATGATGCCACTCGATGAATTTCTGCAACTAGATACAGATGAGCAGGTAGAAAAGCTGAAGCGCTGGAAGACGACTCATACGTTGAAGGATATACGCGAAGCTTGGAATTTCAAACATTCTGCGCAATATTATATGCTGCTGAAGAAGCTACATATTTATGAGCGCGTTGTGAACAAATCGGATAAGTTCTACCCATCCAACGATTCCGCCACCGGGCATAGAGGAACTTTGGGCGACAGCGGCTGGCGCAGCCCTTATTACGGCGGGGAGCAGAGGGTGCTCTCGGACAGCTTTGATTATTATTTGAACACGACTTTAAGCGGGCCTGAGCTTGCTGACAGGCTGGAGAGAATCGCGCATTTCCTTAAAGGGGAGCAGAAGAGCGTGACGATCAGGCTTTCCATCGCCGCCTCTGATCAGCAGGCTGCAGCTGCCAGCGAGCAAGGTTAAGCGATTGGGAGCAAGAAAAGGTATCGCGCAAGTGAAGCGGCGCGATACCTTTTTTATGCCTGCCTATTGTAATAATATTTTTTGTCTGTTAATGGTATTTA
>Ga0180215_1001261_pt1 | contig 28422 bp, 24 predicted proteins | sample eDN3rd37CBELigBY_FD_128871 | JGI IMG/M metagenome (GOLD analysis project Ga0180215, IMG submission 128871) | Enriched backyard soil microbial communities from Emeryville, California, USA - eDNA 3rd pass 37_C BE-Lig BY (version 2) (version 2) | ecosystem: Environmental > Terrestrial > Soil >...
ACCCAAGGCGCTGGGCAGCTTCCAGGCGGTGTCGCTCTTCGGCCTCGCGATGGGGCCGGCCGCGGCGGCCGTGCTGATCGAGCTGTTCGACTACCGGGGCACGTTCCTGCTCACGGCGGCGGTGATGCTCGCCGGTGCAGTGGCGTCAGTGTTCTTGATCCGGGAGGACAAGTCCACGCTGCGGCGCAACGCCGGTGCCTCTCCGAGCAACGGGCTCGGTGAGCTGGGTGAGCTGCTGCGCGTCCCGGCCATCCGCGCCACCCTGGGCGTCGCGCTGATCCTCGGCCTCGGTGTCCCGATGGTGCAGCCGGTGCTGTCGTCGTTCATCAAGGAGCTGCTCGAGGAGGGCCGATCGGTCAACCTCGTGGTCGGCAGCATCTTCTTCGGCATCTCCGCGGCCGGCGGCATCGGCGCGATGCTCACCGGCCGAGCGCTGCGCCGGGTGCCCACCCGCAGGCTGCTCGTGGTGGCCAGCGCGGTGGCCGGCCTGCTGCTCGTGCCCCAGGCCGGGGCGCAGGCCGTCTGGCACCTGGTGCCGTTCGTGCTCGGCATGGCGTTCTTCCACGGGTCGCTCCAGGCCAGCACGGTGGCGCTGGTGTCGTCGGTGGTCTCGCGAGCGTCGGCCAGCGCGGGCTTCGGTCTCTACCAGAGCGTGCAGGCGGCCTCGGCCCAGCTGGCGCCGGCGGTGGGGGGCCTCCTGGTGGCGATGGTCGGCTTCCGGGGCGTGTTCGTCACGGCCGGCGCGGTCCTCCTCGTGGCCTCGTTCGTGGCCGCGCGCGTGCTGCCGGGGGCGCCGGCGGTGGGGCCAGCACCCCTGTCGGCTCCGGCGGCGCAGCAGCCGGGCCCGCCCGTCGACCTGGCCGAGCCCGAGCCGGCCTGAGCCGGCCTGAGCGGCTGTCGCCCTCAGGGGCGCAGCTCGGCGAACCCGTTCCGGATGACCACCGCACCGGCCGAGGCGGCCTCGAACACGTACTGCCGATCTCCGACGTCGTCGATGTGGACCTCGACGTGCTCCCCGACGAACGTCGGCGCCGCGAACCGCACGGCCAGGCGGCGCACCCGCTCGGGATCTCCGCCGGCCACCATCGCCACGATGCCCTGCGCGCACAGGGCCAGCGTGCAGAGGCCGTGGAGGAAGGTGCGATCGGCGCCGCTGCGACGAGCCGCCTCCACGTCGAAGTGGTGCGCGGACCAGTCGCCCGACACCTCGGCGTAGCGGCGCGGCATCTCGTCGTCGGCGTGGACGTCGTAGGTCCCGACCCGGCTCGGGGGCGCGCCGCGATCGACGGCGTGGTCCGGAGGGGCCTCGCCCACGGGGTCGCCGGCGGCCTGCAGGAGCACCGTGGTCCACCACTGCTCGGCGATCAGCTCCCCGTCGTCGCCATGGGTGAGGTAGCGCATCGTCACGAGGTTGTGCCGCCCGCCCCGCCGGGAGCCGAACCCCTCCACCCACGTCTGCAGCGGCTCGCCCGGCGCGATCGGTCGGTGGAGGAGGATGTCGTGCTGCCCGTGCACGCCGCCCGCCATGGACGAGCGCACCGGTGCCGGGACGAGCGCGGCGAACCCGGCTTCCTGGGCCTCCCAGATCTGCGTCACCACCGCGGCCGGAGGCACCGCCGATCCTGACCGGCTCGCCTCGTTGGGGTCGTTCGTCGCGGCCGCGTAGCGCCGCACGAGCTCGGCGTCGATCCGTCCCGGGAACGGGCCCAGGCGGTCGAGCAGGACGCCGGGCACCCCAGGGCCTTCGCCTTGCTGCACCGGGCCATCATGGTGTCGTCACCGCGCGTCGGCCAAGCTGCCTCCGGTCGCGCCCGTGCCGCGGGTGGCGACGGGACAACTAGGGTCTCGGCCTGCGCGGCGACGGCCCGGCGTGCAAGGTGCAGGGGGACGGATGGATCGGGAGCGCTGGACGTGGAGGGCCACCGGCCCCGCGCCCGCGGCGCCGTCGCGGGAGCTCGAGGTGGTCGTCATCGGCGCGGGCATGGGTGGTCTGGCTGCCGCGGAGAAGCTCGTGGCGCACGGGTTCACGCCGACGATCCTGGAGAAGGCGGACGAGGTCGGCGGCACGTGGCACGACAACCGGTACCCGGGGCTGTACGTGGACGTGCCGGTCGGCCTGTACCAGATGCGCTTCGCGCCCAAGTACGACTGGAGCCACGCCTACGCGCCCGGACCAGAGATCCAGGACTACCTGGTCGGCATCGCCGACCGCCTCGACCTCCGCCGGCACATCACCTTCGGCGTGGAGATCACGTCGGCGACGTGGGTCGATGGCCGCTGGGAGCTGACCACCAGCGACGGGGCGACCCGCACGGCCGACGCGGTGATCGCGGCGACCGGCTTCCTCCACCGCAAGCGCCTCCCGCAGGTCGTCGGCATGGCGACGTTCGCCGGGCGCCAGTTCCACTCGTCGGAGTGGTCCGACGACCTCGACGTGACCGGCGAGCGGGTGGCGGTGGTCGGCAGCGGTTCGAGCGGCGTGCAGCTCGTCTGCGCCCTGTCGGAGATGCCCTGCCAGGTCGTCCAGTCCGAGCAGACCGAGATGTACCGCGACCTCCAGCTCCACCGGCTCGACCGTGTGCGGAGCCATCGGAGCCGTGTCGCGAGCGAGCAACCGGCGTGAGCACCGTCTGGCCCACCATCCCGGCCATGGTGGCCTCGACCGCCGAGCGCTGGCCGCAGCAGCTCGCGGTGGTCGACGGTGATGTCCGCCTCACCTACGCCGATGTGGTCGGTGAGGCCAGGCGCTTCGGCGCCGCGCTGGTGGCCGCGGGCGTGGCGCCCGGCGAGCGCGTGGCCATCTGGAGCCCCAACTGCGCCGAGTGGATCATCGCCGTGCTCGGCCTGCTGGAGGCCGGCGCGGTGCTCGTGCCGATCAACACCCGGTTCCGGGGCGCCGAGGCGGCCGACATCCTGGCCCGGAGCCGGGTCCGCCTGCTGGTGACCACCAGCGACTTCCTGGGGAACGACTACGTGGCGCTGCTGCGGGGGGCGGACGTGCCGCTGCCCGACCTGGCGACCATCGTCGACCTGCGCGGCGCCGGCTCGGGCGGGACGACCGCTTGGGACGACGTCCTGGCACGGGGAACGGCCGGCGACCACGCCGAGCTCGCCCGTCGCGCCGCGGCGCTGAGCCCCGAGGACCCGTCGGACATCCTGTTCACGTCGGGGACCACGGGCGTGCCCAAGGGCGTGGTGCAGACGCACAGCCGCACGCTCTGCGTCGCCACCGACTGGGCGACCATGACCGAGCTGGGCCCCGGCGACCGCTACCTCATGGTCAACCCCTACTTCCACATGTTCGGCTTGAAGGCAGGGATCCTGGCGTCCGTCGGTGCCGGGGCGACGATGTTCCCCGAGGCGGTGTTCGACGCGGGCCGGGTGCTCGAGCGGGCGGAGGCGGAGCGGATCACGGTCCTGCCGGGCCCGCCCACGCTGTACCAGTCGATCCTCGACCACCCCGACCGGGACGCGCGCGACCTCTCCAGCCTGCGGATCGCCGTCACCGGCGCGGCCGACATCCCCGTGGAGCTCATCCGGCGGGTGCAGGCCGAGCTGCCCTTCTCGGCCGTGATCGCCGGGTACGGGTTGACGGAGGCGGGCACGGCGACGACCACGTCACCCGACGACGACCCGGAGACCATCGCCACCACGGTGGGCCGGGCGCGACCCGGCTTCGAGCTGCGCATCGTGGACGCTGACGGGCGTGATCTGCCGGCGGGCGAGCAGGGCGAGGTGCTGCTGCGCGGCCGGAGCGTGATGGCCGAGTACCTCGACGACCCGGCGGCCACGGCCGAGGTGCTCTCGCCCGACGGGTGGCTCCGCACGGGCGACATCGGGGTGCTCGACGAGCGCGGCAACCTGCGCATCGTCGGCCGGGCCAAGGACATGTTCATCGTGGGCGGTTTCAACGCCTACCCGGCCGAGATCGAGAACCTGCTGCTGCGCCACCCGGGCATCCAGCAGGTGGCGGTGATCGGCATCCCCGACGCCCGCCTCGGCGAGGTTGCCATGGCGTTCGTCGTGCCGCGCGCGGGCGCAGCGTTCACACCGCAGGAGATCGTCGACTGGTCCCGCCGGGAGATGGCCAACTACAAGGCGCCCCGCGTGGTGGAGCTGGTGGACGAGCTCCCGGTCAACGCCACGGGCAAGGTGGTGAAGGACGAGCTGCGGCGATGGGCGCGGTCGCGGACGCGGTCGTGAGCGCCCGCTGCTAGAACGGCGACCCGGGACGAAGGAGGGACGATGGCCGCGTTGGTGCGCCGGAAGCTGGGGCCCGCCGATGTCGACGAGCTGGCCCGGCGGTACCGCAACTGGGGCACGTGGGGAGCCGACGACGAGCTGGGCGCGGCCAACTACGTCACCCCGGACAGCGTCGTGCGCGCAGCCGCAGAGATCCGCAAGGGCACGGTCTTCTCGCTGGCCTTCCCGATGGACCGCAGCGGCCCGATGACGGGCGGCCGGGGTCGGGTCAACCCGCAGCACCTGATGCTCCGCACCGGGGCCGACATCCTCGCCGACCCGACCGAGACGGGCGACATCCGGGTCACCGACGACGCGGTCTACATGCCCCTGCAGTCGTCCACGCAGTGGGACGCGTTGTGCCACATCATCTTCCGCGGCGAGGCCTACAACGGCCGGGGACCCGACAGCGTCACCAGCGGGGGTGCCAGCCACAACAGCATCACCAACCTGAAGGACCGCGCTGTCGGTCGTGGGGTGCTGCTCGACGTGCCGCGGTGGCTCGGCCGGCCCTGGCTCGAGCCCGGCGACGTCATCCAGGCCGAGGATCTGGAGGCGTGCGCGCGCCACCAGGGTGTGGAGCCCGGCGAGGGTGACTTCCTGCTGGTGCGTACCGGGCACCTCGCGCTGTGCCGCTCGGAGGGTCACTGGGGCACCTACTGCGGTGGGACGTCGCCGGGGCTGGGGCTCAGCGCCGCGGACTTCCTCTGCCCACGTCACGTCGTCGGCGTCGCCACCGACACGTGGGGGATCGAGGCCATCCCCTACGAGACCGAGGGCATCCGGGCGCCCCTGCACGTGGTGCTGCTCGTCAACGCCGGCGTCTACATCGGGGAGATGTGGGACCTCGAGGCGCTGGCCGAGGACTGCGCGGCCGACGGTCGCTGGACGTTCTTCCTGGCCGCCCCGCCGCTCACCATCACCGGTTCGGTCGGTTCACCGGTGAACCCCCTGGCCATCAAGTAGCCGTCGCGGCCGTCGTAGCCGAGGCGGCCCGGAAGTGGGCCATCACCTCCTTGGCGCCCCACTCCAGGCCGTCGAGGTACTCCTCGAGGGAGCGAGGCGACGGGCCCGGGCGGGGGATGGAGGTCCACGTCACGCCGTGGTCCTGGAGCACGCCGATCCGGTCGATCAGGTCCTGCACGCTGTCGAGGGGTCGGTCCTCGGGGAGCGGCTCGTGGTTGGGCCCGAAGCGCGACGCGACGGGCGTGAGCGAGATGTCGAACGTCGCCTCTCGCTCGGCGAAGCCGGGGACCCGCCGCGCCTCCTCCAGGAACATCGGGAGGTCGTCGGGCCCGTTCAACCACGGCCCCTTGCCGCCCTGCGACCCGCTCGGCATCCACCCGTCGCCCACGCGCGCTGCACGGCGCAGCGCGGCCATCGAGCTGCCGCCAATCCACAGCGGCGGGTGCGGTTGCTGGACCGGCTTCGGTTCGAACAGCACATTGGCGAAGTCGACGTACCGCCCGTGGAACTCGGGCTGGCCTCCGTCCACAGCACCTTCATCGCGTCGAGGTACTCGTCGGTGATGCGGCCCCGCTGCTCGAATGGCACGCCCAGCGCGGCGAACTCCCCGCGCGCCATCCCGGCGCCGACGGTGATCGTCACCCGTCCGCCTGACAGCACGTCGAGCGTGGCGACGGCCTTGGCGAACTGCACGGGGTGGTGGTACGGCATCACGATCACGCTGCTGTTGACGCGGATGCGGGTCGTCGCGCCCGCGATGAAGCTCATCACCGTGAAGGCGTCGACCCAGTAGGCGCCCATCGCCACGGCGAGGTCCTTGGGCATCACCAGGTGCTCGCTCACGTTGAGCGAGTCGTAGCCGAGGTCCTCAGCCGTGCGGGCGATGCGCTGGAAGTCGTGCACCGTCAGCCGGTCCTGCCAATGGTCGCGTCCCGGCGTGAACTCCTCGGGTGGGTAGCGCATCACCCCTGGGAAGCCGGTGGAGAACTTCATGAGCCCTTCCTCCTCAACTGACGTCCGAGATCGGATCCTCGGCGGCTGACTGTCGACCGGCGATGCGGCCGAAGGCGAGCGCGTCGGCGATCGGCATCCCGCTGTCGAAGCAGCGGCTGTACGACATGCTCATCTCACCTGCGCAGTAGAGCCGGGGGATGACCTGGCCGAAGGCGTCGAGCACCTGCGCCCGCTCGTTGCGTCGTGGCCCGCCGCAGGTGAAGTTGAGCACCGGCCCCCACCGGAACCCGTAGTACGGCGGGCGGTCGATCGGCACGAGCGTGGCCGGCTCGCGCCCGAACTGCTCGTCGACGCCCCGCCCGCAGGCCTCGTTGTACCGGGCGACGGTGGCCACCAGGCCCGCGGGGTCGATCCCCATGGTCTTCGCGAGCTGCTCGAGGGAATCGGCGGTCGAGATCCACCCGCGCTCGATCTCGGCGCAGTTGTCGGGACTCCAGCGGTACCCGTCCACCAGCTGGCTCCAGCCGTAGGGGCCCTCCTCGAACGGGCGGCAGAAGGGACCCGCAGCCCGGGTGCGCTCGTCGAACACCACCCACATCGGCTCCGACGGGAACTGCTCGAAGCGGCCGTGGTGGAAGGCATGCCCGTGCCTCGTCGGCACCTGCTCGTCGACGAAGCGGCTCCCGTCCGGGCCGACGTAGATGAACCCGTCGGCGGGCGGGAAGGTGGCCATGCCGGCGGCATAGCCGTCCATCCGCAGCCCGACCATCGGGAAGTGGTTCTGCATGTGCCACAGCCCGGCGCCGACCTTCATCGCCAGCCGGTGCCCGTCGCCGGTGTTGTAGGGGCTGCCCCACTGCTGCGCGTCGACCAGGCCGACGTGCTCGCGCAGCAGCTCGGGATCGGCCTGGAAGCCGCCGGTGGCCAGGACCACACCGCGGCGGGCGCGGAAGCGCACCGCCTGCCCTCGGTGCTCGGTGTCCACGCCGAGGATCGCGCCTGAGCCAGGCGCGGCCACGAGCCCCGTGGCGCGGGTGTCGAACCGCAGCTCGATGCCGCGTCGGCGGGCCGCCGCCAGGAGCGTGTCGAACAGGCGCCCCATGCCCCAGGTGGGCGCGACGTGGACGAGACCGCCGAAGCAGTCATGGCCCGGGAGCTCCGGGTAGGCGGCGGTGAACGGCATGACGCCGAGCTCGGCGCCGAGCGACGCCACCCAGGCGGAGTTGCGGGCCGTCTCGACCGCCCACACCTCCACGATGGCCTCCGGCACGGGTCGGTCGCCGCACAGTGCTCGGAGGTAGGTGGCGGCGGCATCCGGGTCGCGGTTGTCGAACCAGGTTCCGCCCGACACACGGGTCTGTCCTCCGGCGTGCTCTTCGGGTGCCTTCTCGAGCACGACGACCGTCGCGCCGTGGTCGTGGGCCTCGATGGCAGCCGACAGGCCGGCCGCCCCCATCCCCACGATGGCGACGTCGACGTCGACCCCGTCCTGTTCGGTCACCGAGCTCGCCACCGCCCACCTCCCGAAGTTCCCGTCAGGGCAGTCGACGCGAGAACGGCCCCGCCATCAAGGGCCAACCGTTGATGGGAGCGTGCAGGTGCGCTGCACGATGGACACGATGTCCCGGCGTGGCCCGCCGCGACGCGCGCCATGATGGCGCCCATGACCGTGCGCATGGGCTTCATCGGGCTGGGGCAGATGGGCAGCATCATCGCGGGTGGGCTCCTCTCCGCCGGCTACGAGCTGACCGTCTGGGATGTGCGCGACGAAGCGGTGGCGCCGTTCGCAGCGCGCGGTGCGCAGGTGGCCCGGTCCGCCGCCGAGCTGGCCGCGGGCTGCGACATCGTCGGCTTGTGCGTCGTCGACGACGCGCAGACCCGCGATGTCGCAGAGGGCGACAGCGGCGTGCTCGCGGCCATGCGTACCGGCAGCGTGCTCGTCCTGCACTCGACCATCAGCCCACGACTGGCCCGGACCCTCGGCGAGCAGGCCGCGGCCCGCGGTGTGCAGGTGGTCGACGCGCCCGTGAGCCGCGCCACCAGCGGCCCGGCCGGCGAGCGGATCGTGGTGATGGTGGGCGGCGACGACGCACCGGTCGGCACGGTCATGCCGGTGCTGCGGGCCTTCGGCGACCCGGTCCTCCACCTCGGCCCGCTCGGCAGCGGGCTGCTCGGCAAGCTCGTCAACCAGTCGCTCCAAAGCGCCAACGCCTGGTTAGGCGAGGGGGCGCTCCGCCTCGGGGAGGTGCTCGGGCTCGACGTGGCCGTTCTGGGCGAGCTCCTGCGCACCGGGTCGGGGCGCAGCTTCGGCCTGGAGCTGGCGCTCATGGCCAGGACGACGGACATGTCGCAAGGCCTGGCCCTGTTGCGCAAGGACGTGCACCTCATGGCCGCGGCGGCCGACGACGCGGGCGTCGAGAGCGAGCTCGTCGCCCTCTCGACCCGCTTCTTCACCGACGGCTCGTAGCTCACCCCGATCCGTCACGCCGACGGCAGACGGGCGATCACGTCGAGCTCGACGAGCAGGTCGGGGAGCAGCAACGCCTCGACCACGACGGTGGTGGTGGCGGGCGGCACCTCGGGCCACACCTTCCGCCGGAGCTCCAGGAACTCCATCCCGTGGTCGCGGTCCACGAGGTAGGTGGTCAGCTTCACCACCGCGTCGAGCCCGACGCCGACCAGCGCCAGCTGGCGCTCCACGTTCGTCACGGCCGCCGCGAACTGGCGGGCGAAGTCACCGCGGGCGATCTGGCCGTCCTCGATGCCCACCTGGCCGGAGACGAAGGCCAGGTCGCCGACCCGGACGACCTGGTTCGTCGGCGCCGCCGGTCGCTCGTCAGCCACGGCCGGCCACCGCCGCTGCCGTACCGCCGTGGCGCGCGGCCCGGAGATCGTGGAGGGCCAGGCCGAGGCGGTGGACGCCCTCGTCGAACACGTCCATCGGCACGTTCCCGAAGCCCACCCGGAACCCGGGACCGTCGAGGCCGAAGGGGGAGAAGTGCGTCTGAGGGAGGACCATCACACCGTGGGACCGCGCGTGCGGCAGCAGCTCGTTGACCGTGCCCTCCCGCAGGGTGACCCACAGGTAGATCCCACCCTCGGGGTCGGAGACGGACGCAAGGTGCTCCGACAGCGGCGCCAGCGCCGACCGGAGCCGCTCCTTCTTCTCGTGCTGGAGGGCGATCACGTCGGCGAGGTGCTCGTCGAACCACGGCGCGGCGAGCAGGTGCTCCGCCGTACGCTGCAAGAGGGGGCTCACCCCGAGGTCCGTCCGCATCGCCACCAGCGCCTCCGCGAACCCGGGTGACGACCACGACCAGCCGATGCGCAGCCCGGGCGCCAGGACCTTGCTGCACGAGCCCACGACGATCGTGTGGTCCGGTGCCCACACGGTGAGCGGCGGTGGTTCCGGCGTGACCCAGCGGATCTGGCTGTAGGTGTCGTCCTGCAGCAGCACGAGCTGCTCGCGCTGCGCCAGCGCGGCGAGCTGCTCGCGGCGAGGGATCGACATGGTGATCCCGGACGGGTTCCCGAAGTTGGCCGCGAAGTAGACCATGCGCGGCCGTCGCCCGTCGGACCGGGCGCGCGCCACGAGCGAGGCCAGCTCGTCCACCAGCAGACCCTCGCCGTCGGAGGGGCACACGACCACGTCGGCGCCGCGGTAGCGGAAGGAGTAGAGGCCGGTGTGGTAGGTGAACTCCTCGACGAAGACCACCTCACCCTCGTCGAGCACCGCGGCGGCGGCCGCCTCGATGGCCCCGGCCGCCCCCTGGGTGATCGTGAGCTGGTCGGCGGACACCGCGACACCGGCGCGCGCCGCGAGCCGGGCGGCGATGGTCTCGCGCAGGGCCGCGCTGCCCGCGCTGATGTCGTAGTCGAGGGTCCGCACCGGCCGCTCCTCGAGCGCGCTCCGCAGCACCTCGAGCATGCGCTCGGTCGGGAACGTCGTCGGGTCGGGGGAGGCGGCCGCGAACGAGATCATGTCGGCCGGTGTCGGCCCGGACACGGCACGGGCGGGGGCGGCCGGCGGCACCCGCCTCGCCAAGAGGTGGCTGATCGACGTCGACATGGTGGACCCCCCTGACGAGCCCGACGAGGGCTACGTGCGGATGTAGACGCGCTGCAGGTCGATGAACGGCCCGCCGTTGTACTCGAGCACCCAGGAGACGTCGCCCACCCGTTCGTCGCGCCAGGCGGCAGCCTTCATGCCGAAGACGCCGAAGACGTTCGGTGCCTGGTCGAGGATCACCTTCTGGAGCCGGCGCCACGGCTGCACGGCTTGCGGCGAGTCCGGGGGTAGAGCCTGGAGCTCCGCCACGAGCGCGTTCACCTCGTCGTGGCTCCATGAGCCGACGTTGCCGATGGTCCCGGGCTGCAGGTTGCGTTGGATGCCCTGGAGCGGAGGGTTCACCATCCCGTAGAAGTTGATGTCGCCCTTGCCGTCGATGAAGAAGTCCTGCACCACCTGTTGCGAGGAGCGGATCTCCAGGTTCACCCCGATGTCCTGCCACTGCTGCTGCACGATCTCGGCGAACCGCTGGCCCAACCCCGCAGCGGCGTAGCCCTCGATCGTCAGCTCCGTGACGCCGGCTTCCGCGAGGAGGGCCTTGGCCCGCTCCACGTCGTGGGTCCAGTAGTCGGCGAGCGCGGGATCGAAGTTGGGGCTCGACGATCGCAGGAACCCCATGGCGGGCTCGCTCTGGCCCTGGAAGAGCGCCTGGTTGATGGCGTCGCGGTCGATGCCGAAGTTGAGCGCCTGGCGCACGCGCACGTCGTCGAGCGGCGGGTTGGTCTTGCGCAGCTGCCCCCAGAGGAGCACCGAGTCGGTCACCTCGAAGCGCGACGCGACGCTGTTGCCGAGGCCCTCGAGGAGCTCGAGGGTGGGGGAGCCGAGGTGCACCACGTCGACCGCGCCGGACCGGACCGCGTTGCTCATCGTCAGCGGCTCCCCGCTCAGCACGACGTACTCCACCGCGGCCAGCCGCACCTCGTCCGCGTCGATGTAGTCCGGGTTCTTCACGATCCGGATGAGCTGGTTCGGGACGACCGTGTCGAGCACGAACGGTCCGGCACCGACCGGGGTGGTCTTCAGGTCGACACCGTTGCGCACCGCCGTCGGCGAGGGGATCGACGACTCGCCTCGGGCGAACAGCACCTGGATGTAGCCGGCGATGGGGCGCTTGAGGGTGATGGTGAGCGTCAGCGGATCGTCGACTGTCATGGTGTCGATCTGCTGGAGCTCGGCGGCGAAGGCGCGAGCGTTGGCCGCGGCCACGTGGCGCTCGAGCCCGAACTTCACGGCCTCCGCGTCGTAGGGCGTCCCGTCGGTGAACCTGACGCCGGGTCGCAGCACGACCCGGAGTGTGGACGGGTCCACGACGGTCACCGCTTCGGCCAGCCCAGGGTGGAGGCTGCCGTCCTCGTGCTGGCGCAGCAGCGTCCCGTAGACCGCGCGGTGGACGTCCACCGGCGGGACGGCCAGCGTCGGCAGGTCGAAGTTGTCCCACACGTTCGGGGAAGAGACGGCTGTGCCGATCCGCAGCACGCCGTTCGGATCCACGTCGTCGGCTTCGGCGGTGGTCGTCGCGGCTCCCCCGGAGGCGGATGGGGCGGGCGTGGCCGAGACATCGCTGCGACCGCCGGCGCTCGTGGTGTTGTCGTCGCCGTCGTCGCCGCAGGCGGCCAGCACAAGTGCGCCCGCCAGCGCCAGCGCGAGCATCCGTCGCCTCTGCCCTGTGCCGATCACGATCCCTCCCCCTCACGGACCATGCTCCCCACACTCCAACCCCGGCCGGCAGAGGCCGTCAAGGACCAACGGCTGAGCGGACCGTGAAGCCGAGCTGCACGGTGCCTACGATGCCGCGGGTGCTCGACCTGACGCAGCTCCGTTGCTTCGTGGCCGTGGCGGACGACCTCTCGTTCACCCAAGCCGCCGCCCGTCTGGGCTACTCGCCCTCCAACGTCAGCCAGCACGTTCGCCGCCTGGAGCGCGCGCTCCGGCTGCACCTCTTCGCCCGCACCAGCCGCCGGGTGGAGCTCACGCCGGAGGGCCTCGAGCTCCTCGACCGAGCGCGGCTCGTGCTCGACGCCGAGATGGGCCTGCAACGGCGTGCGGAGGAGCTCACGAGCGAGCATGGCCGACGTCTCGTGCTCACCTATGGGCCCTACACGGGCGACCTCGCCGCCGAGTTGGTCCGTGAGCTGCAGGCGGCCCACCCGGATGCCGAGCTCGACGTCCAGGGCTCCGTGGTGACCGTCGAGGCGCTGGAGGCTCTCGCTGCGGGGCGGGCCGACGTCGCGCTCACCAAGTGGGTGAAGGGACCGTTCGAGAAGCTCGTCCTACGCTCGCCCCACGAGGTGGTCCTCCTGGTCCCGGAGGGTCATCGGTTCGAGGGGCGAGCGTCGGTCACCATCGAGGATCTCGACGGCGAGCCGATGCTGTGGCCGCTCCGGGAGCAGAACGAGGAGCTCCACGACTCCATCGCCGCCTTCTTCGCCGAACGGGGCGTGCATCCGATCAAGCGATCCCGTCGCATCGTGTCACCCGATCAGAGCTACGAGTTCGTGGCCGCTCGCCAGGGCGTCGCCCGGGTCATCAAGACGCGCACGCCGCCGCCGGGCACCTCGTTCGTCCCGGTGTCCGGGCCGTTCCCGGACATCAACGACCTCTACCTCGTCTGGCACCGCCGCTGTCGTGCCGAGCTCCTCGAGCCGGCCTTGGAGGTGGCCAGCAAGCTGTGGGGCGACGACGCCGCTCGACCGTGTGCGGAGGGCTGAGGACGGCTACGGACGGTCCGTCGCCGTCGCCCTGGCCAGGAGGACACCGCTCGCGATCACGCCGATGTGGCTGAACGCCTGGGGGAAGTTGCCGGTGGGCTCGCCGGTCGTCGGGTCGATCTGCTCCGACAGGAGGCCCAGCGGGCTGGCCCTCGCGCAGAGCGACTCGTAGAGCTGGTGGGCCTCGTCGAGCCGGCCCTGGTGCACCAGGTTGTCGACGAGCCAGAAGCTGCACAACAGGAAGGCGCCTTCGTCGCCGGCGATCCCGTCGGGCGACTCCTCGTGGAGGTAGCGGTAGAGGAGGCCGCCGCCGGCGGAGAGCCGGTCCACGATCGCGGCGGTCGTCGCGACCATCTTCGGGTGGTCGGCCGGGACGACCCCGCGCAGCGGCAGGGCCAGCAGGCTCGCGTCCAGGCTGTCGCCGCCGTCGAGGTGCTCGGAGAGGGTCTTCGCCTCCTCGTTCCACGCGCTCGTCAGGATGATGTCGCGGAGGTTGGCGGCCTCGGACCGCCAGCGGGCGATGGGCCCGGGCAGCCCCAGCCGGTCGCCGAGGGCCGCGGCGCGGTCCAACGCGACCTGGCACATCGCCGTCGAGTAGGTGAAGGTTCGGCCGCGGCTGCGGACCTCCCAGATGCCCTGATCGGGCTCGCGCCACGCGTCTGCGGCGGCGTCGGCGATCCGGCCGAGGCTGCCCCACAGGACCGGGTCGAGGTGCCCGCCGGCCCTGACCCACTGGTCCGCGCAATCGAGCACCTCGCCGTAGACGTCGTGCTGGCGTTGATCGGCCGCGCCGTTGCCCCACCGCACCGGTCCCGAGCGCCGGTAGCCCTCGAGCTCGGCGTCCTCCCGTTCGTCCGGGACCGGGTTGCCGTCGACCGTGTACATGATCCGCGGCTGCCCGCTCCGCTCGAAGGCGTCGAGCACCCAGCCGAGGAAGCCGACGGCCTCGTTCACGAAGCCGATCCGTCGCAGTGCGAAGACGGCGAAGGCGGCATCGCGGATCCACGTGTAGCGGTAGTCCCAGTTGCGAACCCCGCCGACGGGCGCGGGCAGGGACGACGTGGGCGCCGCCACGAGCGAGCCTTCGGCCCACTGGTCGCACAGCTTGAGCGTGATCGCCGATCGCAGGACGAGCGCCGGTTCGGGCCCGGCGTAGTGGAACCTCTCCGTCCACCGGCGCCACGCGTCGCGCGTCTCGGCGAGCCTCGCGTCGACGTCGAGCGGCTGGTGCCGGTGGAAGCGGCCCCAGGAGAGCACCAGGTCGAGCCGGTCCCCCTGCTGCAGGTCGTGGGTGGACTGCAGCCCCGACAACGGCCGGTTCGACCACAGGTGCAACCGCAGTGCCGGGTGGCCCGCGCACTCGATGGCCAAGCCGTTGAAGGCGGGACGGGCGCGTGCGCCGCCGCGAGGCCGCACGTCGACGTGGAGCCGGACGCTCCCGCTCACCACCACCGCCGAGCGGATGAGCTCGCCGCGGTCGGCGGGCGCGTCGTCCGCGAGATCAGCGCCGGAGCGCAGCGCCAGCGCGTCGGTGAGCCGAACGAGCCCGGTGGGGCTGCGCAGCTCGGTGACCAGGACGCCGGTAGACGGCTCGTAGCGCTGTCGCGCCTCGACCAGCTCCTGCGGTGCGACGCGGAGCTCGCCGCCGCGCTGGTGGTCGAGGAGGGAGCAGAACAGCGGTGGTGCGTCGAACCGAGGCACGCACATCCACCGGACGGCGCCGTCGAGCCCCACCAGCGCCGCGGTCGCACCGTCGCCGATCAGGCCCAGGTCGGTCAGCGGCGGGTAGCCGTCGTGGGACCGGATCGGGCGGAACGGTGGATCCCCAGCCAGCACGCGGCCTCCTGCTGGTCACGCCACCCGGCGGGCATAGGCGAGCGCGCGAGCGTGGTCCTGGCCAGTGTGTGCCGGCCGCCACCGGGGCGCAAGGGGCGGCCGGGCCCCGGTGCGAGGCCCGGCCGCCGTCGCGGTCAGCTCACGTGGTCGGTGCCGTCCGCCGGGGGGTCGGGGACGAAGGGGAACAGCTCCTTGAAGGCGCCGATCCGGATGCGGAGGCTGTCCTCGGCGGGCACGCCGTCGAAGAGCTCGTGGAGCGTCTTCTGGGTGTGGCCGTAGGTGCCTTCCCAGTGGGGGTAGTCCGAGCCCCACATCACGTTCTTCCAGCCCATGGCCAGGTTGGCGTGGATGGCCGAGCGGTCGTGCTGGAACGAGGCGTAGACCTGGTCGAAGAGGTACTGGCTCGGCGGCTTGGCCAGCCGGGGCCGCACCGCGGCGCCGTGCTGGCGGTACCCCTCGTCCATGCGGTCGGCGATGAAGGGGCCCCAGGTGGCACCGCCCTCGGACACGAGGATGCGCAGACCGGGATGGCGGTCGAGGGCGCCGGCAGCGATGAGCTGCGTGACGGCGCGCTGGCCGCCGTAGGTGGTCTCCACGTAGTTCAGGACGGCGCCGCCGCGGCCCCGGTGGTACACGCCGATGCGGCCGGTGGGGTCCACCGGCTCAGTGCCGATGTGGAAGCCGATCACGAGGTCGTTGGCCTCCAGCGCCGCCCACACCGGGTCCCACTCCTCGTGCTGCCAGTCGGGCTTGCCGAAGGGGGGCTTCACGGGGAAGAAGGCCAGCTTGAAGCCGAGGCCGGCGGCGCGCTCCAGCTCGGCCACGGTGTCACGCACGTCGAGCAGGGGCACGGAGGCGGCCACGACGTAGCGGGGCGACGTCCGCTGGAACTCGATGAAGAAGTCGTTCGAGATCCGGCAGCCCTCCTTCACCACCTCCGGCGTGCGGATGTTGAAGGTCCAGGTGCCGAGGGAGGGGTAGATGGCCTCCGCCCAGATCCCCTCCTTGTCCAGGTCGGTCAGCCGCTTGTGGGCGTCGAACGCCCCGGGGGCCCGCTGCAGCATGAGGTCGTCACCGTCGAGGTCCCCGTCGACGTCGTCGCGATCCTCGGCGAGCGGCATGGCCGCGGTGCGCAGGAGCTGCTCGCGGGTGCGCGGCTTGGGGATGGCTCGCTCGAAGCTCTGGCCGTCGACGGTGATCACCTCGACGCCCCGCTCCTCGTCGCGCACCGTCCGCGGGAGGAGCTCCTGGAGGTGCTTGGGCAACGCCTCGTAGAGATCAGGCGGCTCCATGTAGTGCGAGTCGCCCGAATTGGCCCACAACTTCACCATGGTGGTTCCTCCCCGTCGTCGCTCGAGCCCTGAACGGGTACCCGGCGCACCACCAGGCTACGACAACAGGTACCTCATTGCTCGCGACGCGTGCCGCGCGGCCGCAGTCCGGCCCCGCTGGCGGCGGCGAGGGGCTGCCCGAGGCGCCGGTTCCCGAGGTGGTCCTCGAGCCACGTGAGCACCGCGGCGGCGTTCTTCCGCGTGAGGTTGACCGCCCTGCGGTCGTCGCCCTCGGCCACGGCCTCGGCGACGCGGTGCCAGTGCCGGATGGTCATCTCGACGTTGGCGTCGTCCATGAACAGGCCGGACTGGTCGCTGCCGAGCTCCCAGAGGACGTCGAGGAAGAGGGTCAGCGTCGTGCTCCCCGACACGCGCGCGAGCTCACGTGAGAACTCCACCCTGGCCCTGGCGAACGTCCTCCGGTCGTGGCGGAGCCTGTCGAAGTCCTGGTGGCGGACCCACTCGAGGAGGCCCGCGCGTGCGCCGACGTCTCGCCGCTGGGCCGCCAGCCTGGTGATCTCCGTCATCAGGAGGAGCTGCGTGCGGCTCAGGTCGAGGAGGCTGGTGCCGGCCGAGCGGAGGAACACCGACGCCGTGTGCGCCACCCCCTCGGCGGTGGGCTTGCGGGTGAACAGCCCGCCGTTGAGCCCCCGCTTCACGACGAGCAGCTGCTCGGCCTCCAGCAAGCGGGCCGCCTGGCGGAGTGTGGGCCGGCTGATGCCGAGCCGCTGCAGGACCTCGTCCTCCGAGCCGAGCCAGTCGCCCTCGGGGCGCCGGAGGATCTCCTCGCGCAACTCGTCCGCGGCAGCGCGCGCCGCCGACTGCACCACGACTCGCTCCACACGGGATGTCTACCAGCCCGTGGCCGTCCTCTAGCGCTGCTGAGGTAGTTGAGAGTACTCTTTACTCGCCTCGAGCGGTGCGAAGGGGAACGATGGCAGCGATGGGGGAGCGGTGGGCGTCTTCCAGGACGGCACGCCGCTCGACGCGGCCGTCCGGCCCGTTCCCGCCGCCTGGCTCGACCGGGTGGTCAACGAGGTGCCGGATCTACACTGGTGGGAACCATCCGGTTCCCGGCTCGACCGCGGGGTGCGGCGGGCGCAAGCCCTGGGAGGAAGCGTGAACCAGCAGTTGGGCTATGGCCTGATTGATGCGGACAACCACTACTACGAGGCCGAGGACGCCTTCACCCGGCACGGCGACGAGAGCGTGCGGCGGTTCGTGCGGTGGATCCAGGAGGGGAAGAAGCGCCGGTTGGTGTTCGGGGATCGGGTGGCGGACACGCCGCCGAACCCGACGTTCAACCCGATCGCGAAGCCGGGGGCGTTCCACCAGCGGCTGAAGGACCTGGAGGCGGGGAAGGGCCGTGACGAGAGCTGGGAGTTCTCGAAGTCCCAGTACGGCCAGCTGGAGCCACTGCCGGACGCCTACCGCAACCGTGACGTGCGCCTCGACGTGATGGACGAGCAGGGCGTGGAGCAGTGCTTCTTGTTCCCCACGTTGGGGGATTGCGTCGAGGGGTTGATGCACGACGACCCGGTGGTGGGCCACAAGGCGTTCCACGCCTACAACCTGTGGCTGGAGGACGACTGGGGCTACGGCTACAAGGGCCGGCTGTGGTCGCCGCCGTACATCCCCATGCTGGATCCGGAGCTGGCGGCCGACGAGCTGGAGTTCGTGGTGAACCGGGGGGCCAAGATCGTCTCGGTGCGCCCGGCGCCGGGGGCGGGTCGGTCGCAGGCCGATCCGGTGTTCGACCGGTTCTGGTCGATCGCCAACGAGGCGAAGATCTTCGTGGCCTACCACGCCTACGGCGGCCACACGGTGTACGACGACGCGTTCAAGATGTTGTACGGGACGAAGGCGCCGTACAGCGACAAGACCTACTACGACATCTTGATGCACACGTTCAACGCCACGCGGGGGATCACGGAGACGGTGATCTCGCTGGTGCTGGGCAACTTGTTCGGCCGGTTCCCGAACGTGCGGGTGGGCTCGATCGAGATGGGCATGCAGTGGGTGGCGTTCGCCCTGCACGCGGTGGACCACGCCGGTGGGATCATCGCTCGTGACGTGTCGGCGTGGGGTCAGAAGCTGAAGGACCTGCCGTCGGACATCTTCAAGGAGCACGTGTACGTGTCGCCGTTCCCGGAGGAGGACGTGGTCGGGCTCACCGAGCTGATCGGCGTCGACCGGGTGCTGTTCGGGTCGGACTGGCCGCACCCGGAGGGCAACATCCAGCCGGTCGACTACGTGTCGTGCATCGAGAAGCTGGATCCGGTCGACCAGAAGAAGATCATGCGGGACAACGCCCTCGAGCTGATCGAGCGCTCCAGCGCCGGCGCCCGCTGACCATCCGCTGACCGCTGCCGGCCGCCCGGGTCCGAGTGACCCGGGCGGCGGCGCGTGCGAACGACCGGTGCGGGAGCGCACCGACTGAGTCAACCGCTCAGCTCGGGAGCGCTGCGGCGGCCAGCGACGCCCGGCGTTCCGCCGGGAGCCGGCGGCCGTCGTACACCGACGTCAGCGAGGTGACGAGGCCGTCGGCGTCGAGCTCCAGCGCGGTGATGCCGACGAGCCCGTCGGAGGTCGAGCCGGCGGTCCACTCGAAGCCACCGCCTGTCGCGCCGCCCACGACGTGGCGCAGCACGCTCCCACGTCCGTAGGGCACCTCGCCGAGCACCCGTTCGAGGTAGCGCGTGGTCTCGATCCGGCCGACGACGTTGGTGCGCAGCGTCATGTCGGTGAGCACCACGTCGGTGTGGAGCCGCGCGGCGGCCGCCTCGGCGTCCCCGGCCGCGAAGGCGGCGTGCAGGGTGCTGGCCGCGGCGACCAGCTCGGGCGCGGCCTGTGTCGGGACCTGGTCGTCGCGGAGGTCCTTCGGGAACTGCGCGTCGGGGGTGCGCATGGCCCGGTACAGGCCCGCGTCGAAGGTCGCGCCGTCCCAGTAGTCGACCCAGCGGACGACCTTGCCGTCGCGGAGGTCGACCGCGGCGAGGATGCGCAGCTCGCCGCCGAACAGCTCCGGGGTGTCGACCATGTGCACCAGCGCGCTCACCTCGTTGGAGTGCACGCCGGTGGTGTACGAACGAGCCGGCGGCCCCCAGGCCGGCATGTACTCCACGAAGACGGCCCGCAGCGCGTCGTACCCGGCGCAGTCCCAGCCGAGGGTGGCGTCGGTGTAGGTGACGAGGTCGCGGCTGAAGTAGGCCATCGTGCCCTCGACGTCACACGCGGTCTTCGTGGCGAAGAACCGCTCGAAGGTGGGCGCCAGCGGGGCCGCAGCGCGGTCGTCGACGCGGGTGGTGGTGGTCATGGTGTCCGTCCTCTCGGGTCGGGGTGGGTCGGTAGGTGGTGGGGCGCGTGCCGTCGCGCCTCGACGGGTCGAGGCTGTCTGGGACGCCGCCCGAGACGGGGCGAGTCAGGTGGTGGCTCGCGTCAGGTGGTGGTCGACGTCTGCCGGCGCCTGGCCTGGGCTCTGGCTTGCGCTCTGGCCTGCGCGCGGTCCTGCGCTCTCGCTTGCGCTCTGGCCTGTGCCCGCAGGTCGTCGACGATCAACTGCACGGTGCGGGCGATGACATCAGGGATGCGCTCGAGCGGCAGGCCCTGGTCGTGCAGGGCCCAGGAGGCGTCCGCCCCCGCCAGGCTGAGCAGCATGGCGGTGGCCTCCTCCGTGGCCTGAGCCGGTGCGCCGATCTCGGCGACCGACCGGCGGATGGCGTCGAGGCGACCGGCGCGTCGGCGCTGGCGCACCTCCTGCCAGACCGGGCTCTGCGCCGTGGCCAGGGCCCGGCTCACCGGGGACGTCAGCGCCCGCTCGTGCACGTCGTGGAAGTAGCGGGGCAGGTCGTCAGGGCCTTCGGCGACCTTCACCCCCGACGGGTAGAAGCGGCGGTCGAACCACTCGCCGATGGCCACGATCTGGTCGTCGGCGGTGGGGAAGTGGACGTGCACCGTGCGGACCGACACGCCCGCCCGCTTCGCCGCCTTGCTCGGCGACAGCGTCGTGCAGCTGGGATCGGACAGCTGCTCGGCGAACGCCTCCAGGATCGCCTCGCGTGTGGCCGCCGCTTGGGCCTCCCGCTTCGGGCTGACGTAGCGACGGCTCTGCGTCACAGCGCGAACTCGATGTCGTGGCTCGCGGCGACGCGCAGCAGGCCGGGGATGCCGGGCGGTTCCATGGCCACCTCGCTCGCGGCCCGGGCGAAGAACTCCGACGCCTTGCCCGCGGTGACGATGGTGAGGAAGTGGGCCTCGGTGCGGTTGCGGTAGCCGTGGCGCACGCCCGCCGGGACGTGGGCGACGCTGCCGGGGGTGAGCACGTGGGCCTCGTCGTCGATGAGGACCTCCAGCTCCCCGTCGAGCACCACGTACACCTCCTCCCACGGGTGCGAGTGCGGCGGCGGACCGGCGTCAGCGGGCCCGCTGGTGTCGAAGATCTCGAGCGACGCCCCCATGGTGCCCGTGAGCAGCGGTCGCAGGGTCTCGCCGAGGACGAGCCACTGGTCGCTGCTGTCGAGGGTGGTGATGGTGCCCGTCATGCCGCCCGCCCTTCGGGTCGGTGGCGCCGCAACTTCGCTGCGCCCTACTGCAATGAACTATGCGCTTCGTTGCAGCGGCGTGCAAGCAAAAGTTCGCCGGATGGCGACGAGCGGTGCGCCGGTCGTTGTGCGCCTCGGCGCTCGGGCCTACAGTGCGCCCCGGCAAAGGGATCTTCGCGATCGCGAAGGTTGGGGCGACAAGGGGGACCCAGGATGGAGCTGCGGGTCGATGGACGGCGGCGGCCGAGCCGCGCGCTGGCGCTGCTGGTCGCGGTCGCCCTCGCCGCGACGCTGGCGGCGTGCGGCGACGACGACGACAACGGCGCGGGCCAGGGTGGGGACGACCGCCCGGCGGCGACGACCGCCAGCTCGGGCGACGCGTCGAGCTCGTCCACGACCGGAGCGGCGGCCGACGCCGACGAGGACGTCGATCCGGACGGTGTGCTGCGTTGGGGCGTCGACCTGGCCGGCGGCGGCGGTCCGCCCTTCTTCGAGCCGACCAAGGGTGCGGTGCCCGGCGGGCTCATCCACGTGCAGCTCCTCCTCTACGACGCGCTCCTGCGGCCGACGGCCGACGGCTACGAGCCCGCGCTGGCCACCGAGGCTCGCGTCGTCGACCCGTCGACGATCGAGGTGGAGCTGCGCGAGGGCGTCGTCTTCTCCGACGGCACACCCCTCGACGCCGAAGCCGTGAAGTTCAGCATCGAACGGAACCTGGCGGCGGAGCGCAACGCCAAGTTCCGCGCCGAGTTCTACACGCTGCAGTCGGTGGAGGTCACCGGCCCGCTGTCGCTCACCCTCCGCCTGTCGCAACCGGTGGCCGGTGCCTTCTACCCGCTGCTCGGCGGCCTGGAGACGTTCGTGGTGTCGCCCACCGCGGCGCAGGCACCGGGCGCGGACCTCAACGCGAAGCCGGTGGGCGCGGGTCCCTTCACGCTGGTCGAGTACGTGCCCGAGCGCCACGTGCGTTTCGCCAAGAACCCGACATACTGGGACGCCGATCGCATCCGGGTGTCCGGCGTGGAGTTCATCCACGTCGGCGCCGGTCCCGAGCGGCTCAACGCGCTGCGCAGCGGTGCCATCGACTTCGCCAACTTCGACGTCACCGATCTCGCCTCCCTCCAGGGCGGCTCGATCGAGTCGCACCGCCAGCCCAGCCCGGCGTCGCAGCTGTGGGCGCCGATCTGCAAGAGCCAGGCACCGGTCGACGACGTCCGCGTGCGCCAGGCGCTCAACTACGCCGTCGACCGTGAGGCGTTCAGCCAGGCGCTCACCGGTGGTGCGGGCGAACCGACGTGGGCGCTGTGGCCCGAGTCGAGCCCGCTCTTCCCGGAGGACCTGAAGGGGCACTACGAGCACGACCCCGAGCGGGCGAGGGCGCTGCTGGCCCAAGCCGGCCACCCCGACGGTTTGCAGCTGTCGATCATCCCCACGCCCGGGGCGGCCACCAGGGCCGCGGAGATCCTCCAGGCGCAGTGGCAGGAGGTGGGCGTCGACCTCCAGATCGTCACCTCGAGCAACATCGTGGAGGACCTCTACAACCGCCGGTCCGCGCCGATCGGGCTCGTCCCGAGCACGCGTCCCGGCCTCGACAAGGTGGCGTCCAACTACACGCCCGGTCAGGTGTCGAACCTCTGCCAGTACGACGACCCGGAGCTGAGCGCGGTGGTGGCCGAGCTGCGAGGCGTCCCGGAGAGCGATCCCCGGGCTATCGAGCTCTGGAAGGAGGCCCAGCGCATCGTGGTGGAGGACGCCCTCTCGGTCTGGATGATCTTCCTGCCCCTCGTCACCGCATGGGACAGCGACCGGGTTGTCGACCCCGCGGTGCGGGTGGCCGGGCTCACGCCCGTGCCCGACGTGTGGCAGCTGGCGATCAAGGCCTCGGGCTGAGCGAGATGACGTTCCGCCGATCCTGGGCGCGCATGGCAGGCTGAGTCGCCGTGGCCCGTCCTGCACCGGCAGCGACCCGGGCGCTGGCCGTGCTGGACCTCCTCGCGGCCAACCCCGAGGAGAGCTTCACCCTCAGCACGATCGCCAAGCGGCTGGGGATGAGCATGGCCACGGCGCACGCCGTGCTGCACGCCATGGTCGAGGCCGGCTACCTCGTCCGCCACCCCGAGCACCGCACGTTCAGCCTCGGGCCGGCGGTGGTGGCCATCGGCAACGCTGCCCTCGACCGCCACCCGCTGATCGCGCTGGCGCGCGAGGAGATGCAGCGCCTCGCTGCCCAGGTCGACGCCGAGTGCATGGCCAGCCTGGTGGTGGGCGACGAGGTGGTGGTCGTGGGTCGGGCCGGGCGGCCCCACCCTCATCGCCCGTTGGTACGGGTCGGCGACCGCCGCCCGCTCGTGCCGCCGTTGGGCATCGCCTGGCTGGCCTGGTCGACGCCGGCCGAGATCGAACGGTGGCTGGCACGCCTCGGCGACGCGCTCACCCCGGCGGCGCGGACCCAGCACGAGCACGCGCTGGCCGGCATGCGCGCCCTGGGCTTCACGGCCGGGGTCGAGCACGGTGAGGACAGCCACCCGCGTACCGGGGTCATCCCGGTCACTGGTGAACCGCCGCGCCTCCAGCTGGCGCCGCGCGGCCGCCATCCCGTCGCCTACGTCGCGGCGCCCGTCTTCGACGCGCAGGGCGGGGTGGCGCTGGTGCTCAACCTCGACGGCTTCCTCCGCGACCTCACCGCGACCGAGACCACCGAGCTCGGGCACCAGCTGCGCGACGCCGGGTTGGTCCTGACGCGCATGACCGGCGGCCGGCCACCGTACGAAACGACCCCCGACGCCCGCCGCGCCCGTCCCTGAGGCGGGCCCGCGCACGGCGCGGCGTGACACGCCAGCGATGTTCTAAGGTGCGCGTCTGACCGTTCGGTGCGCGGGGCCGTGCCGGGGGACGATCGCCGAGGGGGATGGTGATGGACCAGAGCGACGCTGCTCTTGCGAGCACCGAGCTCCGACGCCTGCTCGACGAGCAGGCCGTTCGGGACGCGTGCATGCGGTACTGGGCCGGCTTCGACCGGAGGGACGTGGCCGTCTACCGGGAGGCGTTCACCCCCGACGCGACCCTGTCGCTCTTCGGCGGCGAGCGGGTGGTGCCCGTCGCCGACATGCTGGCCAGCGGCTCCGTGGGCGGCCAGTTCGAGCACACGTGCCACGCGCCGGCGAGCCAGGTCGTCGAGGTCGACGGCGACCGGGCCACGGCCGACACCTTCGTGGTGGCGCACCTCGTGCCCGAAGAGGGTCCGATCCTCGTGCGCGGCCTTCGCTACCGCGACGAGCTGGTGCGCACGGAGCAGGGCTGGCTCATCCGCCTCAGGGAGCACATGACGCTGTGGCAGTACGACGTCGAGCGGGTGGAACCCCACCTGCCGGTGACCGGGCCATGAGCATCGCGGGGTCGGCCGTGCGGCCCGGCGTCGAAGCCTCGATCCTCGAGGAGTACCGACGCCTGACCCCCGTGTCGAGGTCGCACTGGGATCGGCTGAAGGCGCTCACGCCTGCCGGCCAGCTCTCCACCATGGGGTTCCTGCCCTATCCCGTGTTCGTCGAGCGCGTCGACGGCGCGCACCTGTACGACGTCGACAGCCGGGAGATCCTCGACTTCTTCGGCGCGCACTCGGGCGCGCTCCACGGCCACAACCACCCGGCGGTCCGTGAAGCGATCCGGGCCGAGCTCGACCACGGCACGATCTTCGGGCTGGTGCGCTCCACCCGCGAGCTGGAGGTCGCCGAGCAGCTGGTGGCGCGGATCCCGTCGCTCGAGAAGGTGCGCTTCAGCCCCACCGGGTCGGAGGCCACCATGCGGGCCCTCCGCGTGGCCCGCGCGTTCACCGGACGCCACCGGATCGCGAAGACCGACCTCGGCTACCACGGCAACCACGACCTCGTGTGGTACGGGCCGGAGATCACGCATGCCCAGCACCCCGGCACCCGTGAGCTCGCGCCCGGCATCTCCCCGAGCGTGAAGGACGAGGTCCTCCTCCTGCCCTTCAACGATGCAGAGGGTTCGGCCGAGCTGCTGAGCGCCCACGCCGACTCCGTGGCGGCGGTCATCGTCGAGCCTATCCTCGGCGGGTCGTGGCTGCCCGCGACCGTCGAGTACCTCGAGGCGTTGCGCGAGCTGTGCACCCGGCACGGCGTGGTGCTGATCTTCGACGAGATGATCTGCCTCGGGGTGGCGCGCGGCGGCGCGCAGGAGCTCTTCGGGGTCGTCCCCGACCTGACCACCGCGGGCAAGACGGTTGCCGCCGGGATGCCCTTGGCCTTCTACGGCGGCCGAGCCGACATCATGGACGTCACCGGTCGCGGGGAGGGCGGTGAGGTGCCCGCCGTCATCCACGGCGGCACGTACCAGCGGCACAACCTCTCCATGGTGGCGGCGACCGTCGCCCTCGCGCAGCAGGACGATGCCTTCTTCGAGCGGCTGCAGGCCAAGGGGGAGCAGCTCCGCGGCGTGCTGCGAGCGCTGGCCGAGCGGCGCGGCTGGCCGATCGAGGTGTGCGGCGTCTCGCACCTGTGGAGCGTCCACTGGATGGACGAGCCGGGCCCGCTCGACGTCAGCTCCATGCCGAAGGTCAACCGGCGCATGAGGGCGCTGCTGCAGGCGATGGCGCTCAACCGCGGCATCCACCACATCAGCGGGATCGTCACCGACGCCCACACCGACGAGCACGTGCGCACGCTGTGCTCGGTGCTGGAAGCGTCCGTCGACGAGCTCGGCATCGGTGGCTAGGAGGACGACCATGCGGCGCGATCCCAACCGCTCTACCCGGGCGCGACGAGCCGTCGTCCTGGTGGCGCTCCTCGGCCTCGTGGCCGCGGCGTGCGGTGACGACGACGGCTCGACTGGCGCCGAGCAACCCGGCGGTGCGACGGTGGCCACCACTGGCGAGGCGCGCAGCAGTTCCTCGGAGGCGACGGACGTCGACGAGGACGGCGTCCTGCGCGTCGCCGTCGGCCTGCTGCCGACGAACGCCAGCACGCAGTGGGATCCGACCACGATGGTGAGCCCGGCCGGCCCGACGCACGAGCTCGTCTACGGCTCCCTGCTGCGCCAGCGTCCGGACGGCACGGTCGTGCCCGACCTGGCGGTCTCGGCCGAGGTGGTGGATCCCCGGACGGTGACGATCGAGCTCCGGGAGGGGGTGGTCTTCTCCGACGGCACGCCGTTCGACGCGGCCGCGGTCAAGGCGGGCATCGAGCGCAACCTGAGCGTGAACAACCAGCGCGCTCTCGACGCCGAGCTCTACGAGGTGGAGTCGATCACGGTGGACGGCCCCCTGTCGTTGACCGTCCACCTGCGCAGCCCGATCGCAGGGAGCTTCTACACGCTCCTGTTCGGACGGGGCGCCACGACGATCGTGTCCCCGAAGGCCGTGGCGGACGGGGTGGACCTGGCCAAGACGCCGGTGGGCGCAGGTCCCTACCTCCTCGAGTCGCTCGATCCCGAGGACCGCATGGTGCTCGTGAAGAACCCCGACTACTGGGATGCCGAGCACGTGCGCATCCCTCGTGTGGAGTTCGTCCACGCTGAAGGGCCCGAGGCGACGGTCAACGCGCTGCGGTCGCGCACCGTCGACGCCAGCGGTGCGAGCCTGACGCCGGAGGTCGTGAACGCCTTGACGGGGTCGCACCTCCGGGTCGAGGAGCAGCTGACGGAGTCGACGCTCTTCTGGGGGCAGCTGTGCAAGTCCCGCCCGCCCTTCGACGACGTGCGGGTCCGCATGGCGATGAACCTCGCCCTCGACCGGGACGGGCTCAACCAGGCGCTCTACGACGGGATCAGCGAGCCCATGTGGGGCTTCTGGCCGGCCGGCAGCCCGTACCACGACCCGGCCCTCGACGGCTTCTACGAGCGCGACCTCGACCGGGCCCGGGCGCTGCTGGCGGAGGCGGGCTACCCGGACGGCTTCGCCATGGAGGCCGTAGTGCCCTCCACCGGCGGCGTGGGGTTGATCGGCACCGAGATCATCCAGGCGCAGTTCGCCGAGGTGGGCATCGACCTGACGATCGTGCGGTCCTCCAACCTGGTCCAGCAGTTCTTCGTGGAGAACCTGTACCCCGTGCAGTTCTTCACGCTGCAGAACCCGGACCTCAAGCGAATCACACGTACGCTCGTGGGCAACAACCTCGGCAACATCTGCCAGTGGAACCACGCCGGCCTGAACGACCTCGTGGCCCAGCTCCAGGCCGTCCCGCACGCCTCCGACGAGGCGATCGAGCTGTGGAAGCAGCTGGACCGCCTCGCCCTGGAGGAGGCCATGAACATCTTCGGCATCTTCGGCACCTACGGCAACGCCTGGGACGAGAGCCGGCTGGGCGACGTGGACTTCGTCGTGACCTACCAGGGCATCCCGTGGTTCGACGTCCGCGGCGCGTACATCAAGGAGGGCTGACATCTCGGCGCGCGCCATGCAGCGCCGCCCCTCAACTCGATGCTGTCGTGGCGTTCGACACGCTCGCGGCCCGACCGTAGACTCCCGCCCGAGCTAAGGGGCGAACCTCAATCGCGTTCCAGGGGGCGAGCGCCGCGGCTGGGAGCCGAACACAGTGGATACAGGCGAGGAGACGGGGATGGGGACGACGTCAGCCACCGGCAAGCGCATCTGGGCGGTGCTCACGCTGGTCGGGTTGCTGTTCGTGGCCGTGGGGTGCGGCGACGACGACAGCGCCGGCGACGGAGGGGCGGCGGCGACCACCGCGGCCGGCTCGCCCTCGTCGACAGCCGCCACCGAGACGTCGGCGTCGGCTCCGACCGATGTCGACCCCAACGGCATCCTGCGCTACGGCATGGCCATGCTGGGGAAGAACTTCGACCCGGCCAACCCGACCCCACCGGCGCCGCACGTGTCGCTCGAGCAGGCCGTGTACGACACCCTGCTGCGGGCCAGCGGCGAGCACGGCGCCCTGGAGCCCGGCTTGGCCGAGTCGGTGGAGATCGTCGACCCCTCGACGGTCCGCATCGTCCTCCACGAGGGGATCCGCTTCACCGACGGGACGCCGCTCGACGCCGAAGCGGCCAAGATCGGCCTCGAGTACGTGCGCGACAGCGACAACGGCACCCTTGACATCGAGCGGAAGAACATCGAGAGCATCACGGTCGAGGGCCCGCTGACGCTGACGCTGCACCTCGACTCCCCGGTGGCCGGCGCCATCGTGCCGCTGCTCGCCGGGCCCACGTTCATGCTCGCCTCGCCGAAGGCGCTGGCCGACGGCGTCGACCTCAAGACCAACCCCGTGGGTGCGGGCCCCTTCATGCTCGACGAGTTCCGCCCCGACCAGTTCGCCCGGCTGGTGAAGAACCCCGACTTCTTCCAGGCGGACAGCATCCGGCTGGCCGGCATCGAGTTCACCGACGTCCCGCAGGGCGAGGCGACCATCAACGCGCTGGCGAGCGGCGCGGTCGACGTCGTCGACATCATCAGCTACCCGCAGGCCAAGCAGCTGCGCAGCGACAACATCACGGTCGAGTCCGAGAAGTCGGACAACATCATGGTGATGGCGTTCATGTGCAAGAGCCGGCCGCCGCTCGACGACGTGCGGGTGCGCCACGCCCTCAACCACGCGATCGACCGGGACGCCCTCAACCAGCTGCTCTACGACGGCCTCGGCGAACCGATGGCCGGCTGGTTCAACTCGGACAGCCCGTACCACGCCGAGGGCCTCGAGTCCTTCATCGAGTACGACCCTGACAAGGCCCGGTCGCTCCTCGCCGAAGCCGGCGCCCCCAACGTCAGCTTCGAGTCCTTCTACACCCAGGGTGCGCAGCGGGTGGCC
>Ga0180215_1001262_pt1 | contig 28422 bp, 30 predicted proteins | sample eDN3rd37CBELigBY_FD_128871 | JGI IMG/M metagenome (GOLD analysis project Ga0180215, IMG submission 128871) | Enriched backyard soil microbial communities from Emeryville, California, USA - eDNA 3rd pass 37_C BE-Lig BY (version 2) (version 2) | ecosystem: Environmental > Terrestrial > Soil >...
GGCGGGCAAACTGCTGGTCACTCAGCCAGAACAGATCTGTCATGGGCCGCTCCCTGTCTTAGGAGCGGATAGCACTGACAGCCAATCGCGGCACCTTTATGGGTCCCGACCCTAGAGCATTTTGCGGCGAAGCGGATCCGGTTCGCCGCTCAAAAATGCCGCACAGCTCTAGCGGAGCGGCTGGCCGGCCAGCGCCTGTCCGACAAGGGTGAAGGGCGCCGAGAGCACCGTTCCGGCGGTGTTGAACACGAAAGCACCGGCCTGCCGCAGCGGGTCGGCTCCGCCGCTTCGGGGGGCCACCGCCGAATAGACCGCCGCGAAGCTCACGAAGCGGTCGTGATTGAAGGTATCGGGAGCCTCAAGGGTCGAAATGTCGACGACCCGCAGGCCCTCCTGGCGGGCGATGGCCTGGACCCGGACATCCGCCACGTCGAGGGTGCCGACCCTTTCACGTCCGCCGGACAGGCGGCTCGAGGCGGCAAGCGCCCAATCGTCCTTGGAAACCAGGACGGTCAGCGGCGGCGACATCGGGCCGATCGCCGCCACCTGGGTCCGGAATACGTCGAGATCGATATCGGGAGCCGCGAGCACGACCTGGAGCCGGGTCAGGACATCCTTTCGCCCCTGGAGGCTGAGCTGGCGCAGGGTCTCCATCGTCAGCCACCCGCCCATGCTGTGCCCGATGACCGCGATGTTCCGCACGGAGCGCTCCCGGGCCAGCATGGAGAGGACATGAGCCAGATAGTCCCGCGAATAGGTCACCGCCTCCCGGTCCGCCACATAGCCCGTGATGGCGGCCTCCGACGGCCAGGCGAACAGCACCGGCACCGTGTCGGGCTGCGAGTCCGCGCTCAGCTGCGCCAGCCGGAACAGCGCCTCCTGGAAATTGGTGTTGTATCCGTGGACAAAGACGCCAGCGTCGCTGCCGCCCCTGCCTGTCCGGCCACCGATCCTCTTGCGAAAAGTCGCCTCGTCGAGGATCGCCTGTCGCACGGTGACGAAGCTGGTGGCCGGGTCGGGAGACTTGTCTGGCCACTCGATCGTGCCCGCCTTATGCCCCGGTGGGATCGAGATCACGAACTCGGCATAGTTGAGGCCGGTCGACCGGTCCGTCGTGAAGACGTTCTGCTGCGGCGAGGCTCGCTCGCGGGTCGTCGCCACATAGACGGTGACCATCCGCGCGCCGGGAACCGGCGCCGCGACGGGGTTCAGGACCTCAGGCCCCGGCCTGCTCGCGCAGGCGCTGAGAACGAGCGCCAGAAAGCCGAGGACGAGTGACGCGATCGGTGGGTATCCCCTCAAGCCGCGCGCAGCGGTCTGAGGGAATGAACGACTTCCGGCAACCGGCTTGGAATGATGTTTCATTATTCTCTTGATCAGGAGACACGAACGGCAACGCCCCGCCAAAGCTGTGCTAGCACGAAATGCCTGCTTTGCGAGCCGTGTCGCGTTCCGCCCCCGATCAAAGCCATGGATGCCCTTATCCATGCTTTAACCAAACTGTCGTTAAATCAGCCCGAGTGAAGTTGAGTTTTTCGCGCGCGGCGATCCCCGCACTCAGGGTTTGCTTTCGGCCTCTCCGGCGGAGGCGCACCGTGCGCGGCAATGTTGTTGCTTAGAGTTCGCCATGGTGCATCACCGCTATCCGTCGGGCCGCCGCGTACAGCCGAAGAAACGGCGCAACCTTTTCCTGACGGCCGCCCTCGTGGCGATCTCCATGAGCCCCGCGGCTTTCTATGCGAGCTTTCAAGGGCAGGAGCCAACGCCGGCCATACAGGTCTCGCGTCCTATCACCGATCCCACACCTGGGCCCGCGCAAGGGATGACCGAAACCGCCGCCGCCGAAAGCGACCCATGGTCTCCGGTCGATCCGACTCCCATCCTGAACCCCACGGCGCTCGCCCTCGCGAACAACATGCCGCTCGCCGCTGCCTTCAAGCCGCTCAACGCCCCTCGCGTCGTAGCTGCAATCGCGGCACCGGCCGCTCCGCCACCCGAAGAGCTTGCTCAGCCGGAACAGCCCGAGCCTGAACGGCAGATCGCTCAAAGCGCCCGGCCGGTGCCCCTGCCCGTGCCGCGCCCGCCTGAGTTTCGCTTCGCGAAGGCGGCCGAGCCCGCCAGGCCCGAGGCGCCGAGAGCGGCCCGCGCGCCGATCTCACCTCCCGTGCAGGTCGCTGCCGCGCCGATTGCGCCGGCCGACAAGCCGTCCTTCCTTGAAAAGCTGTTCGGCATCAAGCCCTCGGCCCCGCCGGAAAACGCCCTCAGCTATGCGGCGGTGGAAACCGCCAGCATCGCGCCGAGCAGCCGCTTCAACCCGTTCCCCGGAGACGGCACGGCGGTCTACGACATCAGCGCGAAGGTCGTCATCATGCCCAACGGCGAGCGGCTGGAGGCCCATTCGGGTCTCGGCGACAAGCTCGACGACCCGCGTTTCGTCCATGTGCGCATGAAAGGCGCGACGCCGCCCGGCACATATACCCTGACCGAGCGCGAGACGCTCTTCCACGGCGTGCGCGCCATCCGCCTCAATCCCGTGGGTGGGAGCGCCGCGATCTATGGCCGCAACGGAATCCTTGCCCATACCTACATGCTGGGGCCGAACGGGGATTCGAACGGCTGCGTCTCGTTCAAGGACTATAACCGCTTTCTGCAGGCTTTCCTGAGGGGCGAGGTCAAGCGTCTGGTCGTCGTCACCGGCCGCGGGGACGCCCTGCCCCGCATGGTCAACCGGGGACGCACGTCCTGAGCCTGCCCGAGGCTCGGCCAGAGCCCGCATCGCGCCTCTGCCGTCCATCGGCCGGGCGCGGCCCTTGGGGGAATCGAAACGGGATCTATGGCTGCCCGCTCCCGCCGGCTGCGCCATAGACCTGGCCGGTCGCATAGCTCGCATCGGAGGCCGCCAGCTGCACATAGATCGACGCCAGTTCGGCGGGCTGGCCCGGACGCCCCATCGGCGTATCGCCGCCGAATTGCTGCAGTTTCTCCTGGGTGGCCCCGCCGCTCACCTGAAGCGGGGTCCAGATCGGGCCCGGCGCGACGCCGTTCACGCGGATGCCTTTCGGGCCGAGCTGCTTGGCGAGTGATTTGGAAAAGTTCATCATCGCGGCCTTAGTCATGGCGTAGTCGACCAGATTGGCGGAGGGGTCGTAGGCCTGTTCGGAGGTGGTCTGAATGATCACCGATCCCGGCTTCAGATGCGGCAGCGCCGCCCTGGTGATCCAGAACATCGCGTAGACATTGGTCTTCATCGTCGCGTCGAAATCCTCGTTCGTGATGTCGAGGAGCGACTGACGCTGCTGCTGGCGGCTGGCATTGTTGACGAGGATGTCGAGTCCACCAAGCTCGCGGACCGCATCGGACACGATGCGCGCGCACAGGGCCTCGTCGCGAATGTCACCCGGAAGAGCGACCGCGATGCGGCCTTCTTGCCGGATGAGGTCTATCACCTCGCGGGCGTCGGGCTCTTCGTCGGGATGATAGCTGATCGCCACATCGGCTCCCTCGCGCGCATAGGCGATCGCCGCCGCGCGGCCCATGCCCGAATCGCCTCCGGTGATCAGCGCCTTGCGGCCCTGAAGGCGGCCCGAGCCTCTGTAGCTCGTTTCACCGTGGTCGGGGCGCGGATCCATCTTGCCGGCGAGGCCCGGCCAGGGCTGCGACTGGGAGGGGAACGGAGGCTTCGGATATTTCGCGGTCGGATCTTCCATGGCGATTCCACCTGTGCTTGCCGCCTGTGCCTTCTCGGAGCCGGCAGCCGCCGAGGCCAGGCCCGCCGCAGCACCGCCGACGACGCCCCGCCGTGAGATCGAACCGTCGTCCGTCTTGGCCATGCTGTGCCCTTCCGTTGCGTCAGACGACCGGTTAACAGTTCGGGCGCGCCTGAGTTCAACCCGCGCTCGACGCAATGGAGCAATCAATGACAGACCTCTCCGCTTTCCCCATCACCCGTCGCTGGCCCGCCGCCCATCCCGACCGGCTGCAGCTCTACTCGCTGCCAACCCCCAATGGAGTGAAGGTATCGATCATGCTGGAGGAGATCGGCCTGCCATACGAGCCGCACATGATCGATATCGGGGCCAATGAGACGTGGACTGAGGAATTCCTGTCGCTCAACCCGAACGGCAAGATCCCGGCCATCATCGATCCCGCCGGGCCTGGCGGGAAGCCTCTGGGCCTCTTCGAATCCGGCGCGATCCTGCTCTATCTGGCGGAGAAGAGCGGTCAGCTCCTGCCGAAAGACCCGGCGCTCCGCTACGAGACCATCCAATGGGTGTTCTTCCAGATGGCGGCGGTCGGCCCCATGTTCGGCCAGCTCGGCTTCTTCCACAAATTCGCGGGCCGCGAGATCGAGGACAAGAGGCCGCTGGAGCGTTACAGCACCGAATCGAAGCGTCTGCTCGGCGTCCTCGAGACGCGCCTCGACGGCCGCACATGGATGATGGGCGGGGAATACACCATCGCCGACATCTCGCTGCTCGGCTGGGTGCGCAACCTCATCGGCTTCTACGGCGCGGGAGAACTCGTGGAATACGACAGGCTCAAGAACGTCCCTGCCTGGCTGGAACGCGGCCTCGCCCGCCCCGCCGTGCAGCGCGGCCTGACGATTCCGAAGCGACCTTAGGAGGTTAGGTCTTCTCCGAGCCTAGAGCCGGTTCCACTCAAGTGGGATCGGCTCTCTTCTTTGCCAAACCGCATTTTCGGCGAACCGGGTCCATTTCGCCGAAAATGCTCTATCCCAGCAGATCCCGCAGCGCGCGCATGAAGACACGCGCGCCGATGCCGATCAGATCGTCCGGGAAATCGTAATCGGGATTGTGGAGCGCCGCGTGATGTTCGCCCGCGCCGAGGAAGAACATCGCGGCGGGCGCGTTCGCGCCCAGATGTCCGAAATCCTCCGAGGGTCGCATGGGCAGGTCGCCCCGATCGTGCGGCACCCCTTCGGCATCGAGGGCGCGGCGCAAATGCGCCACGGCCTCCGGCGCGTTCTCGCAGTGCCGGAAGACATCGTTGTATGAGATTTCCACCGACAGGCCGTTCGCGCGCGCCGTTGCATTCGCCAGCCCCTCAGCCTTGGCCACGAGGGCATCCATCCCGGCATCGGTGAGCGTGCGCAGCGTCGCCCAGACCTCACCGTGAGCGGGCGCGATCCCGAATGCGGGCTCGCCGATCCGGGCATGGGTGACGGTCACCATGGCGAAGCTCTCGTCCATGGGGCCGCCGCTGCCCAGAGCCGTGAGCGCGGGCATCAGATGGGCCATCGCATTCATCGGCGAGAGCCCGGTCTCGGGCATCGAGGCGTGAGCCGTCTTGCCCGTGAGCACGATGCGCATGCCGCGCGAGGCGCAGCTCACCGGCCCTTCGATCACGGCCGCCTTGCCGAAAGCCATGCCGGGCAGATTGTGCAGGGCGAACACGAAATCCGGTGCAATTTCTCCAAACTTCGGATCCGCCACCACGGCGGCGGCGCCCGCTCCGGTTTCCTCGGCGGGCTGGAAGAGGAGGATGGCGCGGCCGCGCCTCGGGCGTTGACGGCCCAGGCCCCGGGCGAGAGCGGCCAGGATCGCCATGTGCCCGTCATGCCCGCAGAGATGGGCCTTGCCCGGAATGCTCGAGCGGTGGGGAGCCTCGGAGATTTCCTCGATGGGCAGGGCGTCGAGTTCCGCCCGGACCATCACGGTCGGTCCCGGCTCGCGCCCGTTGAAGATGCCCGCCACTCCGTGGCCGCCGAGCCCTGTGACGATCCGGTCGGCGCCCACGGAGGCAAGCAGGGCCTGCACCGTTCTGGCCGTCTCGGCTTCCTCTCCCGAGACCTCGGGATTGCGATGAAGCCCGCGCCGCCACACGGTGAGCTCGATGACATCCTGATTGGTCAAGAACATGGGAAGTGCCTCAAACCCCTTGCGAAACGGCTTGGATGACGATGGTCAGGCGGCCGCGATCGCCTGTTCCGCCAGGCGAATGGCCGAGTCCCGGGACCGTGCCCCGCAGATGAAGCCGCTCGGATGGCAGAACACGCCATCGGGAATGCCGGCCGCCTTGGAGAAGGCCTCCTCCTGCAGGCCCCGCCACGATTCCGGCAGGGACAGCCGCTGCCCGAAGGAGCTCGGCGCCGGGGGAATCGTGCGGCAGTACCAGGAGGTGGAATCCTCGTTCGGGTAGATCACGAACAGCAGATCCGTCAGGCCATTCTCGAACACCGCCTTTTCCCAGGGGAGTTTGCGGTCGAGCACGATGACGCGGGGGTCCTTCGCGTCTCTGGCGGCCTTGAGGACGAAGGCGGTCGCTTTGGCTTCCGCATAGGCATGGAGGCACGCGCGCCGAATGACCCCATGAGCAAGCTCCGCCGCCTCCGCGAAGGCCTCATCGTAGGTCTGCGTGCTGTCCCAGGTCGGATTGAAGGCCTCGATCAGCAGGGCCAGGTGGCTGGCGCTCACGGTCGCAATGCCGTTATCCGTCTGATCAATGGGAAAGACGATGGATGCATCGACGTCCTGCCACACGGAATCGAGCGCGCTCTCCTCGATTCCCGGCACGAAACGGGACAGGGCGGCCCGACCGTAATCGCGCCAGACCAGGCCGACGGAGCTGTAAGGCACCCCGTCACTGCGCCGCGGCAGGTCGCGCATGTGATGGTCATAGCGCCCCCTGGCAGGATCGTAGACTCCGCCCACGTCGAAGACGATGTCGGCAGCGTCGATCAGATCCGCATCGCGGGTGCGGACGAAATCGAAATCCCCAAGAGCCGCATGCAGAACGGCGAATGCGAACACGTCATCTGCATGGAATGTCCCGCTATGGGTGACGATTTTCATTCGTTCTTTCCCGTCGATCAGTCGAAATTCCCAGCTCTCCAACAGCCAAGCTGGGCGGGTCATATAACCTTATCACACACGCGCGGAACAGCGCCGATAGCCCTTAATAGTCATTTTCCTGGTTATGACTAAGACGCATTCGCAGAAGCGATTGGAAACACGGCCCGATCACCTGATCGCTTGACCCTGCCACGGTAGGAAGGTCTAGAACCCTGGAATCCTGATTCATGAAGGATTCTTGCCATGCACTATTTCCATATTCCCGACATGACCTGCGGCGGATGCCTCGGAGCGGTCACGAAGGCGCTTCAAAAACTCGATCCGCAGGCTCATGTTGAAGGCGACCTTGAAAATCGCACGATCGCGGTGACATCGGCCCAATCCGAAATGTCCCTGCTCACCACGCTGGAAAAGGCCGGATACCCGGCCCGACCAGCCTCCGGCAGCCGGTGACGCTGCGTGCCCCCGGGCACGGCCCCGTTCACCCATTCCCCATTCGAGGAATCCGAAAAATGATCCTACGGCCCCTGATCGCGGCGGCATGCCTTGCCATCCAGCCCTCCCTTGCGACAGCACAAGGCACATCCCATAGCGGCCATTCAGCCCCGATGCAGACGCAGCAATCCACGGACAGCCCGGCCACGAAAGGCTATCGTGACGCCAATACGAAGATGCATGAGGCCATGGACATCCCCTACACGGGCGATTCCGACGTGGATTTCGTTCTCGGCATGATCCCTCACCATCAGGGTGCCATCGAGATGGCCAAGGTAGCCCTGCAGAACACCAAGGACGAGCAGATCCGCAAATGGGCCACGGAGGTCATCCGGGAGCAGGAACGCGAGATTGCGGAAATGAGGGCCTGGTTGAAGAAGAAGGGCATCCAGTGACGCCGGGCATGGCCAATCCCTTGCGGAGCATAGGATTTTAATGCTTGCCGCGCCCTCACCTTGGCTGTGTCATTCCGCTCCCGGAGCGTGTACAGAAGCGGGGCTGCGCACTTGTGGGGAGCTTGTTGCTTCGAACAAGAGGGCTCGTGCGTTAACGGGTATCCCTTGCGGGCGACAGGAAAGGAAAAACCATGTTCACGCTTACAATCAGCGACAAGCCGATTGCCATTACCAATGCCGATGAGGAGGAAGCCCGCGAACTTCTCATGAGCGAGGATTTCAAGGAAGACCTCAAGTACCTGGAAAGCGAAGGCGCTCCGATCTGGGACGGCTTCGCCACCCTGGCGGTCCGGGCTGCGACCGACGAGGAGAAGGCCGAGTTCGAGGACGCGGATTTCGACGACGACGAGGAAGACGACGATGAGGAGGACGGTCCCTACATCATGTTCCTCGTCGACGTGACCGACCCCGACGACGCGGACGAAGACTAAGCGCTCTCCATCCGAGACATTGTCGACAAAGCCGCGCCCGAGCGATCCGGGCGCGGCTTTTCCCGCACTCACGAGGCGGAACAACCTCCTAGCTTGACCGTTCTGGTCCATGCGGCAATGTCCCGCCTCCGGGACGGCGCATGGTTCTGAGGTTCGTCTCTTGCCTCCTGCTTTTTACGGCCTTCTCCTCGGCCTCCTCTGCGTCACCGTGCCGGCTCTTGCCGAGACGATCTATGTTTCCAACGAGCGGGACAACACGATCTCGGTGATCGACGGCAGCAGCCTGAAGATGACGGCCACCATCGCGATCGGGCGGCGCCCGCGCGGGATCGCTCTCAGCCGGGACAAGGCGAAGCTCTATGTGGCCGTGGGAGACGACGACCGGATCGATGTGGTCGATCTGAAGGCAAGGCGCGTGGAAAGCTCCATCCCTTCGGGTCCCGATCCGGAATTCTTCGCCCTTCATCCGGATGGGCAGCGCCTCTTCGTGGCGAACGAGGACAACAATCTCGCCTCCGTGGTCGATCTCTCCAGGCCCGCCGTCACCAGGGAGATCGAAGTCGGCGTGGAACCCGAGGGCGTCGGCGTGAGCCCCGACGGACGTCTCGCCGCCGTCACGTCCGAGACCACGAGCATGATCCACGTCATCGACACCCAATCACTGGAGCTGGTCGACAACGTCTTGGTCGACACACGCCCTCGCATGGTGCTCTTCTCCCCGGACAGCAAGCAGATCTGGGTCTCCTCGGAGCTTCGCGGCACCGTCTCGGTCTTCGATGCGCAGACCCGGGAGCCTATTGGCAAGATCGGCTTCGAGGTGCCGGGCGTGCCGCGCGAACTGGTTCAGGCGGTCGGGATCCAGATCACGCCGGACGGGACGCGCGCCTATGTGGCGCTGGGCCCAGCCAACCGCGTCGCGGAGATCGACGCCCGGACCTTCAAGGTGCTGCGCACCTACCTTGTGGGACATCGCGTCTGGCACATCGCCCTCTCACCCGACGGCAAGCGCCTTTACACGGCCAACGGCAATTCGAACGACGTGTCCGTGATCGATCTGGAGAACCGGAGAGTCATCAAGAGCATCGGCGCCGGGCGCTCTCCCTGGGGCGTGGTGGTGGCGCCCTGAGGACTCCCGAGACCGAGAACCGAACCATGATTTCGGCAGGCGCCGCGCGGCCTTTGGGCGCGGAGAATGGCCGCATGAAATCGGGCTTCTTCAGGAACATGCCTCATGGAGAAGCGTTAAGCTTGGCGATTCTGCGTATGCATGTGTGAGGTAGTGGAATGCACCGGGGCTCGGCTGTCCTCCGCCATGGTGTAGCACCGGCGCTTCTCTGCCTGGCACTCTGCCTCCCTGCCCTCTCCCAGCAGCAGCCCATTCCCACTGCGCCGCCCTCGGCCGCCCCGGGCGAGGACGGCCAATGGACCATGCCGGCGAAGAACTACGCCAGCACGCGCTACAGCGAGCTCGACCAGATCAACACGGAGAATGCGAAAAACCTCCAGGTCGCCTTCACCTTCTCCACGGGGGTGAACAAGGGCCAGGAATCCGCGCCCCTCGTGGTCGGCGGCACCATGTACGTGCTCTCGCCCTATCCGAACATTCTCTATGCGCTGGACCTGACGCAGCCCGGCGCGCCGCTGAAGTGGCAATACAACCCCAAGCCGGATTCCGCCGCTCAGGGCGTCGCCTGCTGCGACGTGGTGAACCGCGGCCCGACTTTCGCGAACGGCAAGGTCTACTTCACGACCCTGGACGCCCATGTGGTGGCCGTGAACGCCGACACGGGCGAGGAGGTCTGGAAGACCAAGCTCGGCGACATCAACAGGGGCGAGACCATGACCATGGCTCCCCTGGTGGTCAAGGACAAGGTAATCGTCGGCATCTCGGGCGGAGAATACGGCGTGCGCGGCTGGATCCAGGCGCTCGATGCCGATAGCGGCCAGAGCGTCTGGAAAGCCTATCACACGGGGCCGGACCAGGATGTGAAGATCGGCCCTAGCTTCAAGCCGTTCTACGACAGCGACAAGGGCAAGGATCTCGGCATCAGCACCTGGCCGCCGAACGCCTGGGAGCAAGGCGGCGGAACGGTGTGGGGCTGGATCTCCTATGATCCCGACCTCAACCTCATCTTCTATGGCACCGGCAATCCGGGTCCGTGGAATCCCAATCAGCGCCCGGGCGACAACAAATGGACGGCGGGCATCTTCGCCCGCGATGCGGATACGGGCGAGGCGCGCTGGTTCTACCAGACGGCGCCCCACGACCTCCACGACTGGGACAACATCAACGAGATGATCCTGCTCGACCTCGAGTGGGACGGAAAGCCCCGCAAGGTGCTGGTCCATCCGGGACGCACGGGCTTCGTCTACGTGATCGACCGGACCACGGGCGAGGTGCTCTCCGCCAAGCCCTTTCATGCCCTGACGGCCGTGACCGGCGTCGATCTCAAGACCGGTCGCATTCAGTACAATTCCGAGAAGGAGCCCATCAACAACCGGGTCGTGCGCGACATCTGCCCGACCGCCCCCGGCTCGAAGGATTGGAATCCCAGCGCCTTCTCGCACAAGACCGGCATTCTCTACATCCCGCACATGAACATGTGCATGGATTGGGAGAGCGTGGAGCCCAACTACATCGCCGGCACTCCCTATGTGGGCGCAGAGGTGCGCATGTTCCCCGGACCCGGCGGGCACATGGGCGAGTTCTCGGCCTGGGACATCCGGGCGGGCAAGGAACTCTGGACCATCAACGAGCGCTTCCCGGTCTGGAGCGGCGCCATGGTGACGGCGGGAGACGTGGCCTTCTACGGCACCATGGACGGCTGGTTCAAAGCCGTCCATGCGCGCACGGGCGAGGTGCTGTGGCAGTTCAAGACGGAATCCGGGATCATCGGCCAGCCCACCACCTATCTCGGGCCCGACGGCAAGCAATATGTCGCCATCCTCGCCGGCGTCGGCGGCTGGGCCGGCGCCATCGTGTCGAACAATCTCGACCCCCGCGACGGGACGGCCGCCAAGGGCTTCGTCAACGCCATGCGCGACTTGAAGAACGCCACCACGAAGGGAGGAACGCTCTATGTGTTCAAGCTCCCTTAAGGCGGCGCTCGTCGCGGCGCTCCTGGCCTCGGGCGCGGCCGAGGCCCGGGAGCTCAGGGTCTGCGCCGATCCGAACAACCTGCCCTTCTCGAATGAAAGGGGAGAGGGTTTCGAGAACAGGATCGTGGAGCTCATCGCCGAGGATCTCGGCGCCTCCGTCACCTATGCCTGGCGCGCCCAGCGCCGCGGTTTCCTGCGGGAAGGCCTGAAGGCGGAGGCCTGCGACCTGGTGCCGGGCCTGCCGAGCAACATGGAGGGCGTGCGGACCACGATTCCCTATTACCGCTCGTCCTACGTCTTCGTGACGCGCCCGAACGAGCCGGTCCCGCAATCCTTCAACGATGCGTTGCTTCGCACGCTGCAGGTCGGCGTCCAGCTCGTGGGCGACGACGGCTGGAACACGCCGCCCGCCCATGCCCTCGCCAGGCGCGGGATCGTGGAGAACGTGCATGGCTACAGCCTCTACGGCGATTACCGGCAGCCGAACCCGCCGTCGCTCATCGTCAAGGCCGTGGCCGACGGCTCCATCGACGTCGCCATCGCCTGGGGGCCGCTCGCAGGATATTTCGCGACCCGGGAACCCGTCCCGCTCAAGGTCGCGCCCGTCAAGCCCCTGTTCGACGGCCCGCAGCTGCCGATGGTGTGGGACATCTCCATGGCGGTCCGCAAGGAGGACGATGCCCTGCGCTACGAGATCGAAGGCGCCCTCACCCGCCTGAAGCCCCGGATCGACGCCATTCTCGAAGAATACGGGGTGCCGCGTCTCGACAGCCCGGTGAAGAACGCGGAGGCCCGGCCATGAAGCCCATCTGGCTGCTCCCGGCGGCCTTTCTCGTTCTCTCCGCCTGCGAGCGCGAGAAGCGCGAGTTCCGCCCGCCGCAGGTATCCGAGGAGACGGACGAGAAAGTCGCGCTCTCATCCCTGTCCGCCGGTTCCTCGCCGCCCACGCAGGAGACGAGCGGCAAGGGCAAGAAGTTCGAGGAGAACGCCTACCACATCAGCGAGGGCCAGAGGCTCTACACCTGGTTCAACTGCAACGGCTGCCATGCCAATGGCGGCGGCGATTCCGGCCCGCCGCTGATGGACGAAAGCTGGATCTACGGCGGCTCCATCGAGAACATCGTGCAGACCATCCGCGAAGGACGCCCGAACGGCATGCCGTCCTTCCGCGGCAGGATCCCCGACGAGCAGATCTGGCAGATCGCCGCCTATGTGCGCTCCATGGGGCGCTACACGCCGAAGGCCGCTTCGCCCGCGCGCAAGGACGACATGCATCCCGGGCCGGCCGAACAGCGCCGTCCCCCGGCGGAAATGAACCAGGGCGGCACCGTCCCGCCATCCGCCCAGATGCCTCAGTGAGACGCCGATGCGCGCCCGCCAGGCCCTCCTTCTCCCGACCGTCATCGCGCTCTCCGGCTGCTCCGGCTGGCAATCCGCCCTGGATACCCATGGCCCTCACGCCGACAGCCTGGCGCGGCTCTTCTGGATCTTCCTGGCAATCCTGGGAACGGTCTGGATTGTCACGATCCTCATGCTCCTCCTGGCCCTGCGCCAAAGGCGCGCTCCCGTCGACGACCCTCTCATGACGAGACCGGGCACGGAGCGGCGCATGACGATCGTCGTGTCCTCCGCCGTGGCGCTGACCGTACTCACCGTCATGTCGCTCACTATCGTGAGCTATGGCGCGCAAAGGGTTCTGTTCGCCGGCAAGGACGGGCCGCTCACCCTGCTGGTCACCGGAGAGCAATTCTGGTGGAAGGTGCAATATGAGGACGCCTCTCCCGCCCGCACCTTCACGACGGCCAACGAGATCCATATCCCGGTCGGCGAGAAGGTGCTGATCAAGCTCGAAGCCAGCGACGTCATCCACTCCTTCTGGGTCCCGAGCCTGAACGGCAAGCTCGATGCCATTCCGGGACGGCAGAACCAGATCGAGATCCAGGCGGACCGGCCCGGAATCTACCGCGGGCAATGCGCCGAGTTCTGCGGCTGGCAGCATGCCCATATGGGCCTGCTCATCGTGGTCGAGCCCAGAGAGGATTTCGAGCGCTGGCGCAACGGGCAGATCGGCGCGGCGCACATCCCCGACGATCCGGAGGAGCAGAAGGGCATGGAGGTCTTCATGACCCGCCCCTGCATCATGTGCCACCAGATCCGCGGCACCTCCGCCGGCGGCAAGGTTGCGCCCGATCTCACCCATGTGGGCAGCCGCCGGTACATCGGCGCGGGCATTCTTCCCACGACGCGCGGCAACATCGCCGCCTGGATCGTCGACCCGCAGGGGATCAAGCCGGGCGTGCACATGCCGCTCGTTCCACTCGCGCCGGAGGAGATCCAGCCGCTGGCCACCTATCTGGAGAGCCTGAAGTGAGCGATCTCGCGGCCGGCAAGGACGAGTTGCGCGACACCCACTTAAGCGATGCCGAGCTGTCGGCGCGGCTGGCCAAGACCTGGGGCACGGCCAGAGGCATCATCGGCGCCCTCTCCACGGTCGACCACAAGATCATCGGCCGGCGCTACATCTTCACCGCCCTCTTCTTCCTCTTCCTCGGAGGCCTCGCGGCCGTCGCCATGCGCCTGCAGCTGGCACGGCCAGAAAGCCAGCTGATCGGGCCCGATCTCTACAACCAGCTCTTCACCATGCATGGCATCACGATGATGTTTCTCTTCGGCGTGCCCATCGGTGAAGCCTTCGCGGTCTATCTCGTGCCGCTCATGGTCGGCACCCGCAACATCGCCTTCCCGCGCCTCAACGCCTTTTCCTATTACGTCTATCTCTTCGGCGGCCTGATGGTGTGGATCGCCTTCATGCTCAATACCGGCCCGGACACGGGCTGGTTCTCCTATGTGCCGCTGGCGGGCCCCGAGAATTCCCCTGGCAAGCGCGTCGATTTCTGGGCGCAGATGATCACCTTCACGGAGGTCTCCGGCCTCGCGGTGGCGATCCAGGTCATCGTGACGGTGTTCAAGCAGCGCGCGCCGGGCATGACCCTCGACCGCATCCCCCTCTTCGTCTGGGCGGAGCTGGTCAACGCCTTCATCATCGTCTTCGCCCTTCCTGCGGTCGTGACGGCTTCGTCGATGCTCATCCTCGACAGGCTCGTGGGCACCCACTTCTTCAACCCGGCTGAGGGCGGGGACGCCCTGCTCTTCCAGCACCTGTTCTGGTTCTTCGGCCATCCGGAGGTCTACATCATCTTCATCCCGGCCACCGGCTGGGTCTCGGCCATCGTGGTGACCTTCTCGCGGCGGCAGGCCTTCGGCTACCTGCCCCTCGTGCTCTCCATGATCTCCGTGGGCTTCCTCTCCTTCGGCCTGTGGGTCCACCACATGTTCACCACGGGCCTGCCGCAGCTGGGGGCGAGCTTCTTCACGGCCTCCAGCATGCTGATCGCCATTCCCAACGGCGTTCAGATCTTCTGCTGGATCGCGACGCTCTGGGACGGGCGACCGGTGTTCCGCACGCCTCTCCTCTTCGTCATCGGGTTCTTCTTCATCTTCGTCCTGGGCGGCCTCTCCGGCATCATGCTGGCCTCGGTGCCGCTCGACACCCAGGTCCACGACACCTATTTCGTGGTGGCGCATTTCCATTACGTGCTCATCGGCGGCAACGTGTTCCCGCTGCTCGGCGCCGTCTATTACTGGTTCCCGAAGCTCACCGGGCGCATGATGAGCGAGCGCATCGGCAAGTGGCATTTCTGGCTCGCCTTCATCGGCTTCAACATGGCCTTCTTCCCCATGCACATCACGGGCCTGATGGGCATGCCCCGCCGTGTCTACACCTATCAGCCGGAGATGGGCTGGGGCCCGATCAACCTGCTCTCGAGCATCGGCGCGCTCATCCTGTTCGCGAGCTTCGTCCTGTTCCTCTACAACATGGTCGCGAGCGCCCGCCGCGGTCCCCTGGCCGGAGACAATCCCTGGGATGCCGGCACTCTCGAATGGGCGACCGCCTCGCCGCCGCCGCCGCAGAACTTCGACCGCATTCCCTTCGTGACCAACCGGGAGCCGCTCTGGGCCGAGCGCGAGGCGCTCCCCGTGGTGACGGGGCTTTCCGTCGAGAAGCGCGAGCTCGTCGTCACGACGGTGTCGGAGGCAAGGGCCGACCTGCGCGAAAGCTCGCCCGATCCGTCCCTCTGGCCGTTCCTGGCGGCCATCGCCACCTCCGTCACCTTCGTGTTCTCGATCTTCACCCCCTGGGCCGTCGTGTGGGGGGGCATGCTGGTGGCCTTCACGCTCACCGGCTGGTTCTGGCCGAAGAACAACCCGGAGGATGAGTCATGAGGCATCACCCGGTCCAGGACCTCTCCGCCCTGCCCGATTTCGCCTATGGTCCCCGCATGACGACCTGGTGGGGCACCCTGGCCTTCTGCGCGGTCGAAGGCACGGGCTTCGCGCTCGTGATCGGGGCCTATCTCTATCTGCTCTTCGTCAATCCCCAATGGCCGCTCAGCGCCGCTCCCCCGGGCCTCCTGTGGTCAGGCGTTTTCACGCTCGTGCTGCTCGCGAGCCTCTGGCCGAACCATCTGGCCTCGAAGAGCGCGAAGAAGCAGGACCTTCCGAAGGTCCGGCGCGATCTCGTCGTCATGAGCTTGGTCGGTATCCTCCTGCTCGGCATCCGCTACTTCGAGTTCCTCAGCCTGAACGTGCGGTGGGACCAGAACGGCTACGGCTCCGTGGTGTGGCTGCTGTTGGGCCTGCACACGCTGCACGTCCTCACCGATCTCGGCGACACCCTCGTCCTCACCGTGCTCATGTTCACCCGCCATGGGCACGGCAAGCGCTTCAGCGATGCGGAGGACAACGCCTTCTACTGGAAATTCGTCGTGCTCACGTGGCTTCCGATCTACGCCCTGCTCTACTGGGTCCCGAGGATGTGAGGCGCTCATGATGCCATCGCTCCGCACAGGCATCCCGTCGGCCGGCATCTTCTTGGGGCCCGCCGCTTGGCTTCTGAACACGCAGCTCAACTATGCCCTCGTGCCATGGGTCTGCGCCCATCAGGTCCGGATCGTGCCCGTCATCGCCTTCGCGGCGGCTTTGGTCAGTCTGTCGGGAGGCTTCCTGTCGTGGCGCGCCTTCAGGCTGTCGCCCGTCACGCCGGAGCCGGACAGCACCAGGGCGGGGCGCCCCCATCGCTTCACGGCCCTCATGGGCATCGCGATCGCGGGCCTGTTCACGCTGGTGATCGTTCTCCATGGGGTCGCTGGCCTCATGTTCCACGGATGCGAGCGATGAAGACCCGGGCGGCGCTGCTCATCCTCTTCATGCCCACGGCCGCCTTCGCGCATGGCGGGGACCATCACCTGCTCTCCCCCTGGTCGCTTGAGAGCTGGGTGGCGCTGACCCTCTTCGCCTCGGCGGCCCTCTACCTGACCGGGGTCGCGCGCCTGTGGCGGAAACTCCGGATCGGGCGCGGCGTCCGCGTATGGCAGCTCTGCTGCTTCCTGGCCGGCTGGCTCCTGCTCGCCGTCGCGCTCGTCTCCCCCGTTCACGCACTCGGCGAGCGCCTCTTCACGGCGCATATGCTGGAGCATGAAACCCTCATGGCCGTCGCGGCGCCGCTCCTGGTGATCGCGCGTCCGGTCGGCGGGATGCTCTGGGCCGTCCCTCAGGGCGGGCGACGCCTCGTCGGCTCGATCGCGCGGGATCCCATGATCTCCCGCATCTGGTCCATCCTGACCGACCCTTTCGCCGCGACACTCGTCCACGGCGCCGCCATCTGGATCTGGCACCTGCCGATCCTGTTCAACGCCGCCCTCGCCAGCCCCGTCGTTCACGGGCTGCAGCATGTGTGCTTCTTCGGCACGGCGATCCTGTTCTGGTGGGCGCTGCTGCGCGGGCGCACGCGCGGCTATGGCGCGGCCGCGTTCTACCTGTTCGTCACGGCGCTCCATTCGGGTTTCCTGGGCATTCTGCTGTCCCTGACGAAAACGCCGCTCTATCCGGGGCAGAATGCCGCCGCGCCGGAATGGGGTCTCACCCCACTGGAAGATCAGCAGCTCGCCGGGCTCATCATGTGGGTTCCGGCAGGCATCGTCTACGCCGCCGCAGCCCTCGTCATGACGGGGCTCTGGATCAGCCGGTCGAGCGCCATGTCCGCCTCGGGAGGAGTTCATGCCTCACTTCCTCGGTAGAACCGTCTCCACGGCCGCGGGGGCTCTCATTCTCGGCTATTCCCTGGTCAGGCGCTCGAGGCAGCCTCGCCGGGCGAAACCACGCTCAGAACCTGAGCCCACCTTCACGCCCTTGGTTCAAACACCCTATGTGCCGCCGCGCCGCACCCTGATCGGCCTCATTCTGCTGCTGCTGGCGGTTGCCGCGGGATATGCCGCCAACGCCTATTGGGACATGCGCGAGCGGGAGCAGCGGGCCACGGCCATGACGGGAGGCGACTGGCACCGTGCGGAAGCCCATCTCGTGCGCTATGGCTGTGCCGGATGCCATACGATTCCGGGCATCTCCCGCGCCAATGGCCTCGTCGGGCCGCAGCTCATTTCACTGTCGCGCCGGATCTATGTGGCGGGCATGCTGCCGAACTCACCGGACAACCTGATCCGATGGATCGTCAACCCGCGCGACGTGAATCCGAAGACCGCCATGCCGGTGACCGGCATCTCGGAGGACGAGGCGAGAGACGTGGCGGCCTATCTCTATTCGCTCCCGTGAGAGGGCCGGCGCTGCTGGAACACGGAGCGGGCGGATCCGTTGGCAGAGCATGTCATGGCTTGTTCAACCGCGCCTCGTGAACGACCCCTTCAGCGATCCAGGCCTCTATATCGATTTCCGGTTCGGCCGCCGGGCGATCCTGTTCGACCTGGGCGACGTGAGCGGACTTTCCTCGCGGGAGCTGCTGCGGGTGAGCCACGCCTTCGTCTCGCATACTCATGTGGATCACATGGCGGGCTTCGACCGGCTGTTCCGGCTGTGCCTTCACCGCCCCTGGCCGCTCGTCCTGATCGGACCGCCCGGTTTCGTGGACCAGATCGAGCACCGCATCCGCAGCTTCACATGGAATCTGCTCGACGAAAACTCGGTCGATTTCTGCCTCCGCGTCATGGATTACGATGGCGTCCGCCTCACGAAGGCCGCTGAATTCCACACCCGCGAAGCCTTTGCCCGGCGCGACGTGCCGGTGCCGGAATTTCCGGAGGGCACGGCTTGGTCGGAGGCCGATTTCAGCATCCAGGCGGTTGCGCTCGACCACGGCATCCCCTCTCTCGCATTTGCCCTGAGGGAGGTGCTGCAGGTCAATGTCTGGCGAGGCGTGCTGGCGGAGATGGGATTGCCGCCCGGCCCTTGGCTGAACGAGGCCAAAGCAGCCGTCCGCCGGGGCGCCCCTGACGATCGCCTGATCGCCGTCTCGAGCGAGCGGACGATCGAACTGGGAGAGCTGAAGCGTCGCGCCCTGCGCGTGGCCCCCGGGCAGGTCGTCGCCTATGTCACGGATGCGGCACCCCATGCGCAGAACCGGGCCAGGATCCTGAAACTGGTCGACAGGGCGGACCAGCTGTTCATCGAGGCGGTGTTCCTCGAATGCGACCGGCACCTTGCCGAAGCCTCATGCCATCTGACCGCATGGGAGGCGGGCGCTCTCGCACGGGAGGCCCGCGTCAGGCATGTCACCCCATTCCACCACTCGGCGCGCTATCTCGGCGAACCCGACGCGCTGCGTCGGGAAGTCTTCGAGAGCTTCGGGACCGGCGAGGCGCGCTCCTTGATCGCATGAGCCGCGTCAGCGTGTGGCAAAAACGGCGTCGTGGATCTGACCGGGGCTCGGACGCTTGTTGGATTGGAACCGCAACACGCGGTAGCCGCAGGACTTCAGGATCTGGTCGCGCTTGGCGTCGCGCCTCGCGTCGTGGGTACGGTCGTCGAGCTCGATCAGGGCGACCACCTCCATGTCGCGGGCAATCACCCAGTCGACGCGGGTGTTCGAGATCTGCTTGAACGCGACCCAGAAAGTGCGACTGCCCTCCCTCGCATCAGGCCGCACGAGGGCCAGCAGCGGCACCTGGGGCCAGATCTCGCAATCGGGAAGCGCCTGGAGCAGGCGCTGATGGAACTCCCGCTCATTCACCGTCATGACCGAGCTGCGGCGATAGCGGACGCGGCGCACCCAGACCAGCGCGGCGAGGAAGGCCAGAACGAGCAGCGCGATGCCGCCGATCCACGCCCAGGACATGTTTTCAACCATCGAACTCCCCCGCGGCTTCCCACGCCTCGGCGCGCCCGTCATGAAACCGGGCCATGCCCCCTGCACAGATCAGGGCTCATGAAACCTAGCCGTGTGGTCCTGCGTCTTCATATGGCCAGGTTAGTGTCTTGGGGAGAGTGAAGATGGATCTCAATCGTCGCGCCTTTGTTCTTGGTCTTCCGGCCGCCGCCGTGTGCTCCAGCCTTCCCGCCGGGTCCGGCCTTGCCCAGCAGGCGGTCTCGCGCTCGACCTATCAGGCGATCTATGGCCCCATCGAGGACGACCTTTACCCGATTCCAGGGGTCGATCTTTCGCGGATCAATCAAAACTACCTGCGTCGGGTCGTTCCCTACGAGACCGGCGAGGCGCCCGGGACCATCGTGGTCGATCCTCGGAACCGCTATCTCTACCTGGTCCTGCGGGACGGCATGGCGGTCCGCTACGGGGTCGGCGTGGGGCGCTCCGGGTTCAGCTGGTCCGGAAGCGCGGTGATCAAGGACAAGCAGGAATGGCCCGACTGGTATCCGCCGAAGGAGATGTTCCAGCGCCAGCCCGAGCTGATGGATCAGATGGGTGAGCTGCCGGGCGGTCCCGGCATGCCCGGCGGCCCCGGCAATCCCCTCGGAGCCCGGGCCATGTATCTCTGGCAGGGCAACAAGGATACGCTCTATCGCATCCACGGGACCTTCGAGCCCTGGACCATCGGCACCAATGTCTCGTCAGGCTGCATCCGCATGATCAACCAGGACGCGATCGACCTCTACAACCACACGCCACTGGGCACGAAGGTGGTCGTTCTCGGCTCCGGAGGCAGGCGTAGCCAGCACTCGGCCCGGGCTTCTTAATAACCGGAACGAAGTATTAAGCCTATTTTTGCCATGGTTGACCGCCAAACCTCTCGTAAGGGTAGCGGGATAAAACCAAAATGCGGGACATCATGGCCCGACCGGAACGGTCGCTCGGCAGGCATCATGCAGCACATGGGCTCGCGGGGAACCGCGGGCGCGGCAGGAAAACAAGCCTGAAAATCGCATGTCTTCTGGTCGGTGCGAGCGGATTGCTCGCGCTGTCCCCCTGGAGCCTGGCCGTGCGCGCCGATGGCGAGACCCGCACCCTGACCTTCGTTCACACGCACCGGCAGGAGAGCCTGACCATCACGTTCCGCCGGAACGGGCGCTATGACGACCAGGCCCTGGGCCAGCTCAACTGGTTCCTGCGGGACTGGCGCAACGACAAGCCCGCCCGCATGGACCCGCGCCTCTTCGACGTGCTGTGGGAGGTCTACCGGGAATCCGGCTCAAGGCAGCCCATCCACATCATCTCGTCCTACCGCTCGCCCGAGACGAACTCCGCCCTGCGCCGCCGTTCCAGCGGCGTGGCGGAACACAGCCAGCACATGCTCGGCAAGGCCATGGACATCCGCCTGCCCGACGTGCCCACCGAACGGCTTCGGGAGGTCGCCATGCGCCTGCAATACGGCGGCGTCGGCTATTATGCCTCCTCCAAGTTCGTGCATGTGGACACGGGCAGTGTGCGCGCCTGGCCGCGCATGTCGCAGCAGCAGCTCGCGCGCCTCTTCCCGGACGGGAAGACCGCCCACCTTCCTTCCAATGGTAAGCCGCTTCCCGGCTACGAGCAGGCCAGGATCGAGATCGCCGCCCGCAATTCCGCCCTCGCCCAACAGGCTTCCACCGGCGGAGGTTCCGTGGGCTCCCTCCTGGCGAGCGTCTTTGGACGGAAGACACCGCCGCAACCGCAGCCGCAGGCGCCCGCGCAACAGCCGACAATCGTTGCCTCGGCGGAGCCTGAGACCGTCGCGCCGCCCGCTCCGCTCCCGCCGCAGCGTCCGCAGGGCCTCGCGCGTCAGGCAGTACTGGCGGCGGCAACGCCGACGCCGCCGGCCCGGATCGCCCTGGCCTCGCAGGCATCCGGCCCGGCAACCGCCTCCTTCGAGCCTGTTCTGGGCTACAATGTCAAAGCCGCGGTCCGCGCGCTCTTCGAGCCGAAGACCGCGATGCTCGACACGGGGTTCTCATCGGGCCCGCCGGACGGCCCGAGCACGGCGCGCTTCACGGGCCCGGCGGTGGAACCGCTTCCCCGCCTCGAGCCGCAGCAGCCCTCGGGCAGCCTTTGGGCGAAAGCCGGCTGACCGACGCTAGCCCGCGCTCGCGAAAATGATGAGTGACAGCATGGCGATGGCCAACACACCGGCCCCCGCGATGATCCAATGCGCGGGATGCGCGATACCTGCCTTCTCCTGACTCGGCGCCTGGACCGCAGGCTTTGCCGGTTGCAGGGACTTGGTCTTCGAAGGCTTGGGCCTGGCGCCAGGTCCCGGGAAGGGAATGATCTCGGCGCTCTGTCGGGGCATCGATACGGGTTTCGGATCCGGCGACAGCAGGCTCTCGTCGAGTTCGACCGGCACGCCTGTCTCCTCGAGCTGGATCACGATAAGCGCGATGTCTTCCGGACTCATGCTCTCGACCGGAAGACTGGCCCGAAGATCCTCTGTCGTGAGATGCCCCCGCTCACGCCCGAGAGTGATCAGACGGTCCAGGGTATTGCTGTCGAGTGCCGGCTGCATGAGGATATCGCCTCAAGGTTAGACAAGCTTTGTCAGCCTAACGCCGCAATCCGGCGAGGTGTTGCACCGCTTGCGGATAGTCCAGTGACTTTTTCGGGGTGGCGTAGCCTGAGGGTTCAGTTCTTCGTGGCGCCGGACGCCTCCTGCAGGGCCTCCTTCTGCTGCCGGACCTGCTCGGAGAGCTGATCGGCAATGGCGGCGAGCCGAGCCGCAGCCACATCCTTGCCGAGCACCTCGACCTGCCCGGCCAGTCCCACCGTGAGCAGGGATTCGAAGACGATGTCGGCCGGCAGGCCCTTCTTGATCAGCTCGATGGCGAGCTTCTGCCATTGATCGGCGAGCTGGATGCGCAGGGCGGAAGTATCATCTGTCATGGGCCGATCCATACACGATCCGGCGCGGCCTGTCCCCGGCAATCGTTCCGCCCGGACATGCCGTTCGTCACAAGCACGTCATGATGCGGCTGTGGGATTCAGGAGAGGGAGAATTCGCAGCCCGGCTCCCGGGCCTGTCGCATTGTTGTGAGACAACAACGCGGTGGGGAAAGTGGCGCGGGCGACGGGGCTCGAACCCGCGACCTCCGGCGTGACAGGCCGGCACTCTAACCGACTGAGCTACGCCCGCGCATTTCGTCTCCACCGCATCTGGCCGAGGCCTCGAATTTTTGCGGTGGAGGCGCGCTCGTACCGGTGATTGGGCGGGCTGTCAAATGTTGTTTTCATCATCCACAGCACGGGCCGGTTTTTCGGAACATAATCCTCGCGGATCAGTCCCGCGTACTGATCGAGAACACTTCGTATCCCGCCCCGTTCAACACGCGCACGGCCTCGATCTCCGGGTCGCGGGATTGCGGACGACGGGCGAGCGAGAACACCTTGAGGGCGCGGTCCTTTGCCTTCTCAAGGGAATCGGCACGGACCATGATCCGGCGGATCACGCCGCCTCCTGCCTCTTCCGAGGCGAGAGTTTCGATGCGATAGATTTCAATCACGAAGACGCAACTCCACTTGAGACAGCCTTCCCTCACGCCCCGAGGCGCTGGAGCTTGTCGAATTTCCTGATCAGGCGATCCCGCTTCAGCCTCGACAGGCGGTCGATCCAGAAGATCCCGTCGAGCTGATCGATCTCGTGCTGGTGACAGACGGCCATCAGGCCCTCCGCCTCCTCTTCATGGCCGACTCCGTCGAGATCGTGGTAGCGCACCCGCACGCGGGCATGCCGCTCGATCTCGTCCGTCACACCGGGCATCGAGACGCTCCCCTCCACATGCCGGATCGTCTCGGGCGAGGCCCAGACGATCTGCGGATTCACGTAGACCTGCGGAGAAGCATCGCTTTCGAGCTGGATCACCACCAGCCGCTCGAGCACTCCGATATGGGGAGCCGTGATGCCGATGCCAGGAGCCGCCCGCATGGTTTCCGCCAAGTCCTGCGCCAGGGTGCGCAGCGCGTCGTCGAAAACCGCGACGGGCTCAGCTTTCCGGCGCAGACCCGGATCGGGGAAGCGAACGATGGGACGGATCGCCACGAGCGGCCCTCCTTCGACGGAGTGGTCTATTTGTAGCGGCCGCCGCGCTGCAGCACTTCGATCTTGTAGCCGTCGGGATCCTGGATGAAGAAGAACTTCGCCAGCAACCTTCCCTGGTGCATGAACTCCTTGATCGGCTGGGGCGCAAGGCCAAGCTGCGCCAGTCGGGCATGCTCCGCCTCCAGATCGTCCACTGAAACGGCAAGGTGGCCATAGCCGTCGCCCAGGGCATAGGGTTCGGTGCGGTCGTGGTTGACCGTAAGTTCGACCTCGAATTCGCTTTCCGGATTGCTCAGATAGACCAGCGTGAAGCCGTCGAAGCCGAGCCGTTCCGCGACATCGAGCCCGAAAGCCTTGCCGTAGAAATCGAGCGAGCGCTGCTCGTCCAGAACCCGGATCATGGAATGGATGGCCTTTGCCATGGTGAAATCCTCGCTGAAAAACCAAGCCTTGGAGCAGCGACGAACGCGCCGGCGCAAGGGCTGTCCCGTTCACAGCACATAGTCGAGAAAACGTGAACCTGCCAAGCTGTCCAGAGAGGCTGGTACGCCGGAACCTTGTTGCGCCCCAAATTCTTGACTTGGCACGGAGGCATCACACCCGCAACCCCTTACCGCCTCCGCCAACTTCCAGCCCCGTTCAGCCCGCTTGGAACGGGGCTTTTTCGTGTCCGCACTCACTTGTCCAGCATGGCGGCGATGGCCCGGATGCGGTTTCGCACATAGGCGGGCAGGCCGGCGCTGATGGAATTGCCCGTGTTGAACGAGCTCCGGCCCATCAGCACCTGCACCGGAATGAGGTTGCGCAGAACAGGCACGTTCGCGAACTCCTTCCTCTGCTGCAGCACGTCGGTCTCGATGCCGAGCGCCATGAAGACGGTCGCTACCGTCTTCGCCCGATCCGTCGGGTGCGGCTGAAGGATGGCCAGCAGCTTTCCGAACTGCATTACCTGATTCACGTCGAACAGCGTCTGTTCGAGAGCTCCGGCGACCGGTGTCTCGATATGGGTAAGCTCCGCGAGCCTGGGCTGGTCGATCTCCTGCTGCGGCAGAACCCTGATCTCGCTCTGGAACTCGATGAATTCCGAGATCTTCTTGCCGCCCTCCTCCAGCTTGTTGGCGAGGCGGATGCCAACAGGGAGGCGCCCCTCGAGCGGATAGCGGGATTCGACGCACAGGCTCTGCGGGGCCTCGCACCAGCGACGGTCGGGATTGCGGTTGTGGGCGCTTTTCGGGTCGGTGTTCGGGCGCGCCTGATCGGCCGTGATGCGGCGATGCTTGATGGCAGGATCGATCGCCTCCAAAACCTCGAGGTTGAGGAAGCGGTTGAGGTCGATGGAACCCGGGGGCTTGCCGATCAGGAAGCGCGTTTCCACCACATAGACGTGGAGCTTTTCCGTATAGGGCTTCTCGATGCCGTGGACGGAGACCTTGATCTGCGGCTCCACGTAGTTCGGGAAGAGGCTTAGGAAACGTTTCTGCAGCGGTTGCTCCCGCGCCCAATCCTCAAACCGCATGAGGCCCGTCCCGTCCTCGGCGCTCCTGCCGCCCGTATGATCGCTGAAAAGGATCGTCTTCTCCTTCATGCGGGCAGGCGGTACGCCCGTGACCGAAGGCACCTCCTCCACCTTGAACTCCCCCGCCATGGATGGAGAACCGACGAGAGCGAGAGCGGCCAGGGCCATCAGCCACCGCCGCCGCAGAAGAAGTGCTTTCATCAATAAACCCGTTGGTAGCCCCAGAAATAATCAGGATCGATCCGGCGCGGGCGCGGAGGCGGCTCATCCTCCCAGCGCGGGCGCGGATCCGCGCGCCGCTGCGGGGTCAGGTTCCGGCGAAGAGAATCGAGCCAGCCCTGCCCCTGCATGTAAGGCGCCTCTTCGTAGGGATTGTAGGCGCCCGCGTCGTCGCCGTCGCTCCACGGATCGGGATTGCGGAAGGCATAGACCTCGCTCTGGGGCACAAGCCGATACTGGGTCTCGCTCAGACGCCCGAACCAGTTGAGCCGGAAATATTCCGTGAACGCGCCGCGCTGTCCGTTCGTCAGCCGGTCCCCCGTGTTGAGGTCGATCGGCAGGGCAATGAGCTGCTTGGCGGCCTGGGGCGATGGTGGGCTTAAGGGAGATTTCGGCATGTGGTACGTCCAGGCCGCCTCCACGATGTCCTTGAAGATGGGCGCGGCCACCTTTGCGCCGGTCTGTCCGCGCCCGAGCGTCCGGCGCTTGCCGTCCGCGTTGTCGTGTCCCACCCAGACGACCACGGTCACGTCGTTGGTGAAGCCTGCGAACCATGCATCGTTCTCGTCGTTCGAGGTACCGGTCTTGCCCGCGGCGTATGGAGCCAAAGCCTTCAGGTTTCGGGCCGTGCCCCGCTCCAGCACGCCCTGAAGCATTGTCTTCAACTGGTAGAAGGCGGCGGCATCGGCGGAGCCGAGCCTCACGGGCGATTGTGCCCTGTGGCTGTAGATGGTGCGTCCCCGCTCCTCGATGCTCTCGAAGGCATGGGGCTCCGGCAATGCCCCCTCGTTGGCGATAGCCGCGTAGAAGGCTGCGAGATCGATGATCCGCACCGGCTGCGCGCCGAGCACGAAGGGGTAGTGAGGGGTGCATTCAACATAAAGCTGCGCCTCCAGGGCAAGGTCACAGACATCCTGAAGACTTTTTGCAGGATCGGACTCGATGCCGCCGTCGAGCAGCCGGGCCGTTACGAGATTTTTCGAGTTCTCGAGCGCACGCCGGAGGGTCACGATGCCGCCTCCACTACCATCGTAGTTCTTGGGCGTCCAATAATCCCGCGCCCGCGCATTCGCGCTGCGATCCACCGGCGGAAGCGTCACGGGGGTGTCCCACACCAGGGTATTGGGCTGCAGCCCCTTCGCGAGAGCAGCCAGATAGGTGAGCGGTTTGAAGACGGAACCGGGCTGGCGATGCGCCTGCGTCACGCGGTTGAGCTGGCTCACTGGATAGGAAAATCCGCCCGCCAGCGCGAGGATGCGGCCCGTCCTGTTCTCCAGAACCACCGCTCCGCCCTGCACCGTCGGCGGAACCCGCAGATCGGCCCGGATGGCGCCCTTGCCTTTCTGCTCGATGACGCGCACGCGCACCACGTCGTAGAGCTTCAGGTCGCGCCGAGCGGCCTCCCAGGCATTGAGCGGCAGGACCCGGCCGTCGGACAGGCCCACGCGCAGGGCATTCGCGCCCTTCTTCCTGTCCTTGCCCTTTTCGATCACGACGGCGGCCGGCCAATGGACGTCGTAGAGCGGCAGCCGCGCATTCTCCAGCGCCCTGAGCCAGGCGGGCCGCGGCGCTCCGTCCTCCGCCCTGCCCTCCAGGGCCTTGACCGCGTCCGCGAGGTTCGCCTCCGCCGCCTGGAAGCGTTGGCGGCCGATGCTCATCTCGTAGCGGGCAAGCCCTTCCTGCAGTGCCGCTTCGGTGGCCCGCTGCAACCCGGCATTGATCGTCGAGCGTACCGTGTACGAGCTCGACGTCAGAGTCTCGATTCCGGCGAGAGTGCGCGCGTCACGGCTCAGATGATCGATGAAATAGAATCCGCTGTCCCGGCGGGGACGCTGGAATGGGACCCGCGGCGGCAGAGCAGCCACAGCCTGGCGCACCTGCTCCTCGTTGAGGAAGCCATCCTCCTTCATGCGGCTCAGGACATAGGCCATGCGGTCGCGCGCGCGGTCGGGCTGCGTATCGGGGTTGTAGTAGTTGGGGCCCTTTGCCAGGCCCGCCAGGAGAGCCGCCTCCGAGACGGAGAGAGCTTTCGCGCTTTTGGCGAAGTAGCTCTGGGCCGCCATCTCGATGCCCCAGGAGGAGCGCCCGAGATAAATGGAGTTGAGATAGATCTCGAGGATCTCCGCCTTGCTGAGAATCCCCTCGACCCTGGAAGCGACGACCATCTCGCGCATCTTGCGCTCATAGGTCACGTCGTCGCCCACCAGAAGGTTCTTGGTCACCTGCTGCGTGATGGTAGAGCCGCCGGCGGGCCGTCCGGGATCGGCGAGATTGCTCACGAAGGCGCGAATGACCCCTCGCTCGTCGACACCCTTGTGCTGATAGAAGCGCTTGTCCTCCGCTGAGACGAAAGCCTGCTGCACGGATTTCGGAATCTCCGACAGCGGCACCCAGACGCGCCGGTGGTCCGGCTCGTAGACCTCCGCGAAGCGCCTGCCGCTGCCGTCCAGGACGACGCTGACGCCCGGAAGCTTAAGGCCTTTCAGCTTTGCCGCATCGGGCAGATCGGCCAGCGCACCATTATAATAAGTGATCACCTCGCCGAGATCGACGGGTGGCGGGTCCACCGGCTCGTTCTTGCAGAAGAGGCGATAGCTGGCGTGCAGATCGCTGAAGCTCAGCCCTTGAAGAATCTTGAGATCGCCCGCGACCGCCTGCGGATCGTCCATGGCGGTCGCGATCAGATCGTCGAGATTGATATCCTCGATGTCGAAGGCGCGACGCATATGCGCGCAGCCTCGCTTGAGGATCGTGGAGACCTCCTCCCGGTCCTGCGCCGGATCGAAGGATGTCCTGACCGTATCCGGGTCCACCAGAACCTGGCTCAGGGTGAGAGCCGTCGCGAAGATCTTGACGAGGATTGCGCTCATTCCGCTGCCATCATGGAACCGCCATGCTCATTCAAACCGGAGACCCGCAACCTGCGGACACGCCGTAAGGCAGGCCGATGCGCACCGGCCTGCTTCGGTCTATTGGAAGCGAGCTGAATGAAAGCTGGATATAACGGCTGTTTTAGGACCGGCATCGGGGCCATATGGCGCGGAGATGCTTGGCCTCCCAGTCTGGCCGGAAACTTTTTGCGCCCTA
>Ga0180215_1001265_pt1 | contig 28359 bp, 30 predicted proteins | sample eDN3rd37CBELigBY_FD_128871 | JGI IMG/M metagenome (GOLD analysis project Ga0180215, IMG submission 128871) | Enriched backyard soil microbial communities from Emeryville, California, USA - eDNA 3rd pass 37_C BE-Lig BY (version 2) (version 2) | ecosystem: Environmental > Terrestrial > Soil >...
ACAAACGGCCAAACAGAAAACTGAAACTGATCGAACCGATCAAATAACCAAGGACGACCGCGAGAATATAATTCACGTGACTCTCTCCCCTTATTCCCCGTCGTTCTTGCGGCGAACGGTGATGCGCACAGGCGTGCCTTCAAACGGGAACGCCGTGCGGATCCGGTTTTCCAAGTACCTCTCATAGGAGAAGTGCATGAGCTCCGGGTCGTTCACAAACAAGACGAAAGTAGGCGGCTTTACCGCGACTTGAGTAATGTAATTGATACGCAGTCTTCGTCCCTTATCTGTCGGAGGCGGATTGACCGCTACTGCATCGGCGACGATATCATTCAGTACGTTCGTCGGCACGCGCATCGAATGCTGCTCTGCCGCAGATTGCACTACAGGGAGAAGCTTATGTAAACGTTGCTTCGTTACCGCCGACACAAATACAATCGGCGCATACGACATAAACAAGAAATGGTCACGAATCGTTTCCGTGAATCGCTGCATCGTCTTGTCGTCTTTCTCTACCGCATCCCATTTGTTCACGACAAAGACGGCCGCCCGTCCCGCTTCATGGGCATATCCGGCGATATGCTTGTCCTGCTCGGTGATTCCCTCTTCCCCGTTAAGAACCACCAGCGCAACATCCGCGCGTTCGATCGCTTGCATCGACCTCATCACGCTGTATTTCTCGGTCGTTTCATACACTTTGCCGCGTTTGCGGATCCCTGCCGTATCAATTAATACGTAACGCTGCCCGTCCTTCTCGAACGGCGTGTCAACCGCATCCCGAGTCGTACCGGCGATATCGCTGACGATGACTCTTTCTTCTCCAAGAATGGCGTTCACGAGCGACGACTTGCCCACATTCGGACGGCCTATTAATGCGATCTTAATGACGTCTTCGTCATACAGCTCTTCCTGCTTATCCGGCAACCGTTTCACGATCTCATCCAACAGATCGCCCACGCCCATTCCGTGCGTACCGGATAAAGCAATCGGATCTCCGAAGCCCAGGGAATAAAACTCGTAGATTTCATCCATCTTGGCAGGATTGTCCATCTTATTGACCGCAAGTACCGTCGGTTTGTTGGACCTGTACAGCAGTTGAGCGATCGTCTCATCGGCAGGCGTCATCCCTGCCTTGCCGTCCGTGACGAACAAGATCACGTCCGCTTCCTCCACCGCCAACTCCGCTTGCATACGTACCTGCTTCAATAATTCATCTTCCCCAAATATCTCGATCCCGCCCGTATCGACAACGCTAAACAGCTTGCCGTTCCACTCGGCCGAACCGTAGATCCGGTCTCTCGTCACGCCGGGCCGATCCTCCACAATGGACAATCGTTCGCCGATGATTCGATTGAAGATGGTCGATTTGCCGACATTAGGCCGGCCAACGATTGCTACGATCGGTCTGGCCATACCTTCACTCCTCTCGCAAACAGCTTAATAAGCATCATTATAAGAAAAACTTTCATCGATGTACATTCGAAGAAGCATGCTCGGCGTTCAGCGGAAGTTTTTCTCCGTAAAGAAAGCTTTCTCCACCCTGCAATTTTGTGTAATTAGCTTTCTTTAACAAAAAGAAAAACTTTCATCGATGTACATTCGAAGAAGCATGCTCGGCGTTCAGCGGAAGTTTTTCTCCGTAAAGAAAGCTTTCTCCACCCTGTAATTTTTGTGTAAGATCGATGTACATTCGCCCTTCATTTTTGCCTCCGCAGCCAGCGGACGGCGCTATTGCGCATTACGGCCTGTCCTGCAGCCAAAAACACCGAACCCGTTCGTACCGAGACGGCGGTCACCCACCAAGCATCCTGAAAAGCCCGCTCGCCGATTTCACGGTGAGGGACCATGGGCAGCAAAGCCAAGAACAAGTCACTCCCGACCAAGCCCGCCGTAACGATGCCGAATTGCAGCGAGGGGCTTCTGGTGTATCCGAGGGTGAGCATGCCGGCGATGATAAGAGGATCATAGAACGGATGGAATATGATCCATACGGGATCCGTCATCTCAATCAATTGCACCAAGCTGACGACAGCGCCAAGCAGCAGCGAGAAGGTTAGAGCCGTGAAACGCTCCATTCCCGAATGCTCACAGATGCGGTAGGACGCAATGGTCAGTAACAGCAGAGGGACGTACACGAATGAACCGGACATCCCGCCGGAAGACTCCCAATGGAGCCAACCGGCAAGCAGCCAAATTCCGACAAACGTAAGTGCGCCGCGAACCGAAAAACTGCCGATGGCTTGGTGATGCCAACCGGAGCAAACCAAAATCACCGATAACGTAATCAATATGTAAGAGAGGTATCCCGGGTTCATGCCCTTCCTCCGAACAAGACATTTCTTCCTATTATCGCTCGGAGATCAGCTTTTTAGTCCGTGGAAGTAAGAATCGGCGATTCTCTGACGAGAAACGCCGATTCGAATACTGCGTTATTACTTAAACTTGCTGAGCTTGTCGCCGAACTTCTCGCCCAACGTGAAATTCAAGGATTGGGTGTCAGGCAGTTCAACCTTAGGCGCCTTCGGAGCGCGCTCTTGGCGAACCGGTTGCTCCGGAGCCTCTTCGGTCTCCTTAATGCTGAGCGAAATCCGCTTCTCCGGAATGTTAATATCCAGCACCTTGACCTGAACCTCTTGTCCTTCTTTCAACACTTCATGAGGCGTTCCAATCCGGCGGTGTGCGATTTGGGATACGTGAACAAGCCCTTCCACGCCAGGCGCAACCTCAACGAAAGCGCCGAAATCAACCAAGCGGCGAACCGTGCCCGTAATGATGTCGCCAACTTTGAATTGCTCGCCGGCAAGCTCCCATGGACCAGGCAACGTCTCCTTAATGCTTAAAGAAATCCGCTCGTTCGCCGGATCTACCTTCAGCACCTTCACCTTCACGCGGTCGCCTTCCTTCACAGCGTCGGACGCTTTCTCAACATGATGCCAGCTCAATTCGGAAATGTGAACAAGTCCGTCGACCCCGCCCACATCCACGAACGCGCCAAACGAAGTTAACCGTTGAACCGTACCTTCGATAATTTGACCCGGTTCAAGCTTAGCCATTACTTCCGATTTCTTCGCTTGGTACTCTTCTTCGAGAACATCTTTATGAGAAAGGATCAATTTATTATTCACTTTATCGATTTCTTTCACTTTCAGTTTCAGTGTGCGTCCCTTATAATCGCTGAAGTCTTCAACGAAATGGCGCTCGACCATGGATGCAGGGATAAATCCTCTTACACCGACGTCAACGACAAGTCCGCCCTTCACGACATCAACGACCTTCGCTTCAATCGTTGTATTGTTATCAAGATATTCTTGCATCTTGTCCCAAGCTTGCTCGCTATCGACTTGACGCTTGGATAAAGTCAGCGTCTCTTTGTTGTCGTTAATGCTAAGCACCTTGCACACGACTTCCTGTCCCAATTGAATATGATCCGCTATATTGTCAAGAGGGACGGAAGATAGTTCACGGGCAGAAATGACGCCGTCGTATTTGTAACCGATATCGACGTACGCCTGATTGTCCTCCACCTTAACGACGGTGCCTTTCACGATGTCGCCCTTCTTAATCGTCGACACCTCCATCATATCCACCGTCTCAGCAGGTTCAGCAGCTTGCGTCTTCACCTCGACGGCTTCATTGACCGCCTCAGCGGCCCCTTCGTTGCCGTGTACCTTTGCTTCTTCCGTCATAACGATAACCTCCTCAGTTTCCAAGAAACCATTGTGATGAATGTAGTATAATTCCAAAATACCATTTCCATACGTTAGAAATCAATTGTAAGGCTGTAGTATTCGGAAACTTGAAATCAAGAATGATGGTCCAGCAGCTGTTGGATGGAGCTCATGATTTTCTCCGTCAGAACATCTCCCTGCTTCGCGGAAGGCTCCCCCGCCGCAGCCTCCGCTGCGTCGAACGGTTCGCCGTACACTACCTTCATCGGGCGAAACAGCTTATACTCGCCGATTACAGCTACAGGGAAAATCTTTGCTCCGCCGCGGAGCGCGATGCTTGCGGCTCCCTTCTTCCCTTCCCCGAGCTTGCCTGACTTCTGCCGGCTGCCCTCCGGAAAAATCACCAGCATATTCCCCTGTTTCACGATCTGAATGGCGTTCTTTAAGGTTTCCATGTTCATCCCGCCGCGTGTTACGGGGAAAGCTCCGTAATGCCGAATTAATTGAGAGAAACCCGGGATTTTAAACAATTCCGCCTTTGCCATAAAATGAACCTTGCGCCTTAGATAACAAGCGACGAGAGGCGGATCGAGATTGCTCCTATGATTCGAGCACAGGATCACAGGTCCTTCGAGAGGCTCATGTTCTAAACCGTACACCTTAACCCGGTATAGGAACGTCAGCACTACCCTCACGACCCAGCGGCTAAATATGTAGAACATCCGTTATCCCTCCAGTGCCTGGCGGCACATCGCCACAATCGCATTCGCCGCTTCTTCGATGCTCATGTCCGACGTATCCAGCAAGACGGCATCCTCCGCTTGCTTCAGCGGAGAAACCTCCCGCTCGATATCGTCCCGGTCCCGTTCCTCAATCTTCTTCATAAGCTCCTCGAAGGTCAGCGACTCGTCTTGCCCATTCCGCTCCTTCCAACGACGTTCGGCGCGAATTTGGACACTGGCGGTCATAAATACCTTCACTTCCGCATCCGGCAGCACATTCGTGCCGATGTCCCGGCCGTCCATCACTACACCTCGCCGATCGGCAAGCTCCCTTTGCCTTCGCAGCAGTTCCGTACGCACCTCCGGAACGGCGGAAACCTTCGACACAAGGTTCGTTACCTCTACAGAGCGGATCAAGCGGCTTACATCTTCGCCGTCCAGCAGCACCTTCTGGCCGTCAGGCTCAGGGACAAGGCGTATATCCGAGTCCGCCGCGATCTTCGCAAGCTCCGTTGTGTTGCCGATATCGATGCCTTGGCGGATCGCCTCCAGCGTAACTGCCCTGTACATTGCTCCGGTATCGACATATATGTATCCCAGGGCTTTCGCGACCATTCGGGCGACCGTGCTTTTGCCGGCTCCGGCTGGCCCGTCAATCGCTACATTAATTTTTCGGGTCGTGGACGGTTTCAACAATAAACTTCCTTTCATCCTATGCCAATGCTGAGAGAGCGGTTTCTCTAAAAACCGACCCTAGTATACCACACGTTCGATCTATGGTGCAAAATGAAGCGTGCTCCCTTCTAACCGATCTATGACAGATAAACGCCCTCTCACTTCATCGATCTGCAATAATCCTTGAAAAACGGCCAATAGGACCAACAAGACGACAATCATCCGCAACAATCGGGATTCGAAGCGATTCGAAAAAGAGAGGAACGATTGAATATACGCCTCATCCGGTTCTCTGCAGGTTTCTTTAGACATGCCGTTCACACCTTTCGTTATATCAATAATAGGATGCGAACGTTTCACATTTTTATACAAATTATAATTTCCGGTTTTCCAATTGGCGCTCGAAGCAATAACGGATGACCTTCTGCTGCTCCGCGTTGGCGATGTTCGCAAAACGCATCATAAGCTGCTGCTTGTCCCTGCCTTCCAGGCGTTTGGTGCGCATGACTTCCGCATGGAACGGAACATGTTCGATTTGGCCGTTGCGGAATGGAAGAAGCAGCCAGCAAGACAGGATGTCGTTATTTTTGATGGGCAGATGGTCATCGCATATGATCGATACGCCTCCGCCGCCAACGTCTTCCGTCAAAGCGATAAAAGACAGATTGCTCCCAAGCCTGCATGCGATCTCAAGCCTGGCAGGCACCCGCAGGAACGATCTCCGCTGGATGCGCGTGATCGCATCCGGTTCCGGACGGCGCAGATAGTATAGGTGGATCCCATCCTTTCCCCGTTCCAGCATTTCGGTCTCAAAAAATTGCTTCACTCCGTCTTCCGTTACGAAGCTAACGGAGAGCTGATCACGCGGATCAAGTCGTTTCAGCTTTCCCGACGACGGATCGAGCGGTATTTCGATGGCAAAGCTGGTCTCGTTCATATCCGCAATTCGGGATTTATATTGCTTCTTATTCTCTTCTTCATCCAGCGACGCAATCTGAATCCATATAATCTGATTAATTTTCACGCGGCTTTCCTCCAAAGTTTCATCCGTACCTGTCCATTATAGCAATTCCGCATGCGGCTGGAAAACGAAAAAAAGACTGTCCTCCCTTACCTGTTGGGGAAGACAGTCATCGCGCTGCAATTTATTTGGACGATTCCGCGTCAGCTTGGCGGAGACGTTCGATTTTCTCTTCAAAGCCATTGTCCGCGTTCAAAAAAATTCGGTACGTTCCGCCGTTAATTCGGCCTAAGAACTCATAACAAAGCACCGCTTCTTCCAGATCGTTACGAATGACCGCGAGCGAGACGTCCTGCTCCTTGAATTCCGGATTTAAATTTTTCCGAACCTCTTCCACCGTTAGGGCGGGTTCCTTCACTTCCGCCGTAATGCCGGTTTGCAGCATATCCCCAGCCGACAACCCTAACACCTTCGCGTCCTCCATCGATACCCTGACAGTTACTTTCTCCGGATAGATCGTAACGCCGTTGACGACTCTTGCGAAGATGATGCTGGCGACATGGTTATAAGAGTCAAAGCTGATCGCTCTCATCGGCCCGTATTCGTACTTTTCAAGAAATGCCCGTCCCGCCTCGACGGCTTGGTCTACATTAATTTTGGAAGCCTTCACGTCCTCGGAGGAAAGGAAATATACCAGCTTCCCGCCTGCCTTCGTGTACTCCAACTGAATGCTGGCTTGTTTCCCGACCGGCACGTTCACGGAGTATGTTGTAAACTCGGTATCGGTGCCGTTCTCCACCACCTGCATCGACGATGTGTCGCTGATGTTCAGAAATTTGGCGGCTTTCTTTTTAGCCTCTTCCGGAGTAATCGGCGGACCGTCGATCTTCTTTAGCACCCTGCGTTCGTTCATCGCGGTGACTGCCGGTCCCCAATCGATGTCTCCATACTCGGCAACCCGCTTATTCATCAGCTTAAACCCGTCAACAATATCGTTGTCGAAATTTTCCTTGCCGGAAGCGAGAAGCATCTCGACATCCATCCATTGCAGGCGCTTATTAATTACAGAATCCTGTACCTTCCGCAGATCGCCGCTGATTTCCTTCGATCGTTCGTACAAGGTTTTTAACGTTTTCTTCTCGGTGTCGGTCAACGGCTGTGTGTTCCAATCGCGGAGAACCGTTTTATAGGAAAAATTCGCAATATTCGCTAACAGCTCTTCTGTCTCGTGAAAAGGCATCAGCGTCAACGGAAGCTGGTTTACCTCGGATTGGGCTTCGCTCGTCAGCCGCCACATATTGATCAAACCCTTGCGGTGCATGTTCGCATTAGAGCTGACAGCCAGCGTATTCCCCAGTTCTTCGTGAAGCCGGTCCATATGGTACGACAGGTCGTGAAAGGCTCGTTGATACTGGTTTTCCGCTTTGACAAGGATTCGGTTCTTCTCTTGATGTTCTTGATAACCCCATAATGCCGTCCCTATAAAAAACAAGGTAACGATGGGGAATAATACGGCGCTTAAACGCTGATACACCTTGCAGGCCTCCTTCAACGATTCTTTATGTGTAGCTTTCGTTGAAGGAAGTGTTGTTATACATTTTCTTCTTCAAATTGAAAATCGCGGTCGTTATCGCATAAGCATCTCTTGAATCCTGTATCGATGCGGCCTTTCTCTCTCTTGCCTCTCAGGATGAAGCGTTCTCCGCAACGATTGCAGCGTATCGAAACTTTCACCCGTTGATTCATTGATGGTCCCGTCCTTTAACGAATGATGGAGATGGCAAAGCACCCTCCTTCAGTTTTGACGGAAGCCCTATAATTTAAACTCTTCTTCACGGCGGATCATCCTGAGCGGCGAGTGATGGTTGGCGCGCTTCATCTTGAGAAGCCCCCGCGCCCATAAATATCCCATGAGAGGGACAATGCCCCACATCCACATCGCCTTTGCGGTCAGCAGGAAGAAGTCGAACAAACCATGATAAAACATGGGAAAAATGAACGCATACAAAAGAAACCTGAAACGCTCATGAGGCTTGAATTTACCCTGTCCGAAATAGTAGCCCATCACAATACCGAATAAGGCGTGACCCGAAACAGGAAGCAGCGCCCGAATCAACAGATTCGTCCAAGAGTACGGCTCAGAAAAGGCATACAGGAGATTTTCCATAGTGGCAAATCCGAGGGAGGCTGCGGTGGCGTAAACGATGCCGTCGTATGGTTCGTCAAACTCCGCGTGGCGGAATACCGCAATGGCAACGATCGCCCACTTGGCCGCTTCCTCGACCGAGGCGGTAGTGATGAATGAAAATACGAACGGTTCCGTTCCCAGCCAAAGGGAGAGCCCCCGCTGCAGCACAATAACAGGAAAGACCGATAGCATGCCAAACAGGAAAATCCGGGATACCATGGCGATTGGCTCTGCCTCATATCGGTCTTTCAAGTAAATATAAGAGAGCAGGGCAATCCCCGGTGCGGCGGACGCCGCTACAATCGAAATGAAAGCCAACCTACTCTCCCCTTCTTGCATAGATACGCCGTTGCCGGATGTTCCACGAAGATAGCCGCTTGTCCGATACGCGCGCACCTATGCTTGATTCTAATTCCATATTTTAAAAATGGGTGCGGATCACCCCGATGGCTCGTTCCGGCACGACAACCTGACCATATTCATTCAGTACGGCGTCTGTATATGAATTCGCTTCGCCGAATTCGGAGAGCACGGCAATCAAGTTATCGAATTGCCTGTCGTCGGAAGCTTCAAATTCCAATTGCAGCACCCACTGATCCCGATAGCGGTACAGCGTGCCTTCCTCTGTGTATTGCGGACCGATCTGTTTGGCGGCGGCAATCAAATCTTCCAAATCCTTAAACGAATAGGAGATTAGATCGCTCTCTTCCAACGTCACTTCCATCTCATATATTTCTTCGTCATCGTCGGCGTAAAGCTCGCCGTGGTCCGATTGTTTTCCTTTCGTAACTATTACAACCATTCCTTGCGCGGGCATAGCAAACACTTCAACGGCGAGAGGTCCCGTAGCGTCAAAACCTAATTCCATAAACGCATGGTCCATCAAATCACTGAAGAGCTCATGTACCTTAGGAATCTCGCTCCATATAAAGTCGTCCTTATGGATGCCCCGCTCGGTCAAATCGTCAAACGTAAGGAAAATCCGAATTTTATCATGGCTTAACCTTTCGATTTTCATAGCAGGATCCCCCTTTATCCGAAGAAATCCGGTTAACTTATGGTATGTTTAGAAACCGGAATGGTGACATCGGCAAAATTTCGCTTGTCTCCATGTCACAATGTTATCATTTCTTCCTGCAGAATGCACGAAATAACTGCCCTTTTTCAGCCGAAATGTATGTATATAACAAGTCAGAAAAACCGCGCCCCGATATTCGGACGCGGTTCGCAAGTGCGCTCAGCCATTATAACGAAGCGCTGGACGATGTTTCGCCTTCCTTAATGATTTGGCTGACTTCGGCTTCCAAAGCAGGGTCTTCTTTAATGATTTTCTCCACTTGATTCAACCCGCCGGAAGCGTTCGACTGGGTCGTCCCGCCATAGTACGACCGGTGATCGGGATTCATCATCCGGCTGCGGGCTTTATCCACCATATTGTCAATCATCTGGCCGGCGCCGCCTAAGCTCGACATTTTCAATTGACGGTTGCCGCTGTTCAAGTACATCACCGCGGCAGCACCAAGCAGGCCGCCGACTACAAAGCTTCCCATTTTCACCCGTAACCCCTCCTGTCGGTATTATGACTACACCCGTATTGTTTCTCCCGCCGAACAATTCATGCTGATGAAATTAAGGTAATCCGGGGGATGTCGACCTAACCGGCCCGTGATACAATGAAGTAGGTGTGAAAAATAAAGGTTTCGACTTGAAGAACAGGGGAATTCATCATGAAGCACACGAAGTATGCCGCCGTCATGCTCACGTTAAGCATTGCCTTAGCCGGATGCGGAGGCGGAACAGGCGCGGGCGGCGCCGATCCGGATGCTCCGCCGGTATTGCCAGATCCGGCAGAGCAGCAGACGCCCGCTGCGCCGCCGGCCGAAGAGAAGGCGCAGACGGAGCCGAATACAGAGCTAAATCCGGAATCACAACAGGAAGTGCCGGAACCGGAGTCTGTCCCGGAAGAAGAGCCGGCTGTCGTTCAGAACTATTACATGGACAAAAATTATATGATCCGGCCAAAAACGCCGGAAGCGGACAAAAAAGTGTTCTTGCTTACCTTCGACGACGGCCCTAAAGACGAGGCGGTGCTTACATCGATTCTGGACACATTGGACCAGCATCAAGCAAAGGCGATTTTTTTCCTCAATGGATACAGAATTAAGCAGCATCCCGAACTGGTAGAGCTCATTGACGAGCGCGGACAATATTTTGGAAATCATTCTTGGGATCATATTAATCTGAAAGAGGTTTCTGAAGAAGAGCTGGAGAAACAAATCGGCGGCGTACAAAACATTATACAAGAAATAACCGGAAAAACGCCCGCTTTCTTCAGGCCTCCTTTCGGATCGGGCGGCGATGCCGTGAAAGGAAAGGCTGCCGAGCATGGCATGTTATATATGACATGGTCCAACGGTTCCCGCGATTGGGAGAAAAACTATCAAGAACCGTCCAAGATTATTGAAAGTGTATTGGAACAATTGCATGCCGGCAGCAATATCTTGATGCATGAGTTGCCATGGACAGCCGAAGCTCTGGATTCATTGATCAAGACTTTGGAAGAGAAAGGCTACAGCCCCGTGGATCCGGGTCAGATCGATGCGGATTATTCTGCGGAATGAATGCCCCACATGACCAATCCGGCAGTTAACAGCAAGAACAGAATGACTAACGCATTGTAGAATAAACGGATCATCTTCATTTTGTTGGACGGATGAACCTTGCTCCTCGGGGGCAGCGGAACATCCGTCTTTTCTTGTACCGGTTCATTCATGCGACTTACTCCTTTCCTCATGCTCCTTCTTTCCATAACGGATGACTGCTCCGGAAACGAGATCGACGGCGCAATGCGCTGCCACACATGCCCATAACGACCCGGTTTCCAATAAGAGCCACCCCAATGCGTAAGACACAGCAAATACGAGCCCTGTGGGCAGCCAATGTTTTAAATAACGAATGTGTACCAGTGCAAACAAAATACTAGTCCAGTACGGGCCAAACCAATATTGCAGCACCCATCGAAACAAAAATTCCTCGCATATCGCCACGACCAATGAAATCAAAACAATGTGCCAGAGAGGCCGCTTGCGAAATAATAGACGGTTGATCCCACCATCGTCGGCCGCTTCTTTCGGAACCCAACGGGAGATGACGGCTTCCGCTCCGAGTACCGCGCCTGCGAGCCCCAATCCCCACAATAGAGGGATGATGCGATCGGGAAGAACCCACGCTTCAAGAAAGCTCCGTCCCTGAATCCAAAGCAGCCCTATCGCTATAAGAAAAATAAAGATTTGTGTAATGTATACGTTAAGGATTAGTGTTCTTTCGTCAAGCTTCGACACATCGATTTTTTCAAATTTCCATCGTAATTTTCTCATATCTATTTCCCTTTTGCCATATTTTCTCCTATACTAAAACCAAGTTCTACTAGAGAATAGAGGGAATGCAAATGGACCGCAGAGTATCAAAATTCGACATTGTCATGATGCTGAGCTTCATTCTTCTGCTAGCCGTCGGGGTTGGCGCCTTCTTCTTCGGATTACATACGGGCAAAACCCAATCCGACGCCGCGTACGAATCCATTATCGCTGAGCTGATGGATGAGCGCAATCAGCACGATGTCGCTTATCACCAGCAGCAGCTGGTTTCATTTTACCACACGGTTCTGCTTCCGTTCGGCGAATTCCAGGAAGCTTGGTTTCAGCAGGCCGAGAAGATCGGCACAAGCTCAGGGGTAGCGGATGCGCAGGATCTGTTGAAAGAATTGGGGCGTTTAGCAGCAGACAAGTCGGAGAAAATAAAGCCGACCACCATACCGGAGGTATCTCCCCTGCTTCGGGATGCACAAAGCAATTATTTGAAGAGCTTATCCTTATTCGCGGAAGCGGCGAAACGCTTGCAGAGCGAGCGAGATGACCGGGCATTATCCGCGGCCATGAAGCAAGATGCCTATGTGCTCGAAGCCGCCAACTATGCGCTTAAGGCACAGTCCCAATTCTACGAGGCTATATGGGAATGGAACAAATCCGTCCAACCGGAGCTTGGCGGCGTAAATTCCGTGTATAAAGACAATATCACGTTGGAAGAATGGCGGAATTTGAACTTAAACGCGAAGAATGTTTATGTGTCGCGAAAGCTGCTCGCCGACGGCGCATTCGCTTCATTCTATCCGCAGGACGTGACTTCCAGAATCGACGAGATGGATGACAACGGCAAGCTGGATCAGCTGCGGGTAACGGACGTTAACACAGCGATCACGACCTTGCTTTCGACCGGAGCCGTCCGCGCCAACGACTACTTAGAATCAAAAAACCGAATATATAAAAATGAAACGCTTCCATTGTTACCATTCTTTTAATACGTCTAAAAATTGTCCAAAAATCCTTTCACGCTTATTGACAGGGGCAAAATCCGCATGTTACATTGAGTGACAAGGTGAATTGTTCATATTTTTGGCGTCGACGGAGAAGGGTCGATGAGTCGTTCTGCAGAGAGCCGGTGGTTGGTGAAAACCGGTGAACACGAATCGCTCCCCAGCGCTCCCGAGCTGTTGCGTTGAACGTTCTGATAGAGCCATTAGACGCGACCGGTTCCAGAAGGCCGTTATCCTTCAGGTCTTGTATAAGACCGAACAAGGCTGCGCGTGCGAACGCGCGGCGAAGTAGGGTGGCACCACGAAATCGAACTCTCGTCCCTTCATACGCAATCCGTATGGGGTCGGGAGTTTTTTCAATTTCCACAACAAGGAGAGTCAAGAAATGTACAAAGTATTGGTATCGGACCCGATCAGTGATCTGGGTTTACAGCAGCTGACAGAAGCACAAGATGTCCAGGTTGATAAGCGTACCGGTCTTTCGGAGGATGAGCTTGTCGCAATTATTGGGGATTATGACGCATTGCTTGTGCGCAGCCAAACGAAGGTAACCGAGCGGATTCTTAAAGCCGGAACGCGGCTGAAGGTCGTCGGACGAGCTGGCGTAGGCGTTGACAATATCGATTTAGAAGCTGCGACGAAGCTCGGTGTCATCGTCATTAACGCGCCGGACGGCAATACGATCACAACCAGCGAGCATACCTTCGCCATGATGATGGCGCTGGCACGGCATATTCCGCAAGCGTACCGGAAGACGGTTGAGGGTACATGGGACCGCAAGTCGTTCTTAGGCGTCGAGCTGCGGAACAAAGTGCTCGGCGTGCTCGGCATGGGCCGGATCGGTTCTGAAGTGGCGAAACGGGCGAAGGCGTTCGGTATGGAAATCATCGGCTATGACCCGTTCCTCTCGGAAGACCGTGCGGAGAAGCTTGGCATTCGGTTAGGCAGCGTCGAAGATGTCGTGCGGCAAGCCGATTTCATTACGGTCCACACGCCGTTAACGAGCGAAACCCGGCACATGATCGCAAAGCCGCAGTTTGAGATGATGAAAAAAGGAGTTCGGATCATCAACTGCGCACGCGGCGGCATCATTGACGAGAACGCGCTGTACGAAGCGATTGAAGCGGGGATTGTTGCAGGAGCCGCCTTCGACGTATTCGAGGAAGAGCCGCCGAAGCCGGATCATCCGTTCCTAAACCATCCGAAAATTATCGTAACTCCGCACTTAGGCGCCTCAACCGTAGAAGCCCAAGAGAACGTCGCGATCGACGTGTCGGAGCAGGTGCTTCACATATTACGCGGCGAAGCGTTTAAGAATGCTGTCAACATGCCGCCGGTAGCTCCCGGCGTACACGCCAAGCTGGAGCCTTATTTCTCGCTCGGTGCGAAGCTCGGTTCGTTCGTGGCTCAATTCGTGGAAGGTGCCGTGAACGAAGTCCGCGTCAACTACTCCGGGGAGCTTTCGGATGTTGAAACGATGCCGCTTACCCGATATATCTTGGCGGGCGTGCTTGCTCATCACCTCGGCAAGGAGCAAGTCAACATCGTGAATGCGTCCCACTTGGCTAAAACCCGCGGCCTTGGAGTCGTAGAGGAGAAATCGTCCACTGCGAAAGGATTTACAAACTTAATTACAGTCACTTTGAAGACCCGTGAAGGCGAACGTTCCGTGGCAGGAACGCTGCTGAACGGCTACGGACCGCGGATTGTGAAGGTATCCCCTTACACCGTTGACGTTCCGACAGAGGGGCACTTGCTCTTTATCTCGCACACCGACAAACCGGGTATCATCGGCCGGGTCGGAACGCTCCTCGGCCAGAACGACATCAACATCGCGACAATGCAGGTTGGCCGCGAGGATGTCGGCGGTTCGGCCATCATGGTGCTTTCCGTGGATAAGCCGGTAGGTAAGGAAATCATTCAATCGCTGCTGAAATTGCCGGATTTGACGAACGCGAAAGAAATTACGCTGTAACAACAAAAGCTGTACCTGGTCATATGACTAGGTACAGCTTTTATTGATTTGTTCCACGAACAACAAGATTTATCTTCTTTTTTCAACAGATGCGTCAGCCGTTGCGACAGGAAGCTTCACGGTGAATGTCGTTCCTTGTCCGATCTTGCTTCGCAGGCTTACTGTCCCTTCATGGGCTTCGACGATGTTTTTGACGATCGCCAGTCCAAGTCCGGTGCCCCCTGCGCGTTTCCGCGATTTGTCGGCTTTATAGAAGCGGTCGAATACATAAGGAACATCCTCTTCCGGAATACCGTATCCGTGATCCTCGATTTCGATCATGAGGACATCTCCCTTTTCCTCTGTTCGACGTTCGGCCCGCAAATATATTTTCTTTCCTGAAGGCGTGTGGCGAATCGCATTATCCAATAGATTCGTTAACACTTGCTCCATACGGTCTTCATCGGCATTCTGCAAAACAAGCAGTACCGGGTTCGAGTTCACCTCAAGCTTTAAATCGATCTCCGCTTCTCGGGCAAGGCCTGCAAATTTCCTCACCATTCGCTGGAGCAGCGCGTACACATCAACTTTCGTCTTATTAAATGCTAGATGTCCGGCCTCAATTCCGGCGAGATCGAGCAAATCCTGCACAAGCCGGCCCATGCGAAGGGACTCATCATGGATGACTTGCACGAGTTCATCCCGTTCTTCAGGCGTAGAAGCGATTCCATCGAGCAGCGCTTCCGTATACCCCTGCAGCATCGACAGCGGTGTGCGAAGCTCGTGTGAAACATTGGCGACGAAGAGGCGGCGCATCTTCTCCATGTTGACTTCCTGGGTAACGTCACGGAGCACGGCCACGGCCCCCCGCAGCGTACCGGCGGTGTAGAGCGGCGTCATGACAACAGACCATACTTTTGTGCCCACATTGAGCTGTGTCGCTACTTCCTTCTCATCGTCCACTACCGTTTCAAAAATATGCTGAAGCGGCATTGGGAGAATTTTACCGTAATGATTCGGCTTTTCATTCGCGTCAATGGTTCCCCAAGATTCAATAATATGCTCACCCTGCGGATTAAAGGAAATAATCTCGCCGTTGGCTCTGAAGGTGATGACGGCATCGGTCATCGATGCCAATACGCCGGAGAGATGTTCCTTCTCGTAATTCAAATCCGTTATGGTGCTTTCCAGCTTTTCGCCCATCTGATTAAAGGCCTGCGCCAATTCGCCGATCTCGTCGCTGGAACGAATGTTGACCTTCGTGCGGTATTCCCCCATCGCAATCTTAGAGGCGGCACGCTTCAGCTCCACTAACGGACGAGTGATTTTAAAAGATAAGAATAGCGCAAAGAATGTCGTTAACGAAAACCCGATGATACATACAATAATAAACAGATGCTTAATTTCGCTGGAATTTTGCGTAAATTCCATATCAATGTATGGAAGCAAAAACGCGCCTAGCAGCGCGAGGACCAACGCAACAAGCAGAATGATGGTACTCCACAGTTTACCGACAACGCTCTTCCAAAGCCACATCTTATCTCGGCACCTCGAGCTTATAGCCCACGCCCCATACCGTTGTAATCATAGACGCGGCTTCCGGAGAAGCCTTGTTCAGCTTTTCTCTAAGACGTTTCACGTGAGTGTCCACGGTGCGAAGATCGCCGAAAAATTCGTAGTTCCATACCTCTTTCAGCAGCTGCTCTCTGGAAAATACTTTGTCCGGAGAAACCGCTAAATAATGAAGCAGCTCATATTCCTTCGGCGTTAGATTGACTTCCTGTCCCCCGGCGGTGACGCGGTGTGCGTCGTGTTCAATCATAAAATGAGGGAACACGATGGTGTTTACCGACACAGGATCCTTCGCCAAATAAGCGGTTGCCGAGGAACGCCGTAAAATCGCTTTTACACGGTAAATGACTTCACGCGGGCTGAACGGCTTAACGACGTAATCGTCTGCGCCTACTTCAAAACCTTGCACGCGGTTGGATTCTTCGCCTTTCGCCGTCAACATAATGATAGGCGTCGCTTTCTTCAGCCTTAACTGTGAGCATACCTCAACTCCGTCCATGCCCGGGAGCATGACATCGAGCAGGATCAGGTCGTAATCATTCTCCAGCGCCATGCGCAGCGCCGTTTCCCCATCCTCCGCTTCGTCGATTGTATAATGCTCCTTCTCCAAATACATCCGAAGCAATCGGCGAATACGCTCTTCATCGTCAACGACTAGAATCGAATGCTGGTTATCCACCATCGGTTCGCACTCTCCTAACCATAATGTAATCTAACCTGTTACACCCCGGCGTAAGAATGTAAACCCGCGATAATTAAATTCACGCCAATGAGTGTAAACATGACCACGACAAATCCGATGACCGCAAGCCAGGCCGACCGAAGCCCGAGCCAGCCTCTGCCAAGCCGCAGATGCAAGTACGCGCTATAGAACAGCCATGTGATGAGCGCCCATACTTCCTTCGGGTCCCATCCCCAGAACCGGTTCCAAGCAATATGGGCCCAGATCATCGCAAAAATTAAAGCACCTAACGTAAAGAGCGGAAAGCCAATGGCAATCGCCCGGTATGTGATTTCATCAAGATCTTCCGGATCAATATCCCGCAACACCGGTTGAATGGCGGCGCCAATCGGTTTGCGCAAAATCAGGCGGAGAAGCCCGTACAGCACAAGGCCGAACAGCAAGGACCACAGGAATGTATTGAACTTCCGTCCCGCATTCACTCCGTTCATCCAATCCGGCGCTTGAAAGAGCGGTTGATTCATCCCCAGGAACGAGTCCATGGAGATCGTCTCGTATCCGTGCGGCGCCGCAATCGGCGGCATCGTATATTCCACGGTCACCTCGGTTACATTGCCTTGAACAACCTCCTGTCCGGCAAATGCAGCTTCGTATCCGATCCCCCGGAACAGCATCGTCGAAAAAATAAAGCCGAACACGCAAAGGACGGCAAACAACGTGAATTCTACACCGCGCTGTTGTTTGCGGTCACGCTTCTCCGCGGATTGAAACTTAACTACCCGAAGCAGATACATCAGGCCGCCCGCAAAACCGACAGCGAAGAACGCTTCCGCTGTGGCGGCGGTGGTCACGTGAATGTATAACCAGACGCTGTTGAGCGATGGAATGAGAGGCTGCGCCTCCCACGGGAAGACCATGGCGTATGCCAGAATAATAAAGCCGACCGGCGTCGCGAACGCCCCAAGCAGCGGTTTGCGGTAGATCAAGTACAAGATCACGAACGCGACGATGACCATCATGGACAAAAACGACATAAATTCGAACAGATTGCTCACCGGAATAAACCGGTTAGCGATCCATCGCGAAACAAAATAAATGATCTGCATGGCAAGACCGAACACCGTTATGCCGAACGCGCGCGTGCCCCACTTGCGGATTTGCTCCTGCGGGTCCCGGTTACCGAACCGGCGTCCGGTGTAGCTGATGACAAAGACGATGAACGCAGCGATGTATGAGAATAATGAGATAACAAGCGCTGTGTTACTGATATTGTAAAGCGTCAAGAAGGCTCCCCCTCTTTATTTTTTTGTTTGATTTGAACGGCGGCCGCTTCGAGCCCAAGCGCTTCGAGCAGCTTTTTCGCTTCTGTTCTCATTCCATACCAGTTTTTATTGGTGTGAGCCGCCAAGGTCAACCGGTTGCCGTCGACCCGCAGCCAAATTCTGCGATGCTGCCAATAGAAGCCCATTGCCAGTCCGATGAAGGCAATCAACCCGCCGAACAGCAAATAAGGCACCGTCGGATCGGTTCTTGCAGTTAGAGTGCTGGTATATGTGGCGATTTCCACATCTTCCATACCGCCTGCGCGAATTTCAAACTTGTCCCCCGTACCTACAGCCGCGTTAATATCGTCTTGCCGGAATCGCTCTTTATCGATTTCCCTTGGGAAATAGATGTAGGAGGAGCCCTCCTCCGGGAGTCCTGGCCCGGTAATCATGAAGATGTACGCGGGCGCGTTCGGTTTGCTGCCGGAAACGGTCGTTGGCGCTCCTGTGGCGTCCAGCGAAAATTCGGGGTAGTAATTGTGCAGACGCAGCTTATACGGTCCGGCTGTATAGGATAAATCCGGATTTTGCGTCTTCAGGGTGAATTGTCCGTAGTTCTCGCCGGTCTGTTTATCGAATAACGAGACGGTAACGCTTCGAATCTGCGGCGTGACCTCGTAGCCGAATTGATAGATGGACAATCCGCGGTATTCCAACGGATTGTTTACTTCAATAGTGCCTTGTACAGCCTCTTGCAGCACCGGGTCCGATGTGCCGCAGCGTTCGGTGCATGTGTATAGCACAGCTTTCGTCTCGAACCGTCTCGGCACGACCCGCTCTTCCTCGCGGAATTGACCCCGCAGCTCGTCATTTTCGTAAAATTCAACGGTGAACTTTTCATTTTTCAAATAATAATTCGTATTAGGAATGGGAATGGTGTCCCCTTCCAACACGGAAATGTATTCTTCCAACGTAAAGCCCGGCAGGGTGCGGATCAGAATGATCAGTAGAAATATAATGAGGCCCAAGTGATTCACATACGGCCCCCATCGCGACCAACGGTTCTTCTCCCCCATGACCGCCATGCCGACGCGGCTCACACGAAACCGCTGCTTGCCCAGCTGCGCCGAAACTTCGTTCAGCCAGCGGTCAGCAGCGGCTTGGTCCTCCGCTTCAAACGGCAGCTCATATTCGAGAGTCAGCTGCTGTCTGCGCATAAAATCAATCGTTCGATCCGGTTTTTGCTTCTTCAAAGCTTTATATAAAGGAATCCCCCGGTCCAACGAAGCTACTACAATGGAAGTCCCCAGCATTAAAACAAGCAGCTGGAACCACCAAGAGGTGTACGTATGGCTTAATCCCAGGATGTAATACCATTTGCCAAGCCAACCGTATGTGGATTCGTAATAATCGATCCCCGGCGGGATAATGAACGCTTCTTCCTGCGGATAGATTGAACCGATAGCGGCGCCAAGCAGCGTCAATACGATCAGCCATACCCCGACCTTCACGGAAGAAAAAAAGCTCCACACATAGTCAAGCCAATTTTTCTTAGGTTTCTGCGAACGTCTGGGGGCTCCATCGTAACGCATGTCCAGCGGTTTCGATGTTTCTTCCAATGCAGTTTACCCCCAATAGGCCTCCGGATGAGGCGGTATTGTTATTGAATAATGTTCTGAATGCTGCTGTCAATGTAGCCTTCGGTCATCCCCCCGATTTTTACCTCACGCACCTTTCCGGACGCGTCAACGAAGAATGTCGTCGGGTAAGACCGCACACCGTACCGGTCGCGCACTAGCAGCTCCGGATCAAGCAGGATCGGATACGTCACATCGAATTCCTTGACGAATTGCGAGACGCGGACCAGGTCCTTCTCACCCAAATTCACCCCGAGAATAACGACGCCTTGATCTTTATACTTCTCGTACATCCGTTGCAAGGCCGGCGTTTCCTCGACACACGGCGGACAGAACGTGCCCCAGAAGTTGATCACCATCGGCTTGCCCTTGAAATCGGCTGTCCCGGCCATCGTACCGCCCAGTGTCTCCAGCTCAAAAGGAACGACCGAATCGCCCGCGACAGGGGGATTTTCGTCTTTGCCAAGCAAGCTCCCGGCAACCGTATAACCGGCTATGAGTAACACTGCAATAAAAATGGATATTTGTATCCACCTTCTATATTTTCCCATAGTTCCTCACCCTACTCCTCATTATACGAAAATCAACTATCCTCGGGCGAAAACGATTATGAATTTTATGTGTCACTTACCGCCGCGAGCTTTCTCAGCTCGGTGATTTCCTCCTTCGTCAAGAACCGGTGCTTCCCTCGTGGAAGCCCGCCGAGCAAAATATTCCCGAATGCGATCCGGCGCAGCCTTACCACCGGCGTCCCGATCGCTTCAAACATACGCCGAACCTGCCGATTGCGGCCTTCCGTAATCGTAATTTGAACAACCGCCTCCTTCTTGTCCGGATCAATGTCGGCATATTCAACCTCCGCCGGAGCGGTCATGCCGTCTTCCAACTCGATTCCCGTGCGAAGCTTGTCCAGCTGGGAGCCGTGGGGAATGCCCTTCGTATACGCCATATACGTCTTGGGCACATGATGCTTCGGATGCATCAGCAGGTTGGCAAACTCCCCGTCATTCGTGAGCAATAGCAGCCCTTCCGTATCGTAATCAAGCCTGCCGATCGGATACACCCGCTGCTTAATGCCGTGCATATAGTCCAGCACCGTTTGCCTTCCCTCAGGATCCTTGGAGCTTGTAATGACGCCCTTCGGCTTATGGAACGCAATGTATATTTTCTTCTGCTGAGCGATCGGTTTGCCGTCCACCGTAATGACATCCTCGCTCGGATTCACCTTCATGCCGAGCTCCTGAACCGGCCTTCCGTTGACGCTCACTCGTCCTTGAAGAATAATCTCTTCGCATTTGCGGCGGGAAGCGATGCCCGCGGCAGCCAAAACCTTCTGCAATCTTTCCATGTTTATGGATTCACCTCATGCTAATGATACCTATCCGGCATGGAAAGTACAAGTTGCTCCCAAGGGAAGAGCGCGCCAGGGCATTCGCCGCTATGCGGCATGACCGGTGTCGCGGGCAAGTCGTTCTCCTCAGCCACCTGCGAAATCAGCTTTAACGCCAGAAACAATTGTTCTTGCGCCTCTGTTGTCCGCAGCGTTTCCGGCAGCGCGAAATTACCCTCTAAACAAATATGAAGACGCCCCCCTGGCTCCGTCGGTTCGGAGGCTGGAAGTATGGCGCCTTCTTTGGAAATATAAAAATCGTACCCTTTGCCGTTGATCGACGAACATACAGAATGATGAATGACAACACCTGTAACCTTCAACGCTGCAGACCCCCTTCAGTGGAACGGATGGTTACAGTGTATGCCAGGTTTGAACGAAGGTTCACGCGAATACGAGGTAGCAGATGGCAACCGCCGCGAAGAACCCTACGAAATCGGAAAACAGCCCGACGCGCAGCGCGTATTTCGATTTACGAATGCCTACGGCGCCGAAATATACGGTAAGCACATACAGTGTCGTATCGGTGCTCCCCTGAATCGTCGAAGCGATCTGAGCGACAAGAGAGTCCGGCCCAAAGGTCTTGATTAAATCCGTTGTGTAAGCGAGGGAACCCGCCCCGGTAATGGGACGCAGCAACGCCAAGGGCAGAACATCCGCGGGGATGCCCAGTTTTGCCATGAATGGGGCGATGAGACCGATCAGCATGTCCATCGCGCCGGAAGCGCGAAAGATGGAGATGGCCACCATCATGCCGACAAGATGCGGAATGATCCGTATTGCGGTATCGAAGCCGCCCTTCGCTCCCTCCGTGAAAGATTCATAGACCGGAATTTTCCGGTAAGCGGCGTATAATGGGATAAACACGATGAGGACGGGGATCGCCCAAGCAGAGATCGCGTTAATGATATTCGTCATGTCCAATGCAGATCCCCTTTCATGCTATTTGCCGGCGGCGGGAGGCTTTGCCGGAGGCGGCGTATGCGAAGAAGCGCTCCTTCTCTGATACCATTTGTCCAGCGCAATGGCGGCGGCTAAAGCGATCGCCGTTGCGGCAAGCGTCGTGCCGACAATATCGGTTGGGTTCTGGGAACCGAAATTCATTCGGATCGCGATGATGGTCGTCGGAATGAGCGTAATGCTGGCCGTGTTAATCGCAAGCAGCGTGCACATCGCAGCACTGGCCGTATCCTTCTCCGGATTCAGCTTCTGCAGCTCTTCCATCGCTTTAATGCCCGCAGGAGTCGCCGCGTTGCCGAGCCCAAGAATGTTCGCGCTCATATTTGACAGGATATACCCGAACGCCGGGTGATCCTTCGGGACGCTGGGAAACAAATATCTTACGAATGGGCTGAGCAGCTTGGCAAGCTTCTGAAGCAATCCGGCATCCTCCGCAATGCGCATGATGCCCATCCAGAAGACGAGCACGCTGATTAAGCCGAAGCTGACGGTCACTCCGGTCTTCGCGCCCTCGAAAGCCGCTTCGGTCACCGCGCCGATATTGCCGTTCATCGCCGCAACGACAAAGCCTGCGAGGATGAAAAACAGCCAGATCCAGTTCACCATCGCGCATCAACTCTCTTTCGTTTCTCCTGTAAACAGCCCCCGCAGAAATTTAAAGAAGATAGCGGGAATGGTTAATTCCTGCGTCGGCTCATCGTATTTCGTGTTCCGAAACGTCGTCTCCTCCTGAACCTTCAGGCGCTTGCTGCCGACTTCATACAAAGGAAGCGAAACGATCTTTTCATCGCCCAGATACAGCTCAAGCTTCCCGCGCTCACCGAGACGATAGTCGGTTGACGTTTCATCCTCTAACACAATTTTCTTGCGGAGCTGCGAAATTTCGTCTCTTGTCAAAGGATACTCGAACGTCCTTGCAACGGCTAAGCTGCCGCTCACCTTCTCCCCTTTGCTGACGATGGTCGTCATCGGGTAATGCTCGAAGGCGTAATCTAACAGCCGCCGATGATCATTCCAATCATCGCCGTCATTGAGCGTCACGACCGCAAACTGTTGGCCTTCCCTAGTTGCGGAAGAAATTAATGTTCGGTGTGCCAGCTTCGTATAGCCTGTCTTCACCCCGTCCGCGCCTTCATAAAGGTTTAGCATCTTGTTCTTGTTCGTCCAGCTGCGGTCCCATTCTTCATTGGGATTGGGGACGGTTTTCACTTTTGTTTTTACAATCGTCTGAAACGTCTCATTCTTTAGGGCATATGCGGTTAGCTTCGCCATATCGTTCGCGGATGAGTAATGCCCATCATCGTCTAACCCGTGCGGGTTTTTGAAGCTCGTATTCTTGAGACCCAGCATCTGTGCCTTCTCATTCATGAGATAAACGAATCCTTCTATAGAGCCGCCTACATGCTCGGCGATTGCGACCGCCGCGTCATTGCCCGAGCGAAGCATAAGTCCGTAAAGAAGATTATGCAGGGATATCTTTTCGCCAAGATGCAAATAGATTGAGGAGCCTTCCGTGCCATAGGCGTTGCTTGAGACTTCGACCTCATCGCTTAAATTTCCGTTCTCAATCGCGACGATGGCCGTCATCACTTTCGTCAATGAGGCAATGCGCATCGGCTCATCGCCGTTTTCTTGAAAGATGATCCTCCCTGACTTCACATCAATGACGGAGGATGACTTTGCGTGAGTTGAGATCGGCGGCGGATCCGCTTTCGCGGGGGCGGCCAGTCCGAGAGCAGATAGAAACATTGCCGCTGCTAAAGTAGTGATGAGAAGAGTGCGGAATCGGACTGATGTATTCATCGGGACCTCCCAATAAACGCAAGATGTTGTCCAATCGGACATGTAGTACATGTATATGCGCGGAGACACCGGATATTCGGGCAAAAAGAAAAACGCCCGAAGGCGTTTGAAGAAATGCAGATAAAGTTAGCGGGTCAAAAAGTTTTGCGTATAGAACGGTACATCATTTTCGTCGAAAGCAACGCCCACTCCAAGCCGTTCGATGTCGCGGAGTATATTTTGCCGGTGGCCGTCAGAGTTCACCCAGCCTTCGTGGGCAAAGATGGCGCTCGATTGACCGTAGGCGATATTTTCGGCGTAAGCGCTCCAACGAATTTGATCGCCGGTGAGCCGGTCCCCCGGACTTTCCCCGTCCAGGTTCGTGTGGCTAAAGAAGCGGTTTTCCGCCATATCGGCGCTGTGGCCGCGGGCGGTTCCGCTCGCGCCGTCATCCCATTGCAGCGCGTCTAGCCCCCGTTTCACCCGGGCGGAATTGGCGAGATCGAACGATTGCAATTCGAAGCTTTTCCGCAAGGCGTCTGACGGCTCACCGTAAAAGCTCTTCAGCGACAGTTCCGTCTGTTTCTCAATAGCCTGCACGGCAGAAATTCCGCCGTCATGCAAATCGTAAAATACGGTTAAATAGGAAGAATCCGTTTCCATTGTAACGTATTCCTTGGTTTCATTGATCAAATAATTGGTATTCCCCTTGAGGACCCCCGACAACGGCTTACCGTACACGTTCTGTACGTCGGCAGCGGCCGCATCCCGATCGAGCCCCTGAAGCTTAAGGCTCTCACCATTCGCATACAAAGCGACTACCTTAGAACCGCTCACGCCGAACATGGCAAAGTCCTTATAATCTTGATTATACACGTACCATTGAAAGCCGTACTCGCTCGCGTCCTTCCGCGCGGGCTGGCCCATGATGCTGATCAGGCGGTCCAGCGAATCACCAATGGTTATACCCTTGAAGCTGACCGGCGCTTCGGAAACCTCCTTATCGAATACAGGAGGCTTGTCCGCTGCTTGAATGGTTGCTCCTGCGGCTTCTATGTTTCTTATGAATTGAACGGCTTCGGCTCGGGTCAATGCGGCGTCGGCCGCGTAATCCATTTGCCCGCCGGCCGTCAACCGCCCCGAAACCAATCCCCGCTCCAGCAAATAGTTGACAGCCTGCTCGACGTCCAACTGGCGTCCTTGTGAGGCGGCTGTAATCCGAGCGGTTTCACCGCGGGTCAAGTAGCGGTCCGCATCGGTTTCCTGCACCGGCCAATTCCAGTCCGAGGCTTGCTTATAATAAACGCTATACCAAGAATCCGGCGATTCAACGAAGCTCTGATCTTCGAATGCTCGAAACAGCATCGCAATGAATTGCGATTCCGTCACTTTGCCGTCCGGCTGAAACATTCCTCCGGGAAACCCTTTAATGATGCCGCTTGCTGCGCCCCATTCCACGGTTTCTTGCGCCCAATGGCCTGAAATATCCTTGAATGATGCTGCTGCGGCAACGGCGTGGCTGGCTGTGTATCCGCCAAGTCCACCGGAGGCGATAGCGGCTGCTATCGTAAGGATTGCTAGTTTGCTTCTCATGATGACTCCCCTCCCGTTTCCTCATTATATCGGAAACGAAGGGGAGTTGCGAACAAACGAAAGTAGGATGTCCTAAGACAGTGTGCTTCTTGGAATCGGCTCCATCGGCGCGCCTAAGGTTACATCATTCAGTTTTTCCAACTCCGGATCCGGCGCAGGCGCATTCTTCGTTCCGAACATGCCGGCCAGTTTATCAACCAGCTGCGGAGCGGAGTCAATCAGCTTCTCCACGAGATGCGTCGAATGCTCCAGCGGCACCACCTTTACGCCATGGGTGCCGACAACAAGGAACGCGATTGGCGTAATGGACACACCGCCGCCGCTGCCGCCGCCGAAAGGTAAAGATACGGACGAATGCTCTCTCGATTCGAATGGCGCGATTCGAGAATCTTCACGTTCGCCGCCCTCTTTATCCACCGTAAATTCACTGCCGCCGGCCGCAAAACCGAAGCCGACCTTGCTGATTGGAAGAATCGTGGTGCCGTCAGGTGTTGTTACCGGGTCCCCGACAATCGTATTGACATCGACCATTGCTTTCAAGTTTTCCATTGCGGTGCGCATTAACCCTTGTATCGGATGCTCGCTCATGAACGTATCTTCCTCCTTTATCAATAGAACCTGCGGAAACATCAAATCTACAGTTATCTTTCCCACAAGTGTTCACGGTATCCAACAATCATAAGCGGTTAAGCGGCAGGGGTATCCACCGTTTTCTTACGAATTAAAATCTTATACCATACCTTCCAGCCGCCGCGTCGCTTAAGGACGCGCCAAACCATCATACTCACGATGACAAATAACCAATAAACCCGAATTGCGGCACGGACGGACACTTCCGTACGGAAAACCGGGACATCTTGATATACGGGGATCAATTGCAAATCCGGACGGCAATCGAACGTGACCTTTCGGCTTGCCGCAGAAATGATCGACCCCATCAAGCCCCACAATATCCCGGATGCGACTCCGGTTTGCGGGGCGTCGCCAAGACCGCAATGAAGCTGCCAACGGAGCGATTCGATATGTACATGTTTAGAGGATTCTGATATCCATTCCCGATATTGTTTCATATAACTTATGAGAACTTTAAAATTCCGGATCGCCGCCCGGATCTCGTCAATGGACCATTCCTTCTCAGGGTCCTTGCTTTGTTGTTCCGAAACACGGATGCGGATGCCGGCCAGCTTCGGTTTTAACGCGATCAACGGCACTTTATACTCGAACCGGACCCGTCCGAACAAGGCGGATATTGACATGCTTACGGAATCGTCCTTGCCTTCCTTCCAGTACATCACGAGGATTCGAACTTTCGAAACGGCCACGATGATCAATAGGATCGCAAAAGCAATTCCCGCAATAAGCCACCACATAAAAAAGACCTCCGTCCCAGCACTATCTTTGATAGTATCGGGTTAAAGGTCCTCATTTCATTCATGATGATCATTTGATAATTCCTTCACTTCATCAATCGTCATTTGCTTTTCTTTCTCTTCGAGTTTCTGAAACAGCATCTTCGTTTCCGCTTCCAAGTCGATCTCCCTCGCCACCTGGTCAGCATCGGGCAAGTCCTTCAAGGTCGACAAGCCGAAATAATGCAGAAACTGTTTCGTCGTTTCATAAAGAATCGGACGGCCGACCGCCTCCGACCTTCCGGCCTCTTGGATCAGCTCTTTCGCAACTAGTGTATGAAGCGCACGGTCCGACTTTACACCACGGATTTCATCGATTTCCACCCGGGTGATCGGTTGGCGGTATGCCACAATGGCCAACGTTTCCAAGGCGGCCTGCGACAGCGTTCCCCGGGAGGGTGTTTGAGCGAGGCGCGAAAAGTAAGGCGCATGCTCCGGATTCGTCGTCAATTGATAGCTTCCCGCAATTTTCGCAACCCGAAACCCCCGGTTTTCGGCTGCATAGGTTTCTTTCATATCTTCTAGGAGCTCTTCAACGACACGCCAATCCAATTCTAATACATCGGCTATTTCCCGGACGTCCAGCCCTTCGTCCCCGGAAACGAACAGCAAGCCCTCAATGATCGACTTCCACTCGTTCCAGTTCTTCTTCGTCAAGCGTGTCCGCTCCTTCCTTCGCTTGAATTACGATATCCTCGAACAGCCCGTGCTGATAGCAGGCAATCTTCTTCATCTTCATCAATTCGAGCAGCGCCAAGAAGGAGGCGATCAGCTCTTCCCGCGGCGCCGACTCTTGAAACAGCTTCGAGAACAACAGCTTCCCGCCCCGTTCCCGAAGAAGCTGAAGCACATCGCGCATCCGATCCTTCACCGACACTTCATCCCGGCGAATTTTCGCCACCGCATTGCGGTCGGCCGCGCGGCGCAGCGCCTTCTGAAACGCCAGGAGCAGGTCGAAGGAGTCAAGCCCTTCGACCGGATTCGTCTTCACCTCAACGACATACGGGGATAAGTCATGCGGCTCCTTGGTATATACGAGGCTCTGCTCCAATTCCTTCTCCCGCAGCTGCTCGGCAATGGTTTTGTATTTGCGGTACTCAATAAGCTTCTGAACAAGCTCTTCAAGAGAGTCCTCGGGTTCTTCCTCATACTCGATATCAATATCGATCACTGGCGGCTTCGGCAGCAGCATCTTGCTTTTAATAGCCAAGAGCGTGGCCGCCATGACTAAAAATTCACTCGTTACTTCCAGCTCCAGCTGCTCCATGAAACTCATATATTCCATATATTGATCGGTAATCTGATGAATCGGGATTTCCGTAATATCCACTTCAGCTTCATCGATTAAATGAAGCAGCAAATCCAAGGGCCCTTCGAAGAAAGGAAGCTTATACGTTACTGCGCTCATACGGTTAGAATTGTGCCGCCAAGTTCACCATTTCGATCGCGGTAACGGCAGCTTCGGAGCCTTTGTTGCCCGCTTTCGTGCCTGCTCTCTCGATGGCTTGCTCGATCGAGTCGGTAGTCAA
>Ga0180215_1001267_pt1 | contig 28341 bp, 15 predicted proteins | sample eDN3rd37CBELigBY_FD_128871 | JGI IMG/M metagenome (GOLD analysis project Ga0180215, IMG submission 128871) | Enriched backyard soil microbial communities from Emeryville, California, USA - eDNA 3rd pass 37_C BE-Lig BY (version 2) (version 2) | ecosystem: Environmental > Terrestrial > Soil >...
ATCGTCAGGCACAGGTCCCGCTCCAGCAGCGCGATCGACGTGGCCGAGTCCAGCGCCACCGGAGCCGGCGTCGGCACCACCGGCGCCACCGTCACGCGGAGGTTGATCCACCCCTCGTCCACCACCCCGCTGGGTGCGACCGCGCGCAGGCGCACCTGCCCCGTACCCGCAGTCGTCGACGCGCTGTAGCTGACCGTTGTGCTGCCCGCCTGTCCTGCCCCCAGCGTCAGGCTCGCCGGGGAGGGGGCAGGGCATCCCACCGCCTGCCCTGTGCACTGGGACGTGAGCGTGTAGGTGATCGAGCGCGTGCTCGTGTTCTTCACGGAGAAGACCTGGCTGCTCGGGGCTGAGCCCGCCATCGAGACCAGGGTCCCCTTCGGCGCTACCTCTGGGGCCGGACCCGGTAGATCGCTCACCGTCACGTAGCGCAGTATCTCGTCCGTGCCCCCGTTCAGGTCGCTCACCGTCAGGCGCACCCAGAACGTTCCCGCTGTAGTATACGTCTTCTGAACCACCTGACCCGAGGCGGGCGGCTCGCCCTGGAAGCTCCAAGTATAGGTGAGAAAGCCGAAATTGGGGTTCGTGGAGCCAGATGCGTCGAAGGTGACGGCCTGGCCGACCATGGGTGTGGAGGGACTGAAGGTGAACGATGCCGTCGGGCTGCGCCGTCCGATCAGCATCGAGAGGGGGGAGGACAGCGTGCGGGCCTCGCCCAGGGAGACCAGCACTCCCAGGGGAAGCAGCAGCAGGAGCAGGGCGCGCAATACGCCCCGCGGAGAGGGAGGTCGCATAGACTATCCAGTGAGTAGAGAATGAGGTGCATACTGCGGTTGGCGCCTTTTGTATAGGAAGGATTGTGCCATGTTTCTTTGAAGACTGTAAAATATTGCGAAACAATGACTTTGATCATGCATTGCAAACAAATGGCGCGGGGAAAATCTCAGAAATGATAGTCACAAAAGAGACAATTCATACTCAAGGCGTGAGGAGTCAATGAGTTGCCTGACTCTCAGTTTTGAGAGTCCAATTCTCAATTTTGAGAGGGAAATTTGGGACGATAACCGGCTTCACAACCCACAACTGGTTTATTCAAATCATCTTGCCTCTCCGCGCCGAAACAAAGCGGGGGGCGCCGCAGTCGTGGCGTCCCCCTCCACTCACCCACCTTCCTCGCAGTTCACCCCTATCGACATCGGTAGCCGGGCTCCAGAGTTGTCTACCGGAAATCTACTCCCTCCATGGTTCCACTGGTCACCCCTCCGCTTCGGCGCCTACCACGCGATCCCGTAGTCCTCGCCGTGGTTGCTGGACCCGCCCCACAGCGTCCCGTTCGCGCGGTCGAAGTAGATCGCGTTGATGGGCCCGGAGGTCCGGTCCTCGAAGGTCAGCTCGTACCCCATGCCCCGCAGATCCCGGCGCGCCCACGACGGCATCGCCTCGTTCAGCAGTATGCGCCCCGGCCGCGACTCGTGCTCCCCGAACGAGGCCCGCATCTGGAACGAGTTGAAGTTGGCCGCCTCCGAAGCCTCCTGCACCGTCATCCCGAACTCCACCACGTTCAGGAAGAACTGCAGGAGGTTCTGGTCCTGGCCGTCCCCGCCCTGCACGGCGAAGGAGAGGAACGGCCTGCCGTCCTTGAGCGCCAGCGAGGGCGTGAGCGTCACGCGCGGGCGCTTCCCCGGCTCCACCACGTTGAACGGCCCCTCCTCCGCGTCCACCACGAAGCTCTGCATCCGCTGGCTCAGCCCCACCCCCGTCCTCCCCGCGATCACCGCCGGCACCCACCCGCCGCTGGGGGTGATGGACACCACCCACCCGGACGTGTCCGCCGCCTGGATGGTCGTGGTCCCCGCGTAGAACGCCTCCTCGAACGGCGTGGCCGCGGTCGGGCCGGACGGCCGACGGTCGTGCGCCGGGGCGGGGGAGGACGGGCCGTCCCCGCCGGCTCCACCGGCCGCCTTCACCCCCGTGGTGTGCCAGCGCCCCAGCAGGGCGGAGAAGGGGTTGGTCCCGCCCTGGAAGGGGTACGGGTCGCCCGGCCTCGCGTCCGGGTCGTTGCGGGCCCAGCCGATCCCTCGCGCCCGCTCGCGCGCGTAGTCCTTCGAGAGCAGGCCGCGGATGGGCTCCTCCGGCGGGAAGTCCGGGTCGCCGTAGTAGAAGTCGCGGTCCGCGAAGGCCAGGTTCATGGCCTGGTAGAGCGCGTGGACGTAGCGGGGGCTGTTGTAGCCCATCGACTTGAGGTCGAAGTTCTCCAGGATGTTGAGCGCCTGGAGCATCGCCGGCCCCTGCGTCCAGTGCGTGAGCTTGTAGACCTGGATCCCGCGGTAGTCCACGCTCACCGGCTCCTCGATCTTCACCTTCCAGTTCGCCAGGTCCTCCAGCGTGAAGAGGCCGCCCTCCTCCCGCACCCCGCGCACCAGCTCCCGGGCGATGTCGCCGCGGTAGAAGCGGTCCTGCGCCGCGTAAATGGCCTCCTTGCGGCTGCGCCCGCGCGCCAGCGCCTCGCGCTCCGCCTCCACCAGCTTGCGCAGCGTCGCGGCCAGGTCCGGCTGGCGGAAGACCTCGCCGGGGTGCGGCGCCTCGCGCTCCTGTCCGGCGTGGGGGAGCATGACCTCGCGCGAGTAGCGCCACTGCTTCAGCCGCTCCTTCTGGCGCTCGATGCTGTTCGCCGTCTGCGCCTCGATGGGGTATCCGTCCGCCATCTGGATGGCCGGGGCGAGCACCTCCGCCAGCGAGAGCGTGCCGTACTCCGCGAGCATGGTCGTGAGCCCGCCCGGCGTGCCGGGCGTCACCGCGGCGAGGGGGCCGTGCTCCGGCGGGTGGCGCATCCCCCGGCTGCGGAAGTACTCCGCCGTGGCTCCGGTGGGCGCCACACCCAGGGCGTTGATGCCGATCACCTTCCCGGTGTTCGGGTTGTAGATGAGCGCCTGCGTCTCGCCGCCCCAGCTCAGCACGTCCCACATGGTGGAGGTGGCGGCGAGCATGGCCGCCGCGGCGTCCACGGCGTTGCCGCCCTGCTGGAACATCATGGCCCCGGCGGTGGCCGCGAGCGGCTTCCCGGTGATCGCCATCCAGTGGCGGCCGTGCAGCGGCGGCTTCTGCGTCTGCTGGGAGGGGAGCGCGTTCGGGAGGGTACAGGCCAGGAGCGCGACCAGGGCCGCCGGGCGCAGGGCTCGCTGCATCGTCTCACCTCGGGTGGGTATCGGGAAGGGTGCGGCCGCGTGAGGACGTGGTCCGCGGGAGAGGCCGTACGCGACGCGAAGGGGCGCTCGACGCCCTCGGCGCGGCGGGCGTCGAGCGGGAGACGGGCTCGTTTCGGGGCGCGTCCGTCCAGAGTAGGCGGGAGAATCCCCGCCCACAAGAGGGGCCCGGGGGAGTTCAGTCCCGCGCGGACTACCGCCGGACCATCGCCTCCAGCGCGTCGTCGCGCACCTTGCCCCGCTCCCCGGGGCGGGACATAGTTAGCGGGTACCTCCTCCGCGCCACCCGCGCCGGGTGGATCTCCTTATCTCCGTGCAGCGTGCGTCATGGCGAGCATCCGACTGAACGGCGTCCGCAAGGTGTACGGCGACGGGACCGCGCACGTCGCGGTGGACGGCGCCACGTTCGAGGTGAGCGACGGCGAGCTGGTGGTGCTGGTGGGCCCCTCGGGGTCCGGGAAGAGCACGCTCCTGCGCATGATCGCCGGGCTGGAGTCCATCACGGCCGGCGACCTCCACATCGGGGCGCGCCGCGTGAACGACGTGGCCCCGCGCGATCGGGACATCGCCATGGTGTTCCAGAGCTACGCCCTCTACCCCCACATGACCGTGGCGGAGAACCTGGGCTTCGCGCTGAAGCTGCGGAAGACGCCGCGCCCGGAGGTGACGCGCCGGGTCCGCGAGGCCGCGGCGACGCTGGGGCTGGAGGGGATCCTGGACCGCAAGCCGCGCCAGCTCTCCGGCGGGCAGCGGCAGCGCGTCGCGCTGGGGCGCGCCCTGGTCCGGGACCCGGAGGTGTTCCTCTTCGACGAGCCCCTCTCCAACCTGGACGCCAAGCTCCGCGTGCAGATGCGGGCCGAGATCTCCGCGCTGCACCGCCGCCTGGACGCCACCATGGTGTACGTGACGCACGACCAGGTGGAGGCCATGACGCTGGGGGACCGCATCGTGGTGCTCCACGAGGGGCGGATCCAGCAGATCGACACCCCGCTGAACCTGTACGACCACCCCGCGAACCGCTTCGTCGCGGGGTTCATCGGGAGCCCCGCGATGAACTTCTTCGAGGGCGAGGTCGCCGCCGGAGACGGGCCGGAGTTCAGGGCCGCGGGGGGCGCCTTCCGGCTCCCGCTCCCCCCGGCGTGGGCGGAGCGCCTCCGCGACTACCGGGGGCGGAAGGTCGTCCTGGGGGTCCGCCCGGAGAGCCTTCACGCGCAGCGGGGCCGCCCCTCCGACGCCCGGCTGGCGGAGGCCGGCTTCGTGGTGGAGGGGGTGGAGCCGCTGGGGAACGAGATCTTCGTCCACGCCTCCGCCGGCCCGCACCGGGTCACCGCGCGCGTGCCGCCGCAGCCCGTCCCCGCGCCGGGTGAGCCGGTCTCGCTGGCGTTCGACCTCGGCCGCCTCCACTTCTTCGACCCGGCCGACGATCGCTCGCTCGCGCCCGCGCTGCGGGAAGCCGCCTGACCCGCCGGCCGATGCACGATCCCGTGACGTTTCCCGAAGGATTCCTCTGGGGCGCAGCCACGTCGGCCTACCAGATCGAAGGCTCCCCCCTGGCCGACGGCGCCGGCCCCAGCAACTGGCACCGCTTCAGCCACACGCCGGGGAACACGGACGGCGGCCAGACGGGCGACGTGGCGTGCGACCACTACCGGCGCTGGGCGGACGACGTGCGGCTCATGGCGGAGCTGGGCCTGAAGGCGTACCGCTTCAGCATCTCCTGGAGCCGGATCCTCCCGGAGGGGACGGGGCGGGTGAACCCGGCCGGGCTCGACTTCTACTCGCGCCTGGTGGACGCGCTGCTGGAGGCCGGCATCCAGCCCGTGGCGACCCTCTACCACTGGGACCTCCCGGCGGCGCTGGACGACCGCGGCGGCTGGGTGAACCGCGACGTGGCGGAGTGGTTCGCGGAGTACGCCCGGACCGTCTTCCGCGCCCTGGACGACCGGGTCGCCCTGTGGGCGACGCTGAACGAGCCGTGGGTGGTGACCGACGCGGGGTACCTGAACGGGGTCCACGCGCCCGGCCACCGCAGCCTGTTCGAGGCTCCCCTGGTCACCCACAACCTGCTGCGGGCGCACGGCGCCGCGGTGCGGGCGTACCGGGCGGAGGGGAAGAACCGCATCGGGCTGGTGGTGAACCTGGAGCCCAAGTACCCCGCGTCGGACCGGCCGGACGACCTCCTGGCGACGGTGCGCGCGGACGCCTACATGAACCGGCAGTACCTGGACCCCGTGTTCCTGGGGAGCTACCCGGAGGCGGAGCTGAAGGAGGTCTTCGGCGAGGCGTGGCCGGAGTTCCCGGCGGGCGACTTCGACCTGATCCGCGAGCCCTTCGACTGGCTGGGCATCAACTACTACACGCGCAGCGTGACCCGCGACGACCCCGCGGCGCTCCCGGTCCGCGCCGGCCGGGTGCGGCAGCCCCGTCACGCCCACACGGAGATGGACTGGGAGGTCTACCCGCAGGCGCTGGAGGACGTGCTGGTGTGGGTGCGCGACCGCTACGGCGACGTGCCCCTGTACGTCACGGAGAACGGCGCTGCCTTCTACGACCCGCCGGTGGCGGACGGGGAGGTGGTGGAGGACCCGCTGCGCGTGGCGTACTTCCGCGAGCACCTGCGCGCCGCGCACCGGGCCCTCCGCCGGGGCGTGGACCTGCGCGGCTACTTCGCCTGGTCGCTGCTGGACAACTTCGAGTGGAGCGCCGGCTACTCCAAGCGCTTCGGCATCGTCCACGTGGACCTGGAGACGCAGGAGCGGACGCCCAAGCGGAGCGCCCGCTTCTACGCCGAGGTCATCCGGAGCCACGGGGCGGTGCTGGGGTGATCGGGCGCGCCGCCGGACGTTTCACGGACTCGACGACCTGCACGGTATAGGATGGAAGCGATCGACAGCGTGGAAGCCCTCCTCGCCGCGGCCCGCGAGCACGGGGTGCGGCTCACGGCGACGCGCCCCGAGCTGGACGAGACGGGGGCGGATTTCATCGTCGCGCACGCGGTGGACGGGGACGGGGTGCCGTGGGTGGTGAAGGCCCCCCGGCGCGCCGACGTGCTGGAGCGTGCGGCGGCCGAGCGTCGCACGCTGGAGATGGTGCGTTCGCGCCTGCCCGTGCCGGTCCCGGAGTGGCGGGTGTTCTCGCCGGAGGTGATCGCCTACCCCCGGGTCTCCGGCGACCCGGCCGCCGTCGTCGACCTGGAGGCGGGCGGCTACGTCTGGCGCTTCGACGAGACGGCGCCGCCCGCCGCCTTCGGCGAAACGCTCGCCGCGGCCCTCGCGGCGCTCCACGGCATCGGCCACGACGCGGTGGCCGGGGCGGGGCTCCGCGTGCAGGGGCCGGCGGAGTTCCGGCAGGCGTTCGCGGAGCGCGCGGACCGCTCGCGCGAGGTGCTGGACGTGCCGGAGCCCGTCTGGCGGCGCTGGCAGACGTGGCTCTCGGACGACTCGTTCTGGCCGGAGCACTCGGCGCTGATCCACGGCGACCTTCACCCGGCGCACGTCCTGGTGGACGGGGAGCACCGCGTCACGGGGCTGCTGGACTGGACGGAAGCCTCCGTGGCGGACCCGGCGGCGGACTTCGCGCTGTTCTACGCCACGCTGGGACGCGACTGGCTCTCCGGGGCGCTGGAGCGGTACCGGGCGGCGGGCGGCCGGGTGTGGCCGCGCATGGCCGACCACGTCGTGGAGACGTGGTTCGCCTACCCCGTCGTCATCGCGGACTTCGCGCGCCTGACGGGCGAGGACGCGCCCCGGCAGTTCGGCCAGGCGATGGTGGAGGAGAAGGCGCGGGAGATCGAGGCGGGATGAGCCGGGCGGAGCGACACTCCGCCGCGGAGTCGGCCGGACATGTCCCGGGTGGGCTGCCGGACGCTCCGCCGCGCCCCCGGAAGACCGCGCCGGACACGACCCCGCACTGGACCGTCGCGGCCTTCGACCGCGCGATCGTCGGCGGAATGGTCGGGTTCGTCGGGGCGTGCCTGCTCGCCGGGATCGGCCTGGCCAGGTGGCTCTTCGCGAGCCTGCGCAATCATCTCGTCATGGACGCCGACGGGCTCGGATGGCTGGTCCTCTACGTGCTCGGCGGCGCGGTGGCCGGGGGAGCGGGGGGAGTCCTGTTCCCCCTCGCGAAGAGCCGGCTCGGAGCGGTGCGGGTGGGGATGGTCGCCGTACAGCCGTTGCTCGCGGCCATCTTCTACATGGAGATGCGAAGCGACCCGACGGCGGGCGACGCTCTCGTTTTCATGTGGGGGGGGATGACGCTCGTCTTCGGTCCCGCGATCGGGCTGGCCTGGACCCGGCCCTGGTATTCCCCGGTAAAGGGCGGGGATGCCTCGCACCCCCCGCTGGATTCCGGCGTCCGATTCCGCTAACCTCAAGGGAGGTATAACGCTTCCCGGACTCTTCGCGACATGCCAGCGGACACCCTGATCTGCTCTCACCCCCGCAGCGGCGGGCGGTGGCTCCGGTACCTGATCGCCCACTACCTCGCCGCGCGGCACCGGCTGGGCGTGGAGGTCACACCGGAGACCGTCTTCGCGGTCGTGCCGGACCACCACTCCGAGGGGGCGAGGGGGTATCCGGCGTTCCGGTTCCGGCACCTGCGCACCCTCCCGCTGGTCGCCGTGTGCCACCAGCCCTACTCCTGGGAGCACCACCGGGGGTACCCGCTGGCCTTCCTGGCCCGGAACCCCTACGACGTCATGGTCTCCGCGTACTTTCACCTCACGGGGAAGAAGGCGGAGTACATGGGGGCGATGCGGGATTTCATCCGGCACCCGAGGCTGGGTCTCCCGGCGTGGATCGAGTACGTGAACGCCTGGGCGCCGAAGCTGCTCACCCACCGCGACGCCCTTCTCCTCTCGTACCGCTCCCTGAACGCCGACCCCGCCGGGACGCTGCGGCGCGTGCTGGAGTTCCTGGGCGAGACCCCCGACCCCGCGCTCGTGGAGTCGGCCGTCGCGAGCGGGAACGCGTTGCGGAGCGGGCGCGAGATCCGCACCGGCCAGGAAGGCAACTTCTGGGATCACCTCCAGCCGGAGGAGATCTTCGACATCCAGGAGATCCTGCAGCGGGACGTGGCGGAGGCCGCCGTGCGGGTGCTGGACGCCGCCGGGGTGGAGATGGACCCGTTCCCCCGGGACCTGGAGTAACCCCGGCCCGGGAGGAGAGACGGCCGCCGGGAGGTGGGGGGAGGCTCCGCAGGAGAGCGTATGTGTGAGCCCTCGCCCTACTCCCGGTTCGCTATTCAGGCCGGGCGAGTCCGCACCGACGGAGGAGCCTCCCCCCGCCGACCTCACGCGCGATGCCGCCGGATCCCGGAACGAAGAAGCGGGCGCCCCCGGTCGAGGCGCCCGCTCTCACGTCCGCTTCCGCCCCCCGGGCGGCGACCTACCGGCCCGCTTCGGCCTCCACGCGCGGCTCGTAGACCGGCGCGGCTCCCCGACCCAGCACCACCTCCACCCGGTGCGCCGCGCCGTCCCGCGCCAGGGGGACGCGGACCCCTCCTCCCTCCGTCCGCGGCAGGTCGCGCCCGTCCAGGCGCGCGACGGTGTCTTCCCCCTCGCCTCGCGTGACCGCCACCTCGAAGGTCGTCCGCCCGTCCGGGAGACGGTACCGCACCGTGAACCCCGGCCACGCCTCCGGGATGCAGGGGCGGAGCCGCAGCGTGTCGCCGCCCTCGATCCCGAAGCCCAGCACCGACTCCAGCGCCACCCGGAACATCCACCCGGCGGAGCCCGTGTACCACGTCCACCCGCCGCGCCCCACGTGCGGCGCGACCCCGTACACATCCGCGGCAATCACGTACGGCTCCGCGCGGTAGACCTCCACCTCCTCCGGGGTCCGGCCGTGGCTCACCGGGCTCAGCATCTCCAGGAGCCGCGCCGCCCGGTCCGCCCGCCCCGCCTCCGCGAGCGCCCGCACCGCCCAGAGGGCGCCGTGCGTGTACTGCCCGCCGTTCTCGCGGACGCCGGGGAGGTACCCCTTGATGTACCCGGGGTCGTGCGGCGTGCGGTCGAAGGCCGGGGCGAGGAGGCGGACGATCCCCTCCTCCTCCGAGACCAGGTGCGCCTCCATGGCGTCCAGCGCCGCCTCCGCCCGCTCCGGCGGCGCCGCGCCGGAGATCACGGCCCACGCCTGCGCGATGGTGTCGATGCGGCACTCGTCGCCTTCGGCCGAGCCGAGCGGCGTGCCGTCGTCGTAGTAGGCGCGGCGGTACCAGGCGCCGTCCCACCCGGTGTCGTTGAGGGTCGCGCCCAGCGCGTCGCGGTAGGCGCGGTAGCGCTCCGCCCGCTCCCCGTCGCCGCGGCGCTCGCAGAGGGGGATGAAGTCGTCCAGGATCTCGAAGAGGAAGAAGCCGAGCCAGACGCTCTCCCCCCGCCCCTCGCGGCCCACCCGGTTCATCCCGTCGTTCCAGTCGCCCGTGCCCATCAGCGGGAGCCCGTGGGCGCCCCGGGTGAGGGAGCGGTCCAGGGCGCGGCAGCAGTGCTCGTACACGGTGGCGCGCTCACCGGAGTCCTCCGGGACCAGGAACGCCTCGTCCTCCCCCGGCTCCAGCGCGCGGGCCGTCAAGAACCCCGCCTCCTCGTCCAGCACGGCGTCGTCGCCCGTGGCGCCCACGTAGAAGGCGGTGACGTAGGGGAGCCAGAGGAGGTCGTCCGAGAAGCGCGTGCGGATCCCCTTGGAGAGCGGCGGGTGCCACCAGTGGAGCACGTCGCCCTCCACGAACTGGTGCGCCGCGTGGAGGAGGATCTGCCGGCGGGTGAGCCCGGGGTCCAGGTAGAGGAGCGCGGACGAGTCCTGGAGCTGGTCGCGGAAGCCGAAGGCGCCTCCCGACTGGTAGAAGGCCGTGCGGCCCCACATGCGGCAGCTCAGGTTCTGGTACGCCAGCCACCCGTTCACCATCAGGTCCAGCTCGGGCGACGGCGTCTCCACCTGCACGGCGGACACGGTGCGGTCCCAGAACTCCCTCGCCTCGTCCAGCGCGCGGGAGACGCCGTCCACGTTCCGGTAGCGGCAGAGCAGCGCGCGCGCCGACGGATCGTCCGCGGCCTCTCCCAGCAGGAAAGCGAACTCCACGCTCTCGCCCGGGTCCAGGGTGAAGCGGAGCTGAAGCGCGGCGCAGGGGTCCGGTTCCACGCCGAAGCGGCCGTCCAGCGTCTCCGCGGCGCGGAGCGCGGCCGGCGACTCCGGGCTCCCGTACGCCCCCAGGAAGGCGGTCCGGTCGCCGGTGGAGAAAACCTCGGCGCCCCCGTCCGGGGGGACCGCGGCGGCGAAGGCGACCCGCCCGGAGAACTCCCCGCGGTCCCGGTTCACGGCCAGGATCGTCCGGGTGGCGGGGTCCCGCTCCGTGACCACGCTCCACCCCGTCTCCTGCGGGAGCCCGCCGAGCACCCACCGGGAGTACGAGAAGGCGGAGAGCCGCCGCGGGCGCCCGCTCCGGTTGACGAGGCGCATCCGCACCACCTTCACCGGATCGTGGCGGGGGACGAACATCCAGGTGTCCTGCTCCAGCTCCTCGCTCGCGTGGAGCCAGCGGGTGTAGCCGAAGCCGTGGCGCACCTCGTAGCCCCCCGCGCCGGGGACTGGGCCGGGCGTGGGCGACCAGAAGACGCCCGCCTCCTCGTCCCGCAGGTAGAGCGCCTCGCCGTGGGGGTCGGAGACGGGGTCGTTGTACCAGGGCGTGAGCCGGTTCTCACGGCTGTTGGCGGCCCAGGTGGACGCCGCGCCGCTCTCCGACACCAGGAAGCCGGCCTCCTCGTTCGCCACCACCTGGGTCCAGGGGAGCGGCGGCCGGAGCGGCCCCGCGGGACCGGCGGGGAGCCGGATCACGTACTCCCGCCCGTCCGCCGAGAAGCCCCCGTGGCCGTTGAAGAACCGGAGCGATTCCCCCTCCGGGGCGTCGTCCTCCGCGCCGCGGGAGGCGTCCGCCGGCCGCCAGCGCTCCTCTCCCTCCGCGGCCGCGTGCGTCGCGGGAAGGTGGTCGAGGTGCCGCAGCCAGGACGCGGGCACCCCCAGGGTCGCCGCGTCCGGGGCCGGGTCGTCCGCGGCCTCCCGGAAGGCGCGGTCGGCCGCTTCCGGCGAGGCGTAGCGGTCCGCCAGCGCCTCCACCGCCTCTCGGGTGCGGCCCGCGCCCAGCACGGCCACCAGCACGGCGGTCGCGCCGGGCCCCAGCGTCACGGTGCGGCGCAGGGCGAAGACCGGGTCCAGCACGTTGCCGACCGTCCCGGAGAGCCGCCCGCCCGCGTCCAGCGCGCGGGGCGCCGTTCGGGTGCGCCCCCGCCCCAGGAAGCGCGCCCGGTCCGTCTCCCGCTCCGGGGCGCCCCCCTCGCCGCCGAGGAGCCGGTGCACCAGCCAGAGCGGCGGGTCGTCCGGGCTGCGCGGCCGGCGCCAGGCGACGAGCGCCTCCCGCTCCGGCCACCACCCCGTCTGCACGAAGAGCCGGGAGAAGGCCGGGTGCCCGGCCTCGCCCGCGGCGGTGTTGAGGACCACTTCCGCGTAGGTGGTGACCTCCAGGCGGCGCGGCCGGCCGCTCCGGTTGGTGAGGGTGTAGCGCCGCAGCTCCACGTCGTCGTCCGGGGCGACGCACACCTCGGTGCGGGTCTCGATCCCGTCGTCCTCGCGCACGATCTCCGCGCGGCCGTCCTCCAGGCGCGCCTCGTAGGCGTCGGCGCGGCGGCCGGCCGGCTGGAGCCCCGCGGACCAGGAGGCGCCCCCCTCCGCGTCGCGCACGTAGAGGAAGAAGCCGTCGGCGTCGCGGGTGCGGTCCGGCGCCCAGCGCGTGAGGGCGAACCCCTCGAAGGCGGAGTACCCGCCGCCCGCGGCGGTGAGGAGGGTCGTGTAGCGCCCGTTGGAAAGGACGCGGGCCCCCGTGGAGGGGAAGGTCGATACGGTCTGCGGATCCATGCTACTTCTACAAAGGGTTCTACAAGGACGTCGAGAAGCCCGGGACCGCGGCCTCAGTGTTCGAGAACGATCGTGGCCGGAAGCCGGCGGACCGTGACCTCGTGGGTTCCGGTCGGCCGCACGGCGCGGCCGTCCACCGTCGCGCGCCGAACGGGCTCCGCGAAGGGGGTGCGCACCACCACCCCGCCGGGGGGGACCCGCAGCCCCTCGCCTCCCACCTCCACGCGGACCGCGCTCCCCTCCGCGCGCACGGTCAGGTCGAGCGGGCCGTAGTACGTCCGCAGCCCGCGCACCTCCACGCCCGGCGCCTCGCGCGCCCACTCCGCGGGGATCCCCGCGCCCAGCACCAGCGCGTCGTCCGAGTCGCGCTCGTACGCGAAAAGGTCCAGGACGGAGCGGATGAAGTCCGACCCCACCCAGGTGTGCGGCATGTCGCCGATGAACCGGGGCGCCGCCGGGTCGCGGAAGACCACCTCCGCCCAGTGGTTCCACGCCGCCGGGCGGCGGTGCGAGAAGAAGAGGTCCATCGCCTCGTGGGCCCGCTCCTTCCACCCCAGCCGGAGGAAGCTTCCCACCGTGCGCCACTCGTACGGGGTGTATTCGTTCCACTCGCGCCCCTCGCGCCGGGCGAGGATGCTCTCCCGGTAGTACCGCTCGAAGGTGTGCTCCAGCGCCTCGCGCGGAAGGCTCTCCGTCTCCCCCACGGGCGAGAGGGCGACGGTGGTGGAGGTGGCGTCGAAGTCGCCCAGCTCCACCGAGCCGGGGAGGAACGCGATCCCGTGCCGCTCCATGCTCAGCCGGAGCGAGGCCAGCAGGTCGCGCCGGAACTCGTCGCGGATGCGGGCGAAGCGCGCCCTCTCCTCCTCCTTGCCCAGAGCCCCGGCCACGTACACCGCGTCCTTGAGCCCCTTCAGCACGAAGAAGTCGTCCCAGTACGAGTGCATGGGCTTCGCCGAGTACCCCTCGTGGCTGATGGACTGCGGCACCAGCCCGTAGAAGGCGCGCATCTCCGGGGCGCGGTACTCCGGCGTCATGCGCTCGTGGCGCAGCGCTTCGATCTGGGCCACGGCGCGCTCCACGTGCGGCCACATCCGCCGCAGGAAGTCCAGGTCACTCGTGTGCCGGCCGTACTCGGCGATCAGGTACACGAGCTGGCCGTGGCTGTCGTGCTCCGGCACGGGGTCCGCGCCGCGCAGGCTCACGCAGCAGGGGACGTAGCCGTCGGGGCGCTGGTGGGGCGCGTACCACTCCGCGAAGGCGCGCACCTCCTCCGGGTGCCCCAGCCGCAGCAGCGCCGCGGAGGTGAGGGAGCCGTCGCGGATCCAGGAGCGGTCGTAGGCGCGCGATCCGGGCTGGATGGAGGGCCCGTCGCGGTTGACGAGGATGTACGCGAGCGTGGACTTGAGGGTGTGGGCCACGTGCTCCGCCGAGGGGGGGAGCCGCAGGGTGAAGCGGTCCAGCTCTCCCTCCCACTCGCGCACCGACGCCGCGTGGAGACGTTCGGCGAGCACCTCCGCCTCCGCGGGGCTCCCCGCGCGCTCCACGGGCGAGCCGTCGTGGAGCGGGACAGCCACCAGCACCTCGCGGGCGCCGCCCGGCGGGATCTCCAGCGGGTAGGAGAGCGCCCCGGCGGCGAAGCCGAGCGGATCCGAGGCGCGGTCGCGCGCCGGGAGCGCCCCGGCGCGCAGGCGCTCCACCAGGCTCCCGCCCGCGAACGGGGACGCCCCGAAGCCGGCGGGCGCCGTCACCGGCACCACCGTCCGCCTCCCGTCCACCGTGACGGCGCCGTCCCGGTAGGCCAGCTCCCTCACGCGCGCCACCCCGCCCGGCACGTTCAGGAACTGCCAGGGCGGGTTCACCTGCAAGGGGCGGAGCGCCAGGAAGAGGGTGGGGGACGCCGGCGCGCTCCCGCGGTTCTCCACCCGGTAGCGGGCGTAGACGGTGGACGCTTCCAGCTCCCCGGCGGCGAAGGTGGTCACGGTGAGCCGGAGCGGTCCCGCGTCCCACGTCACGGAGGGGATGGGGAGGTACCCGCCCGCGAGCGACTGCGTGGCCGTCACGTCGGCCCAGGAGAGGAGCCGGCCGTCCACGAGCAGGAAGGGCTCCAGCGAGGGGCCTCCGAGCCCCGTCTCCACCCGCCCGTCGGTGTCGAGGGTGCTCTCGCGCGTGTCGCCGTTCACGCCCACGACCGTCCAGTACGCCTGCTCGCCGGCCAGGTAGCGCGGGTACGCGCCGCGCGGCGCCGCCGCGGCCAGGGAGGTGAAGAAGGCCTCGGGGGTCGCCGACCACTCGACGGGCTCCACCGTCACCTCGCGCAGCGCGTACCCCCGGCCGCGGCTGCTGCGCAGCAGCCGCAGGCGCAGGTGGCGCGACTCGCTCTCCGGGAGGTAGACGGGGTCGCGCCCGCCGGGGCCGTCCGCCACCGCGTAGACCGTCTCCCAGCGCACGCCGTCGGCGGAGGTCTGCACCTCGTAGGCGGTGGCGTGGTCGAGCGGGTCCCAGTCCAGCGTCAGCCCCCCGAACTCCCGGTCGCGGAGGAAGTCGAGCGAGAGCCAAGCCTCGCCGTCCCCGGCGCTCCGCCAGGCGGTCGCCGTGTCGCCGTCGGCCGCGAGGGAGGGGGCCAGCCCGCGCGCGGAGGAGGAAGCGCGCACGGCGGGGGCGAGGTCGTGGGCTGCCGGCTCCTCGCGCTCGCGGAAGGTGAGGTCGTCGATCCACACCGTGCCGCGTCCGCCGGTCCCCGCCGTGACCACGATCTCCAGCGCGGCCACACGGTCCGGCGCCCCGCCGCCCTTCGGTCCCCAGGCGAACTCCACGTGGCGCTCCCGCGTGCGCAGGTGCGTCCACTCGCGCGGGTACTCGAAGCGGCGACGGTTCGCCCACCAGACGTTCTCGCCGGAGGGGTCCACCAGCTTGAACTCCAGGTCGTTCACCGGCGCGTCCGCCCGGATGCGGAAGGCGAGTTCGTAGCGCTCCGGGAGGTCCAGGGGGAACTCCTTGCGGGCGATGGCGTACCCGGTCCCCTCGCCGAAGTCGAAGTCCAGCCGCATCGACTTCCCGCCCCCGTACCCCTCGCCCTCCCCGATCCGCAGCTCCACCCCCTCGGAGGGAACCGCCTGCCACCCCTCCAGCGTCTCGAAGTCGTCCAGCACCCGCTCCGCGGGCGCGGGCGCCGGCTCCAAACGCGTCCCCCCCGGCGCGCACGCGGCGGCACCGAGCACCGCCGGGAGGAGGACGCGCCGCAGCGCCCCCGCGACCACCACGCGCGAAAAACCCGGAGTCGGAATCATCCCTTGACGCTCCCCACCATGACTCCCTGGACGTAGTAGCGCTGGAGGAAGAGGAAGACCAGCATCACCGGGAGTATGGTGAGCACCGATCCGGCCATCATCAGCTCCGTGTCCTGTACGTGCTCGCCCGCCAGGTTGGCGAGCGCCACCGGGAGGGTGTACCTCCGCTCGTCGCTCAGCACGATGAGCGGCCACATGAAGTCGTTCCAGGTGCTCAGGAAGGTCCAGATCGCCAGCGTCGCCAGGATGGGGACGATGGTGGGGAGCACGATGGAGCCGAAGATCCTCAGCTCGCCGGCGCCGTCCATGCGCGCCGCGTCCAGCAGGTCGTCGGGGATGGAGAGGGCGTACTGGCGGATCAGGAAGATCCCGAAGATGCTCGCCATCCCCGGGATGACGACCCCCCAGTAGGTGTTCACCAGCCCGAGCTGCTTCATCAGCAGGAAGAGCGGGAGCATCGCCACCTGCACGGGGACCACCAGCCCCGTCGCCAGGAGGCGGAAGGTCCGGTCGCGCCCACGGAAGCGCAGCTTGGCGAAGGCGTACCCCGCCATGGAGTTCACCAGCAGCGAGACGGAGGTCACGGCCAGCGCGATTCCCGCGCTGTTGAGGAAGTAGCGCCCCAGGTGGAGCCGGGTGAAGAGCGCCACGTAGTGCTCGAAGGTGACCTCGCGCGGGAAGAGCCGCGGGGGGAAGGTGCTCGCCTCCCCCGCCGGCATCAGCGACGCGGACACCATCCACACCATGGGGAGGAGCGCCAGCACGGCCCCCACGGCGAGCTGCGCGTACAGGAGCGCCTTCACGGCGCGGGAGCCCGTCACCCCTCCTCCTTCCGAAGCCGGAGCTGCACCAGGGTGGCGGCCAGGGTGACCAGGAAGAGCACGAAGGCCACCGCCGCCGCGTACCCCATCCGCCACCAGCGGAACCCCTCCTCGTACATGAGCAGCACCACGCTGGTGGTGGCCCGGAGCGGGCCGCCCATGGTCATCACGTACGGCTCCACGAAGAGCTGGAAGAAGCCGATCAGGGTGACGACCCCCACGAACAGCAGCGTGGGGCCGAGCTGCGGGAGCGTCACGTGCCGGAAGCGCTGGAGCGCCGAGGCGCCGTCGATGCGGGCCGCCTCGTACAGCTCCTCCGGGATGGCCTGGAGCCCGGCGATGAAGATCAGCATGTTGTAGCCGAAGCTCTTCCACACGGCCATGAGGATGATGGCCGGCATGGCCCAGCGCGGGTCGCCCAGCCAGTCCACGGGCCCGATCCCCACCCACCCCAGGACGTAGTTGAGGAGCCCGTAGCGGGTGTGGTAGAGGTACCGCCAGACGATGGCGACCGCGACCAGGGTGGTGACGAACGGGGTGAAGTAGACGGTGCGGAAGAACCCCTTGAAGCGCACCAGCCGCGAGTTCAGCAGGAGCGCCGCCGCGAGCGACACCCCGATGGAGAGCGGCCCGCCCACCAGGGCGAAGTAGAGGGTGTTCCCCATCGCCTGCCAGAAGAGCGGCGTGTCCAGCAGGCGGGCGTAGTTGCGGAGTCCCACCCAGCGGACGTTCGCCGGGTCGGCGACGGAGTAGAGGTCGAAGTCCGTGAAGCTGAGGACGAGCGCCGCCGCCACCGGGAGGAAGAAGAACACCCCGATGAGGAGGAGCGCGGGCGCCAGGAAGACGTACGCGGCGCGGTTCTCCTCGCCCGGCGCGCGGAAGCGGCGGCGCGGCGCGGCGGGGGCCGACGTCCGCGCGGGGGCGCCCGCCGCGACTCCGGCTTCCGGGGCCTCAAGCACGGCTCACCTCCCCGCCTCGCGGTCCAGGATCCAGCGGCGCTTCTCCAGGATCCGGTCCACCTCGCGGTCCAGCGCGGCGAGCGCCTGTTCCACGCTGGCCTGGCCGCGCGCGGCGCGCTCGCCCTGCTCGAACACCTTGTTGACGATCTGCTCCGCCTCCGGCACCTGGGGGAGCGGGCGCACCCGCTCCAGCTGCGCGCGGAAGGCCGCGGCGTGGCGGTTCTCCGCGAGCACGGGGCTCTCCCACGGCGTGCGCCGCGGGGGGAGGTCGCCGGTCAGCTCGTAGAAGCGGAGCTGCTGCTCCGGCTCCGAGAGGAACTCCACCAGCTTCCAGGCGGCGTCGCGGTGCTCCGAGCCGCGGAAGATCACCAGGCTGGCGCCGAGCGCGAGGGAGGCGCCCGGCCCGTCCGGGCCCGGGAGCGGCGCGGTGGCCCAGGGCACCTCCGGCGGGACGCGGCTGGAGAACTCGCCGATCTCCCAGGGGCCGGTGATCACCATGGCGAGGTTGCCGCGGGAGAACTCCTGGTAGCGGTTGGAGACCTCGGAGGCGCTCACCGCCGGGGCGAGCCCCTCGCGGAAGAGGCTCACGTAGAACTCGAAGCCGCGTCGGAAGCCCGGGTCGCGGAAGTTGCCGCGGCGCCCGCCGTCGCGGAGCAGCTCCGCCCCCGTCTGCATCCCCAGCGCCACCGGCTGCGGCCACTCGTTGGTGGGGAGGAGGATGGGGTAGCGGTCCGCCCCCATGCGGGCCTTCATGCGGCGCAGGGCGTCGCGCCACGCCTCCCAGGTCACCGGAGGCTCCGGGTACCCGGCCGCGGCCAGGAGGTCGGGGCGGTAGAAGAGGACCCGGGTGTCCACGTACCAGGGGATTCCGCGGAGGCGCCCGTCCACCACGTTGGTGTCCCAGCTCCCGGGGAAGTAGTCCGCCGGGTCCACCGCGGCGGAGCCCTCCACCCGCGGTCCCAGGTCCTCCAGCGCGTTCAGCGCCGCCAGCTCCGGGACCCAGGTGTTGCCGAGCTGGGCCACGTCCGGGGTGGCACCGCCCACCACCGCCGTGAGCAGCTTCTCGTGCGCGGCCGTCCAGGGGATCTGCTGCACCTGCACGCGGATTCCCGGGTTGCGGCGCTCGAACTCCGGGACCAGCTCCGCCACCACCTCCCCCTCCCGCCCCATCCCCCAGAAGCGGACCGTGACCTCGTCGCGTCCGGCGTCGCCCCCGCAGCCGCCCAGCACGGCCAGCAGGGGGAGGACGGCGGCTCTCACGGTCCGCCCCGTCACGGCGCCGCCCCGGCTCCGGTCCGGCGCCGGTGGCCGAGGAGCCACTCGTACAGCGCGGGGTCCTCGTAGGTGCGCGTCCACGCGTCGTGCCCGGCGTCCGGGTACACGGTGAAGCGCGGCTCGCCCCCGCACTGCCGGAGACGCTCGACGATCGTCCCCGTTCGCTCCACGGGCACGATCTCGTCCTTCGCGCCGTGGAAGGCCCACACCGGGAGGTGCCGGAGCGCGCAGGCGCCGGAGGGGACCCCGCCGCCGCTGACGGGCGCGATGGCGGCGAACCGGTCCGGGAACTCCATCGCCAGGTCCCAGGTGCCGTAACCTCCCATGCTCAGCCCGGTGACGTAGATGCGGTCCGGGTCCACGGCGTGGCGCTCCACCACCTCGTTCAGCAGGGCGTCCAGGAAGCGCGTCGACCAGATCCGGTCTTCCGGCGCCTGCGGCGACACGACCACGAAGGGGAAGTCCGGCCGCGACTGCACGATCCGGGGCGGGCCGTGCACCTTCACGCGCTCCAGGTCGTCGCCCCGCTCCCCGGCGCCGTGGAGGAAGAGGAGAAGCGGCCAGCGCCGCCCGTCCTCGCCGTACCCCTCGGGGAGGAAGAGCAGGTAGCGGCCCCTCGCCTCCTCCGCGGTCCGCCTCGCCAGCTCCTGCGGGTGCTGCCCCGCGGGCGGCGGCGCGTGCCTCCCCGCGGAGGCGCACCCGCCGGAGACGAGGACGAGTCCGGCCACGGCGAGGTGGCGGACGCGGAGCCGCCTCACTCCCCGGCCCCGCACCGTCCCTCCAGCCACCCGCCCCCGAACCCGGCCCGGCAGAGGCCGCGCACCAGGTGGGGGTTGCCGCGCATCAGCGACCAGACCATCCCGGTGCGATGGTTCTCGGCCATGAGCAGGATGGGGCCCTGGTCGATCCCCAGGTAGTCGCCGTCGAACCACCCCACGCCGGGCACCACGCGGCCGTGCTGGAGCCGGCCGGGGGGCTGGAAGTCGAGGGTGGGGTTGAAGGCGTCCAGGAAGCCGTACTGCTGGAAGAGGTGGTCGCCGTACTTCGCCCGCATCGCCATGAGCGTGGGGATGGTGACCTCCGGCGCGAAGGGGATGGAGCCGCCCACCGCGGTGGGGACCAGGGTGCCGTCGTCGTTGATCTCGTCCAGCGCCGCGCCGCGCGCCCAGTAGGTATGGAAGGTGCGCGGCCGCCCGTCGATCACCAGCGTGGTGTCGATGGGCCCGTCGCTCGCCGTGAGCCCCCAGGCGTCGGCGCCGTAGCCCTTCCACCCGCCGGGGTTGGCGATGGCGTAGGCGCGCTGGGCGAGGGTGGCGCGGCGCGTGTTCTCGAAGTAGTCGATCCCCTTCTCCCGCATGTAGGCGTCGCGGATCCCGCGGAAGTCGATCCACGTGTGCGAGAACTGGTGCCCGAAGAGGGGTGCGAAGTTGGCGTGCTCCTGCCCGTAGAAGTCGCCCCAGACGTACGTGCTCGTGAACGCCGGCCAGTTGCGCGGGTCGATGGGGTGCGTGGGCGAGGCGAGGGCGAGGAGGTTGAGGAACATGGCCTCGTTGTAGCCCTGGTAGCCGTAGTCGAAGCGGCCCTCCTCCGGCTTCCACCCCATGCTGACGAGCCCCGAGGGGAGCTGCATCCAGTCCCACTCCACGCGCAGGTAGAGCGAGTCCGCCAGCGCGCGGATCTCCCGTTCCACCGGGGTGTCGCGGTCGAAGTACTCCTGCGCGGCGAGCGCCCCCATCAGGAAGAGCCCCGTGTCCACCGTGGACAGCTCCACGGTCTGGAAGCGGTGGCCGGTCCCCATGTCGAGGAAGTGGTAGAAGAACCCGCGGTACCCCGTGGTTCCCGCGGAGTCCGGACCCTGCGGCGCGTTCCAGAAGAAGCGGAGGGTGGTGAGGGTGCGCTCCGCGGCCTGGTCGCGGCTCACGTACCCGCGCTCCACCCCCACGGGGTACGCCGTGAGCCCGAAGCCTACCGCCGCGACGCTGGAGAACGAGGGGGTGGGCCAGCGGTCCGGCACCAGCCCGTTCGCGGGGTTCGTGGTCTCCCAGAAGAAGCGGAAGGTCCGTTCCTGGAGCGTGTCGAGGAACGCCTCCTGGCTCCGCGCCGGGAGAGGGGCGCCGTCCGCGGGGACGGCCCGGGGCGCGCACCCGGAGGCGAGGAGGACGACGGCGAACAGGGCGAGGCGTACGGATCGCATCACGGAAACGGGCTCGGGTTCACGTGCCACCCGCGCCGGCCGGGAGCGGTGCCCCGCCCGGCGGCGCAGGCGAGGGGGCGGGACGCCGTTCCCGGCGCCCCGCCCGGAAGATCAGAACGCGAAGTCCAGACCGAACTGCAGGCGGCGGCCGGTGTCCGCCGTCCACCAGAGCGGCTGCCCGAAGCGAGGATTCGGGTTCGCCGTCCCGTCGGGCCGCCGCTCGAACTGCGCGAGGCCCTCGTACTCCCGGAAGTTGTCGGTGTTGAAGGCGTTGATGACCTCGGCCATGACCCCGAAGCGGCCTCCGCCCCACCGCCCGAAGCTCTTTTGCAGGCGCAGGTCCACCTGGCTGAAGTTGGGCGCGTCCTCGGCGGCGTAGTCCACCTTCACCCGCCGCGGGCCCCAGCCCAGGCTCTCGTCGCGCCGGTTGTACGGGATCCCGGAGCCGAACTGCGCCAGCGTGCTCAGGCGGAAGTCGTACGGCAGCCCCACGATGGCGCTGGCGGTCAGGTGGTGCCGCTCCACCGGCATGTCCACGGTGGGGTAGTCCGCCGGGTTCACCATGGGGAAGTCGAGCGTGAAGAAGTCCAGCCCCTTCCGCCGGGCGTCCGCGAGGGTGTACGCCAGCGTCACGCCCCACCGCGAGGCTTCCGTGTACGGCTTCTCCGCCGTGAGGTCCAGCGCGTCGTACCAGGTGCGGCCCTCGTCCGTGGAGAGGACCAGGCCGTACCCCTGCTCGATCCCCTGGAGGCGCCCCTCGCCCCCGCAGTAGCCGTGCACCGGGTTGGGGGTGGCGCAGAACCAGGTGAAGACGTTGTAGCCGCGCACCCCGCGGTACGCCGCGCCCACCACCACGTCCGCCACCGACTGGCGCACGCCCAGGTTCCACTGGTGGGTGCGGGTGGGGCGGGTGTCGTTGTCGAGCAGGAAGATCTCGCCCGCGCGCCCGTAGCCGCCCTGGGAGACGATCTGCTGGAGCCCGTCGCGGCTCAGGTACTCGGAGCGCCAGGGGATGGAGCCGTCCGCGCCGTCGGGGGAGAAGGTGAAGCTGCGGACCCTCCACTGCACGCGGAAGCGCTCGTCCAGCAGGCGGTTCCAGATCTCGCGGTCGTAGTAGACCCCGAACCCGCCGTGGAGCACGGTGCGCCCGCCGCCGGAGAGGTCGTACGAGAAGCCCACGCGCGGCTGGAAGGCGCCCAGGAAGATGGGCCGGTCCTCGCGCCCGCGGGTGAAGTAGTTGTCGAGCGAGCCGCCGGGGATGACGCGGCGGATGCTGTCCGGGATGGCCCAGCCGCCGAGCTGCTGCCGGAGGCTGTCCGGCGTCACCCAGGCGTTGTTGAACAGGTTGGTCTCGGCGTCCCAGCGGATCCCCAGGTTGAGCTGGAGCCGGTCTGTGACGTCCCAATCGGTCTGGAGGAACGCGCCGAACTGCACGTTGTTCTCCGACATCCCCGGGTCGCCCTCGCCGAAGGTGGCGCGGTACGGCCGGTCCAGGTCGCCGGGGCGGAAGAAGAACTGCGGCACCCCGTCGAAGCGCTTGGAGACGTCGTAGCGGAGGAAGTCCACGTTGACGCCGCCCTTCACCACGTGCGAGCCCAGCCAGTCGAGCCCGGAGTAGGTGAGGTCGTTCCGGAACGCGACGCGGTCCTGCACGAACTCCTGCGTGGTGCTGCGCGCGCCGATGCGGATGATGTCGTCGTAGTTCAGCCCGATGTCGTCGGACGCGTTGGCGACCGTGGGGTTCCAGCTGGAGCGCTGGGCGCTCACGTGGGCCTGGTTGTACCAGTCGCCGCGGGTGAAGCCGTGCTGGAGGGTGAGCACGTTGTAGCCGATCTCCACGTTCTCCGCGCGCGAGGCGGCGTCCTGCCCGCCGAAGCCGCGCCGGTCGCTCTCGAAGCGGCCGTTGTAGCTCAGCTCCAGCGTCTGCGACTCGCCCGGCTGGTAGGAGAGCTTGCCGAAGAGGAGGGTGCTGCGGAACGGCGACCCGAACGTCCCCACGTACTGCCCGAAGCGGTTGGCGAAGGCGTTGCCCGCCGACCCCAGCGCCACCTGCGCCTCACGGTTCTGGTAGTTCCCCTCGTACCCCATGAAGTAGTGGAGCCGGTCGCGGACGATGGGCCCGCCGACGCTGAGCGCCGCCTGGAGCCGCTCGTACTCGGGCTGGGGGTCGCAGGTCTCGTCGTTGGTGCGGCGCACCGCGCAGATCCCGGGGTTCGCCTCCACCAGCCCCTTGTTCTGCCCCAGCAGCAGCCCGTTGACCCGGAACTCGTTGGTCCCGGACTGCGTGGTCGCCGTGACCACCGCGCTGGCGGCCCGCTGGTACTCGGCCTTGAAGTTCTGGGTGATGACCCGGAACTCGCGCACCGCGATCTGCGGGAAGGGGTTGCCGCGGCTGGCGTCCTGTCCGTGGATGCCGCCCTCCAGCACGTCGTTCTTGAAGCTGGTGCCGTCGATGAAGACGTTGATCTTGCTGGCCGGGAGCCCGCCCGCGGAGATGTTCTGGTTCTGCTCGGTGCGGGAGACGACGATCCCCGGCGCGAGGCCCGCCAGGTTGAGGAAGTTGCGATTCTGCTGCGGGAGCGCCTCGATCTGCTCGCGCGTGACGTTGGTCGCCACCTCCGAGGTCCGTGTCTCCACCGCGCGGTTCCCGACCACGGTGAGCCCTTCCAGCGCCACCGCCTCCGAGGCGAGTTCGAAGTTGGCCGTGAGGCTCTGCCCGATGAGCACCTGCAGCGTCCGGCTCTGCGGCGCCTGTCCCAGCGCGGTGACGGTCAGCTCGTACGTTCCCGGCTGCAGCCCGGCCAGCGTGTAGGTCCCGTTCTGCGCCGTGGCCGCGGTCCGCCGGAAGCCGGTTTCGGTGTTCACGGCGGTGACGGTCGCCGCCGTGGCTTCGCTGCCGGAGGTCCGCACGGTGCCGCGGATGCTCGCCGTGGTGGTCTGCCCTTCCACCCCGGCGACGGGAACGAGCAGGCACAGCCACAGCAGCAGCGCCGCGAATGCTTTGACAGGCTTGGGTGTCATGGTGTGCTCCTGGCGTGGGCGGCCCCGTGGTGGTCGGCGGGATCGTGGACCCTCGGCTCGTCGGCGGGGCCGTTGGCGCCGCAGGAGCGGCGGAGGACGAGCCGTGTCGAAAGCGTCTCGTGGACTGGCGCCTGTGCCTTCTCCTTTCCCAGGGCGTTGCACAGCATCTCGACGGCGCGCGCGCCCAGCCGGTGGACGTCCACCTGCACGGAGGAGAGCGCCGGGCTGAAGTAGCGGGCGATGGGGACGTCGTCGAAGCCGGCCACGGCCACGTCGCCGGGAACGTGCAGCCCCATGCTGCGCAGCGCGCTCATGGCGCCGATGGCCATGGAATCGTTGGCGCAGAAGACGGCGGTGGGGCGGGGGTCGCACCGGGCCAGTTCGAGCGCGGCCTCGAAGCCGCCCTCCTCGGTGAAGCCGCCTTCGACCACCCATTCGTCGGCGGTGAGGAGGCCGGCCTCTCCGAGCGCCGCCCGGTACCCCCGCATCCGCTCGCGCGCGTCGAAGTTGCTGTCGGAGCCGGCGATCATGGCGATCCGCTGGTGGCCGAGGCCGGCCAGGTGGAGCACCATGTCGCGCGCGCCGCCGAAGTTGTCGACGTTGAGCGCGTCCAGCGCGCCGTCCTCGCCCACGTCGCAGTTGAGCAGCACCACCGGGATGTCCCGGGGGAGGAAGGGCGCCAGCTCTTTCGCGCTCACGTCCGGGGACATGACGATCAGCCCGTCCACCCGGCCGCGCATGGCCTGGAGGGCGAACTCGATGTCGCGCCGGTTGTCGTGGGAGCTGGAGAGGAGGAGGTGGTAGCCGTTGCGGCGGGCGAGGGGGTCCATCCCGCGGATGACCTCGGAGAAGAACTCGCCGTAGAGGTCGGGGAGGACCACGCCGAAGGTGTGGGTCCGGCGGGTGGTGAGGCTGCGGGCGGCGCCGTGCGGCGTGAAGTTCAGCTCCGCGGCGACCTGCTCCACCCGGGCCCGCGTCTCGTTCCGGACGGGGCCGCTCTGGTTGAGCACGCGCGATACGGTGGCGATGGACACGCCCGCCCGCGCGGCGACATCTCGAATGGTTACGCTCACCACCGACGCTCCTGCCGGGGTATTGGCGATGGAAACGGTTACATGTAACCGTTTCCAGAAATACGGGTTCGTTACAGGGCTGTCAAGAGGGTTCGTGGACGGAGGGGAGGGGTCTGGGTGGGGGAAGGGGAGGGAGGATGTGAGTGTCGGAGCCGGTCAGGAGGCCGGAGCCGGTCCGCGATGTCGAAAGCGGATGACAGGCCGCAAGTGCGGGCTCCCGAGAGTCGCGGCTTGACCTGCTGTCCGCTCTCGGGAGGGAAGTTCACCTTCATGCTGACTCTCCTTCGCCCCGAGTTCCAGAGCGTTCGTACCTCGCTCCCGCAACGCTTCCGTCATAGAACAGCAAAGCGGAGCCGGGAAGCCCCAGCTCCGCTCTGCCGTCTTCGGGAAGCACTCAGCTACCTCTGGAACCTCCTCTTCTCTCCCTCGATCCTTTTCTCTTGGGATGAATCATGGCTCGATTGCGGCGCTGTTCGCCTGTCCATCTACAGTCGCGCTAAGACTTCGGTACACCATCTCAGTGATTCCGCATTTCGCTCGTCAACGGATCGGGAATCGGTAGGAGGACGGTGTCCTCTGGTGTGGTAACGTTCTTCATCTCATTCGCCCAAGAGCGAGCACCTCGCCGAGATCGAGCAATTGCCGAATCTGTAGTAGCCGTACGAGGAACGCGCCACATCTCGAAGGTGCCTTGATCGAGATTATCACGCCCGAACGTCCGGGTCCATTTGCCGCGTATCGTGTCCCGCGACAGGATTCCACTGAGCGCTAGCCCGCTGTGGCTCACTTTCGGTGCGAACTCGAACGTCACCTGGTTATCGTTGGTAGTAATGGCGACGACTTCTTCCAGAGCGTCCGCATCCGGTCCGCGCTTAAAAGGAATACCCGCCCCATTGCGCGATACGGTCCCAACTGTGTCCAGAGAGAGATACGCCCGGCCCAGCAGCGCTCCTTGTGGGAGCGACATGCCGTCATCATAGCCGTATTCAGTGATCCGCTCGTTGAAGACGAAAGCTCCCTCGATTGGCAAACTAGCCGTCCCGGCATGAGATTCTGAAGGATTGGCTGACTCTATCCGGATCCTCCACTCGCCGGATAGCGGGGTGGAATTGACATCAACGCGCTGGCAGGCGCCGAGCCAAAAGAATAGCAACACCAAGGGAAGCAGGAACCTGTTCATTTGCATCCTCGCTGTGGAGGTGGATTCGTTGCACAGTTCATCTCCGGCCCAGCCGGGGGATGCGCTATTGGTTCTGCTGGCGTTCCTGATACTCTTTGCGCTCGTCTCGAACCTTCTGCTCGAAATTCCCTGCGCAGGATTCCGCTGTCGAAGGCTTACCACAGGCGGGATCTACCCCCGTGCCTGGGACCCCGGAATATGCGGCTCCGTGAGCGAATTCGTGCGCGAGTCGATCATCATCGGTCACTTCAGGGTGAAACGTGAGCAGCGCTCCCCAGCTTTTGTACTGAGCGCATGCGCCCCAGCCACAGGGGGGAGTGCCCAGAGTAATCACGATGTCCTTCTCGCTTGAGGAAGCGACTGCGTTGAACGCGGTCCGGAAAGTTTCCGATTGTCGGGCCATTAACGTCAATTGAGCTGCGATCAATCTCCGGATGGCAGGATCATTGGATCGGATCTTGACTGAATCAGGAGCCAATCCATAAGGATCACTATAGGAGATCGGATCGCCCTTGGCAAAGCCATAGAGATTGATGCCACCGGCGAGCCCGATCGGATCCTCTTGGGTGAAGCGTCCCGTCTGCGGGTCGTAGTAGCGGTTGCGCATGTAGAGCTGCCCGGTCGCGTCCCGCTTGTTCTCGATCAGGCTGCCCATCCAGCTCGGCGGGCCGACGGGGCTGTTGCTCCGTGCCCTGTGATTGAACCACAGGTTCGGCCCGGGCCACCTCACATCCACGCAGATGTCGACCGTGTCCGACGGCTCCACCGGGCCCGGCTCCCCTCCCGGCTCCGGGTTGGCGGGCTCGTTGTCCTCGTGGCTCTCGATGACCTGCACGCAGCGGCTCGGCTCCCCCGAGAGGAGGTGCGTGGAGATGCCATCCGAGAAGGTGCCGCCCTCGTAGACACCCCGCCAGTTCAGGTGCGGCAGGATCACCTGCGGCTCGGGGAAGAGCGTGTCGTAGTTCATCCGCACCAGCATCAGCGGCTGATCCAGGCTCGCCCCGTGCACGTAGCCGACGCGCCCGTAGAAGTGCTGATTGCCGAGCCCCGGTGTCAGCCACCCCGTGTCCTGCTCGGGTTCGAGGTCCGGCGCGCGGATCTCGTGCAGCACCTGGTCGCCGTCCCAGACGGTGCGGGTGAAGGCATTGGTGCAGCGGAACTCGCACGCCCAGGTCTGGCGCGTACGGGTGAGCACGCGCCGGCCCAGCGCATCGTAGCGGTACTCCTCGAAGGTGGAGCGCTCGTTGTACATCGGCGGGTAGCAGTCCCACCGGACGGACGTCGTCCGCGTGCCGAAGGCGCAGACACGGCGGTCCACGATGGACAGCTTGTTGTCGGCCCCGTAGTACGACCGCGAGATCTCGTGCAGGTCGGCCTTTTCGATCTCGACACCGTTGTACAGACCGGGATACCTGACGAGCTTCGAGCTACTCCTCCAGACCTGGTTGCCCGCGTTGTCGAAGCGGGTGCGTTCTCTGCTGCGTACGGTGTTGTCGATCTCGCCCAGGTTCTCCACCAGGAGCAGGCGCCCGGTGTGCGGCTCGTAGCGGTAGCGGTCCCGTTCGATCTCGGGCAGGTCCGTTTCCTCGCTGACGTGGACACGCCGCACGGTCACGGTGTTGCCCAGACCGTCCGTGCGGTAGGTCTCCTCGGGATCCGTCGGCCGGTAGAGGTTGTCGGTGAAGGCGTAGGCCAGCGCTCCGAGGCCCGAGTAGCTCAGGTGCGAGGTCTCGCCGATCCCCTCCACCCACAGGCGCTTCCCGCGCGCGTCGTAGACGAAGTTGTCGCGCTGGATCGGCGTGAGGCTCCGGTCCCGGTGCTGCCAGACCAGGCGGCCGTCGTCGTCGTAGCCCATCTGCTCGCTCACGGCACTGCTCGAGAGCATGTCGGTCCGGGTGAGTCGCCCCTCCAGGTCGTAGGTGTAGACGGCCAGGTTGTTCCCGACTTTGTCGGTCACCGCCTGGAGCTGGCCCGACTGGGGGTGGTACGTGTAGCCCACCCGCGACATCCACGACGTGTCGGCCACCAGCGAAGCCGGGTGGCGCAGCTCGGTGCGGCGGCCGTTGAGGTCGTACGTGTAGTTCAGCCCGTAGACGTGCAGGCCGGGATCGAAGTTCCCGGTGTAGGTGGCCGTCCAGAGCGTGTCGGCCTTCAGGGCACCGCCGGGATAGTAGTGGCGCCGGATGCGGGCGGCGCGGTTGTCCGCGCGGGTGAGGTTCCCGGAGACGTCGTATTCATAGCGGAGCGTGTCGGCCGGGAGCACCAGGCTGCCGCCGGGACTCCGGCCATAGATGTTGCGCACGCTCAGCGTCCCGTCGTTGCCTTTCAGGTACAGCGGGAACTGCCAGTACCTGACGGAATCGGGGTAGGACGAACTCGCCTCCAGGACATCCGTGCCGATCGGGTACTCGACCTCGGGCACGACGCGCTG